>Ga0265316_10005671_pt1 | contig 12080 bp, 9 predicted proteins | sample 4522metaG_FD_202092 | JGI IMG/M metagenome (GOLD analysis project Ga0265316, IMG submission 202092) | Rhizosphere microbial communities from Carex aquatilis grown in University of Washington, Seatle, WA, United States - 4-5-22 metaG | ecosystem: Host-associated > Plants > Roots > Rhizosphere >... | reverse complement strand
AGTTGCACTGCAGCGGGCCGACGGGAAGGATTTCGTGGATCATGCGTTTATTGTAGCGAGGATCGTGGCGAAGACGGTTTGGGGTTAGTGCTGGGGTGAGGGTTTCAGGCGCCCCTCCGGGACGCGGATTCGTTGTTTGCCGTCTACCCGCCAGTGAAACTGGCGGGCTATTGTCAGTGGTCCCTACGGGACCGTTGTCGGCGTCGATAGGCTCGTCGATGATGGTATGTTTCTCGCACTTGCCGCGCGGGGTCGCTTGGGGAGACAATACGCGCGGCGTGTTTGGGGAGGGTTTGTGGCAGCAAAATACCGGCAACATGGTTATCAGGACCGCGACCGCGAAGAGTCGCGCAAGGGATCGGGTGAGAAATCTGGGGGCGGGGCTCCGGCGAAGCGGGAGCTCACGTTTGGGCCGAAGCCCGTCAATTTGCCGGGGACGCGGGCGGTTTCGCGCTGCACGCAGTGCGGGACGGTGCTGCAGGGAGTGTCGGGCGATGGGCAATGTCCGAAGTGCGGCTTTGAGCTGCACTCGTGCAAACAGTGCACGTATTTCGATCCGGGGAGCCGGTTCGAGTGCATGCAGCCGGTGAAGGAGCGGATTGCGAAGAAGGATGCGCGCAATGAGTGCGAGCTGTATGAGATTCGCGTGACCCGGGAGAAGGAGACTTCGACTCCGGCGACTTTGCGGCCGAATGATGCGCGGGCGGCGTTTGAGAATCTGTTCAAGAAATAGAGCAGCGACAACCACGAAGGACACGAAGGAAACCGGGACGTTAACCACAGAGGACCCAGAGGACACGGGGGCGGCCCCCTACAGACGAGATCCTTCGCTCCGCCTGAAATGCGGCTCCGCTCAGGATGACGCCCTCAATAAACTCTCAACTTCTACGGTTTTTGTGTCGGCCTTAGCAGGATTTCACTTATAAACGATTGCGGGGCTTGGGTCACCAACATGGCGACGGCGTGGGCGATGTCGTCTGGCTGGAGCATCTTTTTAGGGTCTTTACCGGCTTGCGGGCTCAGTTCGGTTTCCGTTGAACCAGGGCAGATGATGGACGCGCGAATATTGTGCGGGCGCAGTTCTTCCGCGACTGAGTAGGTCAGGCCGTTGAGTCCCCACTTGGAGGCGGCGTAGGCCGCGCCGTTGGGAAGAGCGTTCTTTCCTGCCAGGGACGAGATGTTGATAATGTGTCCGGAATAGGCGCGAATCATCATAGGCGCGAAGACGCGGATGGCAAAGTAGACGCCGCGTAAGTTGGTGTTGAGGATGCGGTCCCAATCCTCGGGAGCGAGGTTGTGCAACTGATCGCTGAAGCCTCCGACGCCGGCGTTGTTGACCAGGATGTCGAGGCGTCCGAAAGTGCTGTCGACGCGCGCCGACGCGTATTCCATCTGATGGAGGACGGTAACGTCGCAGCGGATGACTTCCGTTTTACCTCCGGCATCGAGAATGGCTTTCGCCGTGGCGTCGAGAGTGGACTGGGTGCGGCCGCAGAGGACCGCGGTGGCGCCGAGTTTGGCGAGTTTCAGAGCGATGGCGGCGCCGATGCCGCGGCCTGCTCCGGTGATGACTGCGACCTGCCCTGCCAGGGGGTGCCCGGTGTCCATATTAGAAGTGCTCCTGCAAGCTGGTTAGAGTTCGGCAGAAGGATGGCGAAGATCCGCCGTATCCGGCACTGCCAATTTTAACAGTCGCATTTTTCACAATCGCATGTTAACAAGGGCATGTTAACGCGCATCTTAACAATAAAGTGGAGGATGATTGGAAGTCGCTTGCCTTCGGCGGCAGAGGTACTTATAATCCGGCCAACCGGGAAAAAGGGTCAGGGCGCCTTTGTGTTCAACAGGGCACCGCTTTTCCTGGCCCCCTGCCAGGAAGGCCGGCATTCCAGAGCAGGATTTGGACGCAGAGCAGTCCCGATGGAATGCAGTTGCTGCTGAGCGTTAAAGAAAACGTTTCCGAGAAAATCACTTCCCAAAGATCCAAGGAGCCATACTGATGAAAAAGATTCTGCTTACGGTTGTGCTTGGGGTTGCGGTGAGCGCGATGGCACAGACTGCTACGCCGCCAGCTCAGGGACAAGCGCCTGCGGCACCCGCCCAGGGACAGGCGGCTGCGGCGCCCGCTCCCGCACAGTCCGCAGCACCGGTGATCAAAGATCCCGCCGAATACAACGCCTACGTGGCAGCCGTGCAGACGAAGGACCCGGCTGCGGAGATCAGCGGGCTGGAGGCTTTCATCGCGCAGTATCCCAACAGCGTCATGAAGAATCAGGCGCTGGAAATTCTGATGGGGGCGTACCAGCAGGCGAACAATCCCAAGAAGACGATGGAGACGGCCACGAAGCTAGTGACGGCGGATACGTGCAATGTGCGCGCTCTGGCGTTGCTGGCGTACTTTGACCGGATGATGGCGCAGGGCGGAGATCCGAACGCGAAGCAACTCCTGATCGACGGCAAGAAATACGGCCAGCAAGGACTGGATTGCATGCCGAAGTTCACCAAGCCTGAGGGCACTTCGGATGCGGACTTCCAGAAGACGAAAGACCAGATGAACGCGATTTTCCACGCAGCGATCGGGATGGCGTGCCTGCAGGATAAAGACAACGCCTGCGCCTCGCAGAACCTGCGCGTTACAGTGGATGCGAACCCGACGGATTTTAGCGTGGTGTATCCGCTGGCGCTGGCTTATTTGGGGATGACGCCGCCGGACTATCAGAACGGGATCTGGTTTGCGGCACGGGCCGCGGCGACTGCTCCGCCTCAGGCTCAGGCCGGGATTGAAAAATACGCCCTCTCGCAGTACCGGAAGTTCCATGCCGGGGAAGACGGCTGGGCAGAGCTTTTGGCGGCCGCGAAGGCCAATGGCGCGCAGGTGCCCATCGCGCCGGCGCCCACGCCAGCGGAGCAGGCGCACAAGATGGTGCAAGAGACAACGCCGGACAAGATGGATTTTGCGATCTGGGAGTTCGTCCTGGCCAACGGCTCGCAGGCAGACCAGGATGCGGTTTGGAATGCGATCAAGGGCAAGGCCGTGAGGATGAATGGAACGATCATCAGCACCACGCCGACCGAGTTCATGATTGCGGGCAGTTCGGATGATATCGAAGCGAAAAAGGCGGATATCACGCTGAAGTTCGAAGAGAAGGTTCCGTTGAAGATGATTCCTAAAGACGGAGCCAGTTTTGACTTTCAGGGCGAGCCAACGTCGTATACGCCGAGTCCGTTCATGATCGTCATGGAGAAGGGTGTGCTGCTGATGAAACCGGCGGCGCCAGCGGCTAAGAAGCCTCCGGTGCACCACAAGCCGGCCGCGCAATAGCAGGTAACGCTTGCACGAGAAAGGCAGCCCTCGCGGGCTGCCTTCTTCGTTTGTACGTTGAAGCGGATCTTTGCTCTGAAGCCGCCGCTCTCTTGGGGCACCGGCGTTTCCGTGGGTAGGGATCCTTCGACTACGAGAGTGCTTCCGCTTCGCGGAAGCATTCTCTTCGCTCAGGATGACAGAGGTCTTTAGCGGACGATCTTTTTTTCCATCGTGATGGGGCGGGCGCTACGGGGCGGGCGCTTGACGCCGTCGCGGAGCTGGCGGACGTCGATCTTCAACTCGGTGATGGTGCGGCTGAGGGTGTTGCGGTGCATGCCGAGTTCGCGGGCGGCGCGGCACTGGTTGCCCTTGTTCTCCTGCAGCACGGTCAGGATGAACCGTTTCTTGAACTCACGCACGCCTTCGGAATACAGAATATTGCTGCGGTACATTTGCAGGACCAGCGCTTCCAATTGATCTTTCACGATGGATCTCTCTCTAGTATGAATTTTTCACTGCACCGCAGCCTATTTCGGCGGGGAAGCAGGGGAGCCAGATAACTTGTGCGGAGCCTGGTGGAGCAGTTCGAGACCCTGATCGAAACGGGCGCGCAACTCCGGGGGAGCCAGCCAGATCGCCGCCCTGCCCACCACCAGGAAGTAGGGCGCGAGTTGCGAATTCGCCAGCAGCTTCGAAGCCGGAGTGAATGCCGTCATACCCATCAGGATTACCGCAACCATCAGCCCGCCCTTCAGCAGCCCCAAGAATGCGCCAAGGAAACGGTCAAGACCGCTGAGTCCGGATTGCTTCATCAACCAGCGGGCGATCCTGGCGGCCAAGCCGAATAGGAGCACGATGGCAAAAAAGATGATGAGGAAACCGAGGATCTCAGCCAACCACGGGTTCTTCAAAAATGATTCCAGCCACTCTGCGAGGCCGCGATACTTCCACGCAGCCACGAGGTAGCCTACGACCAGACCAGCCATGGTGAGGGCCTCGGAAAAGAAACCCTGCATGGCGGCTGTTACGACGTTCAGGAGCACCACAGCACAGATAATCCAATCCGCGAGTGTCATGCAGCGCTCCCGCGGGTGGAGATCGTACCAGAAACGCAGCTATACATCCAGCTTGTGTCCTGTGAGCTGGAAGTACGCCTCGAGGTACTTTTCGCTGGTCCGGCGAGCCACGTCCGGCGGTAAGGCCGGGGCGGGCGGTTGCTTGTTCCAGTGAATTTGCTCGAGGTAATCGCGCACGTACTGCTTGTCATACGAATCCTGCTGCCGTCCTGGTGCGTACTTGTCTGCGGGCCAGAAGCGGGATGAATCAGGAGTGAGGACTTCGTCGGCTAGAGTGATGCCTTTGGGGGTACGTCCAAACTCAAACTTGGTGTCGGCAATGATGATGCCGCGGTTCAGAGCATAGGCTGCGGCCTTTTTGTAGACGCGCAGCGTGAGATCGCGAAGATGACTGGCGGTCTCAACACCAACAAGCTTGCACATTTCGTCGAAGGAAATGTTTTCATCGTGTCCAGTGGTAGCCTTGGTCGACGGCGTGAAGATGGGCTCGGGGAAGGCGTCGGATTCCTTCAGGCCGGCCGGAAGCTGGATGCCAGAGACCTTGCCGGTGGCTTTGTATTCCTTCCACGCGGAGCCGGAGATGTAGCCGCGCACGACGCACTCGACGGGGAACATTTCGGCGCGCTGCACGAGCATGGAGCGTCCGCGAAGTTGGTCGGCGTATTTGCGGACCCCCTGCGGGTACTGCTCGACGTCGGCGGTGATCAGGTGATTGGGGACGATGTCGGCGAGGTAATCGAACCAGAACAGGGAGATCTGGCTGAGCACTCGTCCCTTGTGGGGGATGCCGGTAGCCAGGATGTAGTCGAAGGCGGAGATGCGGTCGGTGGCGATGAACAGCAACTGCTGGTCGCCGATGGTGTAGACGTCGCGGACTTTTCCGCTGGCGTGAAGGTGAAGTTCGGGGAAGTCAGTTTGTAAGAGGACGGAATCGAGAAGTTCGGAGCTCATAGTGAGATTTTACTAGGAAGGAGCGAGGCGTATTCTAGCTGGTCCGAAAAAAATGTCAACGATTCTGATCACACTTCGGGGTAGATTGCGGAGTTCGTTCGCTTGAAAAATGTTGACAGGAAAGCGGATGTGCGAGAGGGCGGGCTGGACAAGGGGTTTAGCAGTTGCGATTTGTGGAAAAGCTGAGGATGAGAGTGGATAACGGGGCCCAAATCGGGAAGTGAAAAAGGCCAGCCTTGGAATGGCTGGCCTTTCTACTGAGGATCACAGCGTCGCTTACTGCTGCGCTCCGAAACGAACTGACACCAACTTCGAGACACCCGGCTCCTGCATGGTCACGCCGTAGAGAACCGGGGCGATGCTCATCGTCTTCTTGCTGTGGGTGATGAGCACGAACTGGGTTTGCACGCTCATTTCCTTGACGAGTTCGGTGAAGCGGCCGATGTTGGCTTCGTCGAGCGGGGCGTCGACTTCGTCAAGGATGCAGAACGGGCTGGGCGCGTACTGGAAGATGCCGACCAGCAGGGCGAGAGCGGTGAGCGCTTTTTCGCCGCCGGAGAGCAGGAGCACGCTCTGAAGGCGCTTGCCGGGAGGCGAGGCAACGACGTCGATGCCGCTCTCGGCGCTGTTCTCTTCGTCGGTCAACTTCATGAAAGCATGGCCGCCGCCGAAGAGCTTCTTGAACGTGGCCTGGAAGTTCTCGTTGATCTTGGCGAAAGCTTCCTCGAACTTCTGGCGCGAGATCAGGTCGATCTCTTTGATGGTGGCCGTGGTGTTCTCGATGGAGGAGATCAGGTCTTTGCGCTGGGTTTCGAGGAACGAGTGGCGCTCGGCAGTCTCTTTGTATTCCTCGAGAGCCATCATGTTGACCGGTCCCATGGCTTCGAGCTTCGAGCGCATGTCGCGGTAGAGCTGGTCTTCGGCGACAAGTTGTTCGCCGATGACCGGGACTAGAGTGGTGTCGGACATTAGGGCAGCACGCTCGACACCGAGCTCGTTGATGCAGGTTTCGGACATGTACTGCGCGTCGGATTCGAGCTTGGCGGCGGCGGCGGACAATTCGCCTTTACGGTCGCGAGCCTGATCGAGCAGCAGGCGGCTGTTGCGCAGAAGTTCGTCAATTTCGGTGAGGCGGGCGCGGAGTTGTTCGTTTTCAAATTGCAGCAGGCCTTCGCGGGCTTGTGCGGCGTTGCGTTCGGCTCCGAGATCGGCGGCCGTCTGTGCCAGTTGCTCGTTTTCTCCTTCACGCTGAAGTTTTTCGGCGGCGGCAGATTCGATTTGCGAGGCTAGTGCGTGGACGCGCTCTCCCATCTCGGAGAATAGCGACTCGATGCGTTGCAGGACGGCTGCCGCGGAGCGGTGGCGCTCTTCGAGCGTGGCCACCCGCGCGGCATGCTGAGAGGCCGTCTGGGCCGATTCTTCGCGGCGCTGGCGCAGAGCTGTGAGGGATTCCTGGGCGGCGGCGATTTGCTGTTCGAGTTGGATGCGCTGCAGTTCCAGCACTTCAATTTCGGACTGGCGGGCGCAGACAATGCCTTCCTGTTCCGCCCTCTCAGCGGCGAGGCGCTGCAGTTCGAGTTGAGACACGCGGAGGCGTTCGCCGACGCGGGTCATCTCGGAATCGAGCTGCTGCAGCATGTGGCCCGACGTCATGGCCTGATGCTCGGCTTCGCGCTTTTCGCCATCGAGGCGTTCGAGCAGGGAACTGAGGTCTTTGATCTCGCGGCCCAGGGTTAGGACACGCATTTCTTCTTCGCGGAGGGCGCGTTCGAGATCTTCGAGCTGGCGGAGAACTTCGCGCAGCTCGCGCTTCATCGACAGCGGGCCTTCCGCGCGCTGTTTGCCTCCGGTAACCGTGACGTTGTGGAAGCACTCGCCGGCCTGGGAGAGGAAGAATGCGTCGGGATTCTCCAGCGCCAAGCCGCGGGCCACGCCGGATTCGGGGACGATGTAGCCGTCGCGCAGCTTGGGCAGGATGACTTCGAGCGACTTGCCGAAGCCGTCGAGCACGCGAATCGTGCTCTTCAACGGAATGATCTGGGCTGCGGGCGGGGCGCAGTGCGCCGCTTCATCGAGAATGAATGAGAACTTGGCTTGGGCGTCTTCGGGATGCACAAGGAAGGTGGCCCGGCCATCGACACCGGTGCGCAGCATGCGCAGGCCTTCGTCGGCGGCGTCCCAGGACTTCACCACGACGTAGTTCAGTTCGTCGCGCAGGAAGTCTTCCACGACGCGCTCGTAGCGAGGCTCGACTTCGAGGAAGTCGGCGAGCACACCTACGGGCGCGAGGCCGCCGTGCATCACGCCGGATTGAAAGAGGCGGCGAACGGATTCGGTGGAGTATCCGTGCTCGGCGATGACGGCTTCGAGCGACCCCTTTTTGCCAAGGGCAGTCGCGAATTCTGCGCGGAGAACGTCGAGGTTGGTCTTGGAACGAGTTTCTTCCAGCTTTTTCTGTTCGATCAGACGGCGGAGCTGGCTGAGTTCTTCGGTGATGCCGGTGACGCGCTGGGTGACACTTTCAAATTCGAGAGCGAGTTGTCCGCGCTGTCCGCCGAAGGCTTCGACCTGGATGTTGGCGTTGGTGATCTCGGCTTCCAGACGGCGGGCCTCGCGGTCGGCGCCGGCGAGGCGTTCTTCGGCTTGGGCGAGCTGGTTGCGTAGACGGGAAGCGGAAGAGACGGTATCGAAGACCGCGACGCGCGATTCCTCCTGCTGGCGCTCGATTTCAGCGAGACCGGCAGCCGCAGCGGCGGCGTCCTGCTGGCAGAGGACGAGATCGCTTTGCGCTGCGGCCAAGTCAGCCGCGGCGGATTCGAGAATCTGGCGGTTGGATTCGCGCTCGGATTCGAGTGCCGTGAGGCGGTGACGGGCCTGCGCCAGTTCCGCTTCCGCCGAGGCGGTACGCACCAGCAATTCGGCGCAGCGTTCCTCGTTGTGGCGGCGGCGGGCGTGGGCGCGATCGATTTCGAGCGCGATCTGGCTGATGCGTTCGCGATTCTCGCGCAACTCGGCTTCGATGGTGTAGCCACGCTGGGTGCGTTCGGCCTGCTCCGCCTCGAATTGCTGCACAGCCTCGGTGCGATGCTGCATCTCTTCGGCGAGGGCGTTGAGCTGGGCATCGAGTTCTGCGCTCTCAAGTTCGATGGCGGCAAACTTGCTGGCCAGCACGAGTCGTAACTTGGCGCGCATCTCTTCGCGCAGACGCGCATAGCGCTCGGCCTTGGAAGCCTGGCGCTTCAGCGAATTCATCTGGCGCGTCACTTCGTCGAAGATATCGTTGATGCGGGAGAGATTCAGCTTGGCGTCTTCTAGTCGGGCTTCGGCGAGACGCTTCTTGGTTCTGAATTTCGTGATTCCGGCGGCTTCTTCGAGGATGGCGCGGCGATCGGTGGGACGGCTGCTCAGGATCTGGCCGATGCGTCCCTGCTCGATGAGCGCATAGGACTCGGGGCCAAGGCCGGTGCCCATGAACAATTCCTGAATGTCGCGCAGACGGCAGAGCTTGCCGTTCAGCAAGTATTCGCTGTCGCCGGAGCGGAACAGGCGGCGCGTGACCACGATCTCTCCGTGGCGGAATTGCTGCTGGTTGAACTTACGGCGCCGGATCTTGAGAACCACGTGCGGGGCAACGGTGCCGACAGACGCTGCGTTCGCGGGCGCGGTGACGTTATGCGCGGGCAGCGCGAAGATGGGTTCGTCGTCGGGGAATGCGACGGCGAGAGTGTTGATCTTGGATCGTGGGACTTCAACTTCTTCGGTTCGGCCAGGCTGCGCGTCTTCAACGGCTTCTTCCGTGGCCTTGGCGGCGCGGGCGCGGATGGAGGCTTCGTCCCAGTCGTCGGAAATGTTGGCTTCGGGCAGGTCGTCCTGAATGTCGATCTCGGTGGGCGCGTTGGCGTCGGGACCGTTGTAGGCTTCCGGGTCGATGAGGGTCAGCGACACTTCGGCCATGCCCGTGGGCTTGCGGTCGCGCGTGCCTGCAAAGATGACGTCTTCCATGCGGGCGCCGCGCAGGGTCTTGGCCGACTGCTCGCCCAGCACCCAGGAGATGGCGTCGGAAATGTTCGACTTGCCGCAGCCGTTCGGACCGATGATGGCCGCCACACCGTCCCCGTGGAACTTGAGTTCGGTGCGGTCGCAGAACGACTTGAACCCGAGAATCTGAAGCCTCTTCAGTTTGAGCAACGTGAACTCCTTGAAAAGCAGTGGCCAGTTGTCAGCGGCCAGTTGTCAGCCGTTCGCTTTGCCTCGGCGACCGGACCGCTTGGACGCGGGTGTTTACCAACCAGATTCCCCTCGTCAATTCGATGCATGCCGGACCGTTTCCGGGCGACATTCCTCACCCCAGGCTGGACAGGGCGGGCACAAAGTTAAGCTACTGTAACGGTGAAATTGGGGCGGGGTCAAGCAATATAACACCATATATGGTGTGGGCTTGCAAGCGACCGCGTTGGGTTGCACACACATTGCAGCAAATGGATGGTTTTTCAGTGGAGAAGGCAAAGGAGGTGGGAGAAGCGCGAGAGCAAGATAAGGCTAGCGCAAGCGGGTAAGTGAGTGCAATGGAGATGTTGGCCAACAATTCGTTTGTGTGGTCCGGTTGCCCCCGAGCAGGAGAACTATTCTTGTTCAGGCTTCAGCCTTTGCGCGTGAAGGTAGGCGAGGATATTGGCACATTTGTGTTGGTCGAACGCTTCCTTCACTTTTGCGGACGGCTTGTGAGAATTCATGCGACCATCATTGGATACGATCCAATTGCACTCCGCACATCCCCAAGCCGCAAAGGTGCTATTTTCCATCCAGAGTAGTTCTCGAGTCATGGGATCCGTTGTCATGTGAGGAGTGCCGGAACGAGAGTTTGATTTTGGGTTCGCAAGGTCTCGATGTGGGGATGAAGAGCATGTTTTGCAATTCGGAGGCTAGATAGGGAATCAGGTATTTCCTGTAGGAGGCCGATCCCGCAAGACCTCTCTGTGAGCGTAACGGGGATGTTACGCTACCAATCGGCGAGGCTGGGAGTAGGATGATTGGAGTTGGCGAGTCACCGACCAAGGAGGATGGCCATGGCATCCTGCAAGCTGACGCTGAAAGCTGCGTTCCTTCTCCCCGCGAGGTGCGTAGCGGCGTCGTGCCTCGCCTTATGTTGGCTCGCATATGCGCAAGTCTCTTACCCCGATAAGGAGATCCACGTCCACGATTTGCCTTCGCTGACAGCCCGGTCTACGCACCCGATGTGCTGGCGGCATCGCTGGAAATCGTTTTCAACGACAAGGAAGTTTGCTGCGGGAAGAATTCTGCTCTTGAAGACAGCGTCCAGGCATCTGATCCCAAGTCATTGAAGGACACTGCCAGCAAACTGCAAGGAAGGCATCTTCTCAGCGATGGCCGTCCGATCATGGTGACGGCGGAATATCTGACGCCTGATCAGGTCAGTGCCGGGCACCTGATTTATATGCTCGCGGCCAACCATGCGCCACTTATGCTGTGGAACTCACACGTTTACATCGTCGATGGCGTGAGCTATGTGGAAAACGTCGACACTGGTGGCGGAGTGTCCTACGTGACCCACAAGTTTTTCCTGCGGGATACGCGCTTTTCTGATTCGCGCCGGGAAGTCTCCTTCGATCGTGTAACCGAGGACGCGGGTAAAGTACAGGAGTTGTTGTTTCTTCAGGCTGCGCCGCAATAGTTTCTGTTCACTTGCAGGTCAGCGTAGCAGTTCCGGTCACTGTCTGGGTGCTTTTGCCTGCAACTGGAGCCGTAGCCGTAATTGTGACTGCTCCCTTCGTTGCTGCCAAGCAAGTCGCAGTTCCGTTATCGTTGGCATTGTTGCTGATCGAAACGTTAACTGGGTCCGAGACCGTCCATGTCTGGCCCCAGCAATTCACACAGCCTCCGGCCGCGCACTGGCCCTTAGCGATGGGACCAGCGACAAACTGTACTTGATTGCCGGGTGCAGATACAGTGTGGTCCGCACTTGCACTTGACGGCAAGACCGAGAGTGCGGTCAAGTCGCAATTCTGCTGCGTATTGCCACATCCTAGTGAGACCAGAACTGCGGCAACGAATAGGGACGCGAGCCTAAAGGGTTTGTGCATGGCCGCCTCCATGGTATGTGCGATTCGTGGCAAGGATATATCGGATACCGACGACCGCTAGTAACTCTCGTCACACGATCAAGTGGCGTTAACAGGCTCAAAACCCTCATGGAGTGAGATGATTCCATACCAATGCCCGGGTGGACTTCGGAAGCACCTAAGAAGCTGGAATCCAGTTCCTTCGATGCGCAGGGTCGGTTTTTTCGGCGCGAACTGCGATCCCTTCGGGCACCCACTCGCAATAGCTGTTGTCTTGGGATCTGCAGTTTGTCGCAGGGTCGGCCTCAACCAGTTTCGTAAGGCGATCGAGTTCATCCAACTCTGCCGCAGCCAGGATAGCCTGGTTGTGATCAGCGCGGCTGACACGTGTGAGGAACACTAGCCTCACGTGTCGGACGGCCGCAGGCATTTGAAATAGCCGCACAATGGGTTGCTGCTTCTGCGATTTCTTCCCCTCGATAGTTACCGTGGACGACATAAACTCGACGGAAACGCCCGATTGCGCGGCGGGCGACACGCGGTAGTAGGAAGTCTCGTAGCCTACGAAGTCGTCTCCAGCGGAAAGCTCTATCGCGCCGCCCGAGGACGGCATTTCTCTAAAATCGGCTATGTATTTGCCGGACTTGAGAACGGGCGTCACAGCCCGAA
>Ga0265316_10005670_pt1 | contig 12082 bp, 9 predicted proteins | sample 4522metaG_FD_202092 | JGI IMG/M metagenome (GOLD analysis project Ga0265316, IMG submission 202092) | Rhizosphere microbial communities from Carex aquatilis grown in University of Washington, Seatle, WA, United States - 4-5-22 metaG | ecosystem: Host-associated > Plants > Roots > Rhizosphere >... | reverse complement strand
TGGCGGGTCGTACGGGCCTGGCCGTAGAAATCCACAGCGTAGGCTCCCACAAGCAGATAGCGCGCGTCGACGTCGGCGAGCGCTCGCAGGAGCCGGACGAAGTCTTTGTTGAGTTCCAAATTGGCCTCCTTCGTTTAGGGATGCGCATAGGATCGCACGGAAAGGGCCAGCATAGCAGAAGGAGTACGCGGTTCGATGACGCCAACCGGGCAGCGGCTGGAAGCTCTCCGCCAAGGCGTAACGCGAGCCGATGAGCGCCTCGGGCGGATGTCGCTATTTCGCGGTCTCGAGCGCGCGGCGGACCGCGTGGGCCAGTTCTTCGGGCGTGAAGGGTTCGTGCAAGAGGCGAGCACCGCTTTCAAAGACCCGACGCTCAGCCAGTGATCCGTAGCGCTGGCAGGAGATGAACAGCGATTTCAAGCCCGGCCGGATGGTCTGCATCGAACGCACGAACTCGCGTCCGCGCACGCGCGGCGTGGCCAGGTCAGCGACCAGCAAGTGAATCGTGCCTTTGTGCACGCGTGCAAACCCCTCGGCATCGGCAGGGCTCATGGCCTCGAGCACCGCGTAGCCCAGGTGGCGCATCATGGTGCACGCCAGTTTGCTCACATCGGGATCGTCAAGCGCCACCAATACGGTCTCGTCGCGGGCGCCGGCTCGCTCGATCAGCTCGGCGCTCGGAATCTGGTCGCACGAAGCGTCCTCGACGTGGCTCTCTTGATCGGCGCTCTCGACGAGTGGGCCGCCCAGCTGCATGGCCGGTCGCTCGGCCGTCTGACTCAGCCGAACCGCGCTCATGTCGTAGGCTTCCACAACGACGAGCGCCTGGTGGTTTGAACCCAAAACGACTCGCGCCACTGCCTCGAAACTTCGCCAGCCGCCATCGACTCTCCGGAGGCGCAGGTGGACCTGCGCGAGTTCATCCGCCACTTGTGTCATGCCAGCCAACAGGGACGTGACGACTGCCACGTCGTCAGGATGAAGTATCTCCAAGAAGCTGGTGCCCAAGAGTTGGCCGCGTCGATGGGCCAGCAGGTGCGTGACGGACGGACTGATCTCGCGGATGCTGCCTGCGCCGTCCAGCACCACCAGCAAGTCAGTCGAGGCGTGATCCGCGTCCTCGTGCCGAGGCGAGGAGTCAGGTCGGGGCTGTCGTGATTTTGTTTCTCGTACCATCGTTTCCTTGCTTGTCGCGATCATCGTCGGCCCACCTACGTCATCGCGCTGACCCCGAGAGCGGATTTTACAGCACGTCCCAGGTCTTGGACCAGCGCGCTCTTGGTGACGAAATCGACGGCCCCCGCCCGACGGGCCAGCGTCGCATAGGGAGAGTCGGGCAGCGAGCTCACGATGATGACCGGCAGAAGGGGCTTGACAGCCCGCAGCTCCTTGAGAATCTCGATGCCGCTTCGGCCCGGCAGGCGCAGATCAAGCAGCACCAAGTCGAACGGCTGGGTCCACGCCAAGCTCAAACCCTCTTCGCCGGACACCGCCGCAACGACTTCTGCGCCGGGCAGGGCGCCGGCCAGGAGTTCGCCGATGCGCTGGCTGACGGCAGGGTGATCGTCCACCAGCAAGATTCGTGTGGGGCGTCCCGGGCTAGCTACCATGCTCACAGTGTCTCACGTCGTCCGCGTGGCCACTGCAAGGGGCTGTCCGATTCGTCTGTCGGCTGTTGTCCTACAAGCGCGACACGAGAAAGGCGGCGCACCCGCTCTTCGATTGCGGCGGTGCTACTCGACCAACCCTTCGCGCAGGGCGTACTGAACCAGTTCGGCGTTGGAATGCATCTGCATCTTTTCCAGCAGACGCGTGCGATAGGTGCTGATGGTCTTCTCACTCAGCGCCAGGCCTGCGCTGATCTCTTTGACTGTCTTGCCCGTCGCGATCCCGCGCATGACCTCAAGCTCACGATCCGAAAGCCGCTCATGGGCGGGCCGTGACGAGCCGTGGCTCAGGCTCTTGGCCAACGTCTCGGCCAGCCGCGCGCTGACATGGGTACCGCCCATGAGCACCTTGCGTACCGCGCCGGCCAACTCCTCAGCCGCTCCTTCCTTGTTCACATACCCAGCTGCCCCGGCACGCAGCGCTCGCAGGGCGTAGTGCTCCTCCGCGTGCATGCTCAGCACCAAGACCGGCACCGCGGGACGCAGACGTTTCATGTCCCGGAGCGCATCGACGCCTCCGCGCCCGGGCAGAGAAATGTCGAGCACCACCACGTCCCAGGCTTCCTTCTGCAGCTTCTCCAGGGCTTCGCTGGGCTTGCACGCCTCGCCGAACGCCACCTTTCCCAGCGCCTCGGTAAGGATATCCCGTACGCCTCGCCGAACTACCGCATGGTCATCCACCAACAGTACCCTTGTCATCGTTCATATTCTCGACAGCTAGAACCCAAATCTGAAGGCACGACATCCCGACGCGACATCATGTGTCGCGACCATCCACAGAAACCAATCAGGCGTGACGCCTCGTCTTGCTGCCTAGCCCCCACCACGTTTTCTATTATGCGCGAACCGAGCTGGTTTCAAGTCGGAAACTGCGGCCAGGGCCATCGGCCCTGGCCGGTGATTCACTATCGGCTGTCCGCTATCATCGGAATCATCGGAAAATAAGGGGAATCTTGCACAACTTGGTGCACTTCTGCGTACCCGTCCCAGTGTCATTCTGGACGGCGCTCACGCTCCCGTCGGTCTCGTAGTACACGCCGTTGACGCTGTTGCCAAAGTCGCATTGCTCGCCCTGATCCGAGTCGATGTTTCCGTCGCCGCAGAAATGCGGGCTGGTGCATCCGAACGTGCAGCCGCCTGCCCCCATGTTCGATCCATTCTCGCTGCCGAGGTCGCATTGTTCGGGGCCAGCCGGTGGGCTTTGCACGATTTTGTCACCGCAGAAGGGTCCCCACTTGCACTGCGTCGTGCAACCGCCATACAGGGTGTCGTTGTTCTTCCCCAGGCAGCCCGCAGGAGTCGCTATGCTTGGATCGTTGGGATCGCCACAGTCACATTCCTCGCCGCCTGTCACCATCCCGTCGCCGCAGTGAGGAACGCAGTCTGAGGTCTTGGTGTTGAAGCCATTGAGCGTGAGCTGGAAGTTCGACTCGGGCGGGTGCCGGTCAGCGCCGAAGATGGCAATCTCGTAGACCTTTCCGTCCTGCAGGCCAAGGCTGACGGTTCGGCTGCGGTAGTCATCCGGTGAAATGGGAGCCGGCGCCCCGGCGGGTGAACACCCCGCTGCGACGTAGCCGGCCTGGGTTGTAGCGATGTTCCCAGTGGCGTCGAGACAACCACCTTCCGTGATCGTCGCCTGGCCTGGGTCACCTATGACACTGACCTTGCCTGGCAACTGCTGGTGAACGCCGCCCAGATCGAGAACCAGGATGCCATTGATATAGACAAAGAGATCGTCGTCGCCGAAAAATTGCAAAGAGATGCCGGCTGTCTTGTCGTAAACGAAGAAGTAGCGCGCCTCATCAGAGAAGTAACTGTCGTGCTTGACGCCAGGGGTGTTTGAAACCCAGCACCCAGCGCTCAGCGGATTCTGGTTTGGGCAATCCGATTGGATGATGCGAGGTGGGAAGAAATACTGGTCGCCTTGGCACGTGGCCCAGATGGGAGTTCCACTGCCATGGTTCCAGTAGGGCCACAGGTCACATAGCGTGACCATGGTGGGATTGAGCTTGTCGAGAGGGTAGAAGCCATTGTCCGCGCCCGCAAGGTGCGTCGTGCTGGCGTAGCGGTAGATGTTCGTCCCGATGGATTTCATCTCGAGAACCGAGAGGAACGTCTTGTTCACGGTGGCGTCGTCGGAGAACCACTGCTTGAAGCTGGCAGCGTTCTTCACGATAGGCACCACGCCATTGAAAATGGGACCACCGGGGGTGCTGGCTGTATATCCCTTCAAGATGCCGGTGACTTGGCCTGATGGGTTGGTGAAGCTGATGGCGGTGCCGGCGGTGCCGCCGCGGTAGCCGCTAGCGCCGTCGGACAGTGGACTGTCGTTGCCGGCCTGGGTGTAGGTACTGGGAATATGTGCGCCCGAATTGCCAATGTTCCAGTCGCTGAATTGGCAGGGACACTGGTTGTTGGCGCGACCCGAATTGTATTGAGGTTTGCCGTACGACAAATTCGGGGCGGCAATGTCCCAGCAACGCGCAGTCGAATCGTTGCCCTTGGCCGGTCCACCCGAGTTGGGGACACAGATGGTCGTGGGCGCGGTGGATCCAGCCGCCTTTGTGCCCAGGAAGAAGAAGTCGGGGTGGCCACCACTGGCGACGTTCTCGGGCTGGAAATCGCGGTAGATGACAGGGAGTTCAAGGCACTGGCTGGTCTGATCGGTTGAACAAGGAGAGGAATCGACGTGCGTGGTGGGGGTACACACGAAACCAGTCTCCGGGGTGCATTTGCTCGAGCAGCCATCACCGTCCAACTGGTTGCCATCATCGCAGGCCTCGCCTGGATCGATATTCCCGTCTCCACATGCGGTCGCGCACGCCTGGGTGTTGCCCTTGCTGTCAAGACAACTCGGCTCCTTGGTGCAGGTCTTCGAGCAGCCCGGATTGTTGGGATCTCCGTAGAAGAGGCCGTTCTGACCCCGACAGCCAGTGCCGGTTGGCACGTTGTTCGGATCGTTGCCACAGTCGCACTGCTCGCCCGTCTCCTTGATTCCGTTTCCACATTGCGCCACTTTGCAAGGCTGGCCTGGGGTGGGGCAGTCGGCGCCCGGCTCTCTCTGGCAGGTGGTGGAGCAGCCATCATTGCTGAGGGTATTTCCGTCGTCGCAGTTCTCGCCGCCTTCCAGCTTGCCGTCGCCGCAAATCGGGGTGCACGGCTTGCCTGGCACGCGACACTGCCACCCACTGGTAATCTTCTTGCAGTCTCCTGAGCACCCGTCGTTGTCGACGGTATTGCCGTCGTCACAAGTCTCGTCAGAAGTCAGCACGCCGTTGCCACACTTTCGCTGATCTTCACAGGGCTGGCCGGGCGTCTTACAGATGAAGTTGGCCTCGACCTGACAAAGAGCGTTGCATCCGGTGTCGGCAATGGGATTGTTGGGATCCAGTTTCTTGGCAGGGAGAATGCCGTCATCGCAGCCCTCGCCCAGGTCCAGTTTGCCGTCGCCGCAAGTCTTGGACGGGACGAATGTGCCTGGGTCTCCCGTTGTACCTCCGCCGGAGTTGCCGCCGACGGGATAACAATTCACAATGCAGGCCGCACCGCCGCCGGGGTTGTTGCCGCCGTTGCCCCCGTTTGAGTTCTGTCCGCCGTTCGACTGCTGATTGGAAACCGTCGCGCTGGTACAGCTCGCCGCTGCGAGCAGAGCAACCGCGCCCGCCAAGACTAGGGCGCCTTGGCTTTTCAGAACGCGAGTACCAAGACCGGTGAAGATCGAGTTTGTTGACATTGGACGCGCCTCATCTGGGGGGTGGGTGCAAAAACTCTGTGAGCCTACCAACCCACGAGGAATATAACAACTGCACGACCGGACCTGAGAAACGAAACTTCCCGGGCGGTTCAAACCGGCTGGCCTTGCGCAAGGCCACAAGAATGCGGGACAGGGCTTCTTGCGCGCGTCGCTGACAATGCGCAGCGCATTATTGTTCTTGCGCCCGCGGGCGAGCGGTTGGACGGCCCACCGCTGGGCCACGTCTTGAAGGGGAAACATGATATGAATGCCGTCCTGTTGGCTCGGCGGTCCTCAGGTTTTCCTGTGGCGTCGCGCTTCGCCTCACCCCTGACTGGATGGATGACATGCAACACGTGAAGATCCTTCTCGACGAAAGCGAGATCCCGCGGCAGTGGTACAACCTGGCCGCCGACCTTCCCACCCCCATGCTGCCGCCCCTTGGGCCTGACGGGAGGCCGGTCAGCCCAGAGATGCTGGCGCCGGTTTTCCCGATGAACCTCATCGAGCAGGAGGTCAGTACCAAGCGCTGGATCGACATTCCCTCGGAGATCCTCGACATCCTCTACCGCTGGCGCCCGGCGCCGCTCCGGCGGGCAGTCTACCTTGAGAGGTTTCTGAAAACGCCAGCGCGCATTTACTACAAGGACGAGAGCGTCAGCCCGGCCGGAAGCCACAAGCCCAACACGGCGGTTCCCCAGGCCTGGTACAACAAGCAATTCGGAATCAAGCGACTGACCACCGAGACTGGCGCCGGGCAATGGGGCAGCGCGCTTGCCTTTGCCTGCAACTTGATTGGCCTGGAGTGCAAGGTCTTCATGGTGCGCATCAGCTTCGAACAGAAGCCATTCCGCAAGCTGATGATGCAGGTGTGGGGCGCCAACTGCATCGCCAGCCCCAGCAACCAGACCAATGCCGGTCGGACCATTCTGGCCAGCATGCCTGACACACCCGGCAGCCTCGGGATCGCCATCAGCGAGGCCATCGAAGCAGCGGTGACCGACAGCACGGGCGGGACGCGCTACTCGTTGGGCAGCGTGCTCAACCACGTGCTTCTGCACCAAACCATCATCGGCCTGGAAGCCAAGGCCCAGCTGAAGAAGGCGGGCGAGAAGCTGCCCGACATCGTCATCGGCTGTGCGGGCGGCGGCAGCAATTTTGCTGGCCTGGCGTTCCCCTTTGCCCAGGACATGATCAATGGCGCGCAGATGACCATCATCCCGGTCGAGCCTGCGGCTTGCCCCAAGATGACCAAAGGTCAGTTCGTGTACGACCACGGCGACGTGGCGTGCATGACGCCACTTCTGCCCATGCACTCGCTTGGGCACACGTTCATTCCAAAGCCCATCCATGCGGGCGGGCTGCGCTATCACGGCATGGCGCCTCTTGTGTGCCAGGGCATTGTCGAGGGTCTGTTCAAGCCGCGCGCCATCGCCCAGCTCAAGTGCTACGAGTCGGCCATGATTTGGGCCAAGACCGAGGGCACCATCTGTGCGCCCGAGACCAGCCACGCCATCGCGGCCGTGATCGACGAAGCCAACAAATGCCGCGAAAGTGGCGAGCAGAAGGTCATCCTCTTCAACTACAGCGGCCACGGACTCATGGATCTGGCTGGCTACGACGCGTACCTGTCGGGCGGACTGACCGACTACGTGATGCCCGACGAGGAAGTCCAGAAGAATCTGCAGGCATTGAAGGGCATGCCCAAGGCCGAGGCACGCAAGTCGGGCCGCTGGTAGGCAAGCTGCCTGAGCCGAAACTTCGCTGACGTGCAACTGCTACAATACACGTCTGCCCATTCCATGCGGGGCTGTCCGCCGCCGAACAAGGAGATCGATAGATGCACCACCGAAGTTCTGGTATTTGCCTGCGTACAACATTGCTTTGTCTGGCCGCCGCTGGATGTTCAATTTCCAATAATGGCGGCGGGTCAAGCGGCAATACCAGCGGCGGCACAACCGCTGTGGCAGGACAGACGAGTGGCGGAGGTTCGCACGGAATTGCTGGCGCCTCCGGCGGTGAAAGCGTTCCGAGCGGTACCACGGGTGGCTCCACGCAGCTACCGGACACCGGCGGTTCCACGCAACCGCCAAGCACGGGCGGTTCCACGCAACCACCGAGCACCGGCGGTTCCACGCAACCGCCGAGCACGGGAGGATCGACAAGCCCAAACACCAGCGCACCTAGCGGAGGTGGTGGCGCCACAAGTTCTTCCTCCACCAGCTCCCTCGCGGGATCCCGCGACGCGGGTGTGGCGGGCAGCGGTGGCTCTTCCTTGGCTGGCGCGAGTGGAAATCGCGACGCCGGTCCTTCGGGGGGCACGGCAGCAGGAGGAAGTGGCGGAAAGGCCACTGGCGGAAATGCGACCGGCGGAAGCGCTACCGGTGGCAGCGCGACCGGCGGAAATGCAACCGGCGGCAGCTCGACCGGCGGCAGCTCGACCGGCGGCAGCACCGGCACGAAACCAGGGGGCAAGGTCTTCAGCCAATGCCGCTTCCACTTCGGCACCATTGACTCGCAGGCCAAGAACGCGGGCGCGTCGATGATCTCTCAGTTGGACTACTTCACTCCTGGATGGATGATGGGCACCTTCAACCAGAAGTATGTGTGCGATGAAGCGAATGCAGGTGGCGCTCTTGCGGGCCTGGTGCCGGTGGATGTCACCTACATTGCTGCCAATTACGTGAAGGGCCAGAACAAGCTGTGCGACTGCAACGTGAGCGGCTGCGCCGGTGGCAACCTATGCAACTACGGCGCACAGTACATCACGCAGGACTGGGCAACGATCCTTTCCCAGTACACGAGCAATTCAACGGGTTTTGCGGGCTGCCTGGGCGGAAAGCCCATCATTTTCGAGATGGAGCCGGATTGGTACCAGTACTACGCCGGTGGTCAGACCCAGGCTTGGACGCCGGCACAGGCAGGGACCAACATGACAGCCCTGGTGAACGCGCTTAAGAGTTCGTTGCCAAACGCCGTCTTCTCCATGGATATCTCACCGTGGATTCCCAACAACGGATCGGGTTGGTACACCAATTTCGACATGAGCCTGTTCACCTTCATCAACACCTCAGGCGGGGGCACCGCCGCCAACAATACGAAGATCCGGTCCAACAACGCCATGACCTGGGCCGGTGTGCACGGGGTGACCGGCAAGCCGATCCTGGCCGACACGGGCTACGGAGCGAACGGGGGTTCAGCGGGGCATGACGCCGCCTGGGATGTGGTGGCGAACATCAACGCCCGCATCGCGGACGGTGTCGTGTCGATCGCACAGTACAACCCCGTCAGCACCTGGGGATCGACGATCTCGAGCATCCGGAGTCAACTGACCACGCCCTCCATCTGTCCGTGAGTCTGGGCCGGCCTGACGGCCAGTCCTGTCCTCAACCAGGAACCTCGTTTGTCAGCAAGCGGATTCCGTCTATAAACAAGGGCTATGACGATCCGCATGCCTGACGCAAAGACGCCGGCGCAGCTCGGCTTTGCCATGCCCGCCGAATGGGAACCTCACGAGGGCACCTGGCTGGGCTGGCCGCACTGCCGCACCGACTGGCCGGGCAAGCTTGGCACCATTGAGTGGGTCTACGGCGAGATCGTGCGCAAGATCGCAGAGGGCGAAAAGGTGCGCATCATTATCGACGGAGCGCAGGCCAGGGCCCGCCAGATTCTGGCCCGCGCCCACGCCAACCTCGCCAACGTTGAGTTCTTCCGCGCCCCTTCGGATCGCGGCTGGGCGCGCGACTTCGGGCCCATCTGCGTGCGCAAGCCGGGACCCAAACCCGAGGTTGCCATCGCCAAGTTCAAGTTCACGGCCTGGGCGAAATATCGCAACTGGCACAAGGACAACGCCATCGCAGCGCGAATCGCCCAGCAGCGCACGATGCGACTCTTCCCCGTCATGCGCAACGGCCAGCCGGTCGCGCTGGAAGGCGGCGGCATCGACGTGAACGGCTGCGGAACCTTGCTGACCACGGAGGAGTGCTTCCTCGACCAGAAGACCCAGTGCCGCAACCCCGGCATGAGCCGCGAGGAATATGACCGCGTCTTTGCCGACACTCTGGGCACGCCCAACGTCATCTGGCTGGGCCACGGAATCGCAGGAGACGACACCCACGGCCACGTCGACGACCTGTGCCGCTTCGTAAACCCGCGCACGATGGTCGTGATCCAGGAAAAGCACGAACGCGACGTGAATTTCAAGCCTTTGCGCGAAAACTGGGAGCGGCTGCAAGGCGCGCGCTTGCAGGATGGGTCGCGTCCCGAGGTGATCGCGTTGCCCATGCCCGCACCACTTTTCCACGGCGACTGGCGCTTGCCGGCCAGCTACGCGAATTTCTACATCGCCAATGCCGCAGTCATCGTTCCCACTTTCAATGATCCCGCTGATCGCATCGCCCTCGGGATCCTGGGCGAACTCTTCCGCGACCGGCCCGTGGTGGGCATTCACGCCGTGGATCTGGTGCTCGGCTTCGGCACCCTGCACTGCCTGACCCAACAGCATCCGGGGACATAGGCGACGGCCCATGACCGGGGATCACACGCGCGGCGGCCGCAAGCTGGAAGCCGCGTTCGCACATTTCAAGTTGGGCGCGGCCGTGCGTGGAGCCCACGCTCTCGATCTGGGCGCGTCCACCGGCGGGTTCGTCGCTGTGCTGCTCGCACACGGTGCTCGCCATGTCACCGCTATCGACGTGGGACATGGGCAGCTTCTGGCCAACCTGGCGCACGACCCGCGCGTGACCAGCTTGGAGCGCACTGACTTCAAGACGCTGTCGTTGGCTGTGGCGTCTGGGCCTTTCGACTTTTTCACCGTGGACGTCAGCTTCGTGGCCGCGCGAAGCATGTTGCGCGGCCTGGCCTTTCGACTACGCGCTGGAGCTGAGGGCGTGGTCCTGGTCAAGCCCCAGTTCGAACTGCCCAGCCACCTGGTGAAAGACGGCAAGGTCGGCGCTCCCGAGCTGCGCCAGCGCGCCGTCGAAACCTTTCGCGCCAAAGCCGAACGCTTGGGATTCGAGCTGCTGGGATATGTGGATTCGCCCGTGGCTGGCGGCAGTGGGACCATCGAGATCCTGGCCCACCTGCGCTTTGCCGGCCGCCCCGAGAGCATGCCCAAGATTGGCGAGCGCAAACCCGCGCGCCCGAACACCAAGAAACCGTCGCAGGTCCCGGGCGAACTGCACTGGTTCGCGGTTGCCTCACCGGGATTGGAACAACCCTTGTGTGCCGAATTGGCCGCGATTTCTCCGATCGAGCAACCTCGCGTGGTGGAAGGCGGCGTCGAGTTTTCGGGAACGCTGGCCGTTGGCATGGCTGCCAATCTGCACAGCCGCATCGCCACCCGCATCGTGCTGCGCATGGGCGAGGTCAAGGCACGGGACTTCGCGCCGCTGCGCCGAGGCCTGGCCAAATGGCCGTGGCAAAGCTATGTCCCGCGCGACCGCGCCCTGCGTATCGATGTCTCGACCAGCCACTGCCGCCTGTATCACACAGGCGCCTTGGCTGAGACCGTGGAACTGGCGATTGCCGACTGTGTGGGCAAGCTGCCCAAGCGCGAGAAGCCGGCCGAGCCGGCCGAAGACGACGACTGCACGCGCATCCTTCTGCGCGGACAGGACGATCGCTTCACGGCCAGCATCGATTCTTCGGGCGCACTGCTGCACCGCCGCGGCTGGCGTCTGGAAGCAGGACGCGCGCCCTTGCGCGAAACCTTGGCCGCCAGCCTTCTGGCCTTGTGCGAATACGATCCCGCGTTGCCGCTCGTGGATCCCATGTGCGGTGCGGGCACCATCGCTATCGAGGCCGCAGCCCTCGCGCGCAAGATGGCGCCCGGCTTGGCGCGCGCCTTTGCCTTCGAACGTTGGCCTGTCCACGATGCATCTTCGTGGCAGGCCCTGCGCGACTCGGCGGTTGCTCTGCCGCGCGCGCCTGCTGCGATTCTTGCGATGGATCGAGATGCGCGCGCGGTGGACACTGCCCGCCGCAATGCTGAGCGCGCAAACGTGCAGGATAGCGTTCGCTTTGCGGCAGCCGCCTTTGGCGACGGCGAAATCCCAGGGCAGGCAGGGCTTCTCGTCGTCAATCCGCCCTACGGCCACCGCCTGGGTGACCACGGTCAAGCCAACCGTCTGGCGCGCGAACTGGGAAAGACAGCGGCCGCGCGTTACCGGGGCTGGCGCTTGGGCGTTCTCTGTCCAAATCCCGCGTTCGTCGCGGCCGTGGCGGCAGGCGCGCGGCGGCCGCCAAGCAAGACCCACGCGCTTCGCAACGGCGGACTGCGCGTCCAGCTGGCCATCTGGGTTTTGTAGCTACGTTTAGGAACCACTTGCGATAACCGCGATATCGCCAGCGGTGCATGCGGGCGCGTTGAAGGTCGGTTGAATGATGAGGGCACTGTTGAGGTTGTTGTAGCCAGTGCTGGCTTCCCAGGTGTTCTGGTTGGCCAGGCGGATCGCGTATTCGGGGCGAGCGGCCAACCCCGGCACCGGATCGGCCAGGCTGAGCAGGAGCGCATAGGTGCCGGCCGCGATGTCAGCGGGAAGGCAGAACGTGTGCGAAATCGTGGTGCTGCTGCCAGGGGCAAAGCGGCGCGGATCGTCCGGCAGCTTGGCCAGATACACAGTGCCAAGGTTAGAATTGCGCAGAATCAGGGTTAGCCCGCGCGGATTGAAGGGCGGAGGGT
>Ga0265316_10005668_pt1 | contig 12085 bp, 11 predicted proteins | sample 4522metaG_FD_202092 | JGI IMG/M metagenome (GOLD analysis project Ga0265316, IMG submission 202092) | Rhizosphere microbial communities from Carex aquatilis grown in University of Washington, Seatle, WA, United States - 4-5-22 metaG | ecosystem: Host-associated > Plants > Roots > Rhizosphere >... | reverse complement strand
AAAAGATCGCTTTTTCTTCGACGGGTTCGGTTTATGGCGAACCCAACATTTTTCCTACGCCAGAAATCGCGCCCTTTCCCGTACAGACTTCGCTATACGCGACGTCTAAACTGGCAGGAGAAGGGTTGATCTCGTCTTATTGTGAAGGATTTGGTTTTCAGGGGTGGATCTTTCGTTTTGTTTCTATCCTGGGCGAGCGGTATACTCACGGCCATGTTTTTGATTTTTATAAAAAATTGTTGGTTAATCCCCGAAAGCTTGATGTTTTAGGCGATGGGCATCAGAAAAAATCTTATCTTTATATCCAGGATTGCCTGGATGCGGTCCTGTTTTCTCTGAAAACTTTTAAAGATAAAGTTAACGTAATAAATTTAGGCACTTGCGAATATTGCGAAGTCAACGATTCAATCGGCTGGATTACCGCTTATCTTGGTTTAAAACCTAAGTTGCAATATTCCGGCGGCCGCCGCGGCTGGGTAGGCGATAATCCGTTTATTTTTTTGGATACGAAGAAGATCAATCAAGCCGGGTGGAAGCCTAGGCTGACGATCAAAGAGGCGATCATAAAAACACTGGAATACTTAATGAGTAACAAAAAGGTTCTAAAGCTTAGGTAATGATATGAAGGTTTGTGTTTTTGGATTATGGCATTTAGGTTCGGTTACCAGCGCGTGCCTGGCTCGGTTGGGGCAGCCAGTTGTCGGTTTGGATTTTGATGCAAAAGTAATTAACGATTTAAATCAAGGCAGAGCCCCTTTGCATGAACCGGGGTTGAACGAGCTTATTTTAGAGAATGTTAATGCCGGTCGTTTGTCGTTTACTACGGATGCCGCGTCGGCTTTGAAAGGTGCCGATTTTGTCTGGGTAGCTTTCGATACGCCGGTTGATGAGGATGATTGCGCCGATATAGGATTTTTGGAAAAAAATATGAAGAAGATCGTTAAGTATTGCAAAACCGGGTCAAAGGTGATAATTTCTTCACAAGCGCCGGTGGGTTTTACCGCGAAGATGGAGAAACTCTTCTCCCGATTGGGGCCCGGTAAAAAAATCTATTTTGCTTCTTCGCCGGAAAATCTGCGTTTAGGCAAAGCTATCCAGGTGTTTTGTGAGCCTGACCGGATCGTGGTCGGCACGCGCACACACGCCGATATTAAGGAGTTTGCGCCGCTCTTTTCTTTGATCAGCGATAAGATAGAGTGGATGAGTACGGAATCTGCCGAGATGACTAAGCATGCGATAAATGCTTTTTTGGCGGCATCGGTATCGTTCGCTAACGAGATCGCCCTGTTGTGCGAACGTGTCGGTGCCGACGCTAAAGAGGTGGAGCGCGGGCTTAAAACCGAAGCGCGTATCGGTCCCAAGGCTTACCTTGGTGCGGGTACGGCTTTTTCCGGCGGTACCCTTGCGCGGGATATCGGGTTTCTCACGGAATTGAGCCGAAAATATCTTTTGCCGTCGCATTTGATCAAGGCGGTAAAAGTTAGTAATGATTTCCACAGGCATTGGGTTAAGAATAAATGCGCAGAGGTTTTGGGTTCGCTGAAAAATAAAAAGCTGGCTATTTTGGGCCTTACTTATAAACCCGGTACAGATACTTTACGGCGGTCTTTTGCCGTGGCGCTTGCCCGTTCGCTTAAGGCCGAAGGGGCGTTGATCAGAGGTTTTGATCCTATGGTCAAGGCGGCTGGGTTTGGCGCGGCAAAAATAATTACGCTTTCCGGTAGCGTTAAAGAGGCGATTAATGATGCTAAAGTAATTATCGTAGCCACCCAATGGCCGGAGTTTACTAAGCTTAGCCCGGACGTGGTTACGGCCATGGAGGGTAAGATTATTATCGATCCCAACGGATTTATTGAGCCGCTGGTAAAAGGGAAAAAGATAAAATATTTTCGTGTCGGCAGCTGCCGTCAAATAAGGAGCGCAGGGCAATGAAATTAGCGGGGCGTAACGCAATCATTACCGGGGCGAGCCAGGGATTAGGTGAAGCAATCGCCGCCGAGTTTATTAAAAACGGCGCATCGGTGGCGATCTGCGCGCGCGATTCTGCTAAGCTTGCAGCGGTCGAAAGTAAGCTTAAAGCGCTTGCTCAAAAAGAACAAAAAATCATCGCGGTTAAAGCGGATGTTTCGGCAGAAAGCGATGCGAATAATTTTATTGGCCAGGGGATAAAAGCTTTCGGTAAGGTCGATATTTTTGTCAACAACGCCGGTATATACGGGCCAAAGGGAGCGGTTGAAGATGTTGATTCGGCGGATTGGGCAAAAGCCATTCAGATAAATCTTTGCGGTACATTTTATTGCTGTAAGCATATTGTCGGGCATATGAAGAAAAATAGATACGGAAAAATCATAAATCTTTCCGGCGGCGGTGCGACCGCCCCGTTACCCTTTATCAGCGCTTACGCGGCTTCTAAGGCGGCAGTGATCCGTTTAACCGAGACGATTGCCGGTGAATGTGAAGGGTTTAAGGTTGATATCAACGCGGTTGCTCCCGGCGCGCTTAACACCAGGCTTTTAGAAGAAGTTTTGCAGGCCGGACCGCAGAAAGTAGGTAAAAAGTTTTACGAGAGAGCGGTTAAGCAGAAGGAAGAGGGAGGTGTTCCGTTAAATCTGGGGGCTTCGCTTTGTGTATTCCTGGCTTCTTCTGAAAGCGACGGAATAACCGGAAAATTGATCAGCGCGCAATGGGATCCTTGGAAAAATTTAGCAAAATACCGCGAGGAATTAATGCAGAGCGATATTTATACATTACGGCGCATCGTTCCCGCCGACCGCGGTAAAAAATGGGATTAATATGAATGTAGGTATAATCGGTTGCGGATTGATCGGCAAAAAGCGGGCGCTTGGGCTAGGCGGCCACGCGTTGCTTGCTGCCGTTGATATCGATCTTGTGCGTGCCCGAAATGTTGCCGGTTTAATAAAAGGGGCCAAAGCTTCCAGCGATATAGATGATATTATTAAAGATCCGGCGATCGATATTGTCATAATTTCAACTACCAACGATAAACTGGCTTCTTTAAGCATGGCGGCGGTAAAGGCAAAAAAACATGTGCTGGTGGAAAAGCCGGCGGGCCGTAACGCCGGAGAAATAAAAAAAGTAATAAGCGCTGCCAGGGCGAATAAGGTTTGCGTTAAGGTGGGATTTAATCTGCGCTATCATGCGGCGATGGTCAAAGCTAAAGAAATAATCGACAGCAATGATATCGGGCCGTTGATGTTCGTGCGCGGCCGCTACGGCCATGGCGGGCGCATCGGTTATGATAAAGAATGGCGGGCCAACCCGAAGATTTCCGGCGGCGGCGAGTTAATCGACCAAGGTGTACACCTTATAGATTTATCCCGTTGGTTTTTAGGCGATTTTTCTAAGGTCGAAGGGTCGGTCCATACTTATTTTTGGAATATGCCGGTTGACGATAATGCTTTTTTATCTTTGCGCACACCTTGTGGCCAGATTGCCTGGCTGCATGTAAGCTGTACCGAGTGGAAAAATATGTTCAGCTTTGAGATTTACGGAAAATACGGTAAAATTCAAATCGATGGTTTAGGCGGCAGTTACGGTCGAGAAAAATTAACTTACTATAAAATGCTTCCGCAGATGGGCCCGCCGCAGACCACGGTGTGGGATTCTCCCGAAGAGGATATCTCCTGGAAGCGGGAATTTGAAGCCTTCGTCAAGGCTATTCAGCTTGGCGCGCCGCTCAACGGCGATATTACCGATGCCCTTGCGGCCTTGAAGATCGTGGATAAAATGTATGGCTATAAGCCTTAAGAAGTGAGAGGCTAATAATATGAAAATAATGCTTATCCAAACACCCTGGTCGGCGAGAACAGGCGGGGCCTATAAACGGTTTTCTACCCGGTTTGTTTTTTATCCGCCAATGGGGTTGTTATACCTGGCGGCATTTGTGGAAAAGAACGGTCACGAAGCGGATATTTTGGATTTAGAGTCGGAATTTTTGGATTTCGATACTCTTTGCGAAAAAATTGTTGCGTCCAAGGCTGATTTGATCGGTATCACCACGTCGACGCCTATATTTTTTATCGTTCAGTCTTACGCGAAGAGGCTGAAAGAGCGCTTAAATATCCCAATTGTTATCGGCGGTCCGCACGTTTCGGTTTTGAAAGAAGAAACACTTTGCGATGAATTTGATTTTGCGATTACCAATGAAGGGGAAAATACTTTGCTGGAGTTGATGATTGAGATGGGTAAGGGGAAGGACTATTCTAAAATAAACGGTTTGATCTATCGGGAGCACGGCAAAGTTAAAAGTAATCCGCCGCGGCCGTTTATCGAAGATCTGGACTCTTTGCCGTTTCCGGCACGGGAGAAGCTGGCCCCGGGAACTTATAAGTTTGAAGTTCCGGGCAAAGGCCTTGTTCCCGTCGCCAGTACGGCGCTTACCCGTGGCTGCCCTTTCAGCTGTGTATTTTGTTCCGAGCCGGCTAATAGCGGCAGGAAGCTGCGTATGCGTTCGCCTAAAAGCGTGGTCGATGAGATCGCCCAGATAAAAGAAAGGTTCGGCATAGAGCATATTTATCTTTTGGATTCCACCCTCACCTTGAACCGAAAACTCATTGAAGGGTTTTGCCATGAATTGATAAGCCGCAAGCTTAATATAACTTTTGAAAGCCAAACCCGGGCGAACTTGATCGATAAACCTTTGCTGGAGCTGCTTAAAAGGGCGGGGCTGGTGAGGATAAGCTTTGGCTTAGAAAGCGCGGATAAAAAGGTCTTAAAACTTATGCGTAAAGAGATCGATCCCGAAGATATACGCAACGCTTTTCGTCTGTGCAAACAGCTTAAGGTAACGGCGATTACCGGGATCATGATGGGTAATCCCGGGGATACCAAAGAGACCATATTAGCCAGCGCACGGTTTATACGTTCGATACCCGAGATCAAATACGCGCCGCTGGCGATTGCTATACCTTATCCCGGTACGGAGTTGTTCAATATGGCTCAAAAAGGAATGCATGGCCTTAAGCTGATCGAAGTAGATTATAAAAAATACGCGCGCTATGCCGGCGGTGTCATGACAATTAACGGGATGTCGCCGCGCGAACTGGTAAGCTTGCAGCGCAAGGCGCTTGTCATCATGCATCTTTCACCGGCGAAAATAATCGGGATTATCCGCCATTTCGGATTATTTAATCTGATCTGCGTGGCGGGTAATATGCTTAAGCACGAATTGACTTCGCGCATTAAAGGCTATGAGCCGGCGATGAGGGATGTCGCCGACGAGAATACTACTTTAAAAAGTTTAGGGCTGGTCCCGGTTACTAACGCGAAGTCCCGATAGCATTAAACGGCAGGAGGAAGAAATGTTTATAACCAGAAGTCCTTTGCGGATCACCTTGGGCGGCGGCGGTACGGATTTACCTTCATATTATGAAAAGTTCGGCGGGTTCCTTGTGGCCGGGGCGATCGATAAATATATCTATATTACTATTCACGAAACTTTTGTGGACTATCTTATAATTAAATATTCGAAAATGGAGAAGGTAAAAAAAATAGAGGAGATTAAACACCCGATCGTGCGCGAAGCTTTGGCTTTGCTGGGTATAGACTGTACGCGGTGGGAAATGACCAGCATGGCCGATATTCCCGCCGGTACCGGCCTGGGCTCTTCGGGCAGTTTCACCACGGCGCTGCTAAAAGCGCTTCATTCGTATAAGCGGGATTTAATTCACCCCAAAGAGCTGGCCGAACAAGCGTGCGATATCGAGATCAACCGGCTTAAAGAACCGATCGGTAAACAAGACCAATATATTGCCGCTTACGGCGGCATTACCTGTTTTGAATTTGCCAAAACCGGCCAGGTTAAAGCCTATCCGCTTAAGATGGATAAAGAAACGCTTTATGATCTTGAAGACAACCTGCTTCTTTTCTTTACCGGTTATTGCCGGTCTGCGTCCGGTATTTTAAAAGAGCAGCATCATAAAAGCCGTAAGAACGATAAAGAGATGATCGATAATCTGCATTTTGTAAAAAAACTGGGTTATGAAAGCAAGAGTGCCCTGGAAAGGGGCGATTTAAAAAAATTCGGTGCTCTGATGAATGTGCATTGGGAGCATAAGAAAAAGCGTTCGGGGCAGATGTCCAACCCGAAAATAAATGAATGGTACGGCCTTGCCATGGAAAACGGCGCGCTGGGCGGAAAACTTATCGGCGCCGGCGGCGGCGGATTTTTGATGTTCTATGCCCAGGATAAAGCCCGTTTGCGCCATGCGATGATACAGGCCGGTCTGGAAGAAGTAAGGTTTCGTTTTGATTTTGAAGGCACTAAGCTGATAGCGCAATCATGACTATCGTTGTATTGGCCGGAGGCGTAGCGACCAGGCTTTATCCGGTGACAAAAACAATTCCTAAAGCAATGTTGGAAGTGGCCGGTAAGCCGTTTATCGTCCATCAGTTGGAGTTGTTTAAAAGCAATGGGGTAAAGCATGTGGTTATCTGTGCCGGATATTTAGGCGATCAGCTTGCGGCTTATGTGGGCGATGGCCGCCGTTTCGGTTTGGATGTGCAATTTTCTTTTGACGGTGAAAAATTGCTGGGTACTGCCGGTGCAATTAAAAAGGCTTTGCCGTTACTGGGGGAATCTTTCGCGGTTATTTACGGTGATTCATATTTACCGGTCGGCCTAAAACTGATTGCGGAAAAATTTTTCAGCAGCGGGAAAAAAGGGTTGATGACGATCTTTAAGAATAACGATAACTGGGATACTAGTAATGTGGTTTGTAATAATGGGCAGATCGTAAAGTATGATAAAAAGAATAAAAGCAAAGATATGAGTTATATCGATTACGGTCTGTCATTTTTTAAAAAAGAAGTTTTTGATTCTCTGCCTGACGGCCAGGTAGTTGATCTGGCCGATGTTTGCACTCAATTGGCGGCATCCGGTGAATTGGCCGGTTACGAGGCTAAAGAGCGGTTCTATGAGATCGGATCGTTTAAGGGGCTTGAAGAAACCAAAAAATATCTGGCAAATAAGGAGAAGCGATGAGCGAAAAAATTATTTTAAGCAGTTATATCGATAGTTATTTATCGCAAGTTTGCGCTATCGCCAAAAAAATAGACAAAAAAGCCGTGGAAAAAGTGATTAAAATAATTATTAAGACCCGTAAAGCAGGCGGGCGCCTTTTTATTTTAGGGGTGGGCGGCAGCGCCGGCAATGCTTCGCATGCGGTCAACGATTTCAGGAAAATTGCCGGCATCGAAGCCTATACTCCCACGGATAACGTTTCGGAATTAACCGCGCGCGTTAACGATGACGGTTGGAACAGCGCGTTGAGTAATTGGCTTAAAGGGAGCCGCTTAAACGGTAAAGATTGTTTACTTGTTTTTTCGGTCGGCGGCGGTAACGCCGAAAAAAATATAAGCGTTAATCTAGTGGAAGCGTTAAAACTGGCGCAGAAGGTTAAAGCTTCGATCGCCGGTATCGTCGGCAGAGACGGCGGCTATACGGCTAAAGTAGCCGACGCCTGTGTAGTGGTGCCTACCGTAGATAGCGATACGATTACGCCGCATGCGGAATCGTTTCAGGCGGTAATCTGGCATTTGCTGGTATCGCACCCGGCAGTAAAAAGTTTCGGGATGAAATGGGAAACTACTAAATGATAAAAAAAGCAGTATTTTTAGACCGGGACGGGGTTTTAAACCGGTTGGTCTATAATCCCGTGACCAAAGAATATGAATCGCCGCATTGCGAGAAAGATCTTAAAATTTTTCCCGGTGTCGCCGGGTTATTAAAAAAATTGCAAGAAAAAGGATTTTTGCTTTTTATAATCTCCAACCAGCCCAGTTATGCTAAAGGTAAGGCTACTTTGAAAAATATTCAAAGTGTGCACCGGCGGATGATCAAAGCGCTAAAGCGGGCGGGGGTTAAATTCCGCGGCTGCTATTATTGTTATCATCATCCGCGAGGTGTCGTCAAAAAATATTCGTTTGATTGCTTATGCCGTAAGCCGAAACCATTTTTTCTTTTGCTGGCTAAAGAAAAATATAAACTGGATATGGATAATTCCTGGTTTGTGGGCGACCAGGATTTTGATGTTTTGTGCGGGCAAGCCGCCCAAGTCAAAACAATTTTAATTAATGAAGAGCATTCTAAGGCTAAGAGGGGCCAAAGCCGCCCGGATTATTTTGTAAAGAATTTAAAAGAAGCGGTAACAATTATTATGAAAGGAAACAAAAATGAGTAATGTTAATAAGTTGAAAATAAAAATTTTTGCCGACGGCGCCGACCTGGAAACGATGAAGCGTATTTATCGAGAAGGTACGGTCAAGGGGTTTACCACCAATCCTACCCTGATGCGTAAAGCCGGGGTCAATGATTACGAAACGTTTGCTAAGAATGTCTTAAAAGAAATAAAAGATTTGCCGATATCGTTTGAGGTTTTTTCCGATGAGTTCGAGCAGATGGAAAAAGAAGCGCATAAAATCGCTGCCTGGGGCGCAAATGTTAACGTAAAAATCCCCATTACCAATACGCGGGGTGAATCAAGCTGTCCGCTGATCAAGCGGCTTTCGGCGCAAGGAGTAACCTTAAACGTTACCGCGATTTTGACCGTAGAACAAGTCAGGGCGGTGGTGGATGCCCTGGCGCCCGGTTCAAAAAGCATTATTTCTATTTTTGCCGGCCGCATCGCCGATACCGGGCGGGACCCGGAACCATACATGAAAGAAGCTGCGGCCATTGCGAAGAAAAACCCGGGTGCCCAAGTGCTGTGGGCCAGCTCCCGTGAGTTGCTGAACATTTTTCAGGCGCAAAATTCCGGTTGTCATATTATTACGGTGACCGATGATATTTTGCGAAAACTTAGCGTTATCGGCAAAGACTTGGCAGAGTTGTCATTGGATACGGTAAAAATGTTTTATAAAGATGCACAAGCTGCAGGGTATAATATATAGGATATAAAAATAATCGAAAAATGATTAAGCTCAGTGATTATATAATTAAAAAGCTGGTGGAAAACGGAGTTCAAGATATATTTATGATCTCCGGCGGCGGAGCGATGCATTTAATCGATTCCGTGGGCAAGGAACCGCGCCTTAATTATTTTTGTCCGCATCATGAACAGGCCGCGGCGATGAGTGCGGAAGGCTATGCTCGAACTTGCGGTAAAATGGGAGTTGTGGTCGTGACCTCCGGCCCCGGCGCGACCAATGCTCTTACCGGAGTGATACAGCAATGGCTGGATTCGATCCCCTGCCTTTATTTATCGGGACAGGTAAAAGAAGAGACGACAATCACCGCTTGTCCGCAGATAAAATTAAGGCAATTGGGCGATCAGGAGATCAATATTGTCGATATGGTAAAGCCGGTCACGAAATATGCCGTAATGATACACGATCCGCTGAAAATCAAATACTATCTGGAAAAAGCAATATATTTGGCAACCCATGGCCGCCCCGGGCCGGTATGGCTCGATCTTCCTCTGAATATTCAGGGGGCCTTGATCGATGAAAAACAATTGGCCGGTTATGATTGCCAAGAAGATGAAATAGTTTCTGATAAAGCGTTGTTGGTTAAACAGGTTACGAATACTCTGACAATGCTTAAAAAGAGCAAACGGCCGGTTTTTATCGCCGGTCACGGCATAAGGTTAGCCGGAGCACAGGAGGATTTTAGAAAATTTATCGATAAAGCTAAAATTCCCGTAGTTACGACCTTCTGCGGTTACGATTTGTTGCCTTCGAACCATCCTTTGTATGCGGGGCGCATCGGCACTTTAGGTACGCGCTCCGGTAACTACGCCTTGCAGAATGCGGATCTCGTTTTAAGCGTCGGTTCGCGCAACAATATACGCCAGGTTAGCTATAATTGGAAAGTATTTGCCCGCGCCGCGAAAAAAATCGTAGTCGATATCGATTGTGCCGAATTACAGAAGCCTACTTTAACGCCGGATTTAGGGATATGTGCCGACGCCGGATTATTTTTAAAAGAATTAAACGCTCAAGCTTCTGCCGGGCTGCCGGATTATCGCGAATGGCTTAATTGGTGCGTTGTACGCCGCGAAAAATATTCGCCGGTATTAAAAGAGTATTGGCAGGAGAAAAAATGGGTCAATCCTTATTGTTTTGTGGAGGCTTTGACTAAAGCGTTAAAGCCGGAGGATATTGTAGTTTCGGCCAACGGTACTGCCTGCGTAGTCTTGTTTCAGGCCGGGATCGTGAAGGAAGGGCAGAGGGTTTTTTGGAACTCCGGTTGCGCTTCAATGGGTTATGACCTTCCGGCGGCAGTCGGCGCTTCTGTTGCGTCGGGCAAAAAATCGGTGGTTTGTTTAGCCGGTGACGGTTCGATTCAGATGAACATCCAAGAATTACAAACCATTAAGGGGTATAATTTGCCGGTTAAGATTTTTGTTTTAAATAACGACGGCTATGTTTCGATGCGCCAGACCCAAAGCGCCTTTTTTGAAGGGCGTAATGTGGCCTGCGACCGCAAAAGCGGAGTTACCTTCCCCGATATTTTGAAAGTTGCGCAAGCTTATGGGTATAGCGTCGAATCGATTAAAAACCATGAGGGGATGGAAGCGAAAATAAGAAAAGTCCTTGATTCTGCCGATTCTGTACTCTGCGAAGTGATGCTTTCGCCGGAACAAAAATTTGTACCAAAAGTGGCGTCGTTAATCAAAGAAGATGGTAAAATGGTATCCAAACCGTTGGAAGATATGTACCCTTTTTTATCGCGGGAGGAGTTTCTTTCCAACATAATCGTTGAGCCGTTACCGGAATAATAGGCCGTTGTTTAAATTTGGGAGAGAAGAATGAATGCTTTAGAGACACGCATGGTCAATATTCTCGGGGAGTTAAAGGGAAAACATGGCGCAATCGGCGTCAAGGCCGAGTTTGAGACCGAAGGCACACGCCTTGAGGAGCTGCTGCGTTTAAAAGAGGTTTGCATGAAGGCGCAGATGAAGCTGGTCTTAAAAATCGGCGGCTGCGAATCGGTGCGTGATATGCTGGAGTCCCGGGTCGTGGGCGTAGATGTCCTGGTTGCGCCGATGGTGGAAACGGCTTATGCTTTACGTAAGTATTTACAAGCCGTAGCAAAGGTATTTTCTCCTGAGGAGCTTTCTACCCTAGAGATTCTAACCGATGTCGAAACCGCTTACGCGGTGAATAATTTTGAAGCGATGCTTAAAATACCCGAGGTAAAGCTCCTTAAGGGCGTAGTTATCGAGCGCTATGATCTGATGCGCTCGATGGGGATCGATGACGATAACCAGCTTAATGCCGAAAAGATAAATGCGGTGCTGGCCGAGGTCGGCGCTAAAGCGGCCCGGCAGGGGTTAAGCGTAACGGTCGGCGGCGGTGTTTCCAGCAGTTCGATCGCGGTTTTCCGCAACTTAAAAAATCTTACGCGTTATGAGACGCGTAAGGTATGTTTTGACGCCCAAAAAGCTTTGTCCGGCGAACCGGAAAAGGGTATTTTTAAGGCCCTGGGTTTTGAACTCTTTTGGTTAAAGAATAAATTGAATTTTAATAAAGGGATCAATGATTCGGATATGGCGAGGATAAAGTTGATCGAAGACCGGTATGAGCAGACGATAAAAAGCCTTATATAGGAGAGCGTTTATGAATGCGATAGAAAAAAGCATGGTCGATACGCTGCAAGAGTTAAAGCGGAATTTTCATGTCGAAGGCGTGAAAGCCGAATTCGAGGCCGAGGGTACCCGCACCGAAGAATTAATGCGCCTTAAAGAAATCTGTCTTGCCGCAGACGTGAAGCTGACGCTTAAGATCGGCGGCTGTGAAGCAGTGCGGGATATGTATGACGCCCGGGCGATCGGGGTCGATTTTCTGGTGGCACCGATGGTAGAGACGGCTTTTAGTCTGCAAAAATATTTACGCGCCGTTAAAGCGGTATTCCCCGCCGACGAGCTGGAAAACATCGGGGTCGTGGTCAATATCGAAACCGAGGCGGCGGCAAAAAATTTTGACGCGATGATGGAAATACCGGAGTTTAAAACGCTCGACGGAGTCGTGATGGGGCGGGTAGATTATACCGGTTCCATGGGGCTTGATCGTAAGGCGGTGAATAGCGATAAGGTCTTCAATGATACAAAAGCCCTTATGATAA
>Ga0265316_10005667_pt1 | contig 12085 bp, 8 predicted proteins | sample 4522metaG_FD_202092 | JGI IMG/M metagenome (GOLD analysis project Ga0265316, IMG submission 202092) | Rhizosphere microbial communities from Carex aquatilis grown in University of Washington, Seatle, WA, United States - 4-5-22 metaG | ecosystem: Host-associated > Plants > Roots > Rhizosphere >... | reverse complement strand
ATCGCCAGGCCGAACATGCCGCCCACCAGAGTGGTCCCTTCCGCCAGCAGGCACCAGCCCAGGGCCGCCGCGCGCCGTTTCACCGCCGCCCGCAGAATGCCGCCCAGCGCGATGCCTTCCGGCAGTTTGTGCAGCGCCACCGCCAGCGGCACGGCCACCCTCAGCCCCAGCGGCACGGTCAACTGCACCGTCGCCACGCTCCAGCCATCCAGAAAGCTGTGCACGGCCGCCGCGGCAATCAGGGGACCCGCGAAGCCGTGCAGTTCGGTGGCGCAGGCATTGTGATCGTGGTCGTGGGCGCAAGTAGGGCAAACGGGATACGCGTACTGGTTGATGGCCCGCAGCAGGCCGTACCCGGCGGCGAACAAGATCAGGCTGGTGGTCCACCCCAGTTCGACCGCCAGTTCCGGTAGAAGCCCGAACAGCGCCACGCCCAGCAGGACCCCCGCGCTGAACGGCACCACCACCCTGGCGCGCCGGCGCAGCCCGGTAAGCCACAGCCCCAGCGTGGCCCCCCCCAGCCCCACCACCGTGGCCAGCGCGGGGGCGGCGATGCCCGGAGTTTGAAATAGAGTGAAAGACAAGTCTCTACTGTAGCTTACGCGAGCGTGAAAAAATGGGTTGGCAGCGCTGGTCCGACGCCTCGCCGACCGAGCGGGACCAGGGGGTCCGCCCCACGAACATCGTCACTTGATCGCCAATGTGGCGGTGGCCGGGCTGGCCACCGAACCGATCTTGAGGATGATGGGAACGTTGTTTCCCGAAGGCGCGCCGGTCGGAACGCGGACATTGAACTGGTTGATTCCCGCCACCATGCCCGGCGCGGCCCCGGCCCAGACGACCTCGGCGTCCACTCCCCCAACAGTCGCCGTCACCGGCGGCGGAATGGTGGGATAGGTCCCAATGGCGAATTGGCCGTCGGCGCCGGCCGGCACGGTCTGGCCGCCGCCGGTCCCCCAGATCATGATGATGTCGCCGCGCGCCGACGGATTCGCCGCCGAGTTGAGGCTGTAATCCTGGTTCAGGATGCAACCCTGCCCCTTGCCGTTCTGCGCCACGGTGAACAGTCCGGGCGATGCCGGGCTGGCAGGCATGGTGATGGCGTTGGTCGTCTTGTTCTGGTAAGCGACCTGCATGACCGTGTTGCTTTTTCCGGCCACGGCAAACGGAACGATGGCGCTGGCCTGCGCAGCGGAAACATACAGCAGGGGCGCGGCAGTTCCATCGAAGGTGATTTGCGCGCCGGCCAGGGTGGCGGACACGGGTGGTCCCGAGGGGTCGAGGGAGGCCTGCGCGATCTGGGTTGGCCCGAGGCCCGAGCCGAAAATCACAATGACTTCGCCGGGCGCCACGGGACCATTCTGGTAGGTGGCCCCGTTGACCACACCCGAAGGGAAGATCTGCGCCGGGTCCAGGCGCCGGATGCGCAGGTTGTTCTCGTCGGAGAAGTAGATGCGCCCGTTGCTGTCCACCGCCAGGTAGTAGGGGTCCATATCCGCGAGGGTGGCGAGGTCTCCGTCGCCGCTGAAGTCCGTCCAGCCGGTGCCGGCGATGGTGGCGATGCGGCCATCCGTCGAGATGCGCCGGATCGAGCCCGAGGAGGCCACGTAGACATTGTCCGCCGAGTCGATGGCCAGCCCCGTGGGCCAAGCCAGGGTCGCGGCGGTAGCGGGACCGCCGTCGCCGCTGTTGCCGGCCTTGCCCGTGCCGGCGAAATCGTAGATCTTGCCATCGGTCGAGATCTTGCGCACGCGGAGGTTGTTCTGATCGGCGAAGTACACGTTGCCCTTGGAATCCGCCGCAACCCCTACCGGAAAATCCATGCTGGCCGAAAGCGCGTCCGTCCCGTTGCCGGCATACCCCTGCTGGCCGTTGCCCGCCACGGTGGTGATGATGGAGCGGGTCAAGTCGACCTTGCGAATGCGGTTGTTGTACGTGTCTGCGATGTACAGGAGGTTGTTCGCGCCATCCACCATCAGACCTTGCGGAAAATACAGTTGCGCGGCGGATGGAAGGACGTTATTCCCGGCGTAGCCGCAATAGCTGGGGTCCCCCGCCACGGCCGCGATGGTGCCATCGCTCCGCATGGCGCTGACCCCGCAGGCGTTGGTGAAGTACACATTGCCCGCAGCGTCCGCGGCGATGCCGGCGGGCTGCGCGATCTGGGTGGTGGTCGCCTGCACGCCGGATACAGAGGCGCCGAAAACCCCAGTGCCCGCCACGGTGGTGATCGTGAGGTCCGCACCGATGCGGCGCACGCGCTGGTCCCCAAAGTCCGCCACGTACACGTTCCCCTTGCCGTCCACGGCCACGCCAAAGGGATCCAGCAACACCGCCCCGCTGGCGGGTCCGTTATCGCCGATGGCGGCCGTGCGGATGGTTCCGGCAAGCTGTTTTATCGACGGTGCCGGCACCGAAACGCTGAAAATGGCGTGCTGCAAGAAGTCGGTGGCGGCCAGGCCGCCTGCCGGCGCCGGATTGTAGGCCAGGTCCCCAACACTGACCATTCGGGAAAAGGTGACCATCAGGCCGGTCTGGTAGTCAACCTCCTTCAGCAGGCTGTTGCTCGAGTCCGCAATGAACACGTTGTTGCTCGTGTCCACAACCACGTCCGCGGGTTGGAAGAGTTTCCCTTGAGTGGGAAGCACGCCGTCCCCGCTGGTGCCGGCCACGCCGGTCCCCGCGAAGGTGGTGATGGTGCCGTCGGGGCGCACTTTCCGGATGCGGTTGTTCAAACGGTCCGCGATATAGAGATTGCCGTTGCTGTCCACCGCCAGACCCTCGGGACCGTTGAGTTGGGCATTGTAGCCAGGCTGCCCGTCGTTGGAGTAGCCGGGCGAGCCGGTGCCGGCCACGGTGGTGATGATGCCGTCGGCGCCGATCTTCCGGACCACGTGATGGGTTTCATCGGAAAAATAGATGACACTGCCGGTGGAGTTGAGGGCGATCGCCACGGGAGTAGCGAAGGTGGCTGACAGGGCCGGCTTGCCATCGCCGCTATAGCTGGAGTCGCCAGTTCCGGCAATCACCTGAATGTTTCCGTCTCTAGTCACCTTGCACAGCCGCCCGCCGACGCCGATGTAGAGATTGCCCGCGGCATCGGCGGCGATTCCCTCGGGACCTTCCAGGGCGGCCGCGGTGGCCGGACCATGGTCCCCGGTGAAGCCGGTCTGCCCATTCCCCGCCGCGGTCGTGAGCCTACCGTCGGCGGCGGCCACGCGGAACACGCGGTTGTAGTAGCTCTCCGTGAAGTAGAGATTGCCACTGGCGTCGTAAGCCAGACGGCCGGGGTAGAACAGGTCCACTGAGGCAGCGTTCCGTCCGTCGCCGCCATAGGGTAGCTTCCCACGGCCCGCGATGGTGGTCACTACGTACGTCTGCGCGAAGGCAGGCATCAGGGCCGCCGCCCAAGCCAAGAACACAACGTGTCGCATCACCGACGATGCTAAGCCCACCGGCGAATCGAAATCAAGACGCCTGATTGCCCTAAAATCAGTACAACTTTCTTCTCCTTTAGTTTCATCCACTTACAGGAAAACGCTTGGGGGCCGTATGTCATCATGGAGTCAGAAGGAGTCCCTCACCGCAACTCCTTCAACGGTTTTCTTGCTGGCCAGCAAGCGTTGCACTAAGGTGATACTGAACTCCCTGTAGGCCTACCAAGGCCCAACGGCCGCCCCAAGGGTGAGGGTTGTCGGCGGGTAGATCTTAGGACTGGTCCTATAACATCTGGTGGAAATCATCCCATCGGGTCACAGAGAGCCTGGGTCATCGAATCGACAGTCAAGGAAGGCCAGCCAGCCTGTTCCCGCTGACTTCGAAGGTGCGGCTCAAATCATTGGTTGGCCGGATACGCACGGGGGGTGCCCTCTGGCCGAGTCCGGCGGGAAGCCGCAAGCCCCGGCCACCCGCAACGAATTTTCCAACTCCTCCGCTAGCACTATCGCGCCTCAGCCCCGGCACAACCCCTGATCTCTCTCATCTCTTCTCCGCGTAATGTCTTTTCTCCGCGCCTCCGCGTCTCCGCGTCGAAAATCGGCCTTGTCCCTTCGAAGCAGCAATGTCGAACGCGGGGAAACACCTGATTCGGATCGAAATGATCCAAGGTTGATTGAAAACAAAAGGAAAAAGGGGCTGATCGCGGATCAGTTGATCCGTCAGCCCCTTTTCCCGATTCCGGGGGTCGCACACAACACCAAACAGCCAGGGGGCGGAAGCCGCGCCCGGCCTCTACGTTAAGTGGCTTATTATCTATTAGCCGGAATCAGGAGCGCGCGTTCTTGCGCCTCAATACGCCGAGGCCGACAAGACCGATGCCGAGCAGAGCGAAAGAGGCAGGCTCCGGAACACCACCGGAAGACGGATTGAGCTCGTATGCCGACTGTGCGCGATTGCCGCTCTGATTAAACCAGGAGCCTGTAGAACAGCAGGCGTTGCCGAGATCTCCTCCCCAAATCGTGGAGCCGTTCGCCCAACGGAAACGGAAGTTATCCACCGACCCACTCTCGTCCAGGAGCGACAGCCAGTAGGTTGTGCCACCAGAGAGTGCGACGGCGCTCGGCAGGGTGGCGTTGAAGAGGAAGATCTCTTCCTCGCCGGACAGCGAGCAACAATCCAGTTCGTGGAGGCCGGTATCGACCGCAGTGGCGGTGACGGACTGCGACGAAAAAGGCGAAGATGCAGGCAGCCCGCCGGCGTCGGTGTAGAGATCGATGGTAAACGGCACGGTCGCCGGGAAGGCGTTCGAGAGATTGTCGCCGTACCAACTCAGGTTCGTCAGGGAAGCGGCGGCGCCCAGTTGGAACGCATCCGCGATCATCTGGCCCGGGAAGGCGTACGGCCCGCCATCGCCGTTCAGGTTGAGCGCCTGAGAATAAATCCCTGCATGGGCGGGAATGGCGGCGACCGCACTGACAGCGACCGCGGCAATGGTGATCAAAAGAACCTTCTTCATCGTGCACTCCTCCGTGTTTGTAGTCGTCTGGTGATTTACTTCGGAACTCCGACTCCAGAATTCTTGGTACGGATACCCGGAACTCCAATATACGGAATCCTTGGTATGAGGATACTCCAAAAGTTAACCTTTTGATAACAATCCGGCGGACCTCTTTTTACGTTTAGTTCTAGTATTTTGGTACTAAGGCGAGCCCTCCTGGAACCGGCGGGCCTTCTGGCCAGTCGCTCCAAATTCGACTGCGAGGGGCCGAAGTTCACGGAGGCTGTGCCGTACGGTGTGTCCGCAGCGCCGCGGCACCGCCTTCGAAGCCGCCCGATTGACAACCCTTCCCCCCGTCCGTATGATGAAATTTCAACTCTTAGTGTTTCGGCGCTGTTTTCGAACTGCGTCCTCTCGTCGTCTAAAAATGGCAATTACCAAGCCTCTGTGTTCTGGGACATCTCAATATGATCAAAGTGCAAGGTCTGACTAAGCGATACGCCCGCACGGTCGCCGTGGACAATATCTCCTTCGAGGTCGAGAAGGGCCAGATCGTCGGCTTTCTTGGCCCCAACGGCGCCGGCAAGACTACCACCATGCGGGTGCTGACCTGCTTCCTCCCCCCCACCATGGGCACCGCCAACGTCGCCGGTTTCGACGTGCTGGAGAACCCCATGGAGGTCAAGAAGCGCATCGGCTACCTGCCGGAATCGCCGCCGCTCTATCCGGAAATGGAGGTGATCGAGTATCTCACCTTCGTCGGCAAGCTCAAGGGCATCCCTTCCGGCGACCTGGCTCGCCGCATTGACGATGTGGTGGGCCGCTGCGCCATCGGCGATGTCCGCACGCGGCTGATCGGGAAGCTCTCCAAGGGCTTCCGCCAGCGCGTGGGCCTGGCCCAGGCCATCATCCACAACCCCCCCGTGCTGATCCTCGACGAGCCTACTTCCGGCCTCGACCCCAAGCAGATCATCGAGATTCGCGAGTTGCTGAAATCGCTCGCGGGCGAGCACACCATCATCCTCAGCACCCACATCCTCTCGGAAGTGGAACATTCCTGCGAGCACGTGATCATCATCGACCGCGGCAAGCTGGTGGCCATCGATACGGTCTCGAACCTCACCAATCGCCTGCGCGGCTCCGAGGCTGTGGCGCTCGAAGTTGAAGCCGCCGGCGGCCAACCCAACCCCACCGATGTGCAGCAGCGCCTGGAGCAGGTGACGGGCGTCAGCCGCGTGGTGATGAAGGATTCCAAGGACGGCCGGCTGACCTTCGAAGTGGAAAGCCTGACGGGCCGCCACATCCGCGCCGAACTGGCCCGCACGGTGGTCAATTCCGGCTGGAGCCTCACCGAGTTGCGCGCCGTCGGCCTCAGCCTGGAGGACATCTTCCTCCAGCTCACCGCCGCCGAGCAGAAGGACCAGGTTAAGGAAGGAGACAAGAAGTGAGAAACGTACTCCTCATGTGCCAGAAGGAACTCAAGAGTTATTTCGCCTCGCCCATCGCCTATGCGGTGCTGGCGTTGTTCGGGCTGATCTTCGGTTTCGGCTTTTACACGGCCACGCGCGACTTCGTCCGCTTCAGCTTTCAGTCGCAGATGATGGGCCAAGGCCAGACCATGAATGTCAACGAGCAGATCATCCGCCCGCTGCTGGGCTTCGCTTCCACCGTGGCGTTGTTCCTGATCCCCATGATCACCATGCGGCTGTTCGCGGAAGAGAAACGCTCCGGCACCATCGAGCTGCTGCTCACCTCGCCGGTCACCGATACCCAGATCATCCTCGGCAAGTGGCTGGGCGCCATGCTGCTGTACCTCTGCGTGCTGGCCATGTCGATGATCAACATCGCGCTGCTGTTTGCCTGGGGCAAGCCGGACCTCAAACCGGTGCTGGTGGCCTACCTCGGGCTGGCCCTGCAAGGAGGCTGCCTGCTGGCCATCGGGACCTTCATCTCCACCACCACCCGGAACCAGATTGTGGCCGGCGGCGTCACCTTCTTCACCTGCCTGCTGCTGTGGCTGCTGAGCTGGTTCACGGCCTTCGACTCGACCGTGCCCGCGCAGGTGGTCAACTACCTTTCGATCGTCACGCACTTCGAGAACTTCGGTAAGGGCGTGCTCGATTTGAAGGACGTGGTCTTCTACATTTCCTTCATCTTCTTCGCGCTGTTTGCAACTTCGCGATCGATGGAATCGCTGCGGTGGAGGGCATAACATGTCTCACGAATGGCTCAAGAAAAGACAAACCAAATACACCGCTTACGTGGCCGTCTATGTGGTCGTGATCCTCGCCGTGCTGGCGGCTGTCAACTTCCTGGCGAACCGCTACGACAAGTCGTGGGATTCCACCGCCAACAAGCAGTTCAGTCTGGCCGACCAGACCATCAAGGTGGTGAAGGGCCTCAACCGCGACGTTCACATCGTCGACTTCGACGATACCAGCCGGTTTCCACAGGCGCGCGACTTGCTGGACCGCTACTCGGCGCTTTCGCCCAAGCTGCATGTGGATTACGTCGACCCCGTTAAGAAGCCACAGCAGGCCAAAGCCGCCGGCTTCCGCCGCGACGTCAATATTCTGGTGAATAGCGGCCTGCGCACGGAAGAAGCCAAGAGCCTCACGGAAGAAGAGATCACCGGGGCGCTGATCCGCTCGCTGAAATCGGGCGAGCGCAACGCCTGTTTCGTCTCCGGCAGCGGCGAGCACAGCATCGACGATTCCGACCGCAGCGGCTACTCGGCCATCAAGGATGCGCTGGAACACAACAACTACAAGACCAAGACTGTCCACTTGCTGACAGCCGCCCCCAGCGCCCCGCCCGCGGATGCCAAAGCAGGCGCGCCGTCTCCCCCGCCCCCCGCGCCCGGCAAGCCCGAGGTGCCCAAGGACTGCACCGTGCTGATCGTCGGCGGCCCGCAGCACGATTACATCCAGCCTGAAGCCGACGCCATTAAGGCCTACGTCGAAGGCGGCGGCCACGCGCTCTTCATGATGGACCCGGCGCTCAGCCTCGGCCGCAGCCAGACCGACGAAAACACCACCCTCGTGGCGCTGTTCCAAAGCTGGGGTATCACGCTCAATAAGGACCTGGCGCTCGATACCAGCGGCATCGGCCAGGTGTTCAATCTCGGCCCGGAAGTGCCGCTGGTGACCAGCTACGAATCCCACGCCATCGTGCGCGATCTGAAAGAGGTCGCCACGGCCTTCCCGCTCTCCCGCACGCTGGACACCAAGAACGGGGAAAAGACCACGGTCGAGAAGCTCTTCGCCACTGGAGAAAACAGCTACGCCACCACCAGCCTAGGCTCCGGCTCCATCCGTATCGATCCCAAAAAGGACAAAAAGGGACCTCTCACCCTGGCGGCCGCCGGCAGCTACAATGGCCCCACCCCGGGGCGGTTCGTGGTGGTGGGCTGCTCCATGTGGGCGGGCAACAGCTTCATCCGCTTCAACGGCAACCGCGACCTGTTCCTCAACATGATCAACTGGCTCACCGCGGATGAGGACCTCATTTCCATTCGTCCCAAAGCGCCCGAAGACCGGCCGCTCAATATCACGGCGCAGAAGATGAACATGCTGTTCTGGCTGAGCCTGGTGATCTTCCCGCTGGCCATAGTGGGGTTCGGCATGGCCACGTGGTGGAAGAGGAGATAACCCATGAAGCCAACCGGGCTGTTGGTCGCGGTCGCTGTATTGGCTGTCCTGGGCGGCCTGATCTGGTGGTCCAACAAGAAACAGGGCGCGGCCAGTAAGACGCCTGCCGACACCACAACCAAGCTTCTTTCCATACCGGACGAGCAATTCCAGGAAATCCGGATCAAGAAGCTCACCGGCGAGGTCCAGGACCTGCGCCGCGTCAGCGGCAAGTGGCAGCTCACCCAGCCCACCCAGCTCTCGGCCGACCCGGACACGGTGGGCTCCATGGTCTCGACGCTTTCCTCGCTCAACGCCGACAAGCTGATCGAGGACAAGGCCGCCGACCTGCAACCGTATGGCCTGAACATTCCGACGCTCGATATCACCATCGTCAAGAAGGACGGCAAGAGTAACGAGTTGCTGATCGGCGACGACACGCCCACGGGTTCCGGCGCATACGCCAAGCTGGCCGGCGACCCGCGCGTGTTCACCGTCGCCAGCTTTACCAAGACCAGTCTCGATAAGACTCCCACCGACCTGCGCGACAAGCGCCTGCTCACCTTCGATTCCGATAAGCTGACGCGCGTGGAGCTACAGGCCAAGGGGCAGCCGGTCGAATTCGGCAAGAACAATCAGAACGAGTGGCAGATTCTCAAGCCGCGTCCGCTGCGCGCCGACGGTTCGCAGGTGGAAACGCTGGTCACCAAGCTCAAGGACGCCAAGATGGATCTGAACGGCGCCCAGTTGGACATCGCCAAGAACTTCGCCGCCGCCGCCAAGGTGGCCACCGTGGTGGTCGCCGACGCCGGCGGCAACCAGACGCTCGAAGTTCGCAGGGACAAGGACAAGAACTGCTACGCCAAGAGTTCCGCGGTGGAGGGCACCTACAAAGCGGCCTCCGATCTGGCCGACGCGCTCGACAAAAACGTCGACGACTTTCGCAACAAGAAGCTCTTCGATTTCGGTTTCAGCGATCCCAACAAGGTCGAACTCAAGAGCGCGACCTACGCCAAGAGCGGCGACAAGTGGCTGGCCGGCACAAAGACGATGGACAACACCAGCGTCCAGAACCTGATCGACAAGCTGCGCGACCTGGCGGCGACGAAGTTTCCCGAGAAGGGCGGCGGCCAGCCGGTCTTCGAAGCTAAGGTGACTTCCAACGACGGCAAGCGGGTCGAAAAGGTGGTCATAACGAAGCAGGGAGACCAATATTTCGCGCAACGCGAGAACGAGCCGAGCATCTATGAACTGGATAGCAAGGCTGTGGACGACCTGCAAAAAGCCGCCTCGGACGTGAAGGAACCGCCGCCGCCCGCTCCGAAGAAAAAATAGGGGCCGGGCGTGCCCGGCCCCTACGCACCCATGAACGCTCTCCTCACCGACCTCTACGAGCTCACCATGGCCGCCGGCTACTTCGAGTCCGGCAAGCTCGCTGAGAAGGCCGTCTTCGAATACAGCATCCGTCGCCTTCCCGCGCACCGCAATTTCATCCTCGCCGCCGGCCTCCCACAGGTGGTCGATTACCTGCTCAACCTGAGTTTCACGGCCGAAGAGATCGATTACCTCCGCGGCCTCGATCAGTTCCACCACGCGTCGCCGGCCTTCTTCGATTACCTCCGCGGCTTCCGCTTCACGGGCGATCTCTTCGCGGCGCTCGAAGGCGTCCCGGTGTTTCCGGGCGAGCCGATGCTCACCATCCGCGCGCCCATCGTCGAGGCGCAGATCCCGGAAACCTACGTGCTCTCGGCGGTGGCGTTCCAGTCGCTTATCGCCACGAAGGCCGCGCGCTCGGTGGAAGCGGCGGGCGGCCGGGCGGTGGTGGAGTTCGGCACGCGCCGCGCGCATACGCCGGAGGCGGGCGTGCTGGGCGCGCGCGCCGCGTACATCGGCGGCTGCGCCGGCACCAGTAATACACTAGCGGGCTTCCGCTACGGCATCCCCGTAATGGGCACGTCGGCGCACTCCTGGGTCATGTCGTTCCCCGGCGAGATGGAGTCCTTCCGCCAGCTCCAGCGGGTTCTCGGCGATTCCACCGTCCAGCTCATCGACACCTACGACACTTTGGAAGGGGCGCGCCGCGCGGCGGAAGTCGGCCGGCCCTTGTGGGGCGTGCGCATCGATAGCGGCGATTTTCTGGCCCTCTCGCGCCAGGTCCGCTCCATCCTCGACCAGGCCGGCCTGCCCGACGCCAGGATCATGGTGAGCGGCGACCTGGACGAATACCGTATCCGCGACTTGGTGGCCGCCGGCGCGCCCATCGACGCCTTCGGTGTCGGCACGCAGCTCGCCACTTCGGCCGACGCCCCCGCGCTCGCCGCGGTTTACAAAATGGTGGAGACGGAGTTTAGCGGCATCCAGCGTTTCACCGCCAAATACAGCACGGACAAGATTTCGCTTCCCGGCTCGAAACAGATTTTCCGCGAGGAAGCGCGCGACGTGGTGGCGCGGTCGGGCGAATGCGGCAAAGGCGAAGCGCTGCTGCGCCCGGTGATCCTGGGAGGGCACCTGGTGGAGCCGCTGCCCACCGCCGAACAAGCGCGCCGGCGCGCGGCCGACTCGTTGGCGAAGCTGCCCGCGGCTCTGCGACAATTGGAAGCAGCGGAGCCGTGGCCGGTGGTATACAGCCGCGAACTGCGCGCCTTGATCGATCGCACCCGCTTGAACGTGGCTGGATGAAAACCGTTTTCTTCGATATCGATTCGCAACGGGATTTTCTCTACCCGGCCGGCGCGCTGTATGTGCCCGGCGCCGAGCGCATCGTCCCGGCCATCGCGCGCCTCAACCGTTTCGCCGCGGCGCACGGCATCCCGGTGGTCTCCACGGTCGATGCCCACGCGGAGAACGATCCGGAGTTTTCCACTTGGCCGCCGCACTGCATCGCGGGCACTTGGGGCCAGCACAAGGCCGAGGCTACGCTCCTCGACGGCCGCATGGTCATCCCCAACCGCGAGTGCGAAATCGCGCTCGAAGGCGCGCCGCAGATCGTGTTGGAGAAGCAGACCGTGGATGTCTTCCTGGCCCCCAACCTGGGCCGCGTGTTGGAGCGGTTGAACGCCGACCGCTACGTGGTCTACGGCGTGGTCACCGAGATCTGCGTGCTCTCCGCCGTGCGTGGTTTATTGAAGACCGGCAAGCCCGTAACGCTGGTGACGGACGCGGTGGCGGCGTTGACCGCCGAAGCCTCCGCGCGCGCGCTGGAGGAAGTCCGCGCCGGCGGCGGGAGGCTGGCCACGGTTTCGGAAATCTGCCGAATGTGGATAGTACGATAGGGGCATGTCCTCCAAAAGGCGAACCTCGACTACCGCACAAGCTACCGGTGTTTTCGGTGAGCAGCGTGTTGCCGAATTCTGCTCATGTCCGCGCTGCAAGCGGAGCCGTACGCTTGTACGTCTGCCCGTGAACTTCAAGTGCGCCGATGTGATTTGCGATTTCTGCAGCTACCTTGCACAGGTGAAGACGGCACACGTCGCGAATATCGAAAGCGTTCCTAAAACCGTCCTGGGGGCAGCCTGGGTAC
>Ga0265316_10005665_pt1 | contig 12089 bp, 10 predicted proteins | sample 4522metaG_FD_202092 | JGI IMG/M metagenome (GOLD analysis project Ga0265316, IMG submission 202092) | Rhizosphere microbial communities from Carex aquatilis grown in University of Washington, Seatle, WA, United States - 4-5-22 metaG | ecosystem: Host-associated > Plants > Roots > Rhizosphere >... | reverse complement strand
CACGCGGCGCATATTCTGCGCTAAGGTGTCGATCGCCCCTAACCAGCGGTCTTTGCCGCAAGCCTGCGTCCAAAGCTCATCCGACTCCGGCGAATCCCAACTGGGCATATGGATCCCGTTGGTCACGTACTTGACCGGCACTTCATCTATTGGCCAACGGGAAAAAAGCGGCGAAAAAATTTGCCGGCTCACCTGCCCGTGCAAACGGCTCACGCCATTAGCCGCGCCACTGCCGCGCATCGCCAGATAAGCCATATTAAAAAACTCCAAAGTATCTGCCCCATTCTGACGCCCCAAGGCCATAAAATCATAAAATGAAATTTTTAATTTCTCCTGTGCGTAGCGGCCAAGATATTGCTCAAGCAGTGCCGGAGAAAACCGGTCAAACCCGGCCTCTACCGCCGTGTGCGTGGTAAAAAGATTTCCGGCCCTTGTCACCGCCAACGCCGCGTCAAAGGGCTGCCCGTTTTCTTCCATAAAAGCCCGGGCGCGCTCTAAAACTGCGAACGCCGCGTGTCCTTCATTTAAGTGGCACACCTCGGGCTTGATACCCAGCGTGCCCAAGAGCCGCCAGCCGCCGATACCAAGAATGATCTCCTGCTTTAAGCGTAACTCCGGGCCGCCGCCATAAAGCTCGCTGGTAATCCCGCGATGTTCGGGGATATTTGCCGCATCATTGCTATCCAGCAAATAAAGCTTCACCCGGCCGACCTGAGCCTGCCAGGCTCTCACCCAAACCGAATATCCGGGAAACGTGATCTCAAGCCGCAGCAAATCGCCGTTTGCCTGGTGTACAGGCACAATCGGTAACTTTTCCGGATCGTTATACGGAAAAAGCGCTTGTTGGTTTCCGTCTTTATCGATCACCTGACGAAAATAACCTTGCTGGTACAAGAGACCCACGCCGACCACCGGCACGCCCAAATCGCTATCGGCCTTAAGCTGATCACCGGCTACATTCCCCAGCCCGCCTGAGTAAATCGGCAAAGCTTCGCTTAACATAAATTCCATACTAAAATAAGCAACGCAAGTTAAGGCGCTCTGCCTATAATTCTGTTGGAACCAGGCGGGCACCTTAAGCTTTTGCCGCCTGATCTGCATCAAAGCGTCAACGCTTTTACGAAAACCCGGATCAGCCAACTTGCGCTCGATCTGATCGCGCGTTACTGCCTGCAGTATTGCCCATGGATTATGCGTAGTTTCCCATAGCTGGGGATCAAGCTGCCGCCAGACTTCGTCGGTAGAATGGTTCCACGACCAGCGCATATTCAAAGCCAACTCGGTCAAAGAATCTAGCCCTTCGATCTTTTCATCGCTCATACTTTCTCCTTAGATAAAACATCGTTAATGATCGTTTGAGCTTCCTCTATAATAGTGTGCAGATGGTCCGCTCCAAAGAAGCTCTCCGCATAAATCTTGTAAATATCCTCGGTACCTGATGGACGCGCCGCGAACCACCCGCTCTTGGCGCTTACCTTCAACCCGCCGATCGGCGCACCGTTGCCGGGAGCGCTGGTAATAATACTCTCGATTTTTTCGCCCGCTAAATCTGTTCGCTGCAGGGCCTGTGGGGAAAGTTTTGCCAGTATTTTCTTTTGCTCCGAAGTAGCTGGAGCCTCAAAACGATCATAGACCGGCTCACCAAATCCGCGCGTGAGTTCTTGATAGATTTCGCCAGGGTCGCGCCCCATTTTTACCGTGATCTCCGCAGCAAGTAACGCCGCGATGATCCCGTCTTTATCCGTGGTCCAAACGCTGCCGTCCAAACGAGAGAAAGACGCACCGGCACTCTCTTCACCACCAAACCCAAGCGTACCGTCAAGTAAACCGTCAACAAACCACTTAAATCCCACCGGCACTTCATAAAGCCTGCGGCCGAGCTTTAAGGCAACACAATCGATCATCCGGCTGCTCACCAGGGTTTTACCGATCGCCGCTTCCTTGCGCCACTTCGGCCGGTGTTGAAAAAGATAAAAAATCGCAACCGAAAGATAGTGATTAGGCGCCAGCAACCCGGCGCTTTTAGTCACGATCCCGTGCCGGTCATGATCGGTATCGCAGGCAAAAGCAATATCGAAGCGGTCTTTTAAACCGATCAACCTTTGCATCGCATAAGGCGATGAGGGGTCCATACGGATTTGGCCGTCCCAATCAACGGTCATAAAACGAAAAGTCGGATCAACCGCTTCGTTAACAACCGTTAACTTCAACCCATATCTTTGGGCAATCGGCTCCCAGTAATGGACACCGGCACCGCCAAGGGGATCGACTCCGATCGTGATCTTCGCGTCGCGGATAATATCCATATCGATTATATTACCCAAATCGTTCACGTAAGTATTCAGATAATCGTATCGATGCGTTGTACCGGCGCGAAGGGCCTTTTCAAAAGGAATTCTTTTTACGCCTTGAAGACTTTTCTCCAGCAATTCGTTCGCCTTCGCCTCGATCCAATCAGTGACATCGGTTTGAGCCGGCCCGCCGTTAGGAGGGTTATATTTAAAACCACCGTCATGCGGCGGATTGTGCGAAGGCGTGATCACGATACCATCAGCCAGTCCGCTTTTGCGCCCACGGTTATAGGTAAGAATGGCATGAGAAATTGCCGGCGTCGGTGTATATTCGTCGTCCTGCGAAAGCATGACTTCCACCCCGTTGGCGGCCAATACCTCCAGCGCGCTTGATAACGCCGGCTCAGAAAGCGCGTGCGTATCCATACCCAGAAACAACGGACCTTCTATTTTCTGCCGACTGCGGTATAAGCAAATGGCCTGGCTGATCGCCAGAATATGGTTTTCGTTAAATACTTTATCAAAAGATGATCCGCGATGCCCGGAAGTGCCGAAGAGAACCCGTTGTGCCGAAATCGATGGGTCCGGCGCTTGGTCATAATAAGCCGTGATGAGTTTGGGCACATTGACCAACATCGCCGGTTCGGCAGGTTTACCCGCATAAGGGCTTATCTTCATCGCTCCAACTCCTTAACTTTTGCCAAACGCCGCTGGAATCGTTCAGTAATCCTGAATTTCGCCTGAAGAAATATCTCGACTAATTCCCAGGCTAGGGCAAAACCAACCACGCGGCCGCCAAGGCAGATCATATTCATATCATCGTCCTCTACCCCCTGATGCGCAGAAAAACTTTCGTGGATCAGGCACGCCCGCACTCCTGGTACTTTATTGGCGGCGACGCACGCGCCGACACCGCTGCCACAAATAGCTATGCCGCGGTCCACCTTACTGTGCGCAACCGCACGAGCCAAAGGCACCACAAAATCCGGATAGTCATCTTCCGCAACCAACTCATGGGCACCGAAGTCCACGATCTCATAGCCGGCGGCCTTAAGCGCCGCAGTCAATTCTTCCTTCAATTCAAACCCGCCATGGTCTGCCGCTATGCCAATACGCATTATTTACCCTCCACCACAATATCGCCCATATTATTTATCATAAAACAATACAAACCGCTACATATGCGCCCAGGTCGGCTTTTAATTGACTTTTTTCTACCACATTATTTTAGGCTTAGACAAGAAGCGAAACAATTATACTAAGGTATAACAGCTTGATCAAAGAAAAGACAGGTTTTGGGCAAAGGGACAACGCCGGCAGGATTAACGAACGTTTAGAAAAATCGGGGGCGCTGCGCGCCTCACGAACCCGGACGACTAACATCAAGGTATTGCTTCCCGATAAAACAGGGCAATTCTACCACCGGCGTTAGCGCTCTGCAAATAGAAACTCTCTTACCCCTCGCGCTGCCGCCGTCTAAGCTCCAAGATCAGGGCGAAATGGCGCATACCCGCGCCTTGCTTCGTTAAGAGCGTGGGTCCACTTTGGCCCCTCGGAGTGGTGCATCAGGTTTGTTCTTGAAAATTGCTACTAAAGGATTTTATTAGTAACCGATTTTCGGCGGAAAAAGGCGTTCCGTACAACCACGAACCCACGCCTGCTCTTTTTCGCGCGCCACTTTGAAATGATATGGAAATATCCGAACGCCGATCCCGATTTTTGCGCGGGGTTGTGATCGAAAAGGATATGGTTGATTTTATCTTTGGCAAAAAGCTAAACAAGGAAAGCAACCTGTATATGACCCTGCCCGCCCTCGCGAACGTTTAGCGCTCAATAGACAATCCCGCTGTGCGGGATAGACTATTGTTTTAGCGTTGCTAAAATCGCGCCACAACATTCGCTCCCAATCTGCCCCTAAAGGGGCGCCCTGTGGAACAGAAGCCATTTCTATTGTCGAGATTGATCGGTTGTGGATTTATTTTTCCACTCGTCGATGATCTTTTTATATTCATAGTACGCCGGTTTTTTTGAAAAGTCTGCTCGTATTAAACCGAACGAGTCAACGCCGCTGTTGAAGTGATTGTTGGTATCTTGGAAAAATGCCCAGAATATTTTATCGACATCTTTTTGGGTTAAAAAACAAGCGTAAGCTTTTTTAAGGAATTCGGCTTGCTGCTGCTCATTCTGGCATGGGCCAAGCCACCAGGAGCAGTTTTCGGTATTTTCCCGTCCAGGGCAACCTACTTCGGTCAGCCATATCTTTTTGTTAAGATTATATTTTTGTAATTCTTTTCTAAATAATTCCAGTACGCCGCCGACGATATGAAAACCATCGGGCTGGTTAGGATCAACAAAGGGATGAAAATTGACAATATCGAAATAATCACCGCCGCCAAGGCGTAGAACACTCTTGAAGGCATAAAAGCCGTCGCGGGTAAGCCCGCCGAGTAAAACCGCACTTTGCGGATTTGCCGACTTTATGGCAGGATATACGGCTTTTAGTAAAGAGACATATGCTTTCATATCGTCTTGCGGTTGCCAGTATGTAGGGGAATCCGGTTCATTCCAGAATTCCCAATATTTTATATAGGGATAGCGCTTTACTGCCGTGGTGATAAATTTTAAAAGAGGTTTTGTGCCAGGTGGCGGTTCGTTCCATTGCTTACCGGTCCAGGACGGCGAATACCCGATCACGCCCAAAACCTCAATATCGTTTTTTTGGCATACCGAGATAATATAATCCAACCGTTTAAAATCATATACGCCTTGTTCCCGCTCGATATTGTTCCATGAAAAATCTACCCGGATCGTCGAGACACCCAAATCTTTTAATAATGAGACGGCTTTATCAATTTCTGTCTCATTCTTGTACATGTAATTATTCCATGCTTCATTCCATGGCAGGAAGGTTAAAATACCGAAAGGATTAGTTTTTTCCGAAGCGAAAGAAGCAAACGGTATCAAAAAGGCCAAGAATAGTATGAGGATTATTTTCTGCATTAATTTTATTTTACCACGGGTATATTTCTGTTGATTTTTTATTACACCGCGTACGTAACTTACCCATATATAGTGTAGGTGCTTTTTCTGAAGTAGCTATTCATTGCGCGTAAATCAAGAAATCTTTGTCTATGCTAAATTCTCTTTAATGGTGATTTTTATATAGTATAATTTAAATATATGATTTTTACTATCTTGATCGTTTCACTTCTTATCCTCTTGCTAGTATTACCCTTCGTGAAATTTTTTATTAATTCACCTGCTGACAAAAATGTCGAATGGCCAATGTTTGTCAAAATAGAGCCGGTCATTTTTATGGTTGCAATGATTTTCCTTGTTTGGTGCTTTTCTAAGGTTCCACACTAAATCTTGGTTATTAAATTCCTTCCGAGGCTACTTTTTGTATAGTATAATCAAATTATAATGACTAGCCGCAATATGGTAAAATCCATTTTTAATAAACTAGCCAAAGCATGTCTAGCCCAATGAAACATTCTAATTGTGAATGCCGAATAGTAACCGATAGTTTTGAGATTAAAGAGCTTTTGCAATTCCGGCGTAAAATCCTTGTAGACTATGAACATTGGGACCCTGCTTTTGAGCCGGATGGTTGGGATAATATTGCTGTCCATTTTGGCGCTTTTATAAATAAAAAAATAATCGGATGCGTACGGTTGATACCGGGGGATCAAAAACCCATATTAAGCGAATTTTTAGAAACTGGCTATTTGGGCTCTGGCGATAAAAACTCAGTAGAGATAGGGCGATTGGCGATAGACCCAGCTTTCCGGAATAATAACGCAACTGATAATTTATTTAAGCTGGTCGCGGCTTATGCCTTAAAAGAAAATATCCAGCATGCTTTTTTAATTTGTTGGCGTTTTCATGCACGTAAGTATACCCCATGGGGATGGATAGATATTTCAAAAGAAATAAACCTCAAATCTTTTTTGGCGGGAAAAGCGATCATCATGATGAATAAACATGATAATTTTGTGCGGAGCGAAAATATAACCACAATTCGATGAATAATATTTTTGCTTTTTCCTCGTTCCTTACTTTCCTGGGAAGCTGGTTATTGGGTATAGCTGTTTTTGTAAAGAATCCCAAATTACCAGCTACTAGAAGTTTTCTGTTGATGTGTTTGAGTGTGGGGGGCTGGGCTCTTTGCCTTTCCCTAAAAGTGCTTGCTGTTGATAAGGAAACCGCTATGTTTTCGAGTAGGTTACTTTATCTATTCTCTCTTTTTATCCCAATATCATTTTTTGATTTTATATTAGATTTGCTGGAAATCAAAGAGCGCAATAAAGCTGTGCGAAAATGGTTTTTTGTTTTCATCGTGATCTTCTTGCCATTTTTGTTTACGCCTTGGTTTATTCGAGATTTAGTTCCCAAGGCATCATTTAGATTTTGGGATGTACCGGGGTTTCTTTACCCGATTTTTATTCTTTATTACGCTAGCTGCACCACACTGTCCTTTTACGAAATTTTTGTTCAATATAAAAGTTTATCCTCGGTAAAACGTAATCAAATGAATTACGTAATGATTTCTGCCGCCATTGGTTTTTTTGGCGGGTTCACTACATTTTTACCAGTTTTCGATATACCGATTTTTCCGTTTGGTATTTATTTTATTTTTTTATATTTAGCGGTAGGAGCACATGTTATTGTCCGCCACCACTTGATGGATATTCGCTTGGCCGTTACTAAGGCTGGAATATTTTTCGCGGTGTTTGCTTTGACACTAGGTATTCCTTTTTGGATTGGGTATCAGACTAAGTCGTGGTTGATGGCCACAGCATTTATGGCAATTTTGGCTACTGCCGGTCCGATTGCCCATCGTCTTTTGCAGCGTAAGGTCGAGGCTATTTTGCAAAAAGAACAGCTGTCCATGCGCCGCGCTTTACGTGAATTTGCCGGTCAAGTAACGCAGATCAAGGATTTTGATACCCTTTATAGGGAAACTCTTAATAAAACCTACGAAATCGTAAAGCCGGAGTTTGCCGGGCTTTATGTTTATTCAGAAAGACAATCTTATGTTTTGCAGCACGATCTTTCCGACAAGGAATATCCTGCGTATACAGAGTTTATGGCGAGCCATAACTTGATGATCGCCATGGCGCAAGACCGTAAGCCGGTATTTTTGGAAACGGTAAAGGGCATGCCACAAGCACTTCATGAATCAATCGCGTTGCCATTTTACGAGGGGTTCAAACAAAAAGGGGTGCTTTGTTTTTTGCTTTTAGGCCCTAAAAAGAACAAAGCTCTTTACGATCATATGGATTTAGACCTTTTTGAAATTCTTGAAGCCCAGGTGTCGTTGGCTTTGGAAAACTTATCTTTGCTGCAAGACCGAGAATTACGTATCTTGGAAGAACAGCGTTTAAGTAAAATGGTAATTATCGGTGATATCGGTACCGGCGTTGCCCATCAGGTAAACAACCGCTTTAATTCCATGCTGACCTTATTGCGTATGCACTTTGATCTTTATAAAGAAACCGATCTTAACGCTTTATCCTGCGAACAACTGCGCGAGCGTTACGCCGCCGCTCTTTCCGACATGAAGGATATTCATGATGAAAGCCTAAATGGTTTTAAGATCGCCGAGGCCATGCTTGCTTCTGCTAGAGAACCAATCGATCCCCAGCCGTTTAAGATCGAATATGCCCTACATCTTGCTTTAGACTTGCTTAGGGCTAAGAAAAATCTTAAACGGATTACCATTATTGAAGATATTCCTCATGACAATCCTTGTGTTTGGGCGTCTACCGCCTGTACGCAGGATGTTTTTTATAATCTTGTCGATAATGGCGCTGATGCTGATGAAGATAAAATACACGCTGTTGCTTCGGGCAAATTGGAATCGAAAGAAGATAGCTACCAGCCTAAGGTAATTATTCGCGCTCGTGTTGTAGAAAATAATCTTATGCTGGTGGAAGTAGAAGATAACGGTATCGGTATCGAAGAAAAGCACATGGAAAGCGTAGGCCAGCCTTGCTATTCTACCAAGGCCGGTAAAAAGATGGGTACAGGTTATGGCGTAGCTACCGTGAGGAAACTTCTGGCTCAATCCAACAGTAAACTTGAAATTCGTTCCATTTACGGCAAAGGCAGCGTGTTTTCTTTTACGTTGCCGTTAGCGACTAAAGAGCAGATCGAAGAACACGAAAGACAAAAACCGAAAAAGGATTGACCGTATTTTGAATTATGCTATCATTAGAATGTTTCCACAACTTAAAGTCAGCAAGGTCCCGGATTTGTATTTTTAGCGATAAATCCGGGTTTCTTTTTATATAGATCATGCTGGAAGAAAGGGGAATTATGGCAGAAACGAAAAAGTTGTTGATGGTAGATGACGATGCTTGCAAGTATGGGGATAAGATAAAAAACTTCTTACGCACAAAAGGCGTAGAAATGCAGATCGTTGAGGACTTTGATGGCGCGCTTGCCTTGTTTAAAACTACAAAATTTGACTTAATTTTAGTGGACGTTACCCTTACCGGTGCCAAGACCGGTTTAGACTTGTTGCAGGAAATTCGTAAAAACGATAAACACACCTCGGTTTATATCCTCACCGCTTATCCGCAATATAAAGATGACGCGATTAAGCTTGGCGCTACAGGATTTTTTAGGAAACCCTTTGATTATACGGAATACATTTTAAAACCGTTAGGGTTAAAATAACCGGAGGTAAAATTATGGCGAAGAAAAGATTGCTACTGGCTAATGACGATATGGTGCGCGATATATCCTATGCGGAAAGGTTTATTGAATTGTTCAAACGCAGAAGCATCGAGGCAGTAGTTGTTGAAAGCGTTAAAAAGGCTTTAGAAGCGATCAAAAAAGATAAGTTTGATCTGATAGTTACCGATTTAGCTTTGAAGGAAGGTAATACTGCTGGCTTGGATTTAGTCAGAGAAATCCGTAAATTCGATAAAGAGATAAAGATTTTCGTTTCTACTGGTTACGGCGATTATTATAAGGAAGATGCGCTAAGGGCTGGGGTCAGCGGCTACTTTGATAAGCCATATGATATGAACAAGCTATTTTTTGAGCCTCTTGGTTTGGCTGGTTTACCGGCGGTAGACGCTGAAAAAACCGAAACGCCGGTTAAGGTGGGTGTTCCCGCGCAAACATCAAAGGCGCTTCCTGCTAAAGATTCCCTGCGCCGGTATCTCCATGAGATCAGTAACCGCCATAATGATTCGATAACGATTGCCAGCATCTTAGAGGGTACTTTGTTGGATTATTTGGATGGCTTAAAAAACCTTAAAGAAGAAGAAGATCCCCAGCTTAGGGCGATTTTCGACAGAATGGAATTAATCATTGATGCCGCCATTGCCGATTTAAAAGACGTGGTTTCGAGCGATAAGAAAGCCGATCAACTTTTAGAAAAGGTAAGCGCAACGCTCTATAAACAACTTGATCCTGATAAAATTACGATTGAGGGATAGAACAGGTTATGATTAAGATACTAATTGTTGATGATGACCAGCTGATTTGCCGGCATTTAAAAAAATTCTTCGGGGAGACTTTGGGGCATACGGTGTTTACCGTAAGCGACCCTAAGGAGGCGCTACCGATTATCGAGAAGGAAGCCCCTCACGTGGTTTTGCTTGATGTTTTGATGGAAGAGATGAGCGGTCTTGAACTTTTAAAGCAGATCAAAGAGAAATACGGTAATACCGTTAAGGTCATCATGATCACTATTACCGGTGGCAAAGACGCCGAGCAAGCGAAACTGTTGGGAGCCGATGAGTTTATCCGTAAGCCTTTTGAGCGCGATTACCTGCGCGATGTAGTGATGGACAAAATTCAGGAAGTTTTAGGCTATGACCGCAAGGATTTGCCCAAAGATAAAATACCCAACATTTTAGTGGTGGACGATGAAAAAGAAGTTTTGGAAGAAATAAGATTTTTCTTAAAGCGTATTATTGAGTGTGATGTAGATATTGCTAAAAGCGGCGAAGATGCTTTTGAATTGATTAAGAAAACTAATTACGATTTAATTTTTCTGGATATCAAAATGCCGAGTATGAGTGGTTTGGAATTAATGAAGCGCGTTAAGCCGGTGAAACCTTTGCCGGATATTGTGATCATTACCGGCTATGCCGATGGCGATATCGCTACCCGTTGCCAAGAAGCGGGGGCAATTGGTTATATCCCTAAACCGATCTATTTGGACAATTTTAAAAAGACCGTCAAAGATATTCTTACGAAGAAAGATAAATATATCGAGAAAGGATAATTTACGGATAGGGCGGGGAGTAGATCACCAAACAACTCGCCGACTTTGCCGAGCGGTTTTCAAAGTAGTGCGCGTTCTGCGCCTCAAAAAAAACAACATCATTTTTACCGATTGCATATTCTTCGTTTTCCACCACGCAGGTAACCTGACCTTTTAAACCATAAACCCACTTTTCGTAAATCTTTAAATTATCGGGATCAATGTTTTTTTCAATCGGCGTTTTAGCTCCTGCGGCCAAGATCAGCTTTTGGGGGAGAAGACCTTTCAACTTACTGGTCGAGAGCTTGATTGCCCGCGCTTTGGCGTGCGGGTAGTCGTAATGACCTTGGGGCTTATCGTGGGGGATAAACTTGGCCAAGGTGTTTTCTTCAACTTGTAAGTCCTTTATCTTGACGTTTAGCCCTATACTGATTCTATATAAGGAAAACTCTCCGGGTTCAGTTTCCCCGGCTTCAATGCGTTGCAGGGTGCGGTAATTGATGGCGCGGGGGCCAAACTGTTCCTTAATGCGTTCATAAACGTCTGTTAGCCTTAGCCCCTTTTCTTCCCTGATCTGCCGGATTTTATCGTGTAATTGCATAGTGTACCTACTTAAAACTTACCTTAAATAGCCTCTTTTGTCAAGAAAAAATATGGCGTGATAGTTTAATTTTTTATTAATCAGCCATAAAATACCCTATTATAACAGCGCTAATTGCATAACTCCTTATTTTTAAATGAGTTATGATAGCAGTATTTATACGGCACAAAATATCAAAATAGCCTTGACTTGCCGTATTTCGTGTGTTATATTCTAATCGGACGGCGGGTAATACGTAAAAGTAAAAAACGTGCCGTATAAATAGGAGGCCGTTATGGCAAACCCACTTAATAACGAAAAGGAAATCTGGCAGAAGATAAAAGCAGAAGAAAGACCGCTTTCGCCGCTAGTGTGGGAAGTTTTACGTCATCATCTTAGCAACGATACACAGATAAGCGTATATGCCGGAGAAGATTTACGGGGCTGTTTGTTGGAATTGGTGCAAACGCTGGCTACTCTGCAAGCTCAAGGTAAAACGATCTCTGCGGATGATCTGATCGGATCTTTGCAGGAATTAGTAACGGTGTGCGACGGGGTGATAATCCATGGCCGCAACGTTCGGTGCTTTCTGGCAAAGTTAAGCGAAGCTACTCACCAACAAGAAGGTATTGATCTGGTACTTAAACCGGCAGCCCCGCAGGCCGAAAGGCGTTAAGCCTTAAGGCGCACTGATCCGGGACCTGGAGACGTGGCGGGGCTGTCCGGTTAACTAAATGGGGAGGTTTATCTTTATGGCTAACCCGATGCCGAATGAGCAGAAACTATACGAGGAAATAAAACAATCCGGCGTTTCTCTCGATCCGCGTATCTGGCAAATATTGAGCCATCACATCGGTAATGATATCCAAGTTATATATCTTAGCGTTCGCTGTTTAGCTGACTTGCCGCCCTGGATGAAAAAAATGCACATGGTAATAATGCGCTTTCGCCGCCCATTCAAAAAAATATTGATCTCAAATGATATTAATGC
>Ga0265316_10005664_pt1 | contig 12090 bp, 9 predicted proteins | sample 4522metaG_FD_202092 | JGI IMG/M metagenome (GOLD analysis project Ga0265316, IMG submission 202092) | Rhizosphere microbial communities from Carex aquatilis grown in University of Washington, Seatle, WA, United States - 4-5-22 metaG | ecosystem: Host-associated > Plants > Roots > Rhizosphere >... | reverse complement strand
CGGGAATTCCCGCGCCCGCCGCTCGCATGCGCTCGGCGAGCGTGCCTTGCGGATTCAGCTCGACTTCGATTTCGCCGGTCAGCACCTGCTGCTCGAATAATTTATTTTCGCCGACGTAGCTTGCGATCATTTTCTTGATCTGGTGGGTCTGGAGCAGAATGCCCAAGCCGGAATCGTTTGTCCCCGCGTTATTGGAGACACACGTGAGGTTCTTCGTGCCCTTACGCCGCACTGCGGCGATCAGGTTTTCCGGAACGCCGCAGGTTCCGAAGCCGCCCGAGAGAATCATGGCTCCATCAAAAAGTTTTTCGATCGCAACATCGGCGTTGGCTACTCGCTTATCCATTGAATCAGGCTCCCCATCGAATGAAATTGCACCCCCACCACTCCGCCGCCGTTTCGGCCGGAGCGGGGAGTGACGGTATTCTGCTGAACTCGATTCCGAGACAAAAACCCCGCACCCGCTTATTGCAAATCGCGCAAAATCCTGTACAGCTCTCCAGCCGCCGCGAACTCATCCTCGAGCGCGCGCGTCCGCAGATCCCCTCGAAGCTGCTCAAGCCCCTGAATCATCTGATCCAGGGCGCGGTCCAGGTTGTCGCTGTTCGTTAGAATAATATCACGCCAGACCGAATATGGGCTGCCCGCCAGGCGAAGCGCGTCGCGCAAACCACGGCCGGCAAGCGTCACCGGCAATCCGGTTTCATTCGTCTGGCTGCGCACCACTCCGGCAAGTGCGACGGAAAGAAGTTGCGGAAGATGCGAGACAATCGCCGCCGCACGGTCATGCGCTTCCGCGTCCAGCCAGATCGGCTCCGCGCCCAGTTTTTGAATGAACTCTAAAAAGTTGGTGATGTGCGGGCTGCGCGTATCGAACGCGGTTGCTCCAGCGTATTCGCTTGCGGGTCGCCGGATCAGCGCGTATTTCGAGCCACGAAACAGCTCGGAATCCGCCGCGGCGATTCCGGAAATTTCTTTTCCGGCCATCGGATGGCCGCCCAGAAAATGGAAGGATTTTCCAAGAAACGATTCCGCCGCCACGCCGCAAACCGAACGCTTGGTGCTCGATGCATCGGTAACGAGCGAACCGATGTCGGCAAGCCTGGCAATTTCCGGCAGCAGCTCGATCGTTTGTCCCACCGGCAGCGCGACATAAATCAAATCCGCGCCGGCCAGAGCGTGCGAAAGATCGCCCGCGCCTTCGTTGATCGCGCCGCGTTCCAACGCGTGGCGCAGCACAAGCCCCTTATCCCAGCCGATCACGATCGTATCCGGCGAATATTTGCGCAGCGCCAGCGCAAATGATCCGCCGATCAACCCCGTGCCAAGAATCGCTACGCGACGGAAAGGAGCAGCCATGGCTTATGCGATGGTCCTGCCGACAGCGGGAGCAATGATGCGGAGTTCGGCCATGAGTTTTTCAAATTGCGCGAAGAAGAGCGATTGCGCACCATCCGAGAGCGCGTGCTCCGGATCGTTGTGCACTTCGAGGAGCAGCCCATCGGCCCCGGCGGCGACAGAGGCGCGCGCCATGGGAGGAACTTTGTCGCGGATGCCGGTGCCGTGCGACGGGTCGGAGACGATGGGAAGGTGCGAAAGTTTTTGGATGACAGGAATCGCGGCGAGATCGAGCGTGTTGCGCGTCGCGGTTTCAAACGTACGAATGCCGCGCTCGCACAGGATCACGTTGTGATTGCCGCCGGCCATGATGTACTCGGCGCTCAACAGAAGTTCCTCGATCGTCGCCGACATTCCGCGTTTCAGAAGAACGGGCTTCGTGGCCACGCCCAGCGCGCGAAGCAAGAAATAATTCTGCATATTGCGCGCGCCAACCTGAAAAATATCCACGTAGGGCGTCATCAACTGGATTTGCGATGCATCCATCACTTCGCTGCAAACCAGCAATTTGTTCTTGTCCGCCGCGGTGCGCATCATTTTCAACGCTTTTTCGCCGTGGCCCTGAAAACTGTACGGGGAGCTTCGCGGCTTGAACGCGCCGCCGCGAAGAATTTTGGCTCCCGCTTTAGCGACGTGTTCCGCGATCAGATTGATTTGTTCCGGCGTCTCGACCGAGCAGGGTCCTGCTGCAACGATGACTTCTTTGCCGCCGACTCGCACGCCGAGCGGGAGTTCAACAATGGTTCCCTGTGGACGAAACGCGCGACTGGCTAATTTATAGGGCTGCGTGATGCGCACGACTTCGCGCACGCCGTCGATCACCTCAATGTCGCGCGGATCGAAATCCGCAGGCACGCCCACGGCTCCCAGCACGGTTTGCGACGCGCCCGTCGAGCGGTGAATATCAAAGCCCATCGACACGAGGCGGTCGATCACATGCTGAATCTGCTCTTCCCTCGCGCCTTCTTGCATGATGACTACCATTGCCGATCCTCTTTCGTTGCACGAACTTTTCTTGTGGCGCTGGCGTCCCGCCGGCGGTTTTTGATGCGTTCAACAATGCTGAAAATCCGCCGGCGAGACGCCGGCGCTACAAAACCCTACCCTTCCTTTTTTCCTTCCACGTCATGCATCACCGTTCGTTCCACCGAGCGCGCCTCATCCAGAATGCGTTCAAACAATCGGCGAATCGCCGCGTCGGGAAGCGGTCCGGGATTCACGCTCACCGCTGCATCGAGAACCTTTTTCTCGCGGTCGGGCTGGTAGAGCGCGTCCCCGCTGGCATTCTTGATCCGACCGATCTCCACTACGCAACGCGAGCGTTCATTGAGCAACCGGACAAGTTGCCGGTCGATGTCGTCGATTTTGCGTCGCCAGTCTTCAAGGCTCATGCGTGTTTCCTTTGCGACCGATCGGGTTGCAACAAAATAACAGAATTCGTCATTCCGGGCGGAGCGAGGAATGACGATGTCCCGAGTCGAACGGAAAATGCCTCATTCCTGCGCTTCCCGCTTGCTCATCCCGGCCACGGCTGCGCCCTTCAACAATTTTATCCGCGCCGCCAGGGCCTCCGCCGCCGCTTCCACAGTGGCCGCTCGTTCAATCTCCTCAACCAGCGCCGAGCCAACCACAGCGGCGTCGGCCAGACCTCCAAGCACGGAAACATGGCCCGGCAGCGAAATTCCGAATCCGATGGCAATCGGCAGATGGGTGACGCGACGGACTCGCCACGCAAGAGCGGGCAATTCCTCCGCGAGCTGATCTTTGGCACCCGTTACGCCGGTGCGCGAAATTAAATACAGAAACCCCGTGGACGCCTTCGCGATCAGTGCAAGGCGCTCGTCGGTGGACGTGGGTGCGGCAAGAAAAATCGTATCGAGGCCGCGCGCGGACATCGCCGCGCGGTACTCATCGCCTTCATCCGGCGTGAGGTCGGTGATCAAGACGCCGTCGGCTCCGGCAGCCTTCGCTTCGTCGCCAAATTTTTCCAGGCCCATCTGCAGGACGGGATTGAAATAGCTGAACAGAACGATGGGCACCTGAGTTTTCGCGCGTAGAGATTTCACAAGCAAAAGCACGCCGGCAAGCGTTGTTCCCCCTTGCAATGCGCGTTCGCTCGCACGCTGGATCACCGGTCCATCGGCAACAGGATCGCTGAACGGCACGCCAAGTTCAATCACATCGGCGCCGGCTTCGGCCAGAGCAAGAACGAATTTCTCCGTCGCCTCGAGCGACGGATCGCCCGCGGTGATGTAGGCGACCATTCCCATGTCGCCGGTGCGGCGCAGTTCTTCAAATCGGCGCGCGATGCGCGAGGAGTTTGTCATTGTTATGGCCGGTGAAGTCATGACCTTTTGCGATTACAAATAGCGCGCAAGGATTTCCATATCCTTGTCGCCACGCCCCGAAAGATTGAAAATCACGACGGAATCGCGCTTCATTTGCGGGACGCGCACAATCAATTCCGCCAGCGCGTGCGCCGATTCGAGCGCGGGGATAATGCCCTCCATGCGCGCGAGCGTTCGGGCGGCAGCCACTGCCGCGTCATCGTTCACGGCAGTATATTCGGCGCGATGACGATCGGCCAGCCAAGCGTGTTCCGGACCGATCGCGGGATAATCCAAGCCCGCCGAGACGGAATGCGTTTGCGCGATCTGCCCGTCGGGTGTTTGCAGAACGTAAGAATACGTGCCCTGAAGCACACCCGGGCGCGCGCCGGAATATCCTCCGGCTGCGGACATCCGGGCAGCATGTTCGCCGAGCAGGTGACCACGTCCCCCCGCTTCGACGCCGAGTAATTTCACGCCGGCATGGCCCAAAAACGCGTGAAACAATCCGATCGCATTCGATCCGCCGCCCACGCACGCGACGAGCAAATCGGGAAGTCGCGCTTCCGCTTCCAGAATTTGAGCGCGCGCCTCAATGCCGATGACGCGATGGAAATCGCGCACCATCATCGGATAGGGATGCGCTCCCAGAACCGAGCCAAGCAGATAATGCGTCGTACGGATGTTGGTCACCCAGTCGCGCATCGCTTCATTGATCGCGTCTTTCAAAGTGCGCGTCCCGGAATTCACGCCCACCACTTCGGCGCCAAGCAAACGCATCCGAAACACGTTGAGCCGCTGGCGCTCCATGTCTTCCGTGCCCATGTACACAACGCATTCCATGCCCAGCCGCGCCGCGACTGTGGCTGTCGCAACGCCGTGCTGGCCCGCGCCGGTTTCGGCAATGATCCGTTTCTTTCCCATTCGCGCGGCGAGCAATCCCTGGCCGAGACAGTTGTTGATCTTGTGCGCGCCGGTGTGCAGCAGATCTTCGCGTTTGATGTAAATTCTCGCGCCGCCCAGATGCTCAGTGAGCCGTGAAGCAAATTGCAGCGGCGTGGGGCGTCCGGCAAAATTTTTAAGCAGGAAATCGAGCTCCTTTTGAAATTTCGGATCGACGCGCGCCTCGTCATACGCGAGCTCGAGTTCCTCCAGAGGCGCGACCAGCGTTTCCGGAACGTAGCGCCCGCCGTATGGGCCGAAGCGGCCCTTCGCATCCGGCCAGGTTTGTGCTGCGGTAGTCATTGGTTGCCTTGGTCAAGCAGCACAGGCTTCAGCCTGTGTCGTTTCAATTTCAATCGCAAAAAAGCAAACACAGGCTGAGGCCTGTGCTATCACCGAGCAGATTCCACTGCGGCAAACAGCGCGCGCAATCGCGCAGGATCTTTTTTGCCGGGACGCGATTCTACCCCGCTCGCGATATCGACGGCATAAGGTTCCGCGACGCGAATCGCCTCGGCGATATTTTCAGGCGTCAAGCCGCCCGCCAGAATGATGCGTCCATGCCGCCGCGCGGCGCGCGCCAGATTCCAATCGAGCGTGCGGCCCGTGCCGCCATGAAGCCCGCGCTTGAAACCATCAAGCAAAATTCCATGCGCCTTGCCGTAGCGCGCGAGCCTCGCCACCCGGAATCCCGGGCCCACTTGAACGGCCTTGATGACGCGATGCTTCCGCGCCAGTTCCGCAACACCTTGCGGCGTCTCTTCGCCGTGGAGCTGCACCGACCCAAGGCGCAGAGCCCACGCCAGCGCATCCACCACCATTGCCGGCCAATCCACGAACACGCCGACGGCTTCGACAAACGGCGGCAGACGCCGGATGATACTCCACGCGTCCGCGGGACTGATGGCGCGCGGGCTGGCCGGATAAAAATTAAATCCAAGCGCGGAAGCCCCCAGGTCGACGGACAATCGCGCGTCTGCCCAAGTGGTGATCCCGCAAATTTTAACACGAGTCGGCATGGGAATCAGGAACCGAGCAGCGTCCGCAGCGCCGCGCCCGGATCGGGTTGCGACATCAAATGCTCGCCGATCAGAAACGCGTCAAAGCCCACCCCGCGTAGCCGGACGAGATCGTCGTGTGTGCGCAAGCCGGATTCGCATATGGCAATACATTCTTCGGGAATTTCCGCGATCAATTCCGCCGATGTTTCGACGCGCACTTCAAGCGTGCGGAGATCGCGGTTGTTCACTCCCACGATCCGCGCGTCCGCCGTCAGTGCGCGAGCCAGTTCTTCGCGAGTGTGAACTTCCACGAGGGGCTCCATGCCGAGTTCGCGCCCCAGCGCGAGCAACTCGGTGAGCAGTGAATCGTCGAGCCCGGCAACAATCAGCAGAAACGAATCGGCGTTGGTTGCACGCGCTTCCCACACCTGCCAGGGATCGATAATGAAATCCTTGCGCAGCACAGGCACACCGACGGCGGCGCGAGCGTCCTTCATGTATTTCAAATCGCCCTGGAAAAATTCCTCTTCGGTGAGGACGGAGAGAGCCGCAGCTCCCGCCGCCTCGAATCCCTTCGCCAGCGCCACCGGATCGAAGTCTGCGCGAATCAGACCGCGAGACGGCGACGCTTTTTTCAATTCGGCAATCACATTCAGGGAATCGCGCGTCAGCGCCGCGGCAAAATCGCGTACGGGCTGCCCATGCTTCACGCCAAAACGCAGCGCCGTCTCCGGCACGCTTTTCTTCCGGTGCGCAATCGCAGCGCGGCGCGCCTCGATGATACGGTCGAGCACGGTCCCGGATTTGATTTCAGGCGCCATCTACAGTTCCCCAGCTTCAATTTGGAGCGGAAGCGGAAACAATCATGCTATCTTCCAGCGCCGGGGGAGTCAATGACGCGAGACGGGCGAAGACAAAGCGGGAGGCATCCATTACCGGAGGAACAACTCGTTCTGCTGGAGCGCGAAATCACGAGCTGCCGCAAATGCCCCCGCCTCGTGCATTACCGGGAAGAAGTCGCGCGCGTCAAAAGGCGCGCCTATCGAGACTGGACCTATTGGGGACGCCCCGTGCCGGCCTTCGGCGATCCTGAAGCAAATCTCGTCATCATCGGTCTTGCGCCCGCAGCACACGGAGCCAATCGCACGGGGCGTATGTTCACGGGAGACCGCTCAGGAGATTTTCTATTCGAGCAACTTTTTCGCGCGGGGTTTGCGAATCAACCCCAATCGAAGCGCCCCGATGATGGATTGATTCTCACAAATGCTCTGATCTCCGCCGCGTGTCGCTGCGCGCCCCCGGATAACAAGCCGCTACCGGAAGAACTCCGCAATTGCCTGCCATATCTCGAACAGGAACTCACGCTGATTCGTCCACGCGCGATCCTTGCGCTGGGAGTCATCGCTCTCAATACCTATCTCGATCTTCTGAAGCAGCAAGGATTGATCTTATCGCGTGCGGCGTTTCCGTTCTCACACGGAGCAAGTTTCGCGTTGCCGGGCGATTTACCGCATCTGTTTGCGGCGTATCATCCCAGCCAGCAGAACACGCAGACGGGGCGGCTGACACCTGCGATGTTCACACGCGTGCTGCGGAAGATTCGGAAATACCTCGAAATTCCCAAGGAAATAAGACTCAACTGAGAAGAGGGGGCCGCACCCACAATTTGCCGGATCTCGCTTGAAGGTTACGTCAATTGGCAGAAAGCATCGGAGCTCAGGAATTCGTTTCGCCACTGAGGGAAGGCTCTGATTGCTGGAGCACAGGTTTCCGGCGAGACAGCTTCGCGCGGAGCCGATCCATATAGAGATAGACGACGGGCGCGGTGAACAGCGTAAGGACCTGGCTCAGCATCAATCCGCCGACAATGCTGATTCCAAGAGGCCGGCGCATTTCCGATCCCATACCGGATTCCAGCGCGAGCGCGAGGCCGCCGAGGAGCGCCGCGGTCGTCGTCATCATGATGGGGCGGAAACGCAGCAAACAGGCCTGATAAATCGCATCGATTGGTTTCTTACCTTCCCGCCGCTCGGCATCGAGTGCAAAGTCGATCATCATGATCGCGTTTTTCTGCACAATGCCGATCAGCAGGATGATACCGATCAACGCGATGACGCTCAGATCGGTGTGCGTCAGATACAAGGCCAGTAGCGCGCCGACACCGGCCGTCGGGATTGTGGAAAGAATCGTGATCGGATGGATGTAGCTTTCGTACAGCATGCCCAGCACGATGTACACCGTCATCAGCGCAGCAAGAATTAAGTAAGGCTCGTTCTTGAGCGAATCCTGAAACGCCTGCGCCGTGCCCGAAAAACTGGCGTGAATCGTGACCGGCATCCCCATCTGAAGCGTGGCGGCCTCGATTTCCGTGACAGCCTCGCCCAGTGAAATGCTGGGATCGAGATTGAATGAAATTGTCACCGCTGGAAATTGCCCCTTGTGATTCACAGCGAGCGCCGTGGTTTTTTGTTCGTAGTGGGAAATGCTCTTCAACGGAACCTGGCCTCCAGTCGGCGACATGATATACAGGCCTTGCACAGCGTCGGGACTCCTCTGATAGAGCGGATCGACCTCCATTACAACGTGGTACTGGTTCAATTGCGTATAAATGGTGGAGACCTGGCGCTGTCCGAAGGCGTCGTACAGTGCCTCGTCAATCTGCTGCGGCCGGATGCCGAGGCGCGATGCCGTATCGCGGTCGATCACGAGCGAAGCTTGCAATCCCTTGTCCTGCTCGTCGCTGGTCACATCGCGCAGACCGCGAAGCGTCCGAATTTTGGCCTCAATGAGCGGCGCCCACGTTTGCAGGTCCTCCAGCGTTTCGCCCTGCAGCGTGTACTGATACTGTGAGCTGGTGAAGAGCCCGCCGACACGAACATCCTGAAATGACTGAAGGAATGCGCTGGCGCCGGGGACAACGGCCAGCCTGCGCCTTAATCGCGCAATGACGCCTTCCGGAGTGATCCTGCGCACATCCTGATCCTTCAGCTCGGCAAAAATTCGCCCGACGTTTTCCGCGCCTCCGCCGACAAACCCCAGCGCGTGGTCCACCGCGGGATCGGTTCGGATGATGTTTTCAAAGGCGACCTGCTTTTCGATCATCTTGGCAAACGAACTATCCTGCGCGCCGATCACCGCAGCGGTCAGCCGGCCCGTGTCTTGCTGCGGGAAAAATCCCTTGGGAACAATCGTGTACAAATAAATATTCAAGCCAACGGCTGCGATGGTCACGGCCAGCATCAGCGGCTGGCGATTAAGAACCCAGCGCAGCCCGACGGCATATCCCTGATGCAGACGCGCGAAAACACGATCTCCGAACATATACATCAAGCCGTGCTTCATATCCTTCGACGATTTCAAGAATTTTGCGCACATCATCGGCGTGGTGGTCAGCGACACGACCAGGGAAACAACCACGGCGATGCTGAGCGTGACGGCAAACTCACGAAACAGACGGCCGACAATTCCGCCCATCAATAGGATCGGAATAAAAACGGAAATGAGCGAAACGCTCATGGACAAGACCGTGGGGCCGATTTCCTTCGAGCCTTTGAGGGCCGCTTCCATCGGCGAATCGCCCGCCTCGAGATAACGGGAAATATTTTCGATGACGACAATCGCATCGTCCACAACGAAGCCCGTCACAATCGCCAACGCCATCAGCGAAAGATTGTCGATGCTGTAGCCCAGCAAATACATGATCCCGAACGTCCCCACCAGGGAAAGCGGCACGGAAATACTCGGAATGACGGTGGCCCAGACGTTGCGTAGAAACAGGAATATCACCATGATAACCAGTGCGACGGTGAGCAGCAAAGTGAACTGAATATTCCGCACCGACGCGCGAATCGATGTCGTGCGATCGGTGAAAAGGGTGAAATCGATCAGCGGCGGAATATCCGCGCGGAGCTCCGGAATCAGCGCCTTGACGTCGTCCACGGCCTTAATGATATTGGCCCCGGGCTGCCGGAAGATCAGGATCATGATGCCGCGTCTTCCATCGAGGAAGGCTTCGTTGCGGACGTCTTCGACGTCTTCGGTCACTCTTGCGATATCACTCAAGCGGACAGGAGCGCCGTTCCTGTATGCCACCACCAGCGGCACATATTGTTCGGCTTTCAATAACTGGTCGGTCGCTTCGATTGTCCAGCGGTTGTTCTGGTCCTCGACCATTCCCTTGGGCGAATTCGCATTCGCCTGCTGCAGCACCCCGCGAACTTGTGCCATGCTGATATGGTAGTGAGACAGCGCCAGCGGGTTCAGGTCCACGCGCACGGCCTGCCTTGCGGCGCCGCCGATAAATACGCTGCCGATGCCGTTCACCTGCGAAATTTTCTGACCGATCACCGAGTCCGCCAGATCGTACATGCTGCTGACCGGAACCGTTTCCGACATCATTCCAAAAATCAGGATCGGCGTTTCGGTGGGATTTGCCTTCTGGTATCGCGGCAGGCGGGGCAACCCGGCGGGAAGCTGTCCGGCGGCCGCATTGATGGCCGACTGGACATCGCGCGCCGCCGCGTCAATGTCGCGGTCAAGGTCCAATTGAATCGTAATGCCCGTCGATCCAAGCTGACTCGAGGAAGTCATCTCCGTCACGCCGGCGATGCGGCCAAACGAACGCTCCAGCGGCGTCGCCACCGAGGAAGCCATTGTTTCGGGGCTTGCGCCCGGAAGTCCCGCGCCGATTCCAATGGTGGGAAAATCAACCTTGGGAAGCGGAGCCACAGGAAGGAGAAAGTAGGAAACGCCCCCCGCGAGGAGAATCGCCGCGCTCAGCAGCGATGTCGCGACGGGACGTTCTATAAAAGGCCTGGAGATGTGCATTTGCTACTTAACTCATTTTCAAGAATGACAATGATCCGGACCATCGCAGTGTATCGCCTTTTTCCCAGGCGTTTGTATTTTTGAGACGTTCAATCAGTCCGCAGGGGCGTTGATCTGCGCTGTGCTTTCCATGGTTCGGTGGCCGAGGCGTTTCGCCAGCCGGTCAAACGCAAGATAGACGACCGGAGTGGTGAACAGCGTGAGCGCCTGGCTGAAGATCAATCCGCCGACGATGGCGACGCCCAGAGGCTTGCGCAATTCGGCTCCCGTTCCGCCGCCCAGGGCCAGCGGCAAACCGCCGAGCATGGCGGCCATCGTGGTCATCAGAATAGGCCGGAAACGCAGCAAGCACGCTTGATAGATGGCATCGAGCGGAGCTTTTCCTTCCTTGCGTTCCGCTTCGAGGGCGAAGTCGATCATCATGATGGCATTTTTCTGCACGATACCGATAAGCAGGATGATGCCTATGAGCGCAATAACGCTGAAATCGATCTTCGTAATCAACAAAGCAAGCAGCGCGCCCACCCCGGCCGAGGGCAGCGTCGAGAGAATCGTAATGGGGTGAATGTAACTTTCATAGAGCACGCCGAGAACGATGTACACCGTGATCAGCGCGGCGAGGACGAGTATCGGTTCATTCGCAAGCGACGCCTGGAAGGCCAGCGCCGTACCTTGGAATCCCGCGTGGACGCTGGGGGGCAAACCGATTTCCTGCTGAGCCTGCTTAATGGCATTCACGGCCTGCCCGAGCGAAATACCCTGCGCCAGGTTGAATGAGAGCGTCACGACCGGGAATTGTCCCTGGTGGTTCACAGCAACGGGCGTCAATTCCGATGAATACTGGGTGAACGCGCTCAACGGAACCTGCGTCCCGTTACTGGAATGAACATAAATCTGTTTCAGTGCGTCGGGATTCTGCTGGAAAGTCGGATTCACTTCGAGGATAACGTGATATTGATTCAACTGCGTAAAGATCGTGGAGACTTGCCGCTGTCCAAATGCGTCATACAACGTATCGTCAATCGTTTGCGGCAAGATCCCAAGACGCGACGCCGTGTCGCGATCGATCGCAAGCGAGGCCTGCATTCCGTGCTCCTGCTGGTCGCTGGCCACGTCGGTCAGCTGGGACAAATCCCTCAGCTTCTCTACCAGTTTTGGGGCCCAAACGGCAAGCTCTTCCCCGTCGGCGTCTTCCATCGTGTATTGATATTGCGTGCGGCTGATGCGGTCTTCGACGGTCAAGTCCTGCACGGGTTGCAGATAAAGATTGATGCCCTTCACGTCTGCGATCTCGGTTTGCAGACGGCGAATGATCGTGGGGGCGTCGTCCGATCTTTCCTCGCGCGTTTTCAAGTTAATCTGAATGCGCCCGCTGTTGGGCAGCATGTTCGTGCCGTCAATCCCAATAAACGACGACAAGCTGACGACATCCTTATCTTTCAATATCGCTTTCGCCAGAGCTTGCTGACGCAGAGCCATGGCGGGAAACGAAAGTGTTGCGGGCGCTTCGGAGACACCCAGGATGACACCGGTATCCTGCACCGGGAAAAAGCCCTTGGGCACAATCAGGAACAGAAAAATCGTGAGCGCGAGAG
>Ga0265316_10005662_pt1 | contig 12092 bp, 10 predicted proteins | sample 4522metaG_FD_202092 | JGI IMG/M metagenome (GOLD analysis project Ga0265316, IMG submission 202092) | Rhizosphere microbial communities from Carex aquatilis grown in University of Washington, Seatle, WA, United States - 4-5-22 metaG | ecosystem: Host-associated > Plants > Roots > Rhizosphere >... | reverse complement strand
CGCCTCGGCGAGGGCGTGAATCTGCTCCCCAACGTGACGCTTTATGCGCGCACGGAAATCGGCAACCGTGTCCGCATCCACGCCGGCACGGTTATCGGCTCGGACGGATTTGGATATGTGCTCGATAACGGCATTCACCGGAAAATCCCGCAGATTGGCAATGTTGCCATCGGCGACGACGTGGAAATCGGCGCGAACGTGACGATTGACCGCGGCGCGCTGGGCTCGACCGTCATCGGCAAGGGCACGAAGATAGACAACCTAGTTCAAATCGCGCACAACGTGGAAATCGGCGAGCATTGCATTGTCATCGCGCAGGCTGGCATTTCCGGGAGCACCAAGCTGGGCAAATACGTGATTCTCGCCGGACAGGTGGGGCTTGCAGGGCACTTGAAAATCGGCAATCAAGTCACCGTCGCCGCGCAATCCGGCGTGATGCACGACATACCCGACGGCGAAAAATGGTTTGGCTATCCCGCGCAGCCGGACAAGGAATTCAAGCGCCAGATCATCGCGCAACGGAAGCTGCCCGAACTGCTCAAGCGCGTCGCGGAATTGGAAAAGAAACTTGGCGGGAATTCCGAATGATGCCGTGAAAACAGCGAAGCCTGTCACCACACTGATCGCGCCCTGTGGGATGAATTGCAGGCTTTGCGTTGCATACTTGCGAGATCGGGATCCCTGCCCCGGTTGCCGGGGCAACGACTGCGGCAAGCCGAAGACCCGCGTCAGATGTCGGATCAAGAATTGCAAGCGCAGGATTGGAGGCAAGGCCGGTTATTGCTGCGACTATTCAAGCTTTCCCTGCGAGTCGCTGACACGGCTCGATAAGCGTTACCGGACGAAATACGGGATGAGCATGATCGAGAACCTCAAGTCCATACACACTTCCGGGATACTGGATTTTGTCAGGAGTGAACAGGCCAAGTGGGCGTGCCCGGGTTGTGGAGCCGCAATCTGCGTCCATAAGGCGCGTTGCCTTGAGTGCCAGCGCAAATGGCGTTAAGGAATGGCGCATCCTTCACGCGATATTATTTCATTTGCCGTCCGCTTTGATTATTCGCGAGCGCCACAGGTAAAAGATGGCCGGATAAACCACCAGCACGCAGATGGTGGAGGTGATGATGCCGCCAACCATCGGGGCGGCGATGCGTTTCATCACGTCCGCGCCGGTGCCGTGGCTCCACAAAATCGGCGCGAGGCCGGCGATGATAACGCACGCGGTCATGACTTTCGGGCGCAGCCGTTTCACCGCGCCATGATAAATCGCGTCGCGCAAATCGGCCAGGTTCCGCATCAAACCCTTCTGCTTCCACTCGTCGTAGGCAAGGTCGAGGTAGAGCAGCATGATGACGCCGGTTTCGGCATCCAGCCCCGCCAGCGCGATGATGCCGACCCAGACGGCCACGCTCAAATTGTAGTGCAACAGATAGAGCGTCCAGAACGCGCCGACGAGCGAGAACGGCACGGCCAGCATCACGATGGCGGTCTTGAGCAGCGAACGCGTGTTCAGAAAGATGATGAGCGTGATGATGAACAGCGTCAGCGGCACGACCATCAGCAGGCGCGCCCGGGCGTGCAGCATGTATTCGTATTGGCCGCTCCAGAAAAGATTGTAGCCGGGCGGCAGCTTGATCTGGCCGGCGGCGATGGCGGCGTTCACGGTCTGCATGGCGTTTTGGACGTAGGTGCCTACGTCAATGTCGCGGATGTCCACGTAAACCCAGTCGTTGGGCACGGCGCCCTCGGTTTTGATTTCCATCGGGGCGTCCACGACCTTGATGCTGGCGAGTTCACCGAGCGGAATCTGCGCGCCGGTGGGCGTGGGCACGACGATGTCGCGCTTGAGCGAATCCAAGTCGGACCGGAAATCGCGGTCGTAGCGGAGATTTATTGTGAAACGTTGCAGGCCTTCCACGGTTGTCGTCAGCGGCATGCCGCCGAGCGCGACGGACAGCACGTCCTGCACGTCGCCCACGGTCAGGCCGTAACGCGCGATGGCGTCGCGGTCTATTTCAAACTCGATGTAGCGCCCGCCCGTCACGCGCTCGGCAAAGGCGCTGGCGGTGCCCGGCACCTGCCGGACAACGGCCTCGACCTCGGTGCCGATGCGTTCGAGCGTGGCGAGATCCGGTCCGGCAATCTTGATGCCGACGGGTGTCTTGATGCCGGTGGAAAGCATGTCAATGCGCGTCTTGATGGGCATGGTCCAGGCGTTGTTGAGGCCGGGAATTTGCACGGCGCTGTTCATCGCCTCGATCAATTCATCCGGTGTGCGCTTGCGGTGCGCGATGATTTTGCCGTCGTCGTCCTTGATGTCCACGGCGGGCCAGCCGGTTTCCGGCTTGAGTTGGATGGTGGTTTCAATCATGTCCATCGGCGCGGGGTCGGTGGCGGTCTCGGCGCGGCCGGCCTTGCCGAAAACGGTTTCGACCTCGGGGAACGATTTGATGATGCGGTCGGTCACTTGGATCAGCTCGCGCGCCTTGGTCGGCGAAATTCCCGGAAAGGTCGTGGGCATGTAAAGCAGGTCACCTTCGTAAAGCGGCGGCATGAATTCCGAGCCGATGTTTTGATACGGGAAGATTTTGCCCGCGGAAAAGGCCATTTCCTGCGCGCGGCCCGCCGGCAGCAGGCGTGCCACCAGCGAGTTCCACGGGAAAAACACCCACGCCACAAGAACGGCGCCGCACACCAGCACCAGCCAGCGATACCGGATGGCCAAATCCACCACCGGTTTGTAGAGCCAGATCAGGAAACGGTTGATGGGATTTTTTTCCTCCTTCGGAATTTTGCCGCGGATGAACCAGCCCATCAGCACCGGCGCGAGCGTGATGGAGAGCAGCGCCGCCGCCGCCATCGAATAGGTCTTGGTGAACGCCAGCGGCTTGAACAGCCGGCCTTCCTGTTCCTGCAACGTGAACACCGGCAGGAACGAAACCGTGATGACCAGCAGCGAATAAAACAGCGCCGGGCCGACTTCGATGGCGGCGTCGCGGATGATTTCCCAGTGCGGCTTTTTGCCTTGGTCACGTTCCAGATGCTGGTGGGCGTTCTCGATCATGATGATGACCGCGTCCACCATCGCGCCGATGGCGATGGCGATGCCGCCGAGCGACATGATGTTCGAGCTGATGCCCTGGCCGAACATCACGAGGAACGCAATCAGCACCGCGACCGGCAGAATGATGATGGCCACCAGCGCGCTCCGCAGGTGCAGCAGAAACGCGAGGCAAACCAACGCGACGACGATGCTTTCTTCCAACAGCTTTTCTTGTAGCGTGGCAACGGCGCGGTCAATCAACGCAGTGCGGTCATAGACCACGGTGACTTTCACGTCCGGCGGCAGCGCCTTCATCGCCAGATCCAGCCGTTGTTTCACGTCCTCGATGACCTTGCGGGCGTTCGCGCCGTAGCGCACGACGACGATGCCGCCGACAGTCTCGCCGTCGCCGTTCAAATCGGCGATGCCGCGGCGCATGTCGGGACCGAACTGGATGTTCGCCACGTCGCGCAGCAAAATCGGCACGCCATTGGCACCGACGCCCACCGCGACTTTTTTCAGGTCGTCGAGGTTTTCGATGTAGCCCTTGACGCGCAGGATGAATTCGCGCTCGGACAATTCGAGCGAGCGCCCGCCGACTTCGCCGTTGCTGCGTTCGATGGCCTGGCTCACTTCGTTCAGCGAAAGGTTGTAGGCGCGGAGCTTCGTCGGGTCCACCGTCACTTGGTATTGCTTCACGAAACCGCCGATGGATGCAACCTCCGCCACGCCCGGCACGGCGGTGAGTTGATATTTCAAATACCAGTCCTGAATCGAGCGCAGGTCGGCGAGATTGCGGTTCGTCGAATTGATGGAATACATGAATGCCCAGCCGACGCCGGTGGCATCCGGACCGAGCGTCGGCGTGACGCCCTTGGGCAGTTGCCCGCTGATGCTGCTCAAGTATTCCAGCACGCGGCTGCGCGCCCAGTAAGGATCGGTGCCGTCGTCAAAAATGACATAGACGAACGAGTAGCCGTAGAACGAATAGCCGCGCACGACCTTCGCGCGCGGCACGGAAAGCATCTTGGTCGTGATGGGATAAGTGACCTGGTCTTCGACGATATTCGGCGCCTGCCCTTCCCACGGCGTGTAAATGATGACCTGCGTGTCGGAAAGGTCGGGGATGGCGTCGAGCGGAATATTTTTTACGGCATAAATTCCACCGAGCGCCAGCATGACCGTCACCAGCATGACGATGAACTTGTTCTTGAGCGAAAAATCTATGATGCGTTGGAGCATATATTTTTGGTAGGAACGCGTTGCTGCGCTTCCCAAATTTTAGGCGGCGCAGCAGCGCCGCCCTACCAGGTTCATGGTGTTTTAATGATTGTTTCTGTCACCGGCTTTGTGTCGGAAATGGAATTGGTGTTCACCGACGCTGAATTCGTTGGCGTGTCCGGCGGTGCCATCACCGGAATCAACGTCATGCCACAGATTGGACACTTGCCCGGTTTGTCTTCGTGAACGCTGCTGTGCTCCGGCATCGGACAGGTGTAGTAAAGCACCTTGCCGCCGGGCTGAAGCTGCTTGAGTTCGGAGGGCGTCACCGGCACCAGCGCCATGCCGCAAATCGGACAGTTGCCCGGATGATCGTAGGTGATGGAGACATGCTCCGGCATCGGGCAGACATAAACGACGTTGGTGTCGGCGGATTCCGAGGTGGGGCGCGTCACTCCGTGCGCGCCGTCTGATTTTTCCGCATTCGGGGGGGGCAGAGGACTGCCGGCCCTACCTTCGGACATGTTCACCGCCGGCCCGCTCATTTTTTGGATGGCCTCGCGCAACTGGCTTTCCGAATCCAGCATGAACTGGCCGGACGTGACCACGCGCTCGCCTTCGTTCAAGCCGCTGATGACTTCATACATGTTAGGTTCGGATTCCAGGCCGAGCGCGACTGTGCGCGGGTCAAATTTGCCGCCGGGCAGCGCGACGAACACCGTGTTTTTCTCGCCGCTGCGCAGCACCGCCGAATCCGGCACCAGCAGCGCGGACGGCTCCAGTTCGGAGGCGATTTGCACGGAGACAAACATGCCGGGCTTCAGGAAATAGCCCGGATTTTCAAACTCCAGCCGCACGCGCGCCGTCCGCGTTTTTTCGTCCACGTTTGGATAAACATAGGTGACGCGCCCGCGAAATTGGCGGTCGGGCAGCGAGGCAAGTTTGACCGTCGCCTCCTGGCCAAGCTGGACGTAGGGCAAATCCTGCTCATAAACCTGCGCGAAAACCCAGACAACCCCGAGGTCGGCCAGCCGGTAAAGTTTCATGCCCGCGTCCACCATCTGGCCCTGCACGATGTCCTTTTCAATCACGAAGCCGTTCATTGGCGCGAGGATCTGCAGCGTCTTGCGCGCCGCGCGGTTTTTTTCCAGGTCGGCAATCTGCCCGTCCGAGATGTCGAGGAATTTTAATTTTTCCAGCGACGCCTCGCGCAACGGCGCCGCGCCGGCATCGTTCGTGGAATTCAGGACTGCCAGATACTCGGCCTCGGCGCTGTAAAGTTCCGGCGAATAAATCTCAAACAGCGGCTCGCCGCGATGCACCAGTTGGCCCGTGGCGTCCACGTCCAGCTTTTCAATCCAGCCCTTGAACTTGGTCGTCACGTCCGCCAGCGCGGTTTCGTTGTAATCAATCGTGCCGACGGTGCGGATGCTCCGGCGCAGCGGGCCGCGTGCAATTTCCGTCGTCTGGAGGTTCATCAACTGGATCGTCGCCGGATCAATGGCGATGGCGGACGATGAAGCCTCCGCAGTGCCTTCGATTTTGTGGACCGGTTCGAGCTTCATGCCGCAAATCGGGCAGTTGCCTGGATGATCCTGGATGATCCACGGGTGCATGCCGCAGGTGTAGAGCGTCTTCCCGGAAGAGGCGGCAACGGTGTTGGTCGTGTCCGGTTTGCCAGGGTTATCGGCGGCGAACACGCCCAAGCCAATCGCCGCAACCAGCAGCGTCCAGACAGACATGAGTTTTAATTTTGATTTCATAAAATTTCAGTGTTGAGGAAAGTCCGGCAACAGCGGGGCATTGGCCGGCGGCACACCGGCAACCATCAGGGACAGTTCGGCGAGCGCAATTTCGCGTTCCGCGCGGGCTTCGGCGGCGGTCAGCTTCAGGTCCAACAGCATCCGTTCCGCGTCGGTCATGGCGGAAAAATCCATCGTGCCCGTGCGATAACCAGCATGGACGGTTGCCAGGGATTGATTGGCCAGCGGAATGAGTTTATCCTCAACCAGCGCGAGGTTTCGGCTCGTTTCGCGGTAGGCAAATGACTTTTCCGCGAAACTCACGGCCAGGTCAATTTGCGCAGCTTTCAATTGCGAACCCGCCGCGAGATCGTTTGCCCTGGCCTGCGCGATTTCCGCCGCCAGCTTGTCGCGCCAGATGGGTAGCGTCATGCCGGCTTGCGGCCAGTAGAATGGCGGGGCGTAAACGTCAGCGGACAGGCCCGCGTTGAAATCCGGCACGCGCTCCTTGTAGGCCACCGCGATATCCGCCTCGGCGGTGCGCACGTCGGCAGCCATCGCCGCAAGCTGCGGATTGCGCGCGAATGCCACTCGGAGCAATTCATCGGCGTCAACATTTTCGCTACTCATTTCAAAATGCGCGGGCGTTGGCGGATTGGTCTGTTCCGGCGTCAGGCCGAGCGCCGCCTTGAAATTTTCCTGCGCTGACTGACGTGAATCCTCAAGATTGGCGAGGTCGGTGCCGACGCGGTCGCGTTCGCCTTGAACGCGCAGCGAGTCCGCCAATGTCGCCGTGCCGGCCTGATTTTGCGCGCGGACCGCGCGCTCCTGATTTTCCAGCAGCGAAAGCGTCTCGCGCTTGAGTTGAAGCTGTTCATCCAGCAGGCCGAGCTGGTAATAGGCGCGCTTGAGATTGAACGCGGCCTTCAACACGGCGGTTTCAAATGCGAAATATTTGCCCCGGCTTTCGGCGGCGGCCACCGCGGCGCGCACCTTGAGTTTGCCGGGGCCGGGAAAATTCCAGGCGAGTCCCGGCATCAGTGACGTGAGGGTGTCCGTGATGTAGGCCTGAAGCGTCAACTGCGGGTCCGGCAGCGAGCGCGTCACCGTGATGTTCTCGACGGAAGCCGACCAGTCGTAAAATGCCGCCTCGACCGTCGGCGAATTCAGGAGCGCGAACGTGAGGTAATTGCTCAAGGTCGAATCCGCCATCAGTTCGGGCAGCGCCGGGATGCCGTTGGTGGGCCGGTATTGGCCGGCGACCGCGCCGAGATCGTGGCGCGCCTGTTTTTCACCCGAGGTCTGGATGCCCCGGCAACCGGCGAGCACCAGCCCGCCGGTTGCGAACAGCAGGGCAAACATCAATGTCTTCGGCCTCATAAAAACCCATATTTACTGACAGCAGCCCGATGCCGCAGACGTGGCATTCGTTTCGGTGGAACAGCAACCCGCCGGTGTTGCGGCTGCCGCATTCGTTTTGGCGGCGTCCGCATAAACCGGCTGGAGCTTCATGCCACAAATCGGACAATCGCCGGGCTTGTCATATTTGATGTTCGGGTGCATCGGGCAGGCGTAGTAGAGGATTTTGCAGTCGCCCGCTGTCGTGGATTGCGAAAGATGCTGCGCAGACCACATCGCGCCGGCGCCAAGCAGCGCGACCATTGCCAGAATCAAAACCAGTTTTGTTTTCATAAATTGTATTTCTTTCGTTTCAGTCACCACCGAGTGTGCGCGGCGGAAAAGTTCGGGACAAATCACGGGCACAATAATTCCGTGGAGCAAGGAAACAGGACCGAAGCGCGCCAGCTCAAGGCACACTGCGGGCGGGGAAGCGGAAAAATCAGATGAGCCGGGCGCAGTCCAGCGCGTAAAGCGGGGCGCTGGCCGCCAGCAAAGACAGCGTGGAAGTTTGGACAATTGAATTCGCCGGAGTTGCCGGCAAAGTCCAAATCATGGCGCTGGAAGCGAGAAGCGAAAGCTGGCTTTGGTTTCCGGTTTGCGCCGGAACAACCGGCTTGGATTGTGAATCGGGCGATGAACTCTCCTTGCAGCACGGCATCTCACCACCATGCCGGCAGCAGGCGCGGACCCGTTTGACGCACGACGACGGCGTCTGCGCCATCAGGAACGGAGTTCCCATCAGGAGCAGGCTGCACACCATGGCCAGCGTCGTCTTCATGTTTATACCGTAACACCGCCCGACGTTTCCGCCCGGCGGCTATTGGCTTTTGTTTGTCAATTCTTGGCGGCCTTGGCCTTGGCCTCGGCGGCCTGGATGATCTTCATGTATTTGTCCGTGTCCTTGAGAAATTGCGGCTTGCACATCGGGCAGCAAAACTTGATCTCCTGGTTGATGCCCTTGGCCGCGTCCTGATAGACGAACACGATGGGCGGCCCCATGTCGCCTCCCAGCTTTTCGCCGGAGATGATGCAGGTCGTCAGCGGATACGGCACGGGCTTGGCGGCGGCGACGGAGTTGGTCCCGTCCGCGCGGAGGGCGGATGGAATGGCGACGAGGGCGGCGAGAACCAGCCCGCAAATTACGGGGCGGCAGATACGATTGAGTGATTTCATGATGTTGATTTTAATTTATCCAAATTGAGCACCCGCCTTTGGGTGCCAGATGCAATACACCGGCCAGACTGAAACCCCTCAACTATTTTTGGAAATTCCACCCTGACCGCCTCAAAGATAGCCGGTTCGGCAAGATAAGCAAGCGGACGGGCACCGGCAACCGCCGGAGAAATGCGCGCAAACATTGGATTAATATCCGCCGCCGCCTTGTCTGAACAGCGCGGAAAACCGCCTTGGCAACAAAACTGGGCTGGTCCAACTGCTCGCCCCGGTGCTGCCGCCGATGGCCCGCGCCCGCACGGCATACGTCGTGCCCGGCACCAGGCCTGTGAGCACAATCCCACGCGTGGATTTTCAAGGGGACGGCGGATGTTTCTCTAAAAGACTATTGCTCAAGTCGGTTGGAATTCTTCCGATAGGGGATTTGCGGCAAGCCAAGTTTTGCTGGTCAAAATTCGTCGGTGGCTGTTTGGCGCAGATGGTGCATGGTCATAAACACTAACTGAATTTAATTTATTATGCTGGCCTGGAGTAAGGACTTTGAAACAGGTTCACCTTTGGTTGACACACAACACCGGATGTTGATTGAAAAAATCAATGAGTTCGGGCAGTTGTTGAATGGGCCGCCGCCGTCCAAGGCTGCCGTTGATCAATTGCTGGAATTTCTTGGTTCTTATGTCAGGTTTCATTTCACGTTTGAGGAACGCTGCATGCACCACTATCAGTGCCCGGCGCGCGAGGAGAATAAGAAAGCGCATGCGGCGTTTTTGGCGTTCTTTCAGGATTTTAGCGAGCGTTATCTGGTGGAAGGACCGAAGCCCGAACTGCTCCAGGGTCTGCAAAAGATGGCAAGCGACTGGATCCGAAACCATATCCTCGCGGTGGACACCAAGTTGAATGCTTGCATCAAAAGTTGAATCGAGCAGAAAGACACGGACCCCTTTATGGTTTTACTGGATCGCTACCTTGATAAAGTCGAAAATCTGCCGCCAGCCCCCACGGTGGCCGTTCAATTGCTCGATCTTTTTAGCAACCCCGATCGGGACATTGACCGTATCGTCAATCTCATATCCCACGACCCATCGCTTACCGCCGAAACATTGCAACGATGCAACCGCGGCTGTTTGACGGGAGCCGAGCCACCTGAAGACATGTTCGAAGCGGTAAGCCGGCTGGGATTATACGAAATCTACTCCATCGTTCTCGGCTTGATGGCATCCCGCACCATGAAGCAAGTTCGGGCCAAGTATAGTTGGGATGCGAACCGTCTTTGGCAACATACGGTGGTCACGGCAGTCATCAGCTCTGCCTTGGCCAAACGGGTTCAGGTGGCCGAAGCGACCGCTTTTACGGCAGGCCTGCTGCACGACATCGGCAAGCTCGTCCTCGTCTCGATGGAAGGGGTCGTATATGCCGACCTGGTGCGCACTGCCGGTTTTTTCGGCCCCTCGTTGGCGGCTGCTGAAACTTCGTGCCTTGGGTTCACCCATGCAGCATTAGGTGCTCGGTTGCTCGCACGCTGGGGGTTGCCGGATGGCCTCCGTCTTGCCGTCGAGTTGCATCATCAATCGCCCGCGACCGCCAGCAATCACATTCGGCTGGCGGCCGTGGTTAACTTTGCCAATTCCCTCGCCCACCAGATGGCTGATGGTCCTACCGGTGCGCCGGCCGCAGCGGAGGCAAGTCCCGAAGCAATGGAACTGGTTCAGTTGACGGCCAAAGATATTCCTGCGCTGGTTCAACGGATAAACCTTGATCTGCGGCAAATTCAGGGGCTTTTGCACATGCACGCCTGATCACAAGGCGCGCGACTGACCGCCTGATTTCCAACTCATTTGGGCTTGCCGCGAAGTTATTTAGTTCAAGAGCATCATCCAATTTTCAAAGTCCCGTCAGGGACGGCAGAAAAAAATTCTTTCGTCCCTGACGGGACTAGGGATTCTGCCAATCCGGCAGCGTCAATTTCCGCTTTCGTAAAACTACAGCGCGACAAGCCGTCTTCGTGTGGGACAATGCAGATTGTTGAGGGGTTTCCGGCTGGCCGGGGTAAGACAGATACAACAACCGGGTGGAGCAATGAAGCGCCACCCAAACAGAAAGAAAAATTATAATGAAAACACGTAATCTCCTCATCACCCTCGGTGCGGCCGCATTCGCCGCCATCACCATCAACGCCACCGCCGGCAACGCGCTGCTCTCGCCGCGCGCCGCCGGCAACCAGATCCAGCAAGTTTCCGGCACGACCGGCACCGCGAACCTTGCGACTGCCAGCACCGCCACCATTTCACCGCGCGCCGCGGGCAATCAGATCAAGACCGTCGCCGGCACGAGCAATGACGTGAATTCCGGTCTGGCCTGCGCCAAAAACATGACCGCCAGCCCGAAGGCCATCCAAGCGTGCATCGAATCTGGAACCATGTCGGGTTGCAAAACGGTGACGGTCGCGTCAGCGAAGTAATGTGAATCATCTGCCGGGTTGCCCGGCGCAACAAAACCGTTAGATTGTGGGCGGCGGACAAACCCCCGCCGCCCATGAACCGATGAAAGAAAACATGAATCCAGACCCAGGCTCCAACAGAGGTTCCGCCGAGGCGAGCGACACCAGATTTCGCGAAGTCCTGCGCGCCGCGCGCCCGTCGCCGTCGCTGCCGCCGCGCTTTCAGGAAAATGTCTGGCGGCGGATCGAAGACGCCGAAGCGCCGGTCAAATCCGGTTCGTGGATTGACGCGCTTATCGCGCTGGTTTTGCGCCCGCGATTTGCCTACGCCACGGTCGCCACGCTGATGCTGGCGGGCGTGTTGCTGGGAACTTATCAAGGCGCCCAAAATGTAAAACAGACCGAGCAGGCGCGCTATCTTGCCGCCGTCGCGCCGGATTCATTGCGTTAAATGAACCGGTCGCTCGTCATTTTGCTGGGCGTGCTGGCCTTGGGCGCGGCGATTTTTGCCGGCTCCTACTTTGTGAGCCAGCGCGCCTGTGCCATCACGCGTTCGGCGGATGATTTGAGCTGGCTGCGCGATGAGTTTCATTTGAACGACGCCGAGATGGCGCGCGTCCGGCTGTTGCACGAGGGTTACATGCCGCAATGCGCCAAAATGTGCGCGCTCATTGCGGCCAAGAACGCCGAGGTCCAGGCCGCGCTCGGCAGCGGAACCAATGTGACCGCCGAAGCGCAGCAGAAACTGACCGAACTCGGCGAACTCCGCGCGCAATGCCAGGCGCAAATGCTCCGGCATTTCATCGCCGTCAGTCAGGCGATGCCGCCGGAGGCAGGCCGGCGTTATCTTGCGGAAATGAAAAAGCTCACGCTCGGTTCCCACGAGGAGATCGAGCAATCCATGTCTGACCACAACGGCCACGAACATGGAACAAACTGACAGCAACCCCCGCGACTGCGCGGACATGGAGCGCTTGATGGCCGGCCAGGACACGGCACTCAACGATTTGATGGAACGTCACGCGACGCCGGTGTTCCATTTTCTCTGCCGTATGGTCGGTAACGAGGACGACGC
>Ga0265316_10005660_pt1 | contig 12095 bp, 7 predicted proteins | sample 4522metaG_FD_202092 | JGI IMG/M metagenome (GOLD analysis project Ga0265316, IMG submission 202092) | Rhizosphere microbial communities from Carex aquatilis grown in University of Washington, Seatle, WA, United States - 4-5-22 metaG | ecosystem: Host-associated > Plants > Roots > Rhizosphere >... | reverse complement strand
TTAATACAAAAAATTAATATTGATTGTAACTGTAATTTTGGTAAAATATTCAACATTCTATGGATATTTTACCAAAACGCCGCAGTGTTCGTTTGCCGGATTATAATTATGCTTCGCTTGGGTTCTATTTTGTAACGGTTTGTGCGTATCACCATGAACACCTGTTCGGTGAAATAGTAAATAACGAAATGCTTTTGAATGATTTGGGTAAAGTTGCGCAATCGTGTTGGTTGGATATCCCGACGCATTACCCAAAAGCCAGTATTGATGCGCACGTGATAATGCCCAACCACATTCACGGAATAATAATTATCAATAGTGTAGGGGCGAATAATTATTCGCCCGCTAATGTTGCTGACGATAACCGTTTGGTTAGAGGTACGTCAAAAACAATTGGTGCGATTGTGCGGGGATATAAAATCGGTGTGACTAAATGGGCGCGGCTGAATGGGGGTCAATATTGCGTTTGGCAGAGAAATTATTATGAACGCATAATAAGGTATGATAGGGAATTAAACAATATGCGTATATACATTGCGAATAACATGTTACAATGGGCGGATGATGAGGAAAACATTAATAAACTAGGTGTAAAGATACGGGCGAATAGTCATTCGCCCCTACGCCTATTTCGTGTAATTCCCCCGAGCAAACCGCCGATAAAATTTTAAAAACCCTTTGATTTCTTAAGATTTTTATTTTTTAGATAATAATTTACTTTAAGCGGAAAATGAGAGTATAATGTCTGGGTGAAGAAGATCATTGGCTCTAAAAGGCGGCGTGTTTGTAAATTTGTTAAGTGCCCGAATATCTTAAGCATCTACAATCCGCAGGAATTTTGCTACGTTCATCAGCATATTATTGGTAAGACAACAAAGCCATTAAGCGCCAAGCTGTCTAAAAACAAATAAGGGGGTGCCATATGCACACAGGGAAGATCAAGAGGATCGTTCTTGAAAAAGGGTTCGGTTTCATCGAAGATAATGACGGTACGGAGGTATTTTTCCACAAGAGCAGTCTCAAAGATGTTGAATTTAGCTCTTTAGTCGGCGGACAAGAGGTTGAATTCGACGTAAGAACTACTCCTAAGGGGCTTAATGCTTCAGAGGTCAGCGTAGTTAAGAAATAGATCTTTTGTTGGAATACCGATCAATTTAAGGGCAGGTTTAAAACCTGCCCTTATTTTTGGTTGGTTTCGCGATTTTACATTTCTGCTTTTTTGTGATACAATCACACCCTTCACTTTAAAAAGTATTTGAAGGGGTTTTATGCAGACTTTAGATATTAATTAAGTTTATGCCGCAAGGAAATTACTCTCTTCGCGAGGATGGTTCGTTTGCTATAACGAATTATAATTCCGTGAGCCCTTTTTCCAATTTTTTACCGGGGGTGGCCGGCGCGTGGGGCGTACCGATGTGGGTTTTTTACGTTAACCGCGGCCAATGTCTGGCGGGTTTTGGTATCAACGATAAAGAACATGCGATCAGTGAGTATTTTCCCGCCAACAAGGCATACACGTTTACGCCGTACCTGGGTTTTCGTACCTTCTTGAAAGCGAAGAATAAATTTTGCGAACCCTTCGCGGTTACTGCGCCGAAGGGTGAAAAGATGCTCATCAAAAGCGCATCGTTTTCAATCGAAGAGACCGATAGCGATTTAGGCATTAAAACCCATGTAAAATATTTTACTCTTTGTAATACCAGGATTCCGGCGCTGGTTCGCGTCGTAACGCTTCAAAACGTTTCGCGCGAACCGGTTGAAGTGGAAGTGGTGGACGGTTTAGCCACGATTGTGCCGTTCGGGATGATCAACTTTTTTTTAAAAGAGATGTCGCGTACGATCGAAGCCTGGATGCGCGTCGAAGAGTGTTGCGGCGCATCGATCTTTAAATTGATCGTTAACCCTGCCGATGTCAGTAAGACTGAATATGTTACCGGCGGAAATTTTAATTATTCTTTTTACGAAGAAAACGGTCAAAAAGTTTCGCCTTGTCCCATAGTCGACCCCCAGATGGTTTTTGGCCAGGATACTACCTATGCCAGCCCGCGTGAATTTTTGAAGGATGATTTTAAAGCCCATTGCAGCCAGATGCGTTCCGGCAAAACCCCTTGCTCGTTCAGCAACTTTAAATGGCACCTTGCGCCGGGAGAAGAAAAAGTTTTTTACAGTACGATCGGTGCAGCTTCTGACCTTGGCCAATTGAAGAAATTTCTGCCTCTGGTCAATGCGCGGTTCCTGTCCGATAAAGAAAAAGAGAACGAAGCCATGATCGAGGGGATCAAAGAAAATGCGGCGGTTACAACCTCGCTTAAGTGTTTCGATGACTATTTGCAATGTACCTATCTCGATAATGTTTTACGCGGCGGCTTAGCCCGCCGGCTTTCCGATGATAACTTTTACTATATTTTTTCGCGTAAGCATGGAGACCTTGAGCGTGATTACAACAGGTTTAAGATCCTGCCGTCGTATTTTTCCGAAGGCGAGGCTAATTACCGCGATATTAACCAGAACCGTCGTGTTGATTGGTTTTTTCATCCCACGATCGGCACAAAAAATATTGAATATTTTTTAAGCCTGCTTAAGATCGACAGCTATAATCCTTTGACGGTCAAAGGGGACAAGTTTTACTTTGAGGAGAATGAGGCGGCTAAACTTTTGAAAGAGTTTTCGATTAAAAACCATGCCGTGCGCGCGCTTTTGGTCAAGGGGTTTTATCTTGGCGAAGTGCTGAAAGCTTTGGAAGATGAGGGCATTGAGCTCAAAGAAAAAGAAATTTTTGCCGCGATTTTGCTGACGCGGGCTCAACGCGAGCCCACGGCATCTTTCGGCGAAGGGTGCTGGATCGACCACTGGCACTATAATCTTGATCTGATCGAAACTTACCTCTATTTTTATCCGGAAAAAAAGTTTGAGCTTTTCACTGCGCAAAAATATCTCTTTTGGGACGATGAGCATCATGTTAAGCCGCGCAGCCGGCGCTACTCTTTAAAAGGGAAAGCCGTTTTTCAGTACAACTCGATCGAGGCGGTGAAAACAAAGCGCGATATAATCCACAAAAGGAAAAATTTCCATAATTTCCTGCATACAAAAAAAGGCAAGCTTTATACAACTACCTTGTCGGAAAAAATTTTAAGTGTAATCTTAAACCGCTTGGCGACGCTTGACCCCGAAGGCGTCGGCGTCGAGATGGAAGCCGACAAGCCCGGCTGGTGTGATTCGCTCAACGGGCTGCCGGCGTTGTTTGGTTCTTCCTTATGCGAGACTTTAGAATTAAAACGCGCCTGCTTTATGCTTTTGGACGGCGTTAAAACATTACGGGAAAATTCGCTTGTGGTCATCAATGTCTGCGCAGAGATCTTTGCGTTTCTTAACGGTTTAAACCGGCTTTTGGATAAAGATTCCGGCGATTACAACTTTTGGAACAGTGCCAATACGCTTAAAGAGAAGTTTCGTGCCTCGACCTTTGAACCCTTGAGCGGCGCAACGAAAGAATTATCGCTTGAGCTTTTAGAAAAGTTTTTAAAGAAAACCGTAAAAAAACTTGATAAAGGTATTAAAAAAGCGGTGTGTAAAAAAACCGGCGTGCCGATCACCTATTTTCGTTATACGGTGGTTAAATATCGTCTAAAAAATAAAACGGTTTATCCTACGGCGTTTAGGCGGCATGATCTTCCCTTATTTTTAGAGGGGGCGGTGTATGCCTTTAAGACGCAGGGCGGTAAAGCGCTTTACGACAAGGTGCGTTCAAGTCCGCTATTCGATAAGGAACTCGGCATGTACCGGTTGAACGCTTCGCTGGAGAACGAGCCTTTGGACATCGGCCGCAGCCGGATTTTTGTTCCCGGGTGGCTGGAGAACGAATCGATCTGGCTGCACATGGAGTATAAATATCTGCTTGAGGTTTTAAAAAGCGGGTTGTATGAAGATTTTTATTCCGATTTCAAAAAGGCTTGCGTTTGTTTCTTTAACCCCGAGCATTACGGCAGAAGTATTTTGGAAAACTCTTCTTTTATCGTAAGCAGCGCCTATCCTTATAAAGAGTTGTGGGGTAAAGGGTTTGCTGCGCGTTTATCCGGCGCCACGGTCGAAGCGCTTAATATCTGGATCCTTATGGCGATGGGTAAAGCGCCTTTCTATTTAGATGAAAAGAACGGGCTTTGCTTAAGGTTTGCCCCTGCCTTAAAAAAAGAGATGTTTATCCCCGGTACGGATAGTTTGACCTTTAAGCTTTTTTCTTCCACTTTAGTGGTTTATCATAATCCGTTACGCAAAGATACTTACGAAAATTGCCGTGCCCAGAAGATCGTTGTTGGAATAGACAATAAACATATTACCATCCAAGGGGATACCATAAAATCACCCCTTACCCAGGCTATACGCCGCGGCGAGGCTTCGCAGATCGACGTTTATTTCGCCTAAAACTACCACAATATATAGGGGGAAGTTGTTCTGAGCGCCAAATGTTGCGCAAGGGCGTATTTTTCTTTTATTGTCCGCGTTGACGCCGGTGTGCTTATGTAATTAAATGAAGTTGTTTCATATTGATTTCGTGAGATATTTTAACCTACAAAAAAGGAGGAACGCGATGGCTAAGAAAGTTTTAATGGTTTTTTCGGTATTCTTCATGCTTTTCACCGTGGCGGCATTCGCGGCGGTAGAAAATGTCAAGGTAAGCGGCGATATTACCGTTTTGGGCGTGGAGCGGTCGAATTTTAATTTAGGTTCGAATGATCCTGCATACTTACTGGGTAAAACCTCCGTAGCTAAAAATGTTAGTGTTATTGCCAGCGTAGCGAATCTACGCTTTAATGCCGATTTAACCCAGGATATCGCGGCGACGGTTACCATGACCGACGAGCGGGTATGGGGGTGCCAAGCCGACAGCATTTATGCTTCGGAGGCCTATATAACCTTTAAGAAATTTTTTAACAGCCCGTTGGAAATCAAGATTGGTTTGCAGCCGGTGCGTTTGGGTGACGGGATTTTACTTGGTGATTTCAATGGCCCGACCAATGAATTCTCTACCGGAGCATTTCATACCGGTTTGATTGATGACCTAAGCCCGCGCAAAAACCCCGAAGGTATTTTATTAACTTATGATTTCAGCGAGTGGGTGCCGTTAAAATTGACTTCCGGATATGTTAAGGTGAATGAAGGCGATCCGGCTACTCGCGATGATGTTAATGTTTATTTTGCTAATTTAGGTTATATTTATAATAATATGCCTGTGGCAGAGATTTTTTACGTGGGGAAGAAGACACAAAAGGGAACAACATTTGGAACTTTTGCGCCAGGCTCCGCGGATAGTATGGATTCGCCAAAAGGCGTAGATAATCTGGGTGCGCGTTTGATCCTTTCGCCGATTAAGGATTTGGCTTTCCTTTTTAATGCGATCTATCAGCATCCTGACAGGGGAGATGCTTATGACGACAGCAGGCTCAAGAGCGCTTGGCTGGCTTCGGTTGCGGCACAGTATTCCTTTACTAAGCTGCCGTGGTCGCCGGTATTTTCCGTAGATTTTGGTATCGCTACCGATAGATGGAACACGATGTACGAAGACGTATCTTGCGCTTCGATCACCAACGCGATAATTGCCGATACTGATGGTATTGTGGCCGGAGCAACGCTTTCTGCGCGGCCGACTACCGATTTAGGAGTGAAAGTGCGTTATTTGAATGCCCGTTTATACAAAGCCAATACGCCGCTCTATAGCAATTACGCTAATTACGCTTTAACCACTAACCGCGAGATGGGTAACGAATTGGATGTGGCGACTACTTATGATTATACCGAAGACGTCCAGCTTGGCGTCGAAGGCGGCGTCTTAATGCCGGGCCATGCCTTTGATGAATCGAATCGCCGTAACGCTTCGCAGGCGATCGGTAAAGTCAAAGTAAGTTTCTAACCGAGCTTTTCTTAACCCCTGTACCCTAAACTGTACAGGGGTATTTTTTTTCCGGACGTTGACAGTATCGAGCGGCAAGGATAAAATCAAGATATGGCCGATACGGTAAAAAAGCATTTTAAGGCTGTGCATGATAATTTTTTGGGCGGCCGCGCTTTGCGGCTTACCGTTTTAGGCTTTGGCCTTTGTGTATTTTCCGCGATCGTGCTGGGAATCCTTTTTAACAGCGGTTCCGGCATCGACGCGGAAAGCAAAGTAAACCGGGCTTTTGATGATGTGGCGGCGCGGTTTAAGGAGGCTTCTGCCGATTTACGCAAGGTCGGAGAGGCTACCGCCAGGAACGCCGGGATGGCAAGCGGCGAAAACGCTTTGAAAGAAATTGCCGCCGGCATTCAGAAGAAAATTACCAAAGAGGCATCGGATAAAGTTCATGGTTTGGGCAAAAATATATCGGAGGCGACGGCGGAAAATAACAGCGCGCTGCAAAAGAATTTCAGCGCCGCGGGAAAAGAGTTTGGCCTTACAATCGACGAATTAATAGACGCGGCGTCTAAAATTCCGGATAATCCTAAGGCGCGTCAGGCCTATCTTATGTCGCTTCAGGAGATCAAGAAAAAGCATCTTGAGGCATTTGCGAAAATAAATTCCCAGATTTCGGCCGGTAATACCGCTTTTGCCCAGGGTGTAAATATGCGCCTGGATACATTTAACACCTATTTTTCTAAGGCCTTGAGCGATTCAGCTGCTTCGATGCAGGGTGATATCGATAAGAAAATATCTCAAGCAGTCAATTCCTCGCTGGCGGTAGATTCGGCAAAAAAGATGTTTGCCCGGGCCGAAATTACGGCGTTGGCTAAGATAGAGAAGCTGCGTGCCGAAAATGCCGGCGCTTTGCGCGATTCCGCCGTAAGCGCGGGGCGTTCTACGCTGGTCATTTTAATCGTTACGCTTTTTATCGCGGTATTATTTTTTACCGCGGCTTCTTATTTGGCGATGCGCAAAGTCATGCAGCCGAGCGGCGTTATGGTCGATGCCTTTAAGCTTATGGCGCGCGGCGATCTTACCCAGGTCGCCAAGGTAGATTCCCGCGACGAGTTAAACGATTTGGCTAAATCGTTTAACGGCTTTGTGGCGCAGATGCGCGCGATGATCGGCAATATCGCCGAGAATACCGACAAAGTTTCAGAGGCGGCGCAGACTTTTTCGAGCACGAGCCAGGAGATCAACTCTTCGATCGGTCAGATCAGCAATGCCATACAAGATGTTTCTAAGGGTGCGGTCTCTCAGCTGAATAAGATACAAGATATCGAAAAGTCATTCAACGAGCTTATGTCTGATCTAAAGCTGATGAATGATAACGCGCGCCTGGCAGGGTCCGGCAGTGTACAATCGGTTGAGCATGCTCAGAAGGGCCAGGCTAATACCGAGGAGCTGATTAAAAGTATCGGAACGATTTCCGAATCTTCCCGGAGTTCGATCGCGGCGATACGTAAATTAAAAGACAGCTTTAACGAGATCAATACGATCGTTACAGTAATTACTAATTTTGCCGATCAAACCAACCTTTTGTCGCTTAACGCGACGATCGAGGCCGCGCGTGCCGGCGAAGCGGGGAGAGGTTTTTCGGTAGTCGCCGAGGAAGTACGTAAGCTTGCCGAAGGTTCGGCCGATGCCGCCAATAAAATATCGAAACTCGTGCAGAGCATTATTAAGGAGATGGATTCTACCGCGCACTCGGTGAACAGTATGGCGCGCCAGTTCGATGGGTTAAAGACCGTAGTACAGAGCACCGGTAAATTTCAGGAAGATATTGTCGACGTGGCGACGAAGGCCCGGGAGCTGGTCCTGGCGATCTCCAATGTTGCTTCGGTTGAGTTGACTGCGGCGGAGCAGATTCTGGTTTCACTGCGCCAGGTCGCTAAGACTTCGGAAGATAACGCGGCAAGCAGTGAAGAGATTTCGTCCAGTACCCAGGAGATGATGGCATTAATGGAGGAGATGAGTATGGGTGCCGGAGAACTTGCCCGGATATCTTCTTCTTTGCACGAGATGGTCGGAAAATTTAAAGTAAAATAATCGGTTCGATAAGGAATAACAATTTAAACAACGGCGGTGGAATATGGATAAAAACAATGATCATGTAGGGCGGTATATTAAATTCGGTACTCAGGGGCCGGCGTTGTATAAGGATTTTACTCGCACTGATACCTGGCGTATCTTTCGTATTATGAGTGAATTCGTCGATGGCTTCGAGAGTACATCGGAGATAAAGAAAGGTGTATCTTTTTTTGGTTCGCGCTGCCTGCCGCCGCGCAATAAATATTATAAACTGGCTTATGAATCGGCGCATTTGTTGGCAAAGAAAGGATATTCGATCATTACCGGTGCCGGACCGGGGATCATGGAAGCGGCTAATAAAGGTGCATACGAAGCGCGTGGTAATTCGATCGGTTTAAATATCCTTATACCACACCAGCAAAACCCCAATCCTTACGTAACCAATCTTTTGGAGTTCCGTTACTTTTTTGTTCGTAAGTATATGTTTTTAAAAAATTCCTGCGCATCGGTGGTCTTTCCCGGCGGATTTGGTACGCTGGACGAATTATTCGAGACCCTTTCCTTGATACAGACTCAGCGTACACGGAATATTCCGGTGGTATTGGCCGGCGGCGATTTTTGGGAAGGGATCATTAAGTGGTTTAAGAAAGAGTTGATGAACGAAGGTACGCTTGACGAGGGCGATATAAAACTTTTTAAGATTGCTGATACGCCGAAAGAGATATTCAAAGTCATCGACGATTTTTATAAAAAGTACCCTAACCTTCGGCCATGAGAGAGTTTCTAAGAGTTTGGAAAGAGTTGGATATTAAAGAGATAGAGAAGTCGTTGATCGTGGTGGGTGATCTTTCGGCCGAGTGCTATGCTTGTCATAATATCGGTATCGACAAAAATACCATAACCTGTCCCGGCTGCGGCGTAAGTTTTAAATACATGGGCTTTCGGCGTAAGATCGGCCATGGTTATTTAAAGAAAATATCTCAGGAAATGCCCTATCTTACTTTTATCGATTTCGATGACCTGAAATCTTTAACCAACAAATCCGACGCGCGCAAATTACTGGATTTGTAGGAGGCGGCGTCGGCTCGCTAGGAAGAAACAACGGAGAGGTAGGGATTTGAACCCTAGGTAACCATTGCTGGCCACACATGCTCTCCAGGCATGCCCATTCAACCACTCTGGCACCTCTCCAGCGGTTAATAATATATCCGAAAATCATGTTTTTTCAATAACTATCGTATTAAATTTGCTTTTTACTCAATAATGTGTTATATCTATTCTTCAAATTGTCTGGGGAGGCAATTAACAGGGTAGAAGACTATGTGTTTCCCCGGCAAAAAAAAATTGGTATTCGTTTTAATTCTGCTGATCTTCTCCGGCGCTTTGCCGGGTTTTGGCGCTCCGCTTACCGCGGTTAACCCCGTAGATCGTTTAAACCTTAACCTTACCGGTGATTATGGCCTTTATCCGGCTTTAAAAGGGGTTACCATTAATCCCCGAAACCCCTTTAAAATGGAGTTTATTCTGGATACGCCGGGTAACGCCTTGCCATTTAAGGCGGAGGCGGCTACGGTGATCCGGTATTTCCTGGCGGCGTTGACTTTGCCCGAAGAAGAGCTTTGGGTTAATTTAGCCCCTTATGAACCCGAGCGCATTATTACCCATGATTTTTCAACGACGGAAATGGGCGAGGCTTTATTGGCGCAGGATTATTTATTAAAACAACTTTCAGCCGCGTTGACTTTTCCGGAGACCGAAGCGGGGAAAAAATATTGGGATGAAATGAATGATTATAACCGGTCGTTGAGTGAGCCGCACCCTTCGATACGTTCCGCCAATGGGCGGAACACTCAGGGAGCGGCTCGTATCGAAACGACCCAATCGTTCAACAAAGTTTGGATCATGCCTAAGGTAGCCTTAGTCCGGGAAGACGGCGATTCGGCTTATATCGAGAGCGCATCCTTGCAGGCTTTGACCGAGGTCGATTATGCGGTGATGCAAAATCCAGAACTCCCTCCAGCCCCCTCTTTAGCAAAGAGGGGGAGCGATTCGGTCGATGCGTTTAAAACGTATATTTTGCCTAAAGTCGACGAAGCGGTCAATCATGCCCGGGCTTTTGCGCCGTTGCGCCAGGCTTATAGCGCGTTTATCATGGCAACCTGGTTTAAGAAAAAATTGAAACAATCGATTTTTACCGCTTACATCGATCAAAAAAAGATTACCGGAATCGATACTGTCGACAAACAGGCTTGCGATAAGCTTTATCGGCAATATTTAACGGCGTTTACCCAGGGCGCATACAATTACGTGAAATTTGAACGCGCAGGCATGCGGTCTGTCCCGCTCACGGGATTTATCGCGTCCGGTACCAAAATCACGAAGCGCGCCTACTTTTCCGGCGGGGTAGCATTAAGCTCAGAGGGGGTGGTTACCTTTGGGCCAAAGCTTTTAGGCGCAGTTGAGCTTCCCGGAGCTCGTGTGGCGGTAAGTTTTGGAACAGTCGCCGCGAGAGGCGGCGTTTACCAGCACGCGGTCGGTACATATATTTCGGAGCCGGATAAAGATTTACGTCAGGCATGGTTTGACCGGATGCCGAAAACGCCGGTCAGTGACGAAAATTTTTCCGGCCATATGATCAGATGCAAAATAATGGATGATAGCAAAGAGGCGCCGTTGCCGGCAGGGGTCCCTTCTTACAATTTACATAGCAGTTCGCTTTTAACGATTGTGTTGGACCGGGAGCTTAAAGGCCGGGCGCGCCGAGAAGCGATTGATTATGAGCTTTGCAAACACTATATCGAAACTTCCGGGATCCAGCAAAAGGCTTATGGGTTGGCTTTAAAGTTTGAAATGGTTAAGTTGGTTCGTGATTTTTTAAATGATCACCTATCGATCCGGTTATCTTCCGAATATCGCAGCGAGGTGACGGATTTTATGGCCAAGAAGATCTTTGACCGGGATAGTGCGCGTCATGGTATCGATGAAACTACTTTTCATAATGAGGATTTTAGCTGTCCCGAATTAGGCAAGTATGTCCAGGGACATTTAGCTAGGCTAAATGAGGTACGGGAGAAATTGGCGCCGGCGCGCGCCAAACGGATCATTCATACCTGGGCGTCCGCATACGTGGCGATCAAACATATGGAATTAAAAAGGCCAGGCGTTACGGCAACCCATGAAGCGGAGATTAAGCGCTGTTCGCCCGAACAAGCCGACCATTTATTTAACGAATACCGCGATATGCATGATGAGTTCGTTCTGCGTTTTATCCGGGATAGCGGGATATTTGAAAAACCGAAAACGGCGCATAACCTCTACGAGTGTTACAATAAAATATTCCGTCATCGGGTAGCACTGGCGATGCTCAGTCAAACGCTTAGTGCGGCAGGGTTAAGCGACGGTAATGCCTATAAGCGCATGGGCAAAAATAACCGCGTGAAGATTACTCAAGCGTTTCGCCGGGCCTATGAAGCGGAAATTGCTTCGCATGATAAGCGTACTCCAGAAGGCAGGGCATGGTTAGAGGAGAACAGCCGTCCGGAAATAAAGGGTTGTTACCCTCATAATGCGATTATTGTTGACGAGCTGGCCGGGTGTCCTATTCCTAAAGGGGTGCCTTCGGTCAGTTTCTATTCGTCCGAGATAGGAAAATTGATTATTGTGCTGAGAAAAGACCTCTCGATGGAAGTTTTTCCGGGGTATGCGGTTAGCGCGCGGGAAGAGGCAATTGAGCATGAACGCCGCGAAGATTATTTTTTCATGTTTTTGCAGGAAAAGATTCGCGAAAGCGATATTGCTCCGGGTGAGGACCGCATGGAGAAGGTGCTTCGCATCGCTCACACTTTAACCACTGCGACGATGATCTTCAGCCATAGCAAGGGTAAACTTCTGCTTTTGCATGGGCAGGATATTGCGCAGATGGAAAAGCGCTATGCGCTCAAGCTTATTGGAGAAAAGCGTTCGGAGCAAGATGGCTGGATCGAATATTATTTGGGGCCGGAAGTATCGGCCGTAGTTAAAGATTATAATTCTAAATTGGTTAAACCGGCTTTAAGGGCCGGTGTCGGAAAGGCCGCAGATCAAGAAGTAGGCGGGATTAAGATTTCCGCGCAAAATATCCGGGTTACGGGTA
>Ga0265316_10005659_pt1 | contig 12095 bp, 10 predicted proteins | sample 4522metaG_FD_202092 | JGI IMG/M metagenome (GOLD analysis project Ga0265316, IMG submission 202092) | Rhizosphere microbial communities from Carex aquatilis grown in University of Washington, Seatle, WA, United States - 4-5-22 metaG | ecosystem: Host-associated > Plants > Roots > Rhizosphere >... | reverse complement strand
CCAGGCCCTGTGACGCGAACAACGAGGTCATGCCGCTGGTCCGGATCGTGCGAAAGCGGCGGCGTTCCCTGGGCAGGACCTCCTGCATCAGGCGGTGCAGCTCGCGAATCTCGGCGCCATCCGCGATCGCCTCGTCGCGCCCCAGCGTAGGCTCGCGCTGCGCGTTGTGGCTGTTGACTTCGACGGTCTGCAGGGCGATATCCGTGAAACCGTGCGCGCTCATCAGCTCGAGGTACTGGGGGATCTCCCGGAAGTTCGAGCGCATGACCACGAAGAAGGAATCCAGATGCGGCAACTCGCTTGCCAGCTTCCGCTTCCAGCGCCGGATCCGCTCCACATTGGCCAGAACCTCGCCGAGATCGCCGCCGCGGCGCATGCTCGCGAAAGTGGCAGGCGTGCCGCCGTCGATGGAAACCGTCAGATCGCTGAAGGGTAGGCGCACGATCCGCTCGGCCCATTCCTCGTCGATCAGGGTTCCATTGGTGCTGACGCTGACCATGGGCCGCCGCACGGTGGCGGCCGCGTCTTCAATCAGTTCGCGGAATCCGGCCATCGCAAATGGCTCCCCGCCCAGGAGGCGGAGGGTGGAGAGATACGGGTACAGCGCCATGAACTCCTGCCGCAACTCGCGGCCGATTTCGGCTGGGCGGAGCAGGTTATCGCCGTTTTTGGGCTGGCAGCAGTGCGGGCAATAGATGTTGCACGCGTTGCCGAACACCAGGCTCAGGCAGCGCGGCTGAGAGCGGAGGTAAGTGTGCTGCTGGCGATACTCGAGCTGGCTGAGGCGAAGGTTGTCTTCGTAGACGGTATCCATGATGCGCGCCGGCTTGCGGCAGGATCGGCTAGAGGGACTATTCAGGATACACCCAGGTGGAGCGCCCGGCGGTCGGGGGTAGTGTCTGAGAAGTGCACTCTTCAGACACTACCCGTCTGCATGTGGGCGCCTCCCGCCCGGCGCTACAATTGGATTCTGTGAACAAATTCGGCGTCGTCATCGTCTAACCAACGGGAGCTTTTGCGTGAAGCGGAAATGGAAGATCTGGCTTATTCTGATTGGCGTGGTCGTGCTGGCCGGCGGCGTGATCGCGGGAACGAACTACAGCAAACGAGGGATCGTGGAGGTGCAGACCGGGCGCGCCATGCGCCAGGACCTGTCCTCCATCGTCACTGCTTCGGGCGAGATTAAGCCCAAGAATTACATCAACATCGGGGCGAATGCCCAGGGCGTCATCACCCAGATCCTGGTCAAGGAAGGCGACCGCGTCCGGAAGGGCGAGCTCCTGGCGATGCTTGAGTCCGTACAGCCCCAGGCCGACGTGAACATGCAGAAGGCCACCGTGGATTCGTCCGAGGCGGACACGACGTCTGCCGAGGCGTCTCTGCGAGCCGCGGACGAGAACCTCACAAGCGCCCTGGCCACCGTGGACCGCAGCAAGGCGGACCTGGAGCAAGCGAAGCTGGACTTCGCCCGCGGGCAGCAACTGCTCGAAGACCGCCTGATTGCCAAGCAGGAGTTTGACACCCGCCGGACCACCTACGAATCGCGCGAAGCGGCCGTTCGTGAATCCTTAGCCCGGGTCGCCCAGGCTAAGGCGCAGCAAGCCCAGGCCGCGGCGCAGCTTGTGGGGACGCAGAAACGCATCGCGCAGAGCAAGGCGATGCTGACCCGCTTTGACGACATTCTGCGGAAGCACAACACCTACGCGCCGCTCGACGGCGTGGTCACCAACCTGCCCGTCCGGGTCGGCGAGACCGTGGTGCCGGGTATTCAGAACTCATCGGCCAGCACCATCATGACCATTGCCGACATGTCGCTGATCACCGCCGAGGTGAAGGTGGACGAGACCGACATCGTCAACGTAGCGTTGGGCCAGGCCGGGGATATCACCATTGACGCCATCCCCAACAAGACCTTCAAGGGTCACGTGACCGAAATCGGAAACACGGCCATTCTGCGCTCCACCGGCCAGGCGGCCTCCCAAAGTGCGATTTCGAGCCAGGAGGCGAAGGACTTCAAGGTCGTGCTCGCGCTCGACAATCCTCCCGAAGAAGTCCGGCCCGGCCTGTCCGCGACGGCGAAGATCGTCACCGCGACGAGGAAGAGCGCGCTTACGATTCCGATCCAGGCGCTGACCGTGCGCCAGAAGGGCGATCTGGAGCCGGAAAAGAAGGGCGGCGTCCAGGCGGCGAGCAAGCCCGATCCGGCCGCAGAGAAGGCCCGCAAGGAAGAGATCCAGGGCGTATTCGTGGCCTCCGCTGGCAAGGCCGTTTTCCGTAAAGTGGATACCGGGATCACCGGCGCCACCGACATTGAGGTTGTCAGCGGGCTCAAGGACGGCGACGAGGTCGTCACAGGCAGCTACAAAGCGATCCGGACCATTCGCAACGAGACGAAGGTCAAGGTCAACAACGAGATCAAGGTCGCGGCGAAGACGGACTGAGCCGGCCTGGGAGGGCGAGCGATGGCAGGAGTGTTGGAACAGGCCGATCTGGGCGAGCAGCTCAAGCGCCAGGGCATCGTGATCCGGACCTACGATCTCTGGAAGACCTACGTCATGGGCGACCAGGAGATCCATGCGGTCTCGGGCGTCGATGTGGAGATCCACCGCGGGGAGTACGTGGCCATCATGGGGCCGTCGGGTTCCGGCAAGTCCACGCTAATGAACCTGATCGGCTGCCTGGACACGCCCAGCAAGGGCCAGTACTACATCAACGGCCGCCTGGTCAGCGACATGGACGACGACGAGCTGGCGCGCATCCGAAACAAAGAGATCGGCTTCGTGTTCCAGACCTTCAACCTGCTGCCGCGCGCGACGGCGCTGCACAACGTCGAGCTGCCGCTGATCTATGCCGGCATACCCTCGGCGCAACGGATCGAGCGCGCCAAGCAGGCCCTGCGGCAGGTGGACTTGGAACCGCGCATGTACCACAAGCCGAACGAGCTTTCGGGCGGCCAGCGCCAGCGCGTGGCGGTGGCGCGCGCGCTGGTCAACGATCCCTCGATCCTGCTCGCCGACGAGCCAACCGGCAACCTCGACACGGCTACTGGCAACGAGATCATGGCGCTGTTCGAACGCCTGCACGAGGCGGGCAACACGATCGTGCTGGTCACCCATGAAGCCGACATCGCGCGGCACGCTTGGCGCATCATCCACATTCGCGATGGCAAGGTCGAGAAAGACGAGAAGGTCCGCTAGCCCGGCAGGCGCAACGGGCCGCCTCCGGCTCGCCTAACTATAGCGCGGCCTTCATGACCTTCCGGTAGTTGTCGAGTACTTCCCGGCCCCGCTCCGTCAGCCGGCAGATCGTGAGTGGGTATTTCCCGCGAAAGGTCTTCTCGATTGCGATGTAACCTGCCTCTTCCAGCTTGGACAGGTGAACGGACAGGTTGCCCTTGGTGAGCCCGGTCGATTGGAGCAGGTACTGGAAGTCGGCTTCCTTGACGGCGGCCAGCAACGCGACCACCATAAGCCGCGAGGGCTCGTGGATGATCCGATCAACGTCTGCCAATCGTTGGATTTTCGGGTTCATGATTCGCGCGTTCCGATCGGGCGCCGAATGAATCGCACAAATACCACGGTGCCCGAAACAAGGGCCATAAGACCCTGGAAACCGAATAGAATGGCGAATCCGGTCGGGCCCGAGACTCCGGAGAAGGCCAGAAACAAGCCGGCAGCCGCCACCACCACGCCGCCGATGACGAATCGAAGAAGCCGGCCGCACCAAGCCACGAGCGCACCTCCAACGAGGCCGGTTCCGCCGAGTAGCCAGCCACCGACCGGCAATAGCCCGGTCACGACCCCGAAGACGGCGCCGGCCATGAGAATCGCAACCGTGATGCCAATGCCGATCTGCTTCCGCCCGATCGGCTTGTATTGTACATAGCCCCACCTGCCGATCAGGTATCGTTTCCGTAGCGACTTCATCGCCCACGGCGCGCCGAGGCCAAGAAGAAGTAACAGAAACGCGAAGACGACGGCCGCGATCGTGGACGCAATCGATTCTCGCGGCGCCATGAGCAGATACTCGAGGCCCGAGACGCAAAGGCAGGTCAAGCCGGCCGCAATCTCGGGCAAACCGTCGCTGTTATGGGCCCGTTGGATCAGACGCCGCGCCACGGTGTTCGGATCCACTGCTGAGTCCGCCATAGTTACCTCCATAGACTAGTCTACGTTGTAGACTAGGATATTGCCATTGTGGCCTCTCCGGCGGCAATTGTCAAGAGCTAAAGTTCGCCAAACGAGCGCCACAATCCGAGAGCTTCGGCCGTCTCGCTAAGGACCGGATCCGGCGGCCGCTGCCGTCTGAAACCAGCCGCGTACCCGCCGATTGGAGCCCTGCGGATCCGTGGCCGCCGCACCCGTATGGCCGGCTTCCGGCACGAGCCAGAGCGTCACGCTTCGGCCGGACGCCGCGATGGCCCGGCGTGGACGGGCGCAACGTTCGTGTCGCGCAAGCCCTGAATGAGCAACACCGGGGTGCGAAGCCGCTCGACGCTTCTCTCCGGTGCGGCGGCATCGAGGTCGAGGCGATAGCGCAGGCGTGCATACCAGAACCCGCCGGTCACGAGAATGCGCGCCAAAAGGTGCCTGAGCGCCTGCGGTCCGGCCAGACGCTGGACGATTCGGTCTTCGGCAATCCACCGCAGGCTCGCGAACGGGCACTCGGCAACGATGGCGCGAAAGGCGGGCTGTTCCGCCGCGGCCTGGAGCAGAATGGCGGCTCCCATCGATTCCCCGAGGCCGAAGACATCCCGGCAGCCGGCTGCCCGCAGCCAGCGCGCCCACCCGAGCGCATCCCATTTCTCGATCACGCCATAGGATATGGTCTCTCCGCCGCTTTCGCCATGGCCGCGGCTGTCGGGCAGGAGAACGGCATATCCCTTCTCGAGAAACATGGGGGCCAGCCCGACTGCGCCGGCACGCGTGTCGCCGATCCCGTGCAGAATCATCACGCACCCGCCGACGCCTGGCCCGGCCTGGGCAGGGCGGAGGAACCAGGCGACCAGGCGGGGGCCGCCGGCGGGACGGATGGCAACGGTCTCCCAACCCACCCGCGCCGTCACGGCCCGCCTGGGCGGGCGCAGGGCATTCTCGCACAGTAGTGGCCCGCCGACCCCGGACAAGACACCGGCACCGGCGAGGGCGGCCGCGCCCATCCAGATCAGCGCCTTCCCGAAGGAGCCCACATTCTCCCTTACGGACCCTTTCGACCGTTTGTTTCCTGGTGTACTCTGTGTAAGTGCCAACTGAAGACCAAGACCCGCCGGTCTGGCTGTCCGGAGCCATGGTCACGTTCCTCAACAAGCTCCTATTCCCGGCTCTCTGGCTGGGCTGTCTGGCAGGGTTGGTTCTCGCGGCGCTGCTTCGGAACGGCCACATTTCGATTGCGCCCGGCTTTCGCTTCTTCGCCGTCGTGGTAGTCGCCGCCACGGTGTTCATGCTGTGGATAACAGTCCGTCTCCAGCGAGTCGGGTATACGGGCAGCAACCTGGTGGTGGCGAACTACTGGCGTGAGGCGCGAATCCCGTTCAAGCAGGTGGAGGCGGTAGAACCTGTCTGGTGGTACCGGAATCGCATGGTGCGTATCCGCTTCTGCGCCGGGACGCCGTTCGGCTCGACGGTATACTACCTCCCCAAGTGGGGCGGCCTGCGCGCCATGTTCAGCTCCCCCGACGAAGAATTGAGGAGCATTCTGTCAGCGGCTCACATCCAATAGCCAAAGCCGGGGAGGGCGGGGCTATGCCCCGCCACCGCGACATGACATAATGAGGCCCAGAGGGGAACGCTATGCAACACCTCGGATGTTTCCTCACCTTGACGGGGCTGATTTTCGGCTCCGTTCTGCCGGAGGCGTTAGCGCAGGATCGCAGCGGCGGCGGGCTCGTCACGCCGAACGCCAAGTTTCAACCCAACGTCAACCTGGTGCAGCCGGGCCGGACCGGCGAGAACGTCGAGCGAGGGTGGTACCTGAGCGGGAAGGTGCTGATGGACGACGGTAGCGTCCCGCCGGCGAATATCACGATTCTGCGCGTCTGCGGGGGCGCCGGGAAACCCATGGCCTACACGGACTCCAAAGGCCGGTTCAGCTTCCAACCGGGCCAGCGTTCGGAAGTCCTGCCGGATGCGAGTGTCGGCTCCGGCGAAGAAGGCCGCCTGGGAACGTCTCCCATCGGGGGTTCGAGCCTTGAAGCCAGGGTGCTTGGTTCCGCCGGCAACCGGCAGCTCGCCGGCTGCCAACTGGCGGCGTCCCTGCCCGGCTACCGCTCCGACGCGGTAGAGCTCGGCTCCCGAAGGTACATGGACAACCCGGACATAGGCAGCATCGTCTTGCACCGGCTTGGCAACGTCGAAGGCACGAGCATCAGCGCCACCAGCCTCGACGCTCCGCGCGAGGCCAAGAAGGACTACGACCGGGGCAGCGACGCGGAGAGAAAGCAGAAGTGGCCGGAAGCGCAGGCCGAGTACGAGAAGGCCGTCTCCGCGTACCCGAAGTACGCGGCAGCCTGGTTCGGGCTGGGCAACGCGCTCCAGCGCCAGGGTAACAAGCCCAAGGCTCGCGAGGCGTTCCTCAAAGCCCTGGAGGCGGATCGCCGATTCCTGGGGCCGTATCTTCCGCTTTCGACGATGGCCTTCGAAGAGAAGAACTGGCCGGAGACGGTGGAGCTGACCGCAACCCTGACCCGGCTCGATCCGGAGGATTATCCGCTGGCGTTTCTGTTCAATGCGGTCGCCAATGCGAATCTGGGTAAGCTCGACGTGGCGGAGAAGAGCGCGCGGGAAGCGGTCAAGTTGGACACGCGTCACCAGCTTCCGCGGGCGGAATACGTGCTGGGCCTCATCCTCTTTGACAGGCATGAGTACGACGGCGCGTTGACTCTGCTGAGAAGCTACATCCAGCGCGCCCCGAACGCTCCCGATTCGGAGAGCGTGAAGAAGCAGATCGGCCAGGTTGAAGAACTCGCTCGAGCGCAGCCGCAGCCGGCTTCGCCGGAGCATTAGCCGCGCGCGTTCCGGCGGCCGTCCGCAGCGGTCCGATCACCGAGACCGCTACAATAGACTTTCGCTTTGCTCACCAGACGGAGTTTTCTCGTTGCCCCCGCGGCGGCCGTGGTTGCCTGCGCCCGCCGGAAGGGTTCCGGCTACGAGGGATACGCCTTCGTCGCCAACCAGGATGGCCAGGCGGTAGCGGCCGTCGATCTGATGACCTTCACGGTCGCGCGCTACATCCATCTGGATGGCGCCCCTGCTGCGGTGGCGGCGCCGGCCGCCCACCCGTCCGTCTACGCGCTGACGCCCGCCACCGGCTGCGTTCATGAGATCGACGCCGCCAGGCTGGCCTTGCGGCGCAAAGTCCAGGCGGGCCGCACCGCGGACGCCATGAGGCTCTCGCCAGGGGATGCTCCGGCGCTGTGGCTGATGTGCCGCCAGCCGCGCCAACTGGTGCGGATTGGACTTGATGCGTTCAAGACTGAAGCGGTCATCCCGTTGCCCCTCGATCCTTACGATCTCGACTTCGCCCCGGACGGCGAGACGGCAGTGGTCAGCTTCGGCGAGAGCGGGCAATTCGGCATCGTCGATCTCGCGAAACGAAAGTGCCGCATGTTCGAGCTGGGCCGGAAACTGTCGCTGGCGCGATTCCGCTCGGACGGGCGCCAACTGCTGATCGCGTGCGCCGACGAGCCGGTCCTGTCGGTCGTGGACTTCAAGACCGGCCGGCTGATGGTTCATTTGCCACTGGCGGTCCGCGCCCGGAACTTCTGCTTCAAATCCGACGGCGGCCAGCTCTTTATCACGGGCGACGGCATGGACGCCGTGGCCGTAGTCTACCCTTACACCACCGAGGTGGCCCAGACCGCGCTGGCGGGACGCTCTCCGGGTTTTGTGGCGGAATGCATTTCGGAGGGAGACGACTACCTCTTCGTTGCGAACCCCGACTCGGGCGAGGTGACCATCCTTGACGTCGATACGCTCAAGGTGGTGGCGGTGGTGGAGGTGGGACGGAACCCGGTCTTCATCGCGCAGACGCCGGACCGCCAGTACGCCCTGGTGCTGAACAGAGATTCGGGCGATATGGCGGTGGTGCGGCTGGCGGCGGTGGGGGGCAAGCGCGGCCGCTCGGCGCCGTTGTTCACGATGATTCCGGTGGGGTCGCAGCCCGTGTGCGCGGCGATCCGGCACGTGTGAAGCGTGGTAGGGACGGGCAGATTCGAACTGCCGACCTGCCGCTTAGGAGGCGGCCGCTCTATCCATCTGAGCTACGTCCCCGCGAGCTTCCATTTTAGCCCCACCGCTTGAGCCCCTTGTGGCCGATATCGCGGCGGTAGTGCATGCCTTCGAAATGAATCTTGTCTACGGCGCGGTAGGCGTTCTCGATGGCGCCCACCAGGCCGGAGCCGGACGCAGTGACGCCCAGCACCCTGCCGCCCGAGGTCTCGATTACGCCCGCGCCCGCTCGCGTGCCGGCCTGGAAGACCGTGGCCCCGAGCGCCTCAGCTTCCTTCAGGCCGTAGATCGCGTCCCCGGTGCGCGGCGTTCCGGGATAGCCGGCGGAGGCCATAACCACGCAGACCGACGGGTCGGCGCGCCACGCCAGCGCGGCTCCGGTGAGGTCGCCCTGAGCCGCCGCCCGCAGCGCCTGGGCGAAGTCCGAGTCAAGACAGTGCATCAAGGCCTGGGTCTCCGGATCGCCCAGCCGCACGTTGTACTCGAGCACTTTCGGGCCGCTGCCGGTCATCATCAGGCCGGCGTAGAGGAAGCCGGTGAACGGGGAGCCTTCGGCGCTCATTCGCTCAATGGTCGGCGCGATGATACGGTCCAGGATGTCGGCGCGCTCGGCGGCCGTCAGAATCCTGGAGTCGCAGTAGGCGCCCATGCCGCCTGTGTTGGGGCCCCTGTCGCCGTCGTACACCGCTTTGTGATCTTGCGTCGGCTCGAGCGGGAGGACGTGGCGGCCATCGCTGAGGACGATGAAGCTGACCTCCTCTCCCGTCAGGAATTCCTCGACCACGAGACGTGCGCCAGCCTTCCCCACAAGTTCCCCGGAAAGCAGGCCGCGGATGGCCGCCTCGGCCTCCGCCCTGGTGTTGGCGATGATGACACCTTTGCCGGCGGCGAGGCCGTCGGCCTTGAGGACCACGGGGCAGCCGAAGCGGTCGAGCGCGGCCAGCGCCTCCGACTCGACTTCCGCGCGGACGAAGCCGCCCGTGGGGATGCCCGCGCGGACCATGAATTCCTTCGAGAAGATCTTGCTGCCCTCGAGACGCGCCGCCTGGCTGGTGGGTCCCACAATCGCCCGGCCCGCAGCGCGAAAAGCATCGACGATGCCCGCGACCAGGGGCGCTTCCGGCCCGACCACCGTCAGATCGGCCTCAACGGATTCAGCCGCGGCCAGCCATCCTTCCGGGTTGGCCGGCGCGGCGATGCACCGGGCGACGCGGGCAATGCCGGGGTTTCCCGGCGTCGCGTAGAGCTCCGTCACAGAAGGACTCTGGGCCAGGCGCCACGCGATCGCGTGCTCTCGGCCGCCGCCACCAACGATCAGTACTTTCACTCTGGCTCTCCAGGAACTTGAGGCGCATCGCGCGGACACATGCGCCCGCCGCGCCACGCACTTCCCTAGAATAGAAGAAATGCTGGGCTGAAATGCAAGCGATGGGCCGTCCGAACAGTTACGACGTCATCGTGGTGGGCGCCGGCCATGCCGGGTGTGAGGCGGCGCGTGCTTGCGCGCGCATGGGCCTCAAGGCGGCCATGGTGACCATGAATCTGGACTTGATCGCCCAGATGTCCTGTAATCCGGCCGTCGGAGGTATCGCCAAAGGCCACCTGGTCAGAGAGATCGACGCTCTCGGCGGAGTGATGGGCGAGGTGACGGATGCCGTGGGCATCCAGTTTCGCCTCTTGAATACGAGCCGCGGGCCGGCCGTCTGGTCGCCCCGTGCGCAGTGCGATAAGAAGCTCTACCGCATGCGCATGCGTGAGGTTCTGGAGCGCGAGCCTAACCTGCGGATTCTGCAGGCCGAGGTCGCGGAACTCGTGATTGAGGCGGGCAACGGCGGAAGGCAGGTGCGCGGGGTTCGACTCCAGGACGGCAGAGTACTTTCGAGCGGAGCCGTTGTCGTGGCCACCGGCACGTTCTTGAACGGCCTCGCACACGTCGGCGAAATGACCTACCGCTGCGGCCGCAACGGCGAGGCGCCCTCGAACCTGCTTGGCGACCAGCTTCGGACGCTGGGACTGCAATGGACGCGCTTGAAGACCGGCACTCCGCCACGGCTCGACGGCCGCACGATCCACTGGTCCCGCTTTGAGGTCCAACGAGGAGATCCCGAGCCGACGCCCTTTTCGTTCCTGACTCCGGGGATCGACCGTGCCCAAATCGAGTGCCACATCGCCTACACCACCGAGCAGACCCACCAGATTCTGCGCGACGCGATTCCGCGGTCCCCGCTCTACAGCGGGCAGATCGAGGGCATCGGGCCGCGGTATTGCCCCTCGATTGAAGACAAGGTTGTCAAGTTTCCAGAAAAGATCCGGCACCAGATCTTCCTCGAGCCGGAGGGCCTCGATACCTATGAGGTCTATGTCAATGGGATGTCCACCAGCATGCCGATCGACGTGCAGGTCGCTATGGTAGCGTCGGTCCCGGGCCTTGAGCATGCCGAGATGATCCGGCCGGGCTATGCAATTGAATACGACGCGGTTGACCCCAGGGAGGTGCGGCACTCGCTGGAGGTCAAGGCGATCGAGGGCTTGTTCCTGGCGGGCCAGATCAACGGAACCTCAGGTTACGAAGAGGCTGCTGCGCAGGGCATTTTGGCCGGAATCAATGCGGCATGCCGGGTCGTCGGGCGTCCGCCGGTCGTCCTCGGGCGCACCGACGGTTACCTCGGGATTCTGGTTGACGACCTCGTAACTAAAGGGGCGGACGAGCCGTATCGCATGTTCACGTCGCGCGCCGAGTTCCGCTTGCACCTGCGCATCGACAACGCAGATCAGCGGCTCACACCGTTGGGGCGGCGCCTGGGACTGGTGACGGAAGAGCGCTGGACGCTATTCACGAGGAAGCAGGCTCAGAAGGAGCGGCTACGGGCGCTGCTCGAGAACACGAAAGTGCCGGCCGACGGCCTCGGTCTGGCGCCTGGGGAGCGGCCGCCGCTCGCCGAGTGGCTGCGGCGGCCTGAAGCGAGGATCGAGAAGGTCGCCTGCATGCTGGCCGCCGCGCTCGGGGAGGAGCCGATCAGAGAGGTTCTGAGCACCGTCGAGACGGAGGTGAAGTACGCGGGCTACATCGCCCAGCAGGATCGTCAGGTGTCCCGCCTGCGCCAGTCCGAGGGGCGAAGGATTCCGGAGCAGTTCGGATTCCGAGGCATACCCGGCCTGTCGCGTGAGGTCTCGGAGAAGCTGGAGAGGGTGCGGCCAGAGACGCTGGGGCAGGCGGCCCGGATACCAGGGGTGACGCCGGCCGCGATCGCCGTTATCGATGTCTATTTGACTATCGGAGCCGGTGCCCGTACGGCATGAACGAGTCCGCCGAGTTCTCCTCGATTCTTACTTGCCGTTTCTCTCCCCTGAGCCAGCTCTCGGTCGAGACCGTCTCCGAGCTACTGCATCACTATGAACTCCTGGTCCGCTGGAACAAGTCCCTCAACCTGACCTCCATTGCCGATCTTGAGGGGGCCGTGCTGCGCCACTACTGCGAGTCGCTTTTCCTGGGGATCCGGCTTCCCACAGAGGCCGTTTCGGTTCTGGATGTGGGCTCGGGCGCCGGTTTCCCGGGAATCCCGCTGGCGATCCTCCGTCCGGACTGCAGGATCACGCTGGCGGAGTCGCATAAGCGGAAGGCGGTCTTCCTCCGCGAGGCAACGCGACACCTTTCGAATGTTCGGGTGGCGGCGTGCCGGGCCGAGGAGGTGGAGGGCACCTTCGATTGGGTGGTATCGAGAGCAGTGAGGTGGCTCGACGTGCTGAAGGTCGCTGAGGGGGGAAACTTCGGAAGAGCGTGCTCCGGCGCTGGAGCGCCCTCCGGAACCACGCGCCGCTGCGCTTCTTTAGGGCTGCTACTGGGACAAGACGATGCAGCGGACGTGGTGC
>Ga0265316_10005658_pt1 | contig 12095 bp, 9 predicted proteins | sample 4522metaG_FD_202092 | JGI IMG/M metagenome (GOLD analysis project Ga0265316, IMG submission 202092) | Rhizosphere microbial communities from Carex aquatilis grown in University of Washington, Seatle, WA, United States - 4-5-22 metaG | ecosystem: Host-associated > Plants > Roots > Rhizosphere >... | reverse complement strand
TGATCGAAGCGATGGCCCAGGCGGAGGGCTGGCCCTGGCAAGTCGAGCTGGCCGACAATCCCGATCGGGCCATCGCTGCCACGGGTTGGGTCGCCGGTTCCAGCGACGCCTGGCTGCTCGACAACTGCCCGCACTGGGTGTGTCTACCGGATGCAGTGGTGGCACAAGCCGAGGTCAGCCCGTGGATTGTGGATCTCGGCTGATTTCAATTGGTTGATTCGCCTGTACCTGAGTTTTGCCGTGAGGTAGATTTGCGAACCGACACGCCGGGCTCGGGCGTCGGAGCGGCAAATGAAGAAGGACCATGGTCTTGGGCTGGCTGTTTGTACCCTGGTGTCCCTCGTGGTGGGCTGCGGGGGCAAATCCTCCCCATTGTCCGGGGTCGCCGGAATGAACGGCAGCGGTGGAACGACAACCCTTGGCGGGACGACGACCAGCATCGCTGGCACGACCGGCGTCGCTGGCACGACCAGCAGCGGTGGTGCGACCAGCGTCGGTGGCGCGACTGGCATCGCTGGCACGATCAGCATCAGTGGCACGATCAGCATCGGCGACACGACCAGTATTGCTGGCACGACCAGCTTCGCTGGCACGTCCGGCATCGCTGGCGTCTCGAGCGTCGGTGGTACGACCAGTATCGGTGGCATGTCGAGCAACGCTGGTGCTTCTTTCGCTAGCGGCGGCACGGGGGGACTTGCAACGGGTGGTGTGCCGACTGGTGGGTTCGCCAATACTGGCGACAAAGCAGGTACCACTGGGACGGACGCCGCAGGAGATGCGGGGATCAGCGACACGCCCGGATCGTGCAACGGCTCTGACGCGTTCAAGGCCATCGCGACGGGCAGCGGTCACACCTGTGGGCTCACAATGGGCGGCGGTGTCCGATGCTGGGGCGGCAACCACTTCGGCCAGCTTGGCGATGGGACCACGGATGACCGCCCGATGCCCGCTGCGCCCGACGTGCTCAGTGGAGTCGAAGCCATCGCAGTGGGCGACTATCACACCTGTGCACTGTTGACGACTGGTGGTGTTCGCTGCTGGGGCAGCAACCAGGATGGCCAGCTCGGTGACGCTGCGGTGGCCACCGGTTACCGTGCTACCAGTCGCAGCCTGACCCCGTCCACGACCGACGTGCTAAGCGATGTCCAAGCCATCGCGGCGGGCAGCGCACACACCTGCGCGCTGATGAAGTCCGGTGGCGTTCGATGCTGGGGTGGCGGCGTCGCGACCCCGCCCACGACCGACTGGCTCAGCGACGTGCAGGCCATCGCATCAGACGGCAACAACGCCTGCGCACTCATGACATCCAGTGCTGTCCGCTGTTGGAGGGAACCGGGCATGAGCGCCTCCGCAACTCCTCCACCCCCGATCGCCCCGCCGACGACCGACCTGCTCGGCGACGTGCAGGCCATTGCCGTGGGCCACTTTCACACCTGTGCATTGATGAAGACCGGTGCTGTTCGATGCTGGGGCGCCAACGACAGCGGCCAGCTTGGCGAGGGCACCACAACGGCCAGCTTGACTCCACCCACGACGGACATACTCGGCGACGTCGAGGCCATCGCAGCGGGCGTCTCTCACACCTGCGCACTGATGAAGACGGGTGGTGTTCGATGCTGGGGCAGCAACAGCTATGGCCAGCTCGGCGACGGCACCAAGACGAACCGGGCCAGCCCGCCCTCGACCGATGTTATCGGTGACGTCGAGGCGATTGCGGCGGGTGACTATTACACCTGCGCATTGATGAAGACCGGTGGCGTCCAATGCTGGGGGGATAACAGCCTTGGCCAGCTTGGCCAAGGCACCATTGACTATTCGTTCAGTGATGTCCCGCCCGCGAGCGATGTCCTTGGCGGCGTGGCCGCTGTGTCGGCTGGCTTTGCTCACACCTGCGCATTGATGAAAACTGGCGGTCTCCGGTGCTGGGGCGAGAACACCTTTGGCCAGCTCGGCGACGGCACCACCACGGACCGATTGATCCCGCCCGTGAACGACTTGCAGAGCGGCTTCCAGGCTATCGCGGCAGGCCGGGACTTCAGCTGCGGACTGACCACGACCGGCGGTGTTCGATGCTGGGGATACAACAACTTTGGCCAGCTCGGCGATCCCAACGCCGGCGGTGTGATACTGCCGACCCGGGACGCGTTGAGCGGCGTCAAAGCGATCGCGACGGGCTACTATCACGCCTGCGCCCTGACAACGACCGGTGGCGTTCGATGCTGGGGATTGAACGGAGTCGGCGAGCTGGGCGACGGCACCACCACGGACCGTTCGACCCCGCCAAGCAAGGACGTGCTCACGGGCGTGCAGGCCATCGCGGTGGCTCAGGATCACACCTGCGCACTGATGAAGACCGGCGGTGTCCGCTGCTGGGGCAGCAACGAATTCGGCCAACTCGGCGACGGTACCAACACGGACCGCTTGACCCCGGCGAGCACCGACGTGCTTTCTGGCGTGCAGGCGATCGGTGCGAACAACATGCACACCTGCGCACTCATGACAACCGGCGGTGTCCGTTGTTGGGGGGAGAACTACTATGGCGAAGTTGGCGACGGTACGACAACGCATCGGTCGGCCCCGCCGCCGGGCGATATTCTAGGCGGCGTCGCGGCCATCGCGGTGGGTGGCGATCACAGTTGCGCGCTGATGACGACCGGTGGCGTGCGTTGTTGGGGACGCAACATCTCTGGCCAACTCGGCGACGGCACCCAGACGGATCGCACGACCCCGCCCACCAGCGACGTGCTTAGCGGAGTCGCGGCTGTCGCTGCAGGCAGCGAATACACTTGTGCCCTGATGGCGTCGGGTGGCATCCGATGCTGGGGATTGAACAGCAGCGGGTGTCTTGGCACCACCCCGCCGGACCACACGACGCCGAAGGCGGCCGTGGGGATCTGCGAGTAGGCCGAAGGTCAGCGAGCTACAGAAAGATACCCCACACCCGCCGCCATGGACGTGGACCTTTCCAAGCCGGGCGGGACCGTGGTATCACTTGAGCCTGTCTCGGGTGAACTTGGCGGAAGGTTGTCGCCAAGCGAGTCTGAGACGGATCGCAAAGTTAGCCTAAGCTGTTGAATTTGTTTTGTTCGCGCGAGTAGCTCAGTTGGTAGAGCATCGGCTTCCCAAGCCGAGGGTCGCGGGTCCGAGCCCCGTCTCGCGCTCAAGCTTGAGGGATCGGTTCGTGCTACGACTTCGGCGTGGGATTCCGTATCCGCGATGCCTTGCCTGAGGATTTGCCGGCCGTGGGCTGCCTGGCGGGCCAGCTGGTGCGCCTGCACCACGGCTTCGATCCGGGGCGCTGGATGCTTCCCGAGCGTGTCGAGGCCGGCTACGCGCGCTACTTCGCCAGTCAGCTCGGCACCCACGGCACCATCATCTTGCTGGCCGAGGACGAAGACAGCCACGAGATCGTGGGCTACGCCTACGCCAGTCTCGAAGAGCGCAACTGGGCCGAGCTGCGCGATGACTGCGGCCGGCTGCACGACGTCTTCGTGGCCGAGCGCGCTCGCCGCCAAGGCCTGGCCACCGCCATGCTGCGCGAGTGCCTCAACCGCTTGACTGCCCTCGGCGCCCCCTTCGCGGTTACCACGGCCGCGTGGCAAAACCAGACATCGCACGCCCTCATCCGCGCGCTCGGCTTCAGGCCGACCGTGATCGAGATGGCGAAGGATCTCAAATAGCGGCAACCACGACTTCAGGATGCCGGACTCTCGCTGCTGGCGCAAATGCGGGAAGCTCAGGTCTTGGCGCTGCCAGGGACTTCCCCATCCGAAATCAGCTCGTAGGCGACTGCAGCCAGGCCCATCAGGAACAGACCGGCGAGAAAAACCAGCGGACCGCCGGGCAGCATCGGATCGAGGAAGGGCGCGCTGGCAAAACCGGCGGACAATGCCAAACCCGAGGCTGCGACGGCGAGGCCCACAATCAGGGAGGCCGCGGTGACGAGTGAACGAAGTCGGCGGCCAGCGGGCACGGGGCTGGCGGGCTCGGGCGCGTCGCTAGTTTCGGTGCGACAAACCTTGATCAGGAACAGAAAAACAAGCGCAGCCGCGGCAGTTACCCCGACGAGCACCGACCATTCGATCGATGTCGGGTTGTACTTGCCGGCTGGCCAAGACAGCCCCAGGCCGTGCGTCTGCCAGGCGACCAACACCAGAAAACGCTCAAGCGCAACGGCCGCGCACACGAGCAATGCGGTTGTTGCCGCCAAAATCAATGGGACCTTCTTCCGCCACGCCATGGCCAGACTGACGATCCCGGAAAGAAAGAGCAAACCCAGTTCCGCGAAAAAGAATCTGCTCCACGGCCCGTCGAGCAGCGCCCGCGCGTAGCGATGCACGGACAGATACGGCGTGCGCAGGGCCAGAATCTGCCCCGTCACAACAAGAAGGACGGTGATACCTGTGAACACCCCCAGCATGCGCGTCGCGATCACGCTGGCCCGACTGCACGCGTGCGCGGCCAGCAGCAACAGGCCGCACCCAGCCGCGCCCCCTGAAACGACGAAGGTGACAACTGCGAATACGCTTTGCCACGTCGGACGTCCAGCCCTCACGCCAAACACGACCCCCAGAATCGCGAGGCCACCCAAAAGGAAGGGCAGCACGCCAAGCGATAGCCAGAAGTCGACGCGCTCTCGACGCTGTTTCGCCGACGCCGTCTCGTGCCAGCCGCAGGCCAGCAGCCGCCACACCCACGACCATCGCTCGCCTTTCCGCGCCCGCTGCGCCCAGGCAGGCCGGCTGGTCAGCACCAGGTGCACCACGCTCGCGAAAAGCGACGCGCCTGCCACCACAGTGAAGGTGCCGAAGAACGGCGAGCGCGGACGCCCCACCAGCGGCAGATTCACTATCGCGGCCTCTGGGCGGCCGAGGTCAGCCATCACGCAGCCGAGCGAGGCCACCAGGCCCGCGATCCCAAGCGGCAGCGCCGTCCGCGTGACGCCTTCCATGTCGCGTAGTCGCAGCACGCGGAACACGCACGCCACGGCCAAGATCGCCAGCGCCGTGCTGGCGAAGAAGCCATCGCCCACGACATACAAGCCCCACGCGACGCCGCCTGCGCCGATGGTGTGCAGGTCCATGACCACATCGCCCTGAAGGGCCTGCTGAACCCAGGCGTAGGCGCCGACGGTGAACAGCGCCGTGAGAAGCAAGAGGGATTGTCGGACCTTCACGTGCTCTCCCGCAGGTAGATGACCTTGGGCCGCGTACCAGCCTCGGGAAGCAGTCGCATGGCGCGGGGGCTCGCGGCCAGACGTGCCACCTCGGATGTGGGGTCGGCCAGATCGCCGAAAGTGATGGCCTGGGTGGGGCAGGACTGGGCGCAAGCCGGCAGCCGGCGCAAGGCTTCGTCGCTGAGCGGCTCCTCGTCGAGACGCGCGCGCTCGAGCGCAGCGCGAATGCGGTGGTGGCACAGGGTGCACTTTTCCACTACGCCGCGCGGCCGCGGGGCCACGTCAGGATTGAGGCTGCTGGGATCCTCGCCGGGCCAGCTGGGCTCGCTCCAATTGAAATAGCGGCGCGCATAGGGACAGGCCGCCATGCAATAGCGGCAGCCAATACAACGGTCCCAGATCTGCGCTGTGATTCCTTCGTCGGTCTGGTAGGTCGCGCCCACCGGGCAGACCTTCACGCAGGGCGGGTCCTGGCAGTGCATGCAGGGAATGGGCGTGGCGGCGAAGCTTCCCGGCGCAGGCGGCAGAAAATCCATCCAATGGATCGGGCGCGTGCGGGCCGCGACGCGCGGGCCAGCGGGCGCGACGTTGTTCTCTTGCTGGCAAGCCACCACACACCCGGCACAACGGGCGCAGCGGTCGAGATCGATCACCAGGCCCCACTGGCGGCGACGTCCGTCGGCCGCTTGGACCGGCGGCGCGCTCGGCGCAGCCACGGCGCGCGCGCAACCCACCATTACGCCCGCGGCCGAGGCAGCCAGCCCTGCCAAGAGCTTGCGTCGCGAGTCGCGCACGTCGTCGTCGAATGGGTCGCGCTTCATGACGTCTTCTTCACGCTCACGCGCGTGCCTTGCCAGGCCAGTACGCCTGACCAGCGGTCTTCGTCGGACACCACCAGATCGGCAACCCCGCCTTGGCCCAAGGCCATGGCCACCGCGCCCACGCAGACACCGTCGCTGACCTGCGCGATGGCTGGGCAGGTGCCAATCGAAGATTGGACCAGCACCTGGTCTCCGTCGACCACACCGAGCTGCGCAGCATCGGCAGGATTGATCTCCGCGCGCAGCGGCCATGGATTGCCCGAAACCAGCGGTAGCTCGCTTAACCAAGACAAGAACGCCCCGCCATCTTCGACAAACTGAACCGGCCGGTAGGGGACAAGTTGCAAGGGGAACCTTTGCGCGTTGCCGGTAAACCTGGGCGGTTCCCAGGGGGGCAAGCCTTTGCACGGCCATGCCGGCGCTGCCTTTGCTGTCTCGGGAAATCCTGTCATGCGCGACGCAATCGCCTGCGAGCCAATCTCGAACTTGCGCGGAGACAGGTCAGTCTTGGCCTCGTTCCACTGACCGCCCTTTTCTTTCATGTCAGCCAAGGTTTCCGCTGACAACGACTTCGCCACGGCATCTGCGTAGCTCTTCCAAGGCAGCGCGCGGCCGACTGAGCCGCCAAGTCCAGCAGCAAGAGCGACAATGACGTCGCCCGCCTGCCGTGTGCCTGACAAGGGCGCCACCACGGGCTGGCGCAAGCTGAGCATTGGCTCGCCCGAATCCGTGGTTGACTGGACCACGTCCAGAACTTCGAGAGGCAGAGACTCGGGCAACACCAGGTCCGCCTCGCCGGCGCTGTCGTCGAGCCACGAGGCGAATCGCACCAAGAACGGCACGCGCTGGAGCGCCGTATGCCAGGCCTTCCGTCCTGGCAGCGCGGCCAGGGGATCCGTGCCGTGCAGAAATAGCGCCTCGACGGGATAGGGACTGGACTGTGTGATGGCCGCGGGAACCGCTTGCACGCGACCGCGACCCAGTGGACAGGCCGCCGTGCCGGCGCCATCGATGCGCGGGACCGAGCTGCCGGCGGCCGCCACCGCATCAACAATGGGCGCTTCCCATTTCGGAACCGCGAACTCACTCAGTCCCGCGACTCCGCCTTTGTCTGAGTTTCCCAGCAGCGCATTGAGCGCAGCGATGGCCATACCCGTGGCCAGCCCATTGCTCGCCGCAGTCGCGCTGCCGTCGCCGGCAACCACCACGGGGCGGTGTTTGGCTAGCTCGTGGGCCAGCCGCTCGACCGTGGCTGCCGGAAAACCCGTCACTTCTTGTGTTCTGTCCGGTGCATACGCCGTGCGCACCAACACCTCGAATCCTGGCTGCTCGACACCGGCTCGGTCGCGCCCCACGGAAAAGCCCGAGACGAAATCGCGGACGAAGTCCCGGTCGATCAGGCCATCGCGAACCAGCACATGGGCCAGCGACAACGCCAGCGCGCCGTAGGTTCCCGGCACAATCGGGATCCATTCGTCGCAGCGGCAGCTCGGCCGGCGCGGCGACACGCAGATCACGCGTGGGCGCTCAGACGCGCTGGCCGCGCGCATGAAATGCATGGCCTGGCCCGATGATTCAATCTGTTCTGCGCCAAAGGCCAGCACGAGGCGCGCACGGGCTAGATCGTGCGCGGGCAGACCGTAGCTGCCCATCGTGTACAGGCTGGCCAGCTTGACGCCAGCGGCGCGCGCTGATCCCAGTCCGATGTGATTGGGGCTGCCGAACGCCGACAGGAAACGCGTCCACAGCTCGCGGGTGAATGTGCCTGCTTCGCCGTCGATCAACACCAGCCGTTCGGGATGGCCGGCCGCGCGCAGCTTGGACAGCTTGGTCACGATTTCGCCGACGGCTTCGTCCCACGAAATCAGCTTCCAAGAACCGTCGCCGCGGTCGCCCAGTCGTCGCAAGGGCGAATGCACGCGCTGTGGGTTGTACAGCGCCTGCAGCGCCGCCTGGCCGCGGCTGCACAGACCGCCGCGGTTCACCGGGTGTTCCGGGTTGCCTTCGATCTTGACTGCCCTGCCCTCCACCACCCGCACCTTGATCCCGCAGCCCGCGTCGCACAGGGCGCAGGTGGAGAGAACCCCGCGCTCCTCGCCGGGGCGGCTGCCCGGCAACGGCGGTTTGTCGATGCGGTAGCGATCCTTGCCCGGACGACAGCCCAAAGCCGCGACGCCCGCCAGCGCAGCGCCACCTAGAAGTTCACGTCGGCCGAATCGACTCATGCATCACTTGTGGCAGGCCAGGCAGTCCAGGCTGGCGTGTTTGGCGCGATGGCAGGCGACGCATGCATCCATGTCCTGGTGCACGTCGGGCTCGGTCAAGGCGCGATCCATCGTACGCATGTCGCGATGACAATCCTCGCACTTCATGTGGGCCAAGGTCACGTGCGCCGCGTGCGAAAAGTACACGTGGCCGGCCAAGCGATTGCGCCGCACCCACGAGACTTCCTGCCCGTGGGCCGCCAGAGCGCGCACCTCGGGCTCGGTGGGCTCCTGGCCTTGCGGCGTCTTGTGGCAGTCCATGCAATCGGCCAGCGTCGGAAACGACGCCATGGCCTCGCCCTCCACGCCCTGGTGGCAGGCGCGACACTTCATATCCTTTTCCATATGGCGCTTGTGGCTCATGGGCAGGGGCGGTCGCGTTGTCACGGCCGGCCCACGGCGCGCGACCGCCACGCCGCCGAACAGAGCGACGGCGGCGGCGATGAGCAGGACGGTTCTTCGACGAGCGCATGACACGGCGGACATCGGCACTTTACAACGTCGGCGGCCGATTGGGTGGCCCGGCACGTCTGAACTGACATTCAGGAGACCGAATAATTCAGATTGACAGCCGAATGGTCATTCGACACACTGAATGCAAGTTCGCCAGCGCGAGCCAAAGGCAGCAACCATGAAGGCACCCCAAAGACGTGAACGGGAGATCGCGCGCACGCGCGAGGACATCGTGGAGGCGGCCAGCCGGGCCTTCGTGCAAATCGGCGTTCGCGACGCCACCATGCAGGACATCGCGGCCGAGGCTGGCTACACTGCCGCCTCGCTCTACACCTATTTTCGCAGCAAGCAGGAAATCGTGGAGGCCGTGCTGGACCAACTCACGACGGAGTTCCTGCAGGTGTTCGAGCAGCCCTTGCCCGGCAATCTGACCTTCCCGCAGCGCTTCGAGATCCTGCTGGTGCGCCAGCTTGAGCTGGTCGAGAAGCGGCGTGCGTTGATGCTCACCTTTCATTCAGCGGAGGCCGAGAGCGGCCATTGTCCGGGCGACAGCCACGGTCAATCCTTTCACGAAAACTTCGAGCGTCGCATCCTCGGCTTGGCTGACTGGATAAGGAGGAACGCCAAACCCGAGGAGCTTGGCGGTCACGATCCAGAGCTGGTGGCCCGCCTGCTGGTCGGCATGGTGTTCGGACTGCTGCACGGCTGGGTGGCCAGAGCCGAGCAGGGCAGCCTGGCCGACCGCGCGCCCCTGGTGCGCGATTTCTTCTTCCACGGCGTGTCGGGAAATTCCAAAGCGGGAGCCAAGAGAAAATGAGTGCCACAAGAATCACCTTCGCAACGTTGGCCACGTCGCTGCTGGCAGTCGGGACTGCGGCCGCTGAACCCATGACCCTGGCCAAGTGCATTGATGTGGCTTTGCAGGGCAATCCCGACATCGCCAGCGCCAACCTGGAAGTGGAAGCGACGACCGCGCAGAAGAATAGCGCGCGCGGCGCCTTCGGACCGAGGCTGCACATGGATGCGGGAATTCAGAGATGGGATAGCGTGCTGAGCGCGAACCTGTTCGGTCCGGTTTTCCAAGTCTGCCCAGGGTGTCCGTGGAATACCACTCGCACCGCCGATAATCCGGTGATCCGTTCCGACCTCGACCAGAACATCACACTTCGCGCACAAACCACCTGGTCGGCATCTTTCACGCTCGCCCAGCCGATTGCCTCGCTATGGACCATCAATGAAGGCTATGCCCTGCGCAAGATGGGAGTGGACCTGGCCGGGCTGCAGCGCAAGGCCACCCGCCGCGACGTCGCCTTCCAGGTGACCGAGGCCTACTACCGCGTTCTGCAGGCCATGCGCCTGGTCGATGTGGCGCAAAAGTCCGTCGAGAACATCGACGCGCAGGTCAAGCGCGCGCAGTCTTTCTACCGAGCAGGAACCGTGGGTCGCAACGACGTGCTCCGCGCTGAACTCGGCCTGGCCGCGGCCCAGCAGCGCCTGATTCAGGCCAACGGCGTCGTGGTGCTGGCGCGTGGCCGCCTGGCGACGCTGATGGGCCTCGCGCCCGACGCGGCCATCGAGCCGGCGGATTCGATCGCGGACGTGACCGTCGGGCCCGTGATTCCCGCCGCGCAAGCGGAAGATCGGGCCGTGGCCGACCGACTGGAAATGAAGGAGATCGCGGCCCAGACCGAGCAAGCGCGCGCTGCCGAGAGCCTGGCCAAGTCGAAGATGTTGCCACAAGTGAATGCCGTGGCGAACTACACGCACTCGTCGCCGACGTCGATGTTTGCCCCCAAGCAGGACATCTGGTTCATCGGCGCAACCGCTTCCTGGGACATCTGGGAGGGCGGCGGTACCTACTATGGAATCGACGAAGCCAAGGCGCGCTTGGCCCAGGCCCTGGCCGCCCGACGCAAGGCCGAAAATGCCATCCGCCTGGAAACCCGCAGCGCCCACGTCAACGTGACCACAGCGGCTGAAGCCCTGGCGGTCGCCCGCCACGCCGTCGAGCAGGCCGAAGAAAACTTCCGCATCGAGCAGAAACGCTACGAAAGCACGGACAACACGTCGTTCGACGTGCTCGACGCGGAAAACCAGCTCACCACCGCGCGCGGCCAGCTGCAGGCCGCCAGCTACGACTACCTCATCGCCCAGTCCAACCTGTCCCGTGCCATCGGCCAGCAAAACCCCGTCGAAAGCCGCGCCCTATGACTCGCACAGTTTCCCTTCGCCCTACCCCGCAACCGAGGTTCCTCATGACTCGCCCACTTTTCGTTGTGTTGTTCGTTTTGGCCACAGTCTCGTGCCAGGGCAACTCCGATGTTGCCCGTCTGCCCAAGCCGACTGCAGCCCAACCAGCCGCGCCCAAGCCCGCGACCCCCGCGCCGGCAACACCCGCTCCCGCTCCAGCACCCGCGGTCGCCGCTGAGGCTTCCGCAGCCTCGGCCGCAAGTGCCAGCCCCTTCCTGTCAGGCACGACCGAGGCCCACCGCAAGAGCACGTTGACGCCCAAGGTGTCGAGCGCGGTCACGCGCGTGCACGTGCGCGAGGGCGACGTGGTCAAGCAGAACCAGCCCCTGGTGACCCTCGATACGCGCGACTTCGTCCTGCGCTCCCAGCAGGCCGAGGCCGCGCGCGACGGCGCCAAGGTTCAGCTCGACGCGGCCAAGCTGGACTGGGATCGCCTCAAGTCCCTGCTGGCGGAGAAAGCGGTTCCCCAGAGCCAGTTCGACATGATCGATGCCCGCTACAAGGGCGCCAAGGCCGGGCTGGCTGCTGCCGAGACCGCAGTGGCCATGGCCAGAAAAGCCTTGAGCGACTCGGTGGTGCGCGCGCCCTTTGATGGCCTGGTGGTCAAACGCTTGGTCAACGAGGGCGAATACGCCTCGGTCATGCCAGCCACACCGCTGGTCACCATCGAGGAAATTGATCCGGTCGACCTGCGCATCCAGGTGCCCTCGACTGATATGGCCCAGGTTGTGGTGGGCTCGCCCGTGCATGTGCGCCTGCCCGCCACGGGCCAGGAGCTGGATCTGCGCCTGACCCGCGTGGTGCCATCGTCCGATCCGCATACCCGCACTTTTTCCGCCATCGTGGAGATCCCTAACCGCGATCACACCCTGCGCTCGGGCCTCTACGCCGAGGTCACCCTGCGTCCGCGCAGCGCTCCTGCCCTCACGACCATTGACACCGGCAAGATCAAGAAGCACGTGCGCTCGCCAAAGGACTAGTCGATGAAGCTCGCTGATGTCTCGATAAAACGTCCGGTCTTCGCCACCGTGATGGTGGGCGTGCTGGCCGTGTTCGGCGTGTGGGCCTACCCGAAGATCGCCATCGACATGTATCCCGAGGTGGAATTTCCCATCGTCACGGTCACGGCGG
>Ga0265316_10005657_pt1 | contig 12096 bp, 8 predicted proteins | sample 4522metaG_FD_202092 | JGI IMG/M metagenome (GOLD analysis project Ga0265316, IMG submission 202092) | Rhizosphere microbial communities from Carex aquatilis grown in University of Washington, Seatle, WA, United States - 4-5-22 metaG | ecosystem: Host-associated > Plants > Roots > Rhizosphere >... | reverse complement strand
CGAAAAAAGCTAAAAAATACAAAATACTGTAAACGACAGCGAGAGTGACCCAAAGCCTTAGTTTAGACCTGGGAATTAACCAGGCGCCCAAAACCCACGATAATGATTTAAAAAAATCACCGACAAAATTATAAATGAAGAAGTTTGATGCAGAACTGAATTTCGAGCTAAAGAATAGTAAAATTAAATAATCTCTGAAAACATACGTTATCGAAATAATTGGGAATACTAATAATAAAGTAAGCTTAAAAATATCGTTGATCTGAATATTTATTTTCGATACATCATTTAATTCGGATAAAACCGGCAGGGAATAAGCGGCAATAGACATAAAAAAAATCATTAAGTAATTGCTTGAAATTACGTAAATTGTTTGATAAATACCGTTAGTTTCAATTCCAAGATAACGGACAATTATACTTCTAATGCTGATTAAGACCAACTGTGTAAAAAATAAGTCTGTCAATCCTGCTAACCCGATCGCAAATATTTTTTTTAATTCGGGAGTAATGCTGTAGTTGGTAAACTTTAAATCCCTAAATGTGAAAATATTCTTCTTGTGGAAATAGTAAGTAAAAATGATTGTATTAACTAAAGCAGAAAGAACAATTGCAAGCACTACGCCCAGTTCCCGAAAACTGTAAACAAAAATAACGCTAATAATGACTGTGAGAGAGGAAACTAAAACAGTTAGTTTTGCATATTGTGAGAATTGTTTTAACCCCCTTACGGTGGATTCAAATATTGTGTAAATCAATGAAAATGGAAACGAGAAGGCTACTATGATTATCAGCAAAGAATACGAATCTGAATCCAAAATCAAATTTGATATTTTCTGTGAGAAAATTATAGTTAAGATCGTTAAGATTACTCCAAAAATGAGCAATATCGCCATAAATTTGGCAATAGCTTCTCTTATCGCTTTCCAGTTTTTCTCACTTTCCCATATGGAGACATATTTTGTTAATCCTAATGGAATGCCTACCGAACCTAATGATGAAATCATACCATTTAAATTCAGCACTTGTGCGACAATACCTATTCCTACAGTTCCTAAAATAATTGAATAGATTTTGGTTTTAATAATTCCTGACAATATAATAGAAGCTGAAGCAATCGAAATCTTGGAAACAGAAATGATAATTTTCTTAATTTTCAGCTCCCTTAATATTTACATAAACCTGAATCAGCATTTTATAATTTGAATTTTATTATTTTTGGTCTCAATATGTTTTACTTTTTTGAAATTACGAACTTTCCAACTGACGATTATTGGAATATAAAAAAAGGTAGCCAAGGTATGTCAGAAATAAAGGCATAACAAAATATTCGGGATAACAGATTATGTCTTCTAACATATTATGCGCAATTAATCCTAAGATAATGGATATTAATAAATTTATTTTGGGCTCAAAAAACGAATTTTTCCCTTTTTTGTTAAAAATCGTTTTTACAATAATAACCGCTACAACCAACGCTAAACTCGCGGTAAATAACAGTCCAAATTGAATTGAAGATAACATTATCATATTATGCGGATCAGGAACCCCTTCAGTACTGCCTACTAGTACAGCTTGATTTTTAAAGACATCAATATTATGGAATATTCCGTATCCCCATAATAAATACCTGCTCCCATAATTAAAAATCATATTAAAAGAAGCGAATATTAATAAAATTCTTGGACTTGAACTATCTCCCTTTGCGGTAGCAAACCCCAAAAATAAATAAACAATAAGAAATAATGAGAATAGAACTGAAATTGCAAATATTTTTTTAGATTTTTTATAAGTAATCACTAAAATGGAAATAAAAACCCCTATATAAGCGCTTCGGCTGAATGAAAACAACAGTCCGACCAATAAAGCGCCAAGAAATAAGATGAATTTAGGGTTGGAATATTTATTTGTAAAACGCTTATAAAATAAAACCGGGATAGATAAAGTATATATAAAACCTGCCGTGTTTGGATGACCAAAATAACCAGTAGCTGCAAATTGATATTTGCTTAAACTTAATCCTGAAAAGAACATAGTTAAAGCCAGGAGTGAGGAAAAAAATGCAATTAATACCAAAACATTTAAAAATTTTTCAAATAAATTATCATTATAAAAAAAAAGGGCGGCTAAATGAATAAAAAAGAAATAGAAAACTATTGGGTAAGTTAATAATTTAAATATTGATTCCCAATCAGAGTTATAATTCCAGTTAACAATAAATGAAGAAATAAGAAAAAGTAAAAATGAAATAATAATCAGGAATGAAGTGATATTTATCCGGCGAAATCTATATTTAAAAATGTAGTCGAAATCAAAATAAACAGAAAGATATAAAACAAAAAATCCTATTTGAACAAAATAGATAATTTTGAAAATAGAATATAAACCCGGAATGGCTGTAATAACAATATAATTGGTAGCTAGAAATATAAGTATGACCTTATCGGGAAGAGAGAACCGGTCATTGCTGAAATCAATCATTTTTGACTGCATTTCTCATTGATTTTATCAAATTCCGGTAAACTTTTGCTCTTTCTAAAAATATTGCCAATACCAATGTGATGAAAAAGAATGCAAAAGTCCAGGCCATGATCATTAATAGTCTTTTAGGTTTAACTTTCTTTTCCGCTACATAAGGTTTATCTAAAACAATTATTGTCGGAGTTTCTTTTTTCTCATCTATTTTTGCCTGTTCATAAATAGGCAAAATGAATGATAAAATTTTCGACTGGATCTCAACTTCCCGTTCCAAACGCAGATATGACATTACAACCTGGGCAGAATTCCCTAAGCTCATCAAATCGCTTAAGTCTGTGGAGGTTTGGATCTTTGAAATTTGATCTCTAAGGGAATTTACTTTTGCTTCCTGGGTTTTAACTTCTACCTGGTCTGGGCTTAAGATTTTTTTTAAAACATCCAGTTTTACTTCTTCGGCTTTCATCTCGCTTTCAATGGTAAATGCTGTTTGAGTAGCCGCCTTTACCTGTAAGTCAGGTGCAATTCCATAAATAACCTGGAAAGCCTTTAAAGAATCTTCTGCTTTGGTTAAATCCAATTTAGCCTGGAAATATCTTTGTTCGACAAATTCTCTGTTATTTTTTGCATTTTGAACGTTCAGCTCAATATTAATTTTGTCAAGTTGAGCTAATAAAAATTCAACCATCTCTTTAGCCAGTTTCGGATCCTTATCATAAATACCAACGCTTAAAACTCCGGATAATTTATCCTCGTCTAATTTCATTTTTTCTTTCACGAAACCCAAAATCGCGTCTTCTTTAAATTGATATTTATCTCTTTCTACCAGGTTAAATTTATCAATCAAAGGCTCAATACACCGTCTGCTTGTTAAAATATTTTCATAAACTGCTAATTCCCGCGCTGCCTTTCCTCCACCTAATCCCAGTTCATCTAAAGCGCCAACGTCGGGCAAACCGGATTCTAGAGAACTAAGTATGCTGCCTGATTTACCGCTGCTCTTTATTGATGCTTCTGAATAATATATCAGATCAAAAACAAAGAAGTAAAGAATGACAGAAATAACAAAAACAACAGAGGTGGTAATCAGTATAAACTTCTTTCTTTTTAGAAATATAAGAACTATATCTAAAATAGTAATCTGGGATATTTGAGGATTCTTTTTCTGGTCTTCCATTTAAATATTATTTAAACCTCTTATCATTTTTTATTTTTGTGATTGAATTACCACTAATGTTAAAGTAACAACGCTTACTATTACCGATGCGACTTTAGAAATTAAGTCTATATCATAAGCAAAGTCTCTTTTAAGAATTTTTGGTACATATACAAAATCATTAGACTGAATATTTGCTTCGCCGGGTTCCTGCCATTCGCGGGTCTTAAATTTTATAACCCTGATTTCATCCAGATCAGCCCTGTCTGCAAAACCGCCTGCTTCCTGGATATAATAATTGCAATCGGCTCCTTCCTTATAAGGAACAAAACCCGGTTTGGTAACCTGTCCATAAACATAAACCTGTTTCTTGTTTTCTCCAATATATATAATGTCCTTGTCATGCAGAATTACATTTTGGGATTCATCGCCTTTAGCAAGTTTTTCAAAATCAACATTCACACGGCCTATTTTGTACCTTAGATCCTGGCTAAAATTTTCCCGTTCATCTTTACTCGATAAAACATCATTTAGTCTCATAGTATAAAAAGATTCAAGCGAATCGCCTACCTTACTTTGTATGTTCAAAGTATCTACTTTTCTGAACAATTCACTAGTGGGCATATATGCATTTGGGGTAAAACCTCCAGCCTGAACAATTATGTCGCTTAAATTAGTGGTATTCCAAGCAATAGGATACGGACCCGGCCTTAGTACTTCGCCTAATATCAGAACCTGGAAATTTCGCCGTTCTTCGGTCATGGTCATAACATAAACTCTGTCATTTATTTCCAATGGCATGTGTTTATTTTCTTCATAACTCACATAAATATTAGTCATTATTTTAGCGGTAGGGTCAAGCCTTGAAATTAAAATGCTATCCATATTAGCTGAAGTTGTCGCTCCCCTGCATAACTGCAATGCTGTTTCCAGATCATCCCCTTTAACGTATTCATAAACTCCGGGAAACTGCACCGCTCCATCCACCGACAAAAATACTCCATCTATATCATATTTGGGAATATTAATCACATCACCTTCATCCAAAAACGGATTATACTTTTCATCCTGAGTTGCAAAATATTTAAACAAGTCTATTCTCTGTATTTGTCCGTTCTTTCTTTTCAAAGAAATGTTTCTGAAACTAAACCTTAATCTCTCTAAGGGATACGTTCCGGATTTCATCAACGAAAGACTATCATTTATAACAAATGAAATGATTGTGCTTGCTCTCATAACTGAAGATACCGGATATATGCCTTGCCCGACACCTGTAACCATTATTGTGAACCTTCGCGGAGAAATCAGCGTTACAGTAATATTAGCAGATATGTATCTTTTCTTAACTCCATCAACTACTTTTTGCTTTGCTTCAGAGAGCGTTAGACCGGATACTTTTATCTCTCCAACAGACGGGACAATTAAAGAACCTTCAGGGCTGACGATAATTGGCAGCGGTTGGTTGATGACGCCCCATATTCCAAGGGAAAATATATCATTCGGTCCGACGATATATTTGTTCACATCAATAGCTCCTTCAAGTAATTGATCATTATAAATAGTCGCCGAAGTGCTCATCGGTTCAATTTGTTTCAGCATATCCTCAAAGCCGGTTATATCAATTTTTGGGGTTGAAATATCCAATTGCTTCAGTGTAGATGATTTATCAGTTGTTTTATCCTGTGTCTTTTGCGAAAATGAATTGTGAGCAAAAAACACAAGCGCTGCTAAAAGCAAAATTAGCTTTTGTTTGTTCATTTATATTATAAATTAAATTTCTTTAATATATCATTTAAGACGAGGTCCGTCTTATCAGTATTCTCTGACTCAGTATATATTCTAAGAAGCGGTTCAGTTCCTGAAGCGCGTACCAACACCCACCCGTTTTCAAAATACAGCTTGCATCCGTCCAGTTCGTTCTTGTCTATAACTTTCATCCCAGCCACTTCAGTCAGGTTCCTTGCCTTCTCTATCAACTCTGTTTTCAAGTCGTTGCTTTCAAGATGCTGGTCAACTCTCTTGTAATAAAACTTTCCATATTTATTCTCAATATCCGAGATCAGAACGCTCAGCTTCTTCTTTCTTGTTGCAAGCATTTCTGCAAACATCATGCCATTGAATATTCCGTCCCGCTCAGGCAGGTGATTCTTCAGCCCAATTCCCCCGCTTTCTTCCGCTCCTATCAGAATATCTTCTTTTATCATTAACTCGGAAATGTATTTAAAACCAATTGGCACAGTATACAGTTTTAATCCATAAGCGTCGCAAATTCTTTTAATCAGCTCGCTGGACGAAAATCCTCTCACTACCCCGCCGTTCATTTTTTTATCTTCAATTAAATATGTTAGAAGTAGCGCAAAGGTTTTCTGTGCATCAATGAAATTCCCGTTCTCGTCAAATATGGCTATCCTGTCGGCATCGCCATCGGTAACAATACCTATATCATATTTCCCGGATTTTAGATCCGATGATATCATGGATAGATTTTTTAAAACCGGTTCAGGACTTGTTCCGCCAAAAGAGGGGTTGACCTCGCTTCGTATAGCAGTGACGTCAATTAGCCCATCCATCATTCCCTGGCCTGAACCATACATCGCGTCGTAAATGATCTTTACGCCTGCAGATTTTATTTTCTCAACTTCTATATTGTTGGCCAGGGTATTTATATAATACTCCTTGCCTTTGATATATTCAATTTTCCCTTCGGATAAAAGATCCCCGAGCGGCTTATTACCGTAATTAAAATCATCGTTAATGACCTTTTCTACAAACGCAAGATTAGCCGGCCCCATTGAACCGCCGTATTCATCTTTCAGCTTGAATCCGTTGTACTTAGCCGGATTATGAGACGAAGTTATCATAACTCCGTAAGCCAGGTTCTTATCCCTGCTAAGAAGCGAAACCGTGGGCGTTGTTACAAACGAGTCTGCAAGGTAAACTTTTATGCCGTGATTTCCGAAAACTTCCGCCGAACACTCGGCAAATTCCTTTGAGAGGAATCTTGTATCATAGCCAATAATAATACCGTTTGATATTTTGGGATGACCGGCAAACGCAACCGCAGTCGCCTTTGATATCCTTCTTAAATTTTCGAAAGTATATTCATCCGCAATGACTGCACGCCAGCCATCAGTGCCAAATTTTATCGCCATTTACAAATTTTGAGCTTATTCAGAATGCTAATTTAATTTCGGTGTTCATGAGCCCATTTTTTCACATAATCAATGGTCTCATAAGTCGGAGTTCCGGGAGTAAACAACTCCCCAACGCCTAAATCTTTCAGCTTTATAATATCTTCTTTGGGAATAATTCCTCCGCCAAAAAGCAAAACGTTTTCGAGTCCTTTTACGTGCATCTGATCTAATATTTTTTTAAATATTGTCATATGTGCCCCGCTAAGTATACTTATGCCGATAGCGTCAACATCTTCCTGCAATGCCGCTTCAACGATCATCTCAGGCGATTGCCTTAACCCAAGATAAATTACTTCAATCCCGGCATCCCTGAAAGCCGCAGCAATTACTTTTGCGCCTCTGTCATGACCGTCCAAACCTGCCTTCGCTATAATAACGCGTATTTTCTTATCCATATGCTATAATATAAAAATTAAGACTCCAGAGACATTTCTGAAATCTTTTTATGTGAAACCTTCTGATATGTTAATACTGCCGCGATACCTACTAAAACTGCAAACCACAACGTCGCAATCCTGATTAAGAGTGTAGAGGCTACAGCAATGTTTTCTGCCACTTTTTTGAGCGAAACAAGCATAAATGCGATACTTGCATCTGTTGCGCCTAATCCCCCGGGTAGCATTGTAACAGCCCCGGCAATTGTGGCAAAACCATATATAAATGTTGATACAAAAATATCAACATGCACCTGGTTTTCAATTCCAAAACTGTTGATTACAAAATAAAGCCCTAGACATTCAAAAAACCATGCAAAAATACTAAAAATTATCGTAATAATTAACTCCTTAATCCTTATCATAAGGTAAATACTGTCATATGCTTCATATATTTTGTGCGAAAATTTTGAAATAATCCTAAATCTTTCGAAAAATCCAATTATTGCATGTGAAATTGTTTTTGAACTCAATAAGGCAACCAAAATGATGAAAAATACGCCAATTATTATGATAAGTCTGCTATCGTACCCGAACATTATCACACCAACCATACAAAGCAAAATCAGGGATAGAAAATCTGTTATTCTCTCCGCTAAAAGGATGGGAGCGCTTCTGCTTAGTGAAGTTCCGTTATATTCCTTTAGTAAATATGACTTAAACACTTCCCCCAGCTTTCCCGGTGTTATTGCCATTATAAATGAAGATAAAAAAATCAACAAGCTCATTTTCCTGTCGATCTTCATACCCAGCACCTTAGTGTAATAGTCCCATTTGATAAACCGCATTACATAATTACAAGAAGATAGCAGGAGAATTAAAGGAAAAATCATCCAGTTGAATTTTCCAAAAGCAATCATCAGGTGTCCAAAATTCGCGTATATGCTTAGCCCCAGATAAACCAATGCCCCAAATACAATTGAATATATAATTCTCTTCTTATATTTCTGAAACACTTATATCCTCAGGTCTAATACTTTTTTCAATAAAAGATATGTTTTCACTATTGGTAATCCTACAACATTAAAATAATCGCCGTCAATTTTCTTCACAAACGTGCTTCCAAAATCATCCTGTATTCCGTATGCACCGGCCTTATCCAGCGGCGAGCCTGATTCAACATAGAAATTTATTTCCCTGCCGGTTAGCTTCCTGAAAGTAACTAACGTCGATTCAAACGTCTTATAAATGCGCTTTCTTTCCTTATCTACAACCGCTATGCCGGTAATTACCCTGTGAGTTTTGCCGCTTAACAGACGCAGCATCATAGAGGCTTCATCATGATCTTCAGGCTTGTTAAGGATCTTATTACCCAGAACAACCACAGTATCCGCTCCGATAACAACAGATTTTCTTTTTGCAGCAATCACATTTGCTTTTTCAAGCGCTAGTTTGCTTACAAAAAGGGGAATGTTCCCGATCTTTTCAGGGAAAAATTCAACTATATTAGCGGGTTCTACACGAAACTTCAATCCAAAATTACTTAGCAGAACGCCAAGCAAATATTTTCTCCTGGGTGAAGCAGATGCTAAAATTATATTCATCAGTTCCTGAATGGTTTTGTGAGGCCGTATATCTTAAACTCCTGCACCTCTTTTATAAATGAATAATTCTCATCCACAATCTTTTTAAACTCTGAAAAATTATTCAGCAATTGTTCGGAGTCGCCTTCATACCCGGTTATATAATACATCGGATCCCGTTTGGCGACTAATATCAACTTTGGATTATTCCTTTTTATTTCAATTATAAATTCTTTTAGATATTCCGGTTTAGCGTCTACCCAGCATAAAGGGGTATTATAAATAAACCTTGATACGCAATCCCGGCCCGACTGGTAATAAATCAGCGGCTCAATCCCCCAAATAAAAATTCCGTCGGTCATGTTTGAATTTTGCTCTACAAAATCAGTAACGGCGTTGATCTTCTTAATTGTAAAAACCGAGTCCGTTGTCGTGCCGTTTTGGATATATAGATCTTCAAGAGAAGATTTCCCCGCTAATATGCTGTAGGTATCCGCAAATCTTGTATAATACGATTTAGACGCCAGCAAAATAAAAGCAATAAAAAGCCCCGACATGCAAACTACTGCGAACTTTGAACTCATTAATACAAATCTCCGTTTCAGATATGGGTAAAGACAGGATGCTCCTATTACCAGCGGCGGAATAATAATGAGAAAATGATAATAAAAGAATTTCCACTGCGCTATCAAAGAGAAAAACGCGGTAAATAGCCACATTAGAAGCGCATCGTGCTCGTGGCCAGATTTCTTACTCCCATAAACAAAAATAAAATAAGCCGCAGTAAACAGTATTAAAGGGGAATATATTGAGAATGTGAATAGCCTGATAATGTTTGTAATTATAAAAGAAAAGTCTACCGTATCAAATCCTACTTTACCGTATACCGGGATCTCAACAAACTGAATTTCAAGCGCTTTGTTCAAAGCGCCATTCAAATAGTAGTATATCATCACTATGAACAATGTAAGAGCAAACCCGGCCAGAAAGAACAGAAAACTTTTCATCCTCGCCCGGAATTTTTCCCGTGGAATAAATAATGCGAAGGCAAACAGTAAAGGAATAAAAGGAAACACAATAAACTTGTATAAAAAAACAACCGAGAATAATATTCCAGCTAAAAACAGCGCCGTGTTCTTCCTGTCTTTTCCGGTTAACGCTAAAATACATAATGCAAATGGAAGATTCATAAATCCTTCTGTTTGCAAAGTGTGCCAGTAGTCCAGATGATAATATAACAAAAGATAAAGAAATGCCGAAGCATATGAAGAGAGTTTCGAGCCGCTGAACCTGTATGTAATTACGAAAATGACAAAAGCCGTTACGCATTGCCACAGGTAATCAAAAATCCTCATGTTAAGCATTGACCCGCCGAACAACGCCTGTCCCAATGCAAATGTATAATGTATTGCCGGCTGCCTGAGATTAAATGAATACAGGTAATCTATTTTGCCGTGTAAGATGAGCTTGGCTACGTACGCGTAAATTCCCTGGTCCCTGCCAAACGGATATGCAATCGAGACCGAGCCTATAACAGCGCCGGCCAAAATTATAACAAGCAAAGAGGTTATTATCTGCCTGTTTGATAAACTGATGATGAGTCCTTATTTTAGTTCAAGAAATGGTATATGTATGTCTATAGTTTCGCGGTTTTTGAAGTTATTGTTACGATTATTGGCGTAATGTCAGAAATAAAATAACAATTATTAAACTCAGTCCCAATTCGTACTGATGGACTGTTTGGGACTGTATAAATCTTAAGCAATATTATAATATTTGCAAATAATTTGGTATCCTATTAATAATATCCTCCGATTTCACTCTATCGCGCTGCCCGGTTCTTCTCACTTTTACTTCAATTTCACCGTTTTTCATGTTCTTTTCACTTACAATAAGCTGAACAGGTACCCCGATCAGATCCGCATCCTTAAACTTCATTCCGGGACTCAACTCAAGCCTGTCATCATACAGTACTTCAAAATTCTTTGCCAGCAGCTCATTATATAGTTTGTCCGATTCAGCTTTCACATCCCCTATTTTGGGATTAACGCAGATTAAGTGCACCTGGAACGGAGCAATTTCTCCTGTCCATATTATTCCATCTTTATCGTGATTACACTCTATATGCGCGGCCGCAATTCTTTCCAACCCGATTCCGTAACTGCCCATGATAATAACATTGTCCCTTCCGTTCTCATCAAGGAACTTAGCTCCCAGGGCTTTAGCATACTTTGTGCCAAGTTTATAAATGTGCCCCACTTCAATTGCCTTAACAATTCTAAGCTTCGAACTCTTGCCGGTTTTGTCAGGCAAAGTCATTTCACCTTCCTTAACCAATCTGATATCATAGTATTCAATACCTGGCGCATCGCGGGTGAAATCAATATTGCGGTAGTGATAATCATTTTTATTGGCGCCGCTGATAAGCTCGTCCGAATCTTTAAGACGCAGGTCGGCTATCATTTTCACATCTTTATTCTTAAAACCAATTGGCCCTATTGAACCTGCATCAGCGCCTGCAATTTCCATCAGTTCTTCGGGATGCGCGGAACGTATCCCTGCAAAAACACCCTGCAGCTTAGGCTCATTAAATTCATCATCGCCGCAGCAAAACGCGAGAATATATTTATCTTTTTCTTTTTCTTCTTTAGCGGGAACAACAAACACTCTTGATTTTGCCAAACGTGACTTATCAGTAATCTTCAAAAACCCGGTAAGCTCGTCAATTGTTTTAATACCAGGCGTATGGAATTCTTCCGCAGCTTTATTTGAATTTAATCTTGCAACCGGCTCAACAAATGAAACCGCCACTTCAATGTTCGAAGCATAACCGCCGTCTTCCGCTACTGCGCAGTTATCTTCGCCAGATTCAGCTTCAACCATAAATTCTTCGCTGGCGCTGCCGCCCATTGCTCCGCTAAATGCAGACACAACAAAGAATTTAAGTCCGCATCGTGTGAAAATATTCCTGTAAGCCCGGTCCTGCTCTTTATATGATTTATCCAGACCCTCCAAAGTTGCATCGAATGAATATGCATCTTTCATCGTGAACTGACGCGCACGTAGCACTCCGCCTCTCGGACGCGGTTCATTCCGGAATTTTGTTTGGATCTGGTACCACATTTGAGGCAGATTCTTGTATGAAATTAAATTAGGCTTAGCCAAAGAAGTAAATACTTCCTCATGTGTTGGACACAACACAAGCTCGCGGTTCTTGATCCTGAACATGTCGTCCCCGTAATCCTCAAGCCTGCCGGTTTGAGCCCAAAGCTCATTTGGGGACAGGGCGGGAAGGTAGAACTCATTTCCGCCTAT
>Ga0265316_10005655_pt1 | contig 12097 bp, 8 predicted proteins | sample 4522metaG_FD_202092 | JGI IMG/M metagenome (GOLD analysis project Ga0265316, IMG submission 202092) | Rhizosphere microbial communities from Carex aquatilis grown in University of Washington, Seatle, WA, United States - 4-5-22 metaG | ecosystem: Host-associated > Plants > Roots > Rhizosphere >... | reverse complement strand
ACGTACATCACCGTCGCCACCACGAATGGGCCGGGATCGCCGGCAAAGTGCGCGCCGAAATACGTGAACAGCAACGCCAGCAGCGGCACGCATTCGGCCAGGCCCACCACCATGAACGACAGAATGTTTCCGAGCAGGTACTCATGCGCCGAGATGCTGGAAACGTAGACCTGCAGAATGGTCCCTCGCTGTCCTTCCTTCGACATGGCGAGCGCCGCGAGCAAAGGAATGAACATCGACAGCGCCAGTACGAACACGCCCGGCCCAAGGTATAACTTGTCCGACAATCCGGGGTTGAACCATAGGCGGATCGAGGCCTGGACCGGCTGGGGCACCGGCGCGTTGGCTGCGTTGTAAGCCTGTACGATGCGGCTCGCGTAGCCCGCCATGAGCCTGGCCGTGTTCGAATCCGCGGCGTCCACCAGCAGTTGGACCGGAGTATTGCGCCCCCGCGTCACGTCGCGCCCGAAGTGAACTGGAATGATGAGGACGGCGTAGGCGCCGTGCTCCAGAGCTTGTTCCGGCGACCGTTCCACCGGTGTCGCGACCACGTGCAGGGTCACCGAGGCGCGAAAAGCGTCGATCAGCCGCCGCGACGCCGCCGAACCATCCAGGTCCTCGACCACGATCGGAAGGTCGCTCACGGTCAGCTTGAAAGAGGTCCCGATGAGAAGCACGATCATCACCGGCAGAACCAGCGCCATCGCCAGGGCCATGCGGTCCCGAACCAACTGGGTCAGCTCCTTGCGTATCTGTGCCAGAATTCGCCGCACGGTTTGCGCCTTCAGTCGTCCGCCGTGACCCGGCCTTGCTGCCGCGCCTGTTCCACTACGCTGATGAACACGTCCTCCAACGAGAACTGCCCTTCCCGCGCGCTGACGATTCGAATTCCCTCCGCTTCGAGCTTCTTTGCGATCCGCTGCTGGCCCGTCTCGACATCCTCGTCCGTGACCACGTGAAGCTGGTCGCCGAACTGCGATACCCGCCAACCCGCCATGTCTTTCCTCAGCAGGTCGGCGGCGCGCTGCGTCTGATCGACGACGAACTCGAGCAGATGCCCCGGCTGTGCGCTCTTGATGCTGCTGGGGCTGCCTTCGGCCACCAGTTCGCCCGCCACCATAAATCCGACGCGATTGCACTGCTCGGCTTCTTCCAGGTAGTGCGTGGTCACCAGAATCGCGGCGCCGAGATCGGCCAACCGGCTGATGACCTGCCAGAAGGCGCGGCGCGCCAACGGATCGACGCCCGAAGTCGGCTCGTCAAGAAACAGGACGCTCGGCTCGTGCAGGATCGCGGCCCCGAGCGCCACGCGCTGCTTCCATCCGCCCGGCAAACTCCCGATCACTTGATCCTGTTTGCCCTCGAGGCCGGAAAACGACAGCACCCAGCTCTTCTTCTCTTCGCGCTCCGGGCCGTTGACCAGGTAGACTCCGGCGAAGAAATCCAGGTTCTCTTCAATCGAGAGATCGTCGTAGAGCGAGCAGCTCTGCGACATGTAGCCGATGCGCTGGCGGACGGTTTGCGACCGCGAGCTGCCGCGCTCGCCGGCCAGTTTCATCTCACCGTGCGTTGGCTCCATCAGCCCGCACAGAATCTTGATGACCGTGGTCTTTCCGGCTCCGTTGGCGCCGAGAAGCCCGAAGATCTCGCCATACTTGATCTCCAGGCTGAAACCCTTGACCGCCTGGAACGATCCGAACTGCTTATTGAGATTCTTCGCCCCGATCGCGACCTGGCCGCGCAGATCCTTGTGGTCATGCCGGCCGGGAAACGGTTCCGCGTGTACCTCGTCCCCTAACCGGCGCAGAGTCGCGACAAACGCGTTTTCGAGCGTCGGCTCATCGACACGCAACTCGAAGCCGGAGAGGCCGGCCGCGCCCAGTTCCTTCTCCAGAAACTGCTTCGCTCGCTCCGCGTCGGGCACCAGAAGATCCAGACGATCGCCGAAGCGCTGCACGTCGAGGATTTCGCGGCCAGTCCCGCTGCTTCGCAAGAGAATTTCCTCCGCCTGGGCCAGGTTCGCGGTCCGCAACTCCAGACGGTGGGCGTGCAGACTCGCGCGCAGCTCGGCCGGCGTGCCCTGCTGGTTGATTTGACCCTGGTAGATCAGCGCGACGCGGTGGCAGCGTTCGGCTTCGTCCAGATACGGAGTGGCCACCAGAATCGTCAAACCGTCTGCCGCCAGGTGCGTGAGCGTATCCCAGAACTCGCGTCGTGATACCGGGTCGACTCCGGTGGTGGGTTCATCGAGCACCAGAACGCGAGGCGCGGGCACCAGCGCACACACCAGCGCCAGTTTCTGCTTCATGCCGCCGCTCAGCTTGGCCGCCAGCCGGTCCGCGAACCGGTCCATATCGAACATCCGCAGATACTGGAGGCCGCGCTTCTTGATTTCCTCCGGAGGAACCCGGCGCAATTCCCCGATGTAGCGGATATTCTCGATCACGCTCAGGTCCGGGTACAGGCTGAAGGTCTGCGTCAGATAGCCGGTGTGCGATCGCGCCTCGCGCGCCGGCTGGCCGAACACCTCCACGCTGCCTGAGGTCGCCTCCCTCACGCCGGCCAGCGCCTGGAACGTCGAGGTTTTGCCCGCCCCGTCCGGTCCGATCAATCCGAAGATCTCGCCTTCGGCCACGGACAGGTCGATTCCGCGGACGGCCTCGATGCTGCCGTAGCGCTGCCAGAGACGCTCGACGCGAATGGCCGTCCGCGTGGCGGCGGGCGCCGAGATCATTTTCCCGCCTTGCGCTCCGGCCAGGTGCTGCCCTCCACCAGGATTTCTCCGTCCGAGGGCATGCCCGGCTTGGCGAATCCGGTAGCGGCCGTCAACTGCAGCTTCACGCCGACTACCTGGGTTACGCGGTCATCCTTGAAATAGGTGTTCTCCGGCGTGAACGTGGCTTCGGGATCGATGCGCGACACGAACGCGTCGATGGGCTGCTTGGGATTCGAGTCGAGGTAAACGTGCGCTGCCTGACCCACTTTGACCTTGCCGATGCGCCCTTCGGGCACGAAGCCGCGCAGGTAGACCTTGCTGAGATCCAGGAGACTGATGACCGCGGTTCCGGCTGCAATCACTTCCCCGGGCTCCGCCGCCCGCGTTATGACGGTGCCGTCGAAGGGAGCGCGGACGGTCAGGTCCCCGCGATTCGCCTGGGCTTCGGCAAGCTGGGAGCGCGCCTGCTGCGTGTTGGCCGCGGCGCTCGCGATCTCGGCCTGCTGCTGCGCAATCTGCCGGTTGACCATCGCGACCTGCGCTTCGCGAATGCCCGGGTTCGTGAGAGTGGCTCGAGCCGTCGTCAAGGCGCCACGCGCCGCTTCCACCCGGCGACTGGCGGCGGCAACGGCAGCGGCCGCCTGCTCGGCGGTGGAAACCGATTGCTTCCCCTGGCGCTCGGAGACGGCTCCGGTTTTCGCAAGGGCCGTGTATGCATCCCTGTCGAACGCCGCAAGCTGATAGGCGGCCTGTTGTTGCGCCAGGTCCGATTCCGCGGCCGCCACATCCGCCTCGGCCTGGCGCACACGTCCTTGCGAGTCGACGCCCGATTGTTCGGTTTGCAATCGATTCTGCCGCAACTGGTCTTCGAGGAAGGCGATCTGCACGCGCGCGGCCGCCGCTTTGGCCTCCGCTCCCGCAAGCGCGGCCTGGGCCTGCTCCTCGCGGTCTCGAATCTGCTGGTCATCGAGAACCGCGATGATGTCGCCGGCCTTGACCACGTCGCCTTCGCGTACGCGAACCTCGAGAATGGGCCCGGTGGTCTTCGCGGCCACCCCCGAGTCGTCTCCTTCGATCCGGCCGCTGAGAACAACGATGCTGTCCGGCACCGCCGGCGTCGCGAAGAACAATTTCCAGATGAGAAACGCAACCGCTGCGACCGCAACCAGCAGAATCGCCGCCACCATGATTTTCCTGCCAGCGGTTTTTTTGCCGGTGGCTCCGCCTGGCGACGCCACGCCAGCCGGTTGCTTGGCGGCCGGAGGCACCGCAGGTCGGCCGTCTTGGGGAGCCGCTGTGGGCGCGTCTGCTAGTCCTTCGGGCATGAGCTTACGATTTTCCAGTTCTAGCCGTGCTCCGCCTCAGAAGGACTCGGCCTGCGGACCTCGAACGCGGACTTGCAATAGAAGCACAGCACGTTTGCCTCCAATGCAATCGAGAGGCGGACAAGCGCAGTCGTCGTGGACCAAGCTGCTACAAACAGCGAGAATTGCACGCTCGGAGGCAATGTCTGCACGCCACGTCTCTTCCTTGGCTAATTCGCGCGTTCTGCTGCGCTTTCAGACTTCCGTCCGCCGCTTTAGGATGTCGCCCACCAGAAAGAGATCCGTGAGCAGCGCGCGAAGATGGATCGACGCGTTGAGATTGTCGACCAACTGAGAGCCGATGACGGGTTGGGCCAGGACCAGATCAATGGCCGCCAACGAATCTTGGGCGTCGCGGCGGAGCACGGCAATGAACGCATGGTACGTCTCGGCCGGTTCCAGGCCCTCCTGTTTCACGGCCTTCGTACATCCTTCCGCCAGCCCTGCGATGGCTGTCGCTGCGCGCTGCAGAAACTCACGAATCTGTGCGCCCGGCTTGCTGCCTTCATCGCTCGGAAGCCCTTGCGCGGCGTAGGCCAGCATGAATTCGTAGCACTCTTCGACGGTGTTGCAGTCGTTCCAAATCGCGGCCGGCATCTCTTAGTCCTCGCCCTTTGGGGTGACAACCCATCGCTTCGGATCGTGCTCTTCGAGATAAAAGTCGCGGCTCATCCAGCCGAAGATCATCGACTTGGTGATGGGGCGCTTCTCCGGCCGAATCCCGAAATAGACGTGCACCATGATCAGCGCGATGAGCCCGACGCCCGCGAGCCCATGCAACACGTACATCATCCCCCAAGTCATGTCGCTGAACAGATACGGACGTCGGGGGAAGAAGATCGTGCGCACGCGCGACATCATGAACACACCTGTGACGATCGCCGAAAGACCGGCCGCGACAATGGCGCCGTGGTAGAGCTTGTTCTCGAGGGGATATTTGGCAAATTTCCGTGGCGGAGGCGACGGCAGCCCGATGGCCCGGCGAAGCCTATGGGTCGCATCCCTCAGGTCGATCTTGTCCGGCCAGATCGACCAGAAATCCATCCAGAACGAGGCATGAAAGATGTGAAAGACGATAGAGACCGTCAGCACGGCGCCCGCGATCCAATGGTAGGTCACCCACGGAAACCGCACGCCCACCCGCGGCAGGAACGCGGTAAACAGCAGCGTGAACATGGAGGCGGCCATAATCCAGTGGAACGTGCGGGCCACCAGCGAATGTCTGGGCACGTGGGCCGGTATCTCGGATGCGGCTGCAGGCGGAACTTCGGGGGCAAACTGCCTGGGTTTCGCGAAGTACCGCACGTAGGTGGCATGAACGATGAAAAAGAGCAGCCCTGCAATCAGCGCCACCCATATCAAAAACCACGCGATATGAATGGGAACGTTCAGATCCCACGGATTTCGAGCCCACTCTAGGAGGTCCATGCCGCCTCCTTCACTCCACCGACGGCGCGCTTCACCAGGTTCCTCATCATCGGAATCTTGTAGGCGTTGAACTGCAACGGGACGGCGCCCTGCACCGCCAGGTTGCCCACCATCTCACCGGTTTCCACGCTCGGAGACTTCCCGCGCACCGCGTCTTCGACTGCCTTCAGCCGCAGCGGGCGTGCGGCCGCGCCGTTCACCGCAATGCGGATCCGCTCGATGGTGCCCTCTGAAATCGCCATGGCGGATGCCACGTTCAACAGAGCAAAGTCCCACACGTTACGATCTCGCACTTTTTCAAAATAGAATTGCGCGCCGGCCCACGCGGCGGGAATGCGAATGGCCGTCAGCAGGTCCCCGGGCTCCAGGATATGCAGCCGCATGATGTCGATGTCGGGGCCGATGAAGTAGTCTTCGGCATCCACGACGCGCTCACCCTTGTGCGTGCTAATCACGAACCTGGCGTCGAGCGCGATCAGGGCTGGAGCGGAGTCGGAGGGATTCACTGCGACGCAGCGGTCCGCGTGCAGAATCGCATGTTCGCGGTTGCGGCCCTCCGGCGTGTCGGCATAACAGACGTTTCCGCCAGCGCGATAGCAGGGCCAACCGCCCCGATAGTACCAGCACCGCGCGTCTTGCGAGACGTTGCCGCCGATGGTGCCTTGGTTCCGGATCTGCGGCGATGCCACTAATTCCGCTGCCTGCGCCAGCAGGCCGTACTTCTCTCGGATGACGGGGTGTTGCACTACTTCGGTGAGCGTCGTCATCGCACCGATTTCGATGCCGTCTCCGGTGGTGCGAACGCCCCTGAGTTCCGCGATCCCGCTCAGGTCGATCACCGCCTTCGGTTTCTTGATGCGGTCCTTGAGCCAGTCGAAGCTATCGAGGCCTCCGGCCAGCACCCAACCATCGCTACCGTGCTGCTCGAGCAACCTCCGGGCATTCGCAACCGAAGTCGGCTGAAACAGCTCAAAAGCCGGCATGACGTCGCGGATCACGGCCATAGCTCGCTCCTTTCTCCGCTCCGCTAGATGTGGGCCATTAACGGATGTTGCATGGGTCGCCCGGCTTCGAGCGAGGTAAGAATGGTGTCGGCGTTGACCGGCGCGCGCCGGAAGATCTCGTCGCCGAGCGCATCCGAGAGCGCGTTCAAGATGGAAGCGCAGCCGCCCCCAACGGGAGGCTCGCCGACGCCGCGAGCGCCGACCGGCGTCTCCGGATCGGGAATATCGAGCGCGGCCCATTGCATATTGACCGGTACATCCAGGATGGTGGGCGGCTTGCTCTGGGAGAACCGCGTCGAAAGCATGGCGCCGTAATGGGGGTCGAACACCCACTTCTGCCCAATCGCGTGGCCGATGCCCAGAACCGAGCGGCCGAGGATCTGGCCGCCCAGCGCACGGGGATGGATTACGGAACCAACGTCGGCGCAGGCGAGGAAATCCAGGATGTAGTACTTTCCCGTTTCGACGTCGACTTCGACCTCGGCGAAACTGGCGACATAGGAAAAGGTCGTGCCGTCGTGAGGGTAGGTGTCTTTGGCTGCCGCCACCAGACCCTGGCCCGCCAGCGCCGTCACCGACGCCTTCGTGACCTGGTTGAGACCGGCGGCCGATTCGTGCCCATCGTAGATACCACCCAGTCGTATCGCGTGCCTCGCGGCCTGCGCCAATGTCATTCCGGCGCCACCACCTTTGTGGAAAACGCGCTCGTTGGCGACCTCGTATTGCTCTGGCTTGCCACCGAGAGTCTTGGCCGCGATCTCCTGGAGCTTTTGCCTGGCGTCCATCGCCGCTGCGTGCGCGGCCCGGGTCATCGCGTGAGTCGTCTGGCTGCCGCCGGACACGCAGGTGAACGGAAGGTTGTTGGCCGTGTTGCCCCACACGACGTCGCACTTTTCCCAGGGCACACCGAGGACTTCCGCACCCGCACGGTGGACGTCGAACACCGATTCCGTTCCCAGGTTGCCAATCCCAGACTGGAAGGAGACGCGGCCATCCGGCCTGATGACAACCAGCCCGTCAAAGCCGACCGAGCCGCCGACGTAACAACTGAGCGACACGCCAACACCGCGCACCTTCGAGCCGATCCGTTTCGGAGTGCGCGCCACCCTCTCCCGCCATTTGAACTGCTCCGCGCCGCGATCGAGGGCTTCCTTGATGAATGAGCTCGTCGCATACAGCCGCTGGCCCTTCACCGGTCCTCCGAATGGCGCCTTTCCTTCCGGACAGTTGATGCGCCGGATGGCCACCTGGTCCAGTCCGAGCTTGCGCGCGGCCTTCGCGACGATCGGTTCGATAATAGCGATGCCCTGCATGCCTCCCGGCGAACTCTGCGCACTCCGGGGCGGAGTGTTCGTCAAGACCGTCGCCCCGCGCCAACGCATGGCTTGCGGCTGGTACAGGAGTGAGACGATGCGGCCCGATGAGGGGACATCGCCTTGCGCGTCGTAGGGACCGTTGTTGGAAATAACGAACATGTCGAGAGCCAGGATCCGTCCGTCCTGGGAGAAGCCGACCTTCATCCGGCCCATAAGACTGGGACGCGCACGGCCGATGAAGGTCTCTTCCTCGCGGCTGATGCGCATCATCACGGGAGCGTTGGCCTTCTTCGACAGAAGCGCAGGGATAGTCAATGTCACGCCGCCGGTGATCTTGCTGCCGAAGCCGCCCCCCGTGTATTCGCTGATCAGGACGACTTTGCCCGGGTCGATATTGAGCCATCGCGCGATGGCCGGCACGGTCTGAGCGGTGCTCTGGGTGCCGGTGTAAACGTAAACTTTACCGTTCTGCCAATAAGCCATCGCACTGCGGGTTTCGAGCGTCTGGTGGCTGGTGTCTGGAGTGACGAACGTTTCGTCCAGGACCAGGGCGGCATTTTTGAAGCCCGCGTCAAGATCGCCATACGACCATTCGTCGGGCGTCTTTCCCATCGGCAGACTGCCGTTTTTGGCCTCGGCGAAGTCCGCCTCAGTCCACTTGAGTTCCCCAATGCCAGGCGGCGGCGGACTTGGAGGTGGCGCGCCGGCGGCCGACGGTGGCGCCGGCGGATGAACCCAGATGTTCCCATCGGTTCTGGGGTTCGGCCCACCAGGCCGCAAGGTGTCGAGCGGATCGATGACGAACGGAAGCGGCTCGAAATCGATCCGAATCTTCTCGATCGCCTCCGCGGCGGTAAGTTCGTCGACCGCAGCCACGGCAAGAATCGGCTCGCCCCGGTACAGCGGCTCCATGCTGAGCCCGCGCTCACTCTTGGGGTTGGCCCGAATTACGGTGCCATTGTCGGTAAGGCTATCGGCCGGAGGGGGAAGCTCGTCCGCCGTAAGAATGGCTTTCACGCCGCGCATCGCGAGCGCCTCGCTCGCATCGATGCGCGTTACGCGCGCGTGAGGCAGCGGGCTCAGCAATAGTTTGCAGAACAGCATGCCTTCCGCGTGATAGTCTTCGGCGTATTTCGCTTGCCCCGTGAGCTTCGGATACAGGTCGGCGGTTGGGTAGTTCTTGCCGATCAGCTTGCGCCCAACCCCGTACACAGGTTCGGTTGCTTTGACCGGCTCGGCGCCCGTCCCAGCCACGGCTGGCCCCCTCATATTCTCCGCGCCGCGCATGATCGAGGTCAGGATCTTGTCGTAGTCCTGGCACCGGCACAGGTTTCCCGAGAGGCCTTGCGCCAACTCGGCCCGCGTGGGATTGGGGTTCGACTTCAGAAATCCCACCGATGCCATGATGAAACCGGGCATGCAGAACGCGCACTGGAAGCCTTCTTCGTCATGGACGCCTTGTTGCATCGGGTGCAGCGTTCCGTCGGCGCTTGCCAACCCTTCGATCGTCAGAACCTTCCGGTCGCGTACCGTGTGTGTGAGCACAGAGCATGCATAGTGAGGCACATCGTTAATAAGCACGGTGCAAGAGCCGCATTCGGCCCGGTCGCACCCCAATTTCGTGCCCGTAAGGCCCAGTTTATGGCGTAAGGTCCAGGCCAGCGTCTCCTGCTTCATGACGTCGACTCGCCGCTGCTGGCCGTTGACGTTGATGGTAAGGAGCCGTTCACCTGCGGCGCCGGCAGATTGGATGGACGCCCGGAATAGGTAGGCTGCTGAAGAGACTGCCGCGCCTCCGCCGATGACCCCTTTGATCAGGTCCCGTCTTGAGACCGTCTTCGGTGCGTGGCCCGTCTTGCACTTGTCGGTGCTTTCGCTCATCTTGGGGGCCCCTCTCTTTCCACACTACCAGGAGCAATCCGGTTGTGGGTGTGCGGCAGCCAAAGCGTGCGACCGCGACAGCCGACAGGGCCCAGGGTGAGGTACGCTCAGGACGTTCTTGCGGGCGCCCGCAGTCCAGCCAATCGCATCTCCCCCGCTGATCTGGGGGAAGGCGTTCGTCCAGCCGGGCCGCTCGCCGGACTCCCGAGATTGCCTACCAGCGTCCCGGCCGCCCGGCGATTCGCGGCGGATGCCAGCGGTTTCTAGACCGGCGAGCGGTTGCGGTAGGATTGTGAGCATGCAGGGGCGGCTCGATGTTCGAGCCCAGCTAGGATGACATCCGATGGAGACCGAGCCAATCAGCGGGCAAGCGGCGGGCGGCGTGCGTGGCGTCCCGCAGCCGGTAGCCGCACCAATCACTCAGGCCGCTATTTTTCTGGTCGCGACGCTAAACCCAGGCCCCGGCAATCGCACGGCCGTTCGGGCCTTCTGCGGGGACTTCGCCGCGCTGGTGCGGGCGGTCGAATTCCGCGACATTGAGGCAGGCCTCTCCTGCGTCCTGGGGTTCGGGTCCGACGCGTGGGACAGACTCTTTGGACCACCTCGGCCGAGGGAGTTGCATCCGTTCCGGGAGATTCGCAGCGGAGCGCGCCACGCCGTCTCCACGTCCGGCGACTTGCTGTTCCACATTCGCGCGAAGCACATGGATTTGTGCTTCGAGCTTGCGACGCAAATCATGGCACGTATCGGGAATGCCGTTTCGCCGGTGGATGAGGTGCAGGGATTCCGTTACTTCGACGACCGCGATCTGTTCGGCTTTGTCGATGGAACCGAGAATCCGAGGGCCGACGCGGCGATCGACGCCGTGCTCGTCGGCGGGGAGGACGCCGCGTTTGCCGGCGGCAGCTACGTTGTCGTACAGAAGTATCTTCACGATCTTGGCGGATGGAATGCACTGTCCACCGAGGCGCAGGAACGAATCATCGGTCGCGCGAAGCTCTCGGACATTGAGTTGGACGATTCCATAAAGCCAACCTCAGCGCACAACGCACTAACCACGATCGTCGAGGACGGAAAAGAGATCAAGATCCTGCGCGACAACATGCCCTTCGGCCGACCCGCATACGGTGAATTTGGCACCTATTTCATCGGCTACAGCCGTTCGCCCCGCACGGTAGAGCAGATGCTCGACAACATGTTCATTGGCCGGCCGCCCGGCAACTATGACCGGCTGCTCGACTTCAGCCGGGCGGTCACCGGAAATCTGTTCTTCGTGCCATCGGCGACATTTCTGGAGAACGTGATCGAGGACCTGCCAGCGGCTGTGGAGCCTTCCGCCGCGCCGGCGTCCCTCGAGCCCCGTCCGTCTAGCCATTCGGAGAACGATGGCTCGCTCCACATCGGTTCCCTCAAAGGAGATGTCTCACATGAATAATCTGCATCGTGAGCTTGCCCCAATTTCTGATGCGGCCTGGGCTCAGATCGAAGAGGAAACGTCGCGGACGCTCAAGCGCTACCTCGCCGGAAGGCGCGTCGTCGACGTGCACGGGCCGGAGGGCGGCGGTCTCTCCGCCGTTGGCACCGGCCACCTGCAAACGATTGCTGCTCCGAGAGACGGCGTCGTCGCCAGGCAGCGAGAGGTGAAGGCCCTGGTCGAGTTGCGTGTGCCGTTCGAGCTGGATCGGCAGACAATCGACGATGTCGAGCGTGGCGCGAACGACTCCGATTGGCAACCGGCCAAGGATGCCGCGCGCCAGATCGCTTTCTCCGAAGACGGCGCCGTGTTCGAGGGCTATGCCGCTGCCGGCATCGCCGGCATCCGTCAGGGGACCAGCAATCCGGTTATGGCGCTTCCCGCCGAAGTGCGCGAGTATCCGCAAGCCATTGCCCAAAGCCTGAGTCAGTTGCGCATGGTCGGCGTCAACGGCCCCTATTCGGTGCTGCTCGGCGCCAACGCCTACACCGCGCTGGCCGAGACCAGCGACCATGGATACCCCGTGCTGGAGCACGTCAAGCGGCTCGTTGACGATAAGATCGTCTGGGCACCCGCCATTTCCGGCGCTTTCGTGCTGAGCACCCGTGGCGGCGACTTCGACTTGCACATCGGCCAGGACTTCTCCATCGGCTATTCGAGCCATACCGACGCCATTGTTCGTCTGTATCTACAGGAGACGTTTACCTTCCTGTTGCTCACCGTCGAGGCCGCCGTCGCGCTGCAGTGAGTCCGACGGAGGGTCGGCCGTCCACACTCCCGGCGTTCTCCCGGCTTCCGAGGCCAAGGTGCGCGACGCCGGATGACGAATGGGTGGGCAGTTGGGTCGGCGGATCTCCTGGCCGATGCGCAGGCGATCAACTCTCACATAAGCGCCAACCGTTGTTTGGGCCTGT
>Ga0265316_10005654_pt1 | contig 12098 bp, 12 predicted proteins | sample 4522metaG_FD_202092 | JGI IMG/M metagenome (GOLD analysis project Ga0265316, IMG submission 202092) | Rhizosphere microbial communities from Carex aquatilis grown in University of Washington, Seatle, WA, United States - 4-5-22 metaG | ecosystem: Host-associated > Plants > Roots > Rhizosphere >... | reverse complement strand
AATACGGACTCGTCCCTTGATGCTATCCGGCAGTATAAACAAACTAATCCGGGCGGAAAAGTCATCGCGGGTGGTTTCGGTCCGAGTTTTGAACCGGAGAAATGGCTTTCAGGGGGCGTCGATATTGTGGTGCGGGGAGAAGGAGAAAAAACCGCCCCGTTAGCCGTAAAAGCAATAATAAACGGGGATCCGCTGGAAAGTATCCAGGGCATCAGTTACCGAAAGGACGGCGAGATAAAACATAATGAAAATCGCCCGTTATTAACTGAACAGGAACTCTCGGAAGCGCCCCTACCCTTCTATCCGGATTACATTAAGAAAAAAAGGAACTTGCATACAGTTAATGAATCAAGGGGCTGCTACGGAAATTGTAAATTTTGCTGTGTCACCGTCGCCTATAAACACACATACAGGATGAAAACTCCGGAAAGGATCGTTGCGGAAGTCAGAGACAGCAAAGACCGCGAAGCAATATTTTTTACCGGAGATAATTTAGCGCCAAGGCCGAAACGGGCCGCTTCCCGGCAAGTGGCGCAAAAACTGATCGAAGCAAAGCTGATCAGGCGGTATTTAGCCCAGATCGATGCCAGCTTCGCGGAAGATACCGACCTGGTGAAAATATGGAAAAAAGCGGGGCTATTTGCCGTTTTCCAGGGCAAGGAATCAATTAATTCCGAATCCCTGAAAAATGTCAGCAAACCTTTCACCGCCGAAGAAAGCATCAGGTCAACCGAGATATTAAGAAAATTGGGTTTGTTTGTGCATGACATGTTTGTAGTGGGGATTGACGGCGATACACCCAAAACTATTGAAAACTTTAAAAAATTCCTGAGAAAAGAAAATAAATCTAATAGCGGTCAACTTTTGATATTAACGCCTTTCGCCGGTACTCCGGTCGGTGATGAAAAAACGGTTTTTGAATTTGCAAAATGCGAGAGCAATTTGTTCGACGCGCAGCACCTCGTTTCGGCGCCGCCGCAAGGTTTCACCTGCGCCGAATTACAGGAAACCGATCTTGCCCTGCATTTTGATCTATTTAGTAACCGGCACCTCTTGCGCACTTTATTATATGATTCCAGGCAGCTTTTTTCTGATCCGGTCAGAGCATTCAGATTATACGCCACTGATGTCTTCGCTCACGTTTATGCCCGGAAAACAATCGGGTCCATGAAAAAAGATCCGTATTACCGGAAACATTTGCAAAATTTAAGACAAATTGATATTAAAAAGACCGAAGCCCTAAATGTGTAGGGGATAGACCGCAGATATCGAAAACAAAGATGTATTTCATTCGTTAAGTGGAGAAATAAATATGGAAATTGAACAGAACAAGATTTTAGAAGCGCTTAAAATTGCTATTGAGCTGGAAAAAGACGACAAGGAATGCTACCTGCAGGCAAGCCAGGATAGCGGTAACGATGTCGGCCGGAAAATATTTGGGTCACTTGCTCACGACGAGGATCTACACCGTAAGAAATTCGAAGAGATATTTAATGATATCCAACAGAATAAAGGCTGGCCCTTAATCGATCCAATGTCAGATAACAGTCAAAAACTGCGTGAATTATTTAACGAAACTTGTGCAGCGGCCGGAGTAAATGTCAAGGCAGCGGGTATGGAATTGGATGCCATCAGCACCGCGATCCAAAAGGAAAAAACCAGCTACGATTTCTATAAGCGGCAGAGCCAGAATGCGACCTTTGATACTGAACGGACTTTTTATGAGGCTGTCGCCGCCGAGGAAATGCAACATGAGCTGGTTCTGACGGATTACCTTGAATATCTTACGGACCCCGTAGATTGGTTTACCAGAGTGGAGCATCATTCTCTGGATGGGTAGAAGTGAATCGACCGGCATTGTTATTCAGGCAGTACCGTGCCGGGGTTAATGCCTGTTACGCTCCTGTATCTATTTCCCGCCGGGTTTTTAGTCGAAACATCAAAGCGGACAAATTTTGAATACGTTATAATGCAGAAAAGAACGGCAGATTCGTTATGAGAAAGAATATATGGCTCCCGTTAATAATAATCAGCGTGCTGTGGTTCGCAGGCATCGGTGGAGCCTATTTTGCCCTGGCTCACATTGATTCTCCCAAACCTTCAATCTTAATTCTGGAACCAAATTTCAAATTCTACTCCGACCAGGCCGCGACTGTTGCTATCGACAAGATCAGATTGCCCGAAATTACACAGGGTGGTGTTTTTACTTTTACTTTTTATTTAAAAAATACCGGCACGGCCAGCCAGAATATTTCCGCGGCAAATATCTCTGTCCCCGCTTCCACGGGCACCCTTACTTTGACCTTTGACGGCCAGGCTCAAACAACTTTGGCAGTTAACTCCGTTGTCAGGGTGGACGGTATATTGGCAGTAACCGGTCAGCTGACCGAAAGCAATACTGATTTTACCCTCTCAATTAACGCGAATCCCGCGACAGCTGCAATTACCACAACACCACCGGTGACGACATTACCCCCTGGAACCACCGCCACTACTGTCACGACACCGTCTCCAACCAAAACGACGGCGACCACGGCCGCGACCACAACTACAACCTCGCTGCCGGTAACCACTTCCACAACGACTACAACACCGGCGGCGCTGAACGGACAGGCTATTTTTAACACGAATTGTATTTCGTGTCACCGTTCACCCCCGCTCGTTGCCAACCGTACCCAGGCGCAGCTTGCGGTATTTATTTCCGGTCACAACACGGGCAGGAATCTTACCAGCGCACAAGTAACGGCAATTGCCATTTTTCTGAAACCGTGAAAGTTGTTAAATACAGTGTGAAAGCGGCAATAATTGTTTATCATTCAGGAGCAGACTGCTGATAAAGTAAGTGCTAACAAATAGAAAACGAAAAATCGGATAAATCCCTCCTAACCTCCCTTTCGCGAAAGGGAGAGAACTAAAATATAATATTAAAATTAATGAAAAAAGACACTAATTCAGCAGTCTCCGGGGGGAAAATGTTAAAAAAAGTATTGTTACTTTCGACGCTTTTGTTATTTGCGTTGGCATTGGCAATTATCGGGATTAATTATTTGACAAGTTATTTATTCTTGAAAATTCCCTGGCTTTTAGCGGTATCCGTGTTTCTCGGGGTTTTGACCGGCGGTCTAACTTCGAAATTGAAAAACAAATCCCTCCCCAAAGTGCCCGCGGGCCAGGTGAAAAGGCATAATACCGGTTCTTTTCTGGAACATTGGGGAACGGCAGCCGGGATATTTCTATTGATGCTTTCGGGATTGCTGCTGCACGGCAATCCCAGCCTGTTCCAGACGAATTTCCATTTCCTCGGCCTGTTTTTAGCTTTATTTTTTGGGAGTTATTTTCTCGCGGATTTCTTCGCATCAAAAAAATACTTCGGACTCTTACCAAACCTTCTCGATATCTTCGACGGTACCATCAAGAAGTATCTTTTCAGGGCGAAGTGGAACGATAACGGGAAATATCTTTCCTCTCAGAAATCAGCTTTTCTGCTTTTCACTACGTTCGGTATTGGAATATCGGTTACCGGTCTTATCAAAATAGCCGGATTGTTATGGCGCCTGCCGCCAGAACTGGTAAAAATATCGACGCTGGTACACGATATCACTTCCGTTTTATTTGCTGCGGTGGTTTTTATCCATATTTTATTAGTGTTGACCGTAGCTGCTCACCGCCGTTTACTCCGTTCCTGGTTTACCGGCACAGTGCCCGATGAAAGCCGGAAAATACCGACTCCGGACCCGCCCGAAAAAGAGCCCGGCGGGGATATCCCTGAATAGCACGGGACTCCTTCCGTGAGTGGTGTTTAAGCGGTTACCGGTTTCTCGCCAACAAGCACTATGAGAGCGCCTGAAAGTACCTCTACAACGACGGGCGTGGTACCAATAATATCCCCATCTGCTTGAACCGGCAGGGGAAGACGGCTTTTAATTGAGACAACCTTCGCGGCATTAATAAAATGTGAGAGCCGTTTTGCCGGTTTTCCAGTGATCATTTCGAATAAGTACCGCGGATAATCCAGAATTGTCTGAATACCCATGATCCAGACATCCAGGTGCCCGTCATCGATACGAATATCCGGCCCCTTCGGGTAAAGCGTTTTAGCCATGATCCCGGAGTTAAATATCGCCACTTCAATTGCGCGATATTTCAAAGCCTTTCCGTCCACCGATACAGTCAGATACCGTTGTTTCAACGTGAACAGTTTAATAACCAGGGTCCAGACATACGCGATCCGGCCAAAACGTTTTTTGTTTTCAGGGCTGGTACTGCTTACTACAGCTGCGCTAGCGCCCAGGCTGATATTGAGAACATATGTCTTTTTGCCGATTCTCATCGCGTCGATCTTTCTTAGTTTATAAGCTCCGGCAATCAGCGCGACCGCGTCTTCTATTTCAAGCGGGATCCCAAGTTCGTGGGCGAGCAGGTTCCCTGTTCCCGCAGGGATAATGCCGAGAGGGACCGTGGTACCAACCACGCCGCTTATCACCGCGGAAACCGTTCCATCGCCGCCGGCGGCCACTACCACGTCGAATTTTTCTTTTAGCCGGGTTTTAACAATATCACCGATATCGTCTTCTTTTTTTGTCTCGTAAATCTCAAAATTGATTTGGGCAATTTTGAAACTTTTGCTGATTGCATTTTTAATTGGATCCGAAGTATTTTTCCCTGAACCGGGGTTCAATATTATTAATACCTTCAAATTCTTTCCTTTGCCGCAAACACTTCAGATTACGATTTGGAAACGGTTGCCTGGAATTATTTGGAATAAGCCAACTTTATCATTTTGTACAATCGTGCACAACCACACTTATTAAAGCCAAAAACCTCCATGTGTAATTCCGGGAATGTTCGATAAGGCCGTTGTTCAAGCTGGAAATGAAATAAGTCGGAGCGTAACAAATTTTATTTCGTAATTGTTGTATATTATGAGCAGCAAGCTATATTTGCCTGTCGAATGTTGAAATCATCAGCATTGGCAATGTTGTTTGATGGGCTGTGGATCAAGGTGAAAATTAACTGGTATTTACTCAACGCGGGAAAATTACAAAAGCAACCGTCACCCTCCGGTTGGCCGAAAGGGGATATCAGTTTGCAGGGTGAGAGCTGGTTCGATATCGAAGATGCGCAGCCGGAGGAAATCCGACAATTCCTGACCCCGTTAAACCTTCATCCGCTGATCCTCGACCGGTGTGTAGACCAGGCGGATGTTCCAGGTGTGATATCTTACGATAAGGCTGTTCTGCTGGAGTTTCCTATCGCTTTCGATGAGGAGTCGGATAATCAGGCTTATCTGACATTCGTTTTACAGTCACCGGTATTAGTGACTATCCGCCACGGTAAGATGCCTTCTATCGATGAGCTTGCGCAAAGTTTAACAGGAGAAAAAGCGCCCCTTTTAAGTCACCTGGTGCAAATACTATATTTGATTCTGGACGATATTACAGATACGAGCGTGCAGGCGGAAACTACCGTTCGCGACGAGATCCTGAATACAGCCAAAACCCTGACCAAAAATCCGGGATCAGTGCATACGGAGGATCTCACAAAACTGCGTTGGCAGGTAGATAAACTGGTAGCGTTAATAGAAAATCAACAATATTGTATTGCCGGTCTTAATGCTTCAGATAACGAGGCATTACAAGAACCGCACCGCAGGGCCTATCTTCAAGACTTGCAATCGGAGATCGAGATAGCGCAAAGAGGGATTTACCGGTTGGAAACGCGAGTCAATGATTTATATGCGTACTACCAGATGGCGGGCAGCGATCTGGTGGAAAAACGTTTACGCACCCTTACCATTATTTCCGCGATTACTTTGCCGCTGGGATTGATAGCCGGATTATTAGGTATGAACGTGGGCGGAGTGCCGTGGATTACTTTTTCGCTTGGTTTTATAGTCGTTATAATCCTGATGGTCGTAATTGCCGCAGTTGAACTATGGTATTTCAAACAAAAAGGATGGTTTGATTAGCTGCGGTTGATCTCTGCTTTAAAGGCAGTTTCCTGGCATCTTTTTTTTAATTGTCCAAAAAAGTGATCAGAACGGGAAGCTCGTTGCTCATCGGGAAATCTCAAAGGGTCGTTCCAAACAAGATTCCCGATTCTTGACCTGAGATTCACGCATCGGGTATACTCCAGATTAGGGAGAGGTGTAAAAATACATTCAACGGCTGAATACCCACACACGAACTTTAAAGCCATCACTACACTTGACACTCCATGATATTTGCGAAAAACAGAAAAGGCGTGGGGAAGACGCATGCAATCTCTCCTCTCACAAACTAATTCCATACCCTTTATCCGCGATTATCTTAACCCCTTTTTAAAATAAAATTTCAGTCCTGGTTTTGCTATAAAACCGTAGATTGATCAACACAGGAGAATACCAGTGCCATACGATGCAAGTAAAATGAAAGAATGGCAGATTGCCGAAGCGGCCGAAGAACATCTGCCCGGACCCGAAGAATGGCAGGCCAGGCTCAGCCTGCAAAAAGGCGAAATGATCCCGTACGGCAAGACGCCGAAGCTGGATTTTGCAAAAATCCTCGAACGGCTGCAGAAAAAACCGGACGGTAAATATATCGAGGTGACCGCCATCACCCCCACACCCCTCGGCGAGGGTAAGAGCACCACCTCCATCGGCTTGATCGAAGGATTGGGTAAACGCGGTAAAAATGTCGGCGGCGCATTGCGGCAGCCGTCAGGCGGCCCGACCATGAATGTAAAAGGCACCGCGGCCGGCGGCGGTAACGCCCTGCTGATCCCGATGACCGAATTCTCGATGGGCCTGACCGGTGACATCAACGATATTATGAATGCCCACAACTTGGCTATGGTAGCCCTGACCGCCAGAATGCAGCATGAGCGCAATTACGATGATGCCCACCTTCAAAAACTGACCGGCATGCGGCGGCTGGACGTTGACCCGGCGCGCGTGGAATTCAGCTGGATCATGGATTTCTGCGCCCAGAGCCTGCGTAACATTGCTATCGGCATGGGCGGCAAGAAAGACGGATTCCCGATGCAATCGAAGTTCAGCATCGCCCCCAGCTCCGAACTGATGGCCATCCTGGCCGTCGTCAGCGATCTCAAGGATATGCGGCAGCGCATGGACAAGATCACCCTGGCCTACGACAAACAAGGGAGACCGGTCACCACCGGCGACCTCGAAGTGGGGGGCGCGATGACTGCCTGGATGCGCAATTCCATTAACCCGACCCTCTGTTACAGCGCCGAGTACCAGCCGATTATGGTGCATGCCGGGCCTTTCGCCAACATCGCCATCGGGCAATCATCCATTATCGCCGACCGGCTGGGTTTGAAAATGTTCGATTATCATGTGACGGAATCCGGTTTCGCCGCCGATATCGGTTTTGAAAAATTCTGGAATGTGAAGTGCCGTCTGAGCGGTCTGAAACCGAATGTATCCGTGCTGGTAACCACGATCCGTGCCCTGAAAATGCACGGCGGCGGACCGAAAGTCGTTTCCGGTTTGCCGCTTTCCGAAGAGTATACCAAAGAGAATATTGGACTGGTCGAAGCCGGACTGCCGAATTTATTGCACCACATCCAGACCATTAAAATGTCCGGCGTGAATCCGGTGGTCTGCATCAACAGCTTCACTACCGATACCGCCGGGGAAGTGAAGGTCATCAAACGCGCCGTCGAAGCAACGGGCGCCCGCTGCGCGGTTTCCACCCATTGGGCACACGGCGGCGAAGGCGCGCTGGAACTGGCGGACATGATCATCGATGCCTGCAAGAAGAGCAATGGGTTCCAGTACCTTTACCCCAACGAAATGAAATTAAGGCAGCGCGTCGAAAAGATCGCGACCACCGTTTACGGCGCGGACGGCGTGGACTGGTCGCCGGAAGCAAAGGCCAAAGCAGAGTATTTTGAAAGCGACCCGAAATACGATGAATACAGCACAATGATGGTCAAAACCCAGCTCTCCCTGACACATATGCCCGATCTGAAAGGCGTGCCCAAAGGCTGGCGCTTGCCCATCCGCGACATCCTGCTCTATTCCGGGGCGAAATTCCTCTGTCCCTGCGCCGGGACGATCAGCCTGATGCCGGGCACCGCCTCCGACCCGGCGTTCCGGCATGTCGACGTTGACGTCAATACAGGAAAAGTTTCCGGTCTGTCATAAGGGCTGGTTTTTTCTTGGATAATTATATTTCGTCTTAAGCAGAAAATGTTTAGAGGGGATGCGCCCCTCTAAACATTTTCCTGTGAGTCTGCAACGCAATACTTCCCTGCGGGAAACCGGTAACTTGACGTTTTGCTTGTCAAGCTATAATCTATAGTTGGATAGTTGGAATGTTAGATTGTTGGAGAAATTTATGTCAGACCTGGTTCAGGTACGCAAAAAAGCACAGGTTACGCTACCGCAGTCGGTAAGGCAGGAGCTCGGCATAGAGGAGGGAGACTTCCTTGATATTCAGGTGCGAAGCGGAGAGATAGTGCTTAAAGTAAAGAAGCTGGTGGATAAAGACCAGGCATGGTTCTGGACGAATCGCTGGCAACAAGGCGAAAAAGAGGTTGAAGAAGATATACGCGCTGGCCGCGTGTATAATTTTCCTGATGCCAAACAGGCCGTGGAGTTCCTTCACAAACAGGCTGGAAAGAAATCTGCTAAATTGAATGAGCACGGCTGATAATGCCCATTCAACTTACCAACCGGTTTGTTCGCCAGTATGGACAATTAACTGCGACAACACAACATAAGGTAGACAAAGCATTAAGGTTACTTGACGTTGATTTCCGGCATCCTGGTCTTCATAGCCATCCGGTGGAGAGTGCTCCAGGGGTTTTTGAAGCCTATGTCGATGTCAAGTACCGGATGACTTTTGAGCGGCATAAGGATACATTCCTCATGCGTAATGTTGATAACCATGATGAATGTCTCAGGAATCCTTAAAGCTTTGACCGGTTAAGCAAAGTTGGAATTGTTTTAGTAACTACAAGAATTTCTCATCAATCAAATCGTATCTATAAGTTGGAAGATAACAACAAATGCCATCGTTATTTAATAATGCAAATCCCGATTTAATTGCTCATATACATTCAGGAGCACAAAATTGACCATAAAAATCGCGGTAGCCGGGAAAGGCGGTTGCGGCAAAACCTCCACCACCGCACTCGTTATCCGTTATTTGAAAAAGAACGGCAATGTTCCAATTCTGGCTGTGGACGCCGACCCCAACGCCAACCTGGGTGAAAGCATTGGATTAAAAGTGGGGCAAACCATCGGCACAATATTGGACGGCTTCCAGCACGACAAGATCAGCATTCCGCCGGGCTTGACCAAAGAAGCCTACCTTGAATACAAACTGAACGAGACCATCGTAGAGAGTGAGGGCCTCGACCTGATCACGATGGGACGCGGACAGGGGCCGGAATGTTACTGCTACCCCAACCTGATCCTGAAAAAATTCATCGAAGGATTATCGGACAGCTATAAATACGTGGTGATGGATAATGAGGCTGGTATGGAGCACCTCAGCCGTAAAACTACCGACGAGGTGGATGCACTGCTGCTGGTTTCCAACCATTCGGTCAAAGGCGTCCGCGCCATCGCGCGTATTTTGGAATTAGTCAGTGAATTGAAACTGCGTGTGAAAAAGAAAGTTATCATCATTAATCTTGTGCCTGACACCCTCGATCCGCTGGTCGCCGCGGAATTGCAGCGGCTGGGCTTGCAAGCTGATGTTATTATCCCGGAAGACAAAACCCTGTACCGCTTTGACCTGGAACAGAAACCATTAATGGAAATGCCGGATAATTCTCCCGCGGTACAGGCAGTGGCAAAGATGATGGCAGGATTAAATATTGGTAACCCTGGATTATAAAAATTCTCTCACAATCTCTCCCGCGGAGATAAGGGTACGGGACCTTGTCCTCAGGAAGGAGAGGATGGCATAATGGGAGAATTTCATAGCTTTATAAAACCATCTCACACCTTCATCACTGTCACTGGTATTTACCCCGGTTAAACTTTATAATTATGATACAATTGGAGAACAAATGACCGCTAAACTAATTATGGGCTCAGAAATTGCCCTGCAGATCCGCGAAGAGATCAAACAGGAAGTCATCCGGTTAAAAGCCGAACATAATTTGGTGCCCGGTCTGGCTACCGTTTTACTGGGCGCGGACCCCGGCTCCCTCTCCTATATTTCCGGTAAAGAAAAGACCGCCAAAGAACTCGGCTTTTATTCAGAGCGGATCGACCTGCCGGAGACCACTTCGCAAAAAGACCTGCTGGCAATCGTTGATAAGCTGAACAAGGACCCGAAAATTCACGGCGTTCTTGTGCAGATGCCTTTGCCGCAACATATCGACGAAAACGAAGTCCTTTATGCGATCAATCCTAAAAAGGATGTCGATGCTTTCCACCCGGTCAATGTCGGCAAACTGATGATCGGCGATGCGGATTATCTCCCTTGCACTCCGGCGGGGATCCAACAGATGCTGATCCGTTCCGGCGTTAACACCGACGGCGCGGAAGTAGTCATTGTCGGCAGAAGCAATATTGTCGGCAAACCGATTGCCATTATGTTATTACAGAAGAATAAAGGCGCCAACGCCACGGTGACCCTCTGCCACACCCATACCCGGGACTTGGCATTCCATACCCGTCGCGCGGATATTCTGATCGTAGCTGCCGGTAAGCCGAAATATATCACGGCGGATATGGTTAAAGAAGGCGCGGTTGTTATCGATGTCGGGGAAAACCAGATCGGCACCTCGAAGAGCGGCAAGCGTATCCTGCGGGGCGACGTTGACTTTGATGCCGTCAAAGAAAAAGCCTCCATGATCACCCCCGTGCCAGGCGGCGTGGGTCCAATGACAATCACGATGTTGATGTTAAATACCCTCAAAGCTGCCAAACTGGCGGCGGGGCTTACTGCATAAGGGAGAACGCTAAATGGCAATAGAGATTCCGAAAACCCGTTATTCCGGTAAAGTTAAAGAAATCAAATTGGGTAAGGGTGAAAAGGCCGTCACCGTCGGCGGCGAAAACTCTTATCCTTTTTATCTTTTTGAAGGGACGATGCCGCATCATCCCCGGATTGCGATGGAAGTCCCGGACTGCGCGCCGGAAGAATGGCCGAAGGCAGCCATCGAGCCTTTTCATGATGTTAAAAACGATCCGGTCGCCTGGGCGAAGAAGTGTATCCATACCTACGGCGCGGAAATGATTTGTCTGCAACTTACCAGCACCGACCCCAACGGTCTGAACCGCGGCGCGGATGAAGCAGCCGCTCTGGTTAAAAAAGTAGCAGACGCCGTCGATGTCCCCATCATAGTCTGGGGCACAGCCAACCACGAAAAAGATACGCAAGTACTCACCAAAGTTTGCGAAGTCTGCCAGGACAAACGGTTGATCATCGGCCCCGTCGAAGAAAAGGATTACAAGAAAATTGGTGCGGCGGCGATCGCTTACAAGCATACAGTTGTTGCCTCCAGCCCGATCGACATCAACCTGGCCAAACAATTGAATATTCTGCTCGGCAACCTCGGTGTCGCCGACGACATGATCCTGATGGATCCTACGGTCAGCGGTATTGGCTACGGCCTGGAATATTGCTATTCGGTGATGGAACGCATGCGCATGGCCGGATTGACCCAGCAAGACGAAAAACTGCAGTACCCCATTATTTGCAACCTGTCCAAAGAGGTCTGGAAATCCAAAGAAGTCGCCCAGCCGGACAATGAAAGCAATATGGGCAACGCTAAAAACCGCGGCATCCTGATGGAAGCGATGTCCGCCGTGACCTTGTTAATGGCCGGCGGCGATATCATCATCATGCGGCACCCCGAAGCGATCAAACTGACGAAAGAGATGATCGTTGATCTGGCATCTTAACTCGCACAAAGCAGGTGGATAAATTGGCAGACAAGAAAATTACCCCGAAAGACATGCGTGAGGCAGTTCCTCACATCGAAATAAAACCGGTCACCGTCATCAATTTTGCAGCGGGTATCGCCTCTGGAACGGAATTTTACAGCGGTATTGCCCGCAAAATAACGCATGATTTGATCGCCGCGGGCAAAGGGCAAAAACCCGGCGCGGTGATTAAAGATGAATCGAA
>Ga0265316_10005653_pt1 | contig 12099 bp, 12 predicted proteins | sample 4522metaG_FD_202092 | JGI IMG/M metagenome (GOLD analysis project Ga0265316, IMG submission 202092) | Rhizosphere microbial communities from Carex aquatilis grown in University of Washington, Seatle, WA, United States - 4-5-22 metaG | ecosystem: Host-associated > Plants > Roots > Rhizosphere >... | reverse complement strand
TCAAAGTTAGTGTTGTCGACGAATCGACTCGCCCGTGCCGTCGTCGGTGGTTTCCACGGCGCCGGCAGATGGCGTGCCGATCAGTCCAACCGATGGACCATTGCCTGCGGCTGTGAGAACGCAAAGTGAGGGTAGTCGACGAATCGACGCGCACGTGCCGTCGTCGGCGACTTCCACGGCGCCGGCAGAGGGCACGAGGATCAGTCCAACCGATAGGCCATTGCCTGCGGCTGTGAGAACGCAAAGTGACGGCAGTCGACGAATCGACGCGCACGTGCCGTCGTCGGTGGTTTCCACGGCGCCAGCAGAGGGCACCCGATCTCCCCAGAACCTGGCCTCGTCGCGCACAGCCTCGACGCCAGCGATGGAAAGCCGGTCTACCCCGCTTGTTGCGGCAACGGTTCCAGAAGTTCCAGCAACGGGGGCACCTGTGTTTCACGCCGCAACTCCGGAACTGGCGGTCCCCTCAGCGACGGCCGACGATCTGCGCCTAGCTCATGTTCTTGCAACGACGGGATCGGCATCTGCACCTGCTCCGGTTCGCCCCGTCGACAACTCAGGGAGGAACGGCCCACCGCACCTATCCCCGCGCGCTGCGCCGGTCGCGGCCACGCCGAGAGGGGACTCGGGGCCTGACATCCCACCGCACCTATCCCCGCGCGCTTCGCGGGCGCCGGCCACGACTCCGGCTCCTGGCCCGTCCACGGCCACGACCACGACCACGGCCACGACCACGGCTACGACCACGGCTACGGACACGACTACGGCCACTGCTCCTGTCACGGCTACGGCGCCCGTCACTGTCGCGGTCCCTGCCACTGTCGCTGCGCCCACGGCAGGCGCCGGCACCTCTTTCGCCCCAGCGGAAAGCAGTCCGGACCACGGTTCCGTGCCGGCTACGACAACCGCGGATGCCAGCGGCGCCATCGCACCCCGGCCGGGGACAGCCGCCGACGGCCACCGAGCTACAGCCGCGCCTACGCAGCCTGCGGAGGTGACGGCCCCGTCGTTGCCAGCTACGGCGACGACCGTTTCTGCCAGATCCGCAGGGCCGACCGACGTGACCCGAGCTGCGGCTGGCCCGCCGTCGCCGCCCTCGGCTCCAGCCACTGTACCCGCTGTCTCGGCCGCACCAGTCCCCAGTGTTCCCGGCGTGCCGGCGATCCTTCCTGCGCCTGAACTAGGTGAAAGACCGAGGGAGACCCGCTCGGAAACCCGGGCACGCTTGTCGGACCCCAGTGCGGAACCGCTGGCTCCGTTGCCCGCTTTCAACGCGGTTCCGGACGCTCCCTCTGTCTCCCACAGCCATCACCTGCGCCCGGCCGAGACAGCCCCGGTTCGCGAAAACGGTCATCTGTCCCGGACTGGCGAAGTCAAACCGACTGGGGACGCGCCCCCCGTGTCGCTGGCCACGTCTGGGCAGCAATCGGGAGCAGAGGGGCTTCGAGCCGAAGCGCCACTGCCGACCACATTTGCCCAGAATCAGTCGCAGATCCCGCTGCCGAATCAACCGTCGGGGGGCACCGGGGCGATCAACGCGCCCGCAGTCGACCCGCGTGCGGCCGCGCACCCGTCACCGCATGCCGCTCCGCTGGCCGCTCAGCTTTCCGGCGACGAGGGGCTCACCGTGACCGTGCTGCCGCACTCCGCGCACATGGCGATCGAATCACCCGATGGGGACTTGGCCCTGCACCTGCGCGTTCGCGAGGGCAGCGCCGAAATCACCATGGGTGGGTCCATGGCCCACCTCTTCCAGTCCCGCGCGCCTGAGGCGCGTGCGGCGCTGGCCAGCGAGGGACTTACCTTGGGGCGGTTCGATTCGGGCCAATCCGGTGGCGGACAGAACGGGCAGCCCGCACCTGAACTCCGAGAACGGTCCAGCGAAACTCCAGCTCCGTATCGGTCGAGTCAAGGCACCACGCTGCCCACCACGCAGGAAGGCCGCATCCACGTTACCGCGTGAAGGAGACCACCATGTCCATCGAAACATCGAGTACCTCCGGCACCACCTCCGCCACGCAACAGCCTCCCGGCGCAACGGGATCCAGCAAGCTCGGCAAGGACGAGTTTCTCAAGATCCTGACGACCCAGCTTGCCAATCAGGATCCCACTGCGCCCATGGATGATGGGGCCTTCGTGGCGCAGTTGGCACAGTTTTCGACATTGGAACAGATGCAGAACTCCAACGACACGCTTACCCAGTTGCTCACATTGCAAAAATCATCTGGCCAGACCGATCTGGTGTCGATGGTGGGCAAGGACGCCGTGTACGACGCGAATGTGATGGACCTCAGCCAGGGCGGCGCCATCAGCGTCAACACCACCCTGGCCAAACCCGCAACGAACGTCGTCATGGAAGTCGACGACGCGGACGGCAACGTCATACGCAACCAATCGTTCGGCGCGCTGCCCGCTGGCACCAAGACCCTCACTTGGGATGGACGCAACAACTCAGGTGTAGTCCAGCAGCCCGGAACCTACGTCATCAGAGTGTCAGCCACCGCCATCGATGGCCAGGCGGTTCCCGTGACCCAGGAATCCCGAGGCCGCATCACCGGGGTGACATTCCACGACGACGGAAACACCGAGCTCATGCTCGGCAATACGCCCATCCTGCTTAGTGAAGTCAAATCAATTGAGGAACCCAGTACTACTCCGTAACAACAGGAAAGGAACAGAAACATGAGTCTATTGACCGCAATGTATTCCGGCTACAGTGGCCTTAGTGCGACCAGCGACGAGTTGTCGGTGGTCGGCGACAACATCGCCAACAGCCAAACCGTGGGATTCAAGGCCTCCCGCACTTGCTTCGCCGATGCCATGACCCAACAATTGGTCGAGGGCGGCGGCGAGCAGGGCTTGGGGGTGCGCACCCTTACCGTGCAGAAACTGATGGCCCAGGGCGCCTTTGCCACCACCAATCAAGACACCGACTGCGCCATCCAGGGTAATGGCATGTTCGTGCTCAAGGGCAACTACGGCGGAGCCAGCGGGACCTTCTACTCCCGCAATGGCCAGTTCGTCATTGGCGCCGATGGCTTCCTGGTCAACCTGCAAGGCTTGCACGTGCAGGGCATGCAGGCGGATCCTACGGGTGACATCTCGTCAGGGCTCCTCGGCGATCTGCAGGTGGGCAATGCTTCGGCCCCTGCCAAGCCGACCGACAACATCACCGTGCGTGGCAACTTGGACGCCCAAGCCAAACCGACGGAGAATGCCGACGCCACCGGCTACGCGGGCTGGACCGTGACCGACGCCAAGGACACGTCGAACTTTTCGACCAGCATGGTGGTCTACGACTCACTCGGCAAGCCGGTGCAGCTCGACATCTACTTCTGCATGGACACGTCGGGAAACTGGAACTACCACGCCGTCACCGACGGGGCGAACCTGACCGGCGGCACGGCGAATACGCCTAGCGAGGTGGCCACCGGGACCTTGGCTTTCGACACTGAGGGCCGACTCGTCAGCAACACCACCACGCTGAATGATTTCAATCCGATCAACGCGTCCCCAGCCCAGCCCCTCACCTTCAACTTCGGCTCGGGAACCGCCGATGGCGGCACTGGTCTTGACGGAATCACGCAATACGCGGCCGCGTCGGCCATGAGCTTTGTCACCCAGGCCGGTTTCACCTCCGGCAGCTTGAACCGACTGAGCATTGGCAGCGACGGCAAGATCACGGGCGGTTTCACCAACGGGCAAAGCCGGGTTCTGGGTCAGCTTGTCCTTGGCAACTTCAAGGCCCCGGACCAGCTCTCGCGCATCGGCGGGTCTCTTTATGAAGAAACGCCACAGTCAGGACCGGGCACTTTGGGAACGCCGGCCACGGCAGACCGAGGCAGCATCAGCGCGGGCACGTTGGAACAGTCCAACGTCGACATCGCGCAAGAGTTCATCAACATGATCACGGCCCAGCGTGGATTTGAAGCGAATTCCAAAACGCTGACCACCGCCGACCAGCTCATGTCCGATCTGATGCAGATCCGGCGATAATAATGGGAACCCTCAAAGGGTTCGCTGCGCCCTTCGGCCCCGCACCCGCCACTCCTCCCCGCTCGCTTCGCTCGGCCTAGCCAAACCCTCCCGCGATGGTGCGCGGCGAGCGTGGCTCGCCGGCTCCCCACGCGACGAATGTTGGAACTCAAAGGGGTTCTCATGCGAGCCCAGTTCGCCGGCTTTCACGCGACTGGGCTGGGCCGCGGCGCATTCGCCCGGCCCGCCGATTTTCGGGGCCGGCGCCTTCCTCCTCATTGTCACAAACCCAGTGCATGAACGCGAAACCATGATCTACGTCACCCGTCTCGATCAGAAGCCGATGGCGGTGAACGCCGAGTTCATCGCCACAATAGAAAGCACGCCCGACACCTTGCTCACCCTTAGCAACGGCGTGCAGTACATGGTGCGAGAGACCATGGCAGAGGTGGTGGCCCGGGTCATCGAGTATCGACGCCAGGTCAACGGAACCCTGCGCGTGGTGACAGGGCCGCCCGAGAGCGGACCACTAGGGAAGACATAGCCCATGGACATCACAACAATAGCCGGCGTGGTGGTCGCGATTGGCTGCATCCTGCTTGGGCAGTTGCTCGAAGGCGGACGCGTCGAATCGATCGTTCAGGGCACGGCCGCGCTCATCGTCTTCGGCGGCACGATAGGCGCGGTGCTGGTCAGCTTTCCCCTCAAGGACGTCATGCGCGGAATGAAACTGGGGACGATGGCTTTACTAAACAAGAAGACCGACCTGGAGGCGCTCGTGCAGCAGATTGTCGAGCTGGCGGGTGTGGCTCGACGGGATGGCGTGCTGGCGTTGGAACAGCGCCTACCGACGCTGAAAGACGCCTTTCTGCGACGAGCAGTGGGCTTCATCGTGGATGGCGTGGACGCCGCTGTCACGCGCGACGCGCTGGAAACGGAAATCATGGGCCATTTCGAGGAAAACGTGACAGGAGCCAAGATCTTCGAGTCCGCGGGTGGCTATGCCCCGACCATCGGAATTCTCGGCGCTGTGTTGGGGCTGATTCACGTCATGGAAAATCTCAACGATCCGTCCAAGCTGGGAGGCGGCATCGCAACCGCCTTCGTCGCCACTGTCTACGGCGTGGGTAGTGCCAACATCTTCTTTCTGCCAATGGCCAACAAGATAAAGCGCAAACTGGGTCTGGAGAAGGAGCGGAGCACGCTTATCGCCGAGGGCGTGCTGTCGATCCAGGCCGGCCTCAACCCGCGCGTATTGGAAGAGAAGATCCGCGCTTACGCCGGTGGCCATGCTCCGGCGCCGCCCAAGGCCTAAATCATGGCGAAAAAGCAACATGCCGAGGAACACGAGAACCATGAGCGCTGGCTGGTCTCCTACGCCGACTTCATGACCCTGCTCTTCGCCTTCTTCGTGGTCATGTACTCAATTAGCCGCGTCGACCAGAAACGCATGATCGAGGTGGCCAAGGCCATCAAGTTCGCCATGCACTACAAGGGCACCGGCGGCATTGAGGAGGTGCCTCTTTTTGAAGGACCCGTCTCCGAGGGCGGCTGCGTGACCAATGTTGGGGAGAGCCCCAGCCATCAGGAGGTCGAAGCCGTCGAGGCGGTGCGCCGGCGCATCCAGAAGAAGCTGAAGGGACTCTTGCTCGAAAGGCCTGACCTTCCCCCGAGCGTGGTCCTGCACACCGAGGGGCGCCGCCTGATGATCCGCCTGTCAGCCTCCCACTTCTTCGACCCCTCACAGGCCGCGCTTCGCCCCGAGATGATTCCGGTGCTGGACGCCATCGCGGTTGAGCTGGCCCAATTCCACCGGGGCATTCGCATCGAGGGCCACACCGACGACCAGACCGCGGGGCGCACACGCTTCCGCGACAACTGGGATCTGTCAGCCTCGCGGGCCGCTGCCGTGGCCAGCTACATCCAGGGCGCCCACCGCATCGACGGCAAGCTGCTCAGCGCCTCGGGCCAGGGCTCGACGCGGCCGATCGCCGACAATGGCACGCCCCAGGGTCGCGAAACCAACCGTCGCGTGGAGCTGGTGCTGGAAATCAAGCCCCAAGACGCCTTCGACGCGATGGCGCGATAGAGCGCCGAATAGTTTGACGGACCGAGTGAAATTGCGCAATTGCGAGCGGCCCGAGGCGCGACGAGGGAGGATACTCGACGTATCTGACCGAGGAGCAACGACGGGACGCGACGCAAATGAGCGATTTCACGACGGGAGGCAAACTGTTCGGCGCTCTAGTCTCACCCGTTGCTGGTGGTTTTGTAGGTATAGCCGCTGCTGGTGCTGGTACCGCTGCTGCTCGACAGCGCATTCAAGTAGTTGCTCGCCGTGTTGAGCGTGGCAATCGTCGCTTCCATTGCGGTGAATTGGGCGGTCAACCGTGTGCGCTCATTGGCCAGGTAGGTTTGCCAGTAGTTGACGGTCTGATCGAGCGAGGTGACGCTGTCATTCAGCACTTTGGTCTCGCTCACCAGGGCCCCATCCACGTACAGGTGCTCTCCGGTCGGCAAAACCACAGTCTGGATGCCAATTTGCCGATTGACCATGGCGTCGACCAGGGAGCCGATGCCCGTCTTGTCGTTGCTGAAGATCGCGTTTGCTCCATCAGGGTTGGCAGACAGCGCGTCGGCGAAGGTGCTCTGGAAGGTGGACGCGTCGAGCGCCAGGGTCCCATCATCCTGCAGACTCACATTGAGGTCAGCCAGCGTCTGCACGGACCCGGTGGTGTTGATCTTCTGCGACAGCAGATTGTGCATGTCACGCTGGAGGCTGAGCATGTACGTCCCCGCCATGGCGTTGTTGGTGGCCGCCGTGCTGGGGTCAGGTCGCATCTGAGTGTTGAGCAGCGTGGCCACGTCATTGTAGGCGGTAATAAAGCTGTTGATGTTGGTCGTGGCGGAACTGGTGTCACTGACGAAGTTGACATCGGTGGCGACATTGGAATTGGCGCGCAGATTGAGGGTCACGCCGGGAATGACACCGCTGACGGAATTGGTGTGGCGGGTAACTTCCAGCCCGTCGACCTTCACCACAGCATTGTCTGCCAGTTGGCTCGATACGAGGCCCAAGCCGACGCCACCGACGACCTGCAGGGCCTGATCTTGCGTGGTCGTGAAGCCCATGGTGTTGCGGGCGACGGACAGAGAGTAAGCGCTGCCGGTCGCGACCACTGATGCCGTCAGGCCCGGGATCTGGGTGTTGATGGCCGCCGCGATATCGGCCAGGCTCTTGCCTGTCATGTCGATGGCCGTGGCCGGACTGGTGACGCCGTCAATGCTGAATTGAAGAGGGCCGGTCAGGCCGACCGCGGCGGGATCCTGAGCTGAGCTGAAAGTAGTGGCGGTGCGCAGCTTTGCGGCGCGGGCCAGGGTTTCCACCTGAACGCTGTAGCTGCCCTCGCGTGGCGGCGATCCGGACACAGTGAAGTCGCTATAGGACCCATCGGGCTGGTTGGGCGCCAAGCCACCGGTGGCAAGTGCGTCGCTTGCGCTCTGCAGCGCCTTCAGCTTGCTGGTCAGGTTGGCCACGGTCGAGATCTGGACGGAATAGGCAGTCTGCTGCTTCTGAACCTGCAGCATGGCGGCCGACTTGGCTGTGATGATCGCGTCGACGATGGAATTGGTGTCGAGGCCGGACGCAAGTCCGCCGGCCTGGAAAAGCGGTCCAGTGGTGGTAATCGTGCTGGCCATGAGACAACTCTCCTTGATCGATAGTCGACAGATCTAGCGCGGCGCTTGACCGCGATAGACCTGGGCCCGCTGCCCAGAGGCAAGACGGTTCATTTCGTCCACCACGCGGCGCCGCAGGCGAGTTTCGGCCTCGTAGCAGCGCTGGAGGAGTTCGCGGGCCTGTGCGGCGACGGCGGGACTCGGTGGCGGGGCGGAAATCTCACAGAGGCCCTGCAGTCCCAGCAAAACCTGCGCGGCGTGTTCGGCTTCGCCTGCCTCTAGGAGGCGAGCACCTTCTGCAAGCGTGCCAAGCCAGGGATCGCTGGTCGCGTTCTCGGTCATAAAGCCGCAGCCCTGGGCATCGCCATTGGGGGCGCGGCCTCTGCGGCCACGGCCTGGTCAAACGCCTCGACGATGGGGAGAAACACGCGCTCCGCCTCTTCTATGTGCAACTCTGACGTGTTGCCGATTGCCAAGGTCAGGCGGCCGACCACGAAACTGTAAAGGGCATCAAGCTGCTCACAAAGGCCGGGTGCGATTTCGTGCTTGAGGGTCGCCTGCAACCCCAGCACGATGGCGGTGGCCCGTTCAGCCGAGTCGCCGCCCGTCCGGTAGTCGCCCCGGGCGTAAGCAGTCTGCGCGGTGCGCATGTGGCGCAGCGCCGTCTCGAACAGGGTCATCATGATCCTGGGGCCTGATGCCGTGGTGACATTGGCGTTGGTGTAGGTGCGGTAGGCGTTCATTGATTTGCTCCAGTTGCCACTTGTCTCGTCACATTCACGTTGTGCAATTCCAGGATTCTTGGTGCCGCTCGATTCTGTCCTACCCGCCTATCCAAAGGCCAAAGGGTCAAGTTAGAGGAACGACCGCCCCAGGCACCCAGCTCCCCCGAGGCGGTCATTCATGCTCACGTTGCTTTATGCTTTCCACCCGTATTCGGGTTAGCCGTTCAGCAACTTGAGCGCCAATTGCGAGATTTGGTTGGCTTGCGCCAAGACCGAGATGCCGGCCTGCATGAGGATCTGGCTCTTGGACATAGCGGCGCTTTCAGAGGCCACGTCGACGTCGCGGATTTGGCTGTTCGCTGCCGCCACGTTTTGCGACGTGGTGGACAAACTGGCGGCTGCATATCCCAACCGGTTCTGCGCGGCACCGAGGTTCGCGCGCTGGCTGGAGAGCCAAGTGTTGGCGCTGTCGATAGCCTTGATCAGGTTGGTGGCGTCGGTAGCCGTGGCGGTGCCAGCGGTAGCGGCTGTGTTGAAGTCGGCAATGGACGTGGAGAGGGCGGCCATCTTGGACGACGAGCCTCCCGTCAGCCTGGTATCCAGCATGCTCACCTGCGTGGTGTTTGCGGTGGTGGCATCCGCACCGGTTTGCAAAACAGCGGCGTGGGAGGTGGTTGACGTCTGGACGGTCTGGGTATTCAAGGCTTGGACCTCAGCTGCGCTGAGGGCCGTGGCGCCTGCGCTCACCATCACGGTCACTCCCAAGTTGGCAAAGTCGTACGAGGCGGAAGTGTTCGCCGCAACGGTGGAAAGCGCGACGGCTTGGCTGTGTCCGAGCCCGTCGCTCAGGGTCAGCATGTTGCCAGCGGCAGTACCGAACGTGTAGGTCGTCCCCAAAGCCGCAGAGGCCGCCGCCGCATCGACGAGCGAGACATGTCCATCCGACTGCGCGCCCAGGTCGACGGCCTTCAAGGTCGCCAGGCTGGTGGCATCTGCCTGGGTCGCGAGCGTGCCATTGAGCAGGCCCAGACCGTTGAACGTGGTCCGCGCGGAAATGTTGTCAATTTCAGACTTGAGCTGCTGAATTTCGACGTTGATGGCGGAGCGCTCGTCCTTGCCGTTCGTATCAGAAGCGGCCTGGACTGACAGGTTGCGAACGCGGGTCATCATCGTCTGCACCTGATCGAGCGCGCCTTCAGCCGTCTGGATCATGGACACGCCGTCGTTGGCGTTACGAACCGCCTGATTGAGACCGCCGATTTGCGCCTGCATCTTCTGGCTGATGGCCAGACCGGCTGCATCGTCGGACGCGCGGTTGATGCGGAAGCCTGACGACAGGCGTTCCATGGACCGCTGCAAGTTGTTGTTGGTGGCGGTGATGTTGTTCTGGGCGCTCAAGGCCGCTACGTTTGTTTGAAGTGAAAGCATTTTCGGTCTCCTTGTTCGTGTTTGCTGAGGGCGCTGTGCCCGTGTTCGATTGGAACTTCGGCACGAAACCCCAAGCCCGATAAGGACAGTGCGTCCGAAGAACACCCGCGGAGCGCGAATCGCGCGGGCGAGAAGGCTGTGGCCCCTTCTCCCCGATCTGCCTTGCATGATCAAGCCGCGCACCCAAACGGGACAATCGTCTGGGGGTATTGCCGTGGCCTTCCGCGGCTATCGCGGGATCACGGGTCAACGCCTATGGTCCGCAGGGGCGACCCGCGGTCGCCCAGCACACCGGCCCGGCGCCTACTTCATCAGATCAACAAGCGAGAAACTGAGCGTCTGCTTGGCCGCGGTCAACGTGGCGTTGAGCGCATACTGGGCCAGGCTGAGGCGCGATGAGGCGTCCATGACATCCGCATCCCCGAGCTCACCAATCACTTGCTTCGTGTCGACGATCTGGGAAGCGCAGGTGTCGACGGCGGACGTGAAGATGTTCACCGAGGTGCCGACTTGCGATCGCGCGGTGGATATCTGATTGCAGGCGTCCGACAGACCACTCAGTGTCCCGCGAACGGCGCCGCTGTCGTCCGCGCGTAGGGCTGCGGCCAAGTCTTTGAGGGTCTGCAGGACATCGACACCACCGCCCGCGCCTGCGGCCATGATGTCTGCGCGAACCGAAGACTGCTCGTAGACCCCCGGCGCCACCTCGACCTGCCGTATTCCTGCGTCCCCGCGATAGACTCCGTTATCGCCAAACGGCGTTTGGTTATCTTTGTTGCCGCCGAAAATGAAGCGATCGCCAAAACGGATGTTGAGATCGGCGAGTCCCTGTTGAAAGAGCCCGTCCACTTCGGCGGCCGCCGCGGCTCGATCGCTCGCGGTGTATGTGTCGTTGCCAAACTGGGTGGCCAGAACCTGGGCGCGGGCCAGCGTTGTGCCCAGGCTGCCCAAGGCCGAATCTGCGGCGTTCAGTTCCTCAGTCGCACGCTGGGCACCGCTCTGGATCGCTGTGGTGCGGGCTTGGTCAAACCTGTGCCTAACCAGCATGCCGGCCGCTTGCGGGTCATCGCCAGGCGCCTGGACGCGCAGACCGGTCGACACCTCGCCCTGGGCGCGGGCCAGGTTGGCCATGGCGGTGTTGGCACTGTCAAGCGTGCGTTGGTACAGGGTGGCCTCGGTGATACGCATGAGCTTCTTTCCGGCAATTGAGTCGTCAGGTTTTCAAATCGATGAGCGTCTGAAGCAGGGCTGCGGCGGTGTTGATGACTTTCGACAGCGCCTCGAAGGCATGTTGTGTCTGCAGGAGAGCCACCATCTCGTCATCCATGGACACGCCGGAAGTGGATGCGCGCGCGTTCTCCAGGTTTGTCAGCACGCTCTTGTCGAAGCTGGCGGCGTCTTTGGCGTCGGCCGATGCTGTGCCGAAATCGCTGACGATCTTGGCCAATCCCTTCTGCACGTCGAGCAGGTTGGAAAGGGGCGCGGTCTGGGTGGCAACCAGGGCTTGGGCATTGGTCGCATCACCCGGAATTCCCGTGTCTGTCCCGGACGCGGCAATGAGCGACGGATCGCCGGTCAAGGCGGGGTCGGACGCAATGACAGCGGCAGCGCCGAACGCGGCCGGGCCGACGTTGAACACATCTCCCCCGTGGGTGCCGTACAGCGTGTAACCAGCGCGGTTCTGCGCGTTGACCGTCGTGCCGAAGTCGTAGGCCAGTGAATCGAGATCGGTACTGGCCTTTCCCAGGGCGCCATCACGTGCCGCCAGAAGGCCCCCGATCTGACCGCCTAGATCTGTCTGCCGCAACACCACCTTGGCCGACCCGTCAGCCGGTGTGAACACGACATCAAGGTGCCCCTTGTTGGGGGTGTCAGCTTGCAGGACCAGCTCGGCGGCAGACGATGCGCTCAGCAGGGTGGTGCCCCCAGGAAGAACCAAACTCACGTTGCCGTAAGCGTCGGGTACCTGGGTGGCCCCGATGAGATTGGCAACCTCGTCCATCAGGTTGTGACGCTTGTCGAGCAGGTCAGTCGGCTGGCTGCCCGAGGCCTCGATGACCGAGATGCGGCGATTGAGATCGCCCACCTGCTTGAGCGAGGCGTTCACCTGTTGGACGGCAGCGGTGATGCTGGAATCCACGCCTGTGCGGGCCAACTCCAATGCCTACGACGTACGGTTAAAGGTGCTGGCGAGCCAAGCGGTGGCTTGGGCGGTGGACTGTCGTAGCCCCGGATCGCTTGCGTTTTGCGCCAGTGCGGTCAAAGACGAATAGAACGTGCCGATGGCATCCGT
>Ga0265316_10005652_pt1 | contig 12100 bp, 10 predicted proteins | sample 4522metaG_FD_202092 | JGI IMG/M metagenome (GOLD analysis project Ga0265316, IMG submission 202092) | Rhizosphere microbial communities from Carex aquatilis grown in University of Washington, Seatle, WA, United States - 4-5-22 metaG | ecosystem: Host-associated > Plants > Roots > Rhizosphere >... | reverse complement strand
GATGCGCAAGGCGAAGGACGCTCCAGAGGGCAAGCCGCTGCGCGAGATCGATTTGGATTAGAGCGCTGGCTGGATTGTTCGGCTTTGAGCGCAGCACCGAGCTTTTTCCAGAGAGAAATGCGGGTAAAGTCGCGCGATGGCGGATTTTCGGGCGATACTTGCAATGACAGTTGAGTTTTTGATCGTAGAAGTTGCCGCGAATGTGAGGAGGAGTCATGGTGGTTGTGCCGTTAACCAGAGGAGAATCCGAACCGGGTGTTGGGACGCGCGACGAGGGGGCCGAATCCACGAACTGGATTCGATATGCCGCGGCGGGCACTCTGGCCGCAAGCGGTGTGCTGCTGGTGACCGGCAACAAGCGCCTCGGCATGGTGACGGCTCTCTCCGGCGCTGCGCTGGCGCTGATCGATCAGCAGGATGCCGTGCGCAAGTGCTGGGAAAGGCTTCCCGAGTTTCTTGAAGACCTGCAGGGACTGTTGGGCAAAACGCAGGCTGCCGTCGAGGACATTTCGAGCCAAAGCCAGAAGCTGCGGCAGGCGCTGAGCAAGTAGCGCAACGGCAATCGTCGGCACGGTTGCGGGCGGCGCACCAGATGAGGCCCTCCAGGGGCTGAAGCCCACCCTAAATTCTGCGGCGTTTGCGGCACGACAAAGGTCGTGCCCCGACACTTCGTGCCTTTTCGAAGAAGCTTCATTCTAGCCAGGGAAGGCGCGGCCGGTCAGTCGTGCCCCGACACTTCGTGCCGAATCAGAGGTGTTTTCCATCTCGCCGAGACGAGTGAGGCCCTGACCCTTCTACGCGAGGTTCAGGCAACCAGTGTCAGTTCTTGCGCTCGATGAGATAGCGGGCAACGGCCTTGAGTCCGAAGGCGCGGCTGCCGTAGGGATCGAGGGCGGCGAAGGCCTCTTCGACGAGCTCGGCCGCGTCGCGAAGGCTTTGGTCGATTCCATGAACAGCTGGCCAGGTGGCCTTTTCAGTCGCCGCGTCTTTGCCCGCGGTCTTGCCCAGATGCGCTGAGTCGACGGTCATGTCGAGCACATCGTCGACGATCTGAAAAGCGAGGCCGGCCTTGCGGCCGAAGCGGTTGAGGCGCGCGACGTCTTCCGCGGTGGCGCCGGCATAGACGCCGCCCGTTACAACACTCACGCGAATGAGTGCGCCGGTCTTGGCGCGATGGATGGCTTCGACGAGCTCGGGCGTGGGCTTGAGGTGCTCGCTTTCGAGGTCGAGCACCTGGCCACCGATCATGCCCTCGACGGTGCCGATGGCGTTGGCGATGAGGCCGATGATCTGCGTGGTGGCGTCAGGCGGGCAAGCCAGTCCTGATAGCACCTCGAAGGCGCGGGTCTGGAGCGCATCGCCGGCGAGTATGGCGATGGCTTCGCCAAAGGCAACGTGGCAGGTGGGCTTGCCGCGGCGGAGGTCATCGTTGTCGAGTGCGGGCAGGTCATCGTGGATGAGCGAGTAGGTGTGAATCATCTCGATAGCCGCACCGAGACGCTCGATTCCTTTGGGCAGGCGGCCCGCGATGGCGACGCCGGCTTGCATGGCGAGCACGGGCCGCAGACGCTTGCCGCCGGCGAAGACGGAGTGGCGCATAGCGCCGTGAATGGAAAGAGGAACCGTGTCCGCTGAGGGCAGCAGCTTTTCGAGCGCCTTGTCGGTGAGGTCGGCGCCCTCCTGAATCAGCGTTTTGACATCGGAAACCATCGCTTTCATTTTAGACGAGCGCGGGAGCGCCGCAGCTCAAATAGCCAAAGGCCTGCGAGCAGGAGCGCGCTGATGCCGCCGAGCCAACGGCCGTAGAGAACGTCGCGGGTGATGGTCCAGTCGAGGGTGAGATTGATCGGGCCTGATGGGACGGGCACGGCGATGAGGCCGTCAGCGCGTTGCGGCAGGGCGGCGAGTTGGTCGGCAGTGAAGGGCTGGCCGTTGAGGCGGATGGTCCAAGCGGGATAGCGGAGAAGGCGCAGCACCAGGTAGCCGGCGTTGGGAATCGTGGCGACGAAGCTGCGGTGTTCGGGGTTGGTCTGGAGTCCGCCGACTTGAGTGAAAGTGGCCTGGCAAGTGTTTTGATCGGCAGCCCATGCGGGGTTTGCGTCGGGATCGTCGGGGTCAGGTTTGCCGAGAACGATGGACGGATCGCTGACGAGGCAGGCGTCGGGAAGGCCGGTGGCGATCTCGGAGTCGTCACCGTTGGGCGGCTCGTATTCGTACATGCCTTCAAAGCCGGAGCCCGCGTGGTAGCCGACGAGCGTGGATGCGACTGTGTCTTCGGGGTAGCAGACCTGGAAGAAAGTGGTTCCAGCGTAGACCGTGGCAGCGACGAAGATCACGGCGCAGGCGGCCAGAGCGAGGATTCGGGCGAGGCGGGAGCTGCGGGGGTTGCCGCGATTCGAGGGCCAGATGGCGGCGACGAAAAAGATGGCCATTGGTGCTTCAACGGCTTCGAGCCAGCGCCAGGGATATTGCAGGAAGGGCATTTCGGGGAGCGCGTGCCAGATGGGGCGCGAGATGGGAAAGAGCAGAAACAGAACGACGACGGGAATAGCGGCGAGAGGAATTTTTTCTGGTCTTGGAAGAGAGCCGCGGAAATAGCAGACGAGGACGGAGGCGAGAGCGACGGCGATCATCGAGACTGCGATCCAGGAAACCTGGCGCAGGATCACGTCGTGCAACGCAAGGAGCGGATTGGCGTTTCGGGCGAAGAGCCAGTTGTTTTCGAAGTTATAGCCGGGATCTTCGGTGGCCTGGCGAATGTCGACCCAATGGCGCTCGAGAGCGGCGGGGAGCCAGTAGATGGCGGCGAGACCGAGGCCGAGGACCGTGGCGAAAGCAGCTCGGAGAAGCGGAGCCCAGGTCTTGTTGACGATGGCCCACAGGAGCGCGACACCCGCGAGCAGGTAGCCGGCGATAACGCCGAGAGGGAGGTTCGAGAGCCAGGCGCCGGCGAGCGCTAGGGCGAGTGGGACGGTGGAACCGTCGAAAGAGCGGCGGAATAGGGATTGCGAAGAGCCGGAGGTTAATTCGGGATCGTTCCCCTGTCCCCAACTGCGAGGGACAGGGGGCACCCGGCCGCGATCGCGGAGCGCAAAAAGAATGATGAGGGGGAGCCAGAATCCGCCGGCGAATTCGGGGAAGGCGCAGCGTTCGTACGCGGTGAAGAGCGTGAAGCCAGAGAAGATGGCGACACAGCCGGCGAGGGTGGCGGCCAGATCGTCGAGAAATTCAAGTGCGAGGGCGCGCGTGGCGAGGCCGGTGGCGGCGAGGATGAGGAAGGTGAGCACGATGGGCGCGAGATTCCAGGGGAGGATTGCGCCGAGCGCCGCGCCGAGCATCCAAGTGAGCGGGGGATAGAAGACGAAGCGAGGCTCGCCAGCGCCGTAGTTGGGGCTGGGTGTCCAGTGCGGATATGGAATGCCGTGACGCCAGGCGTTGAGCGCGTCGAGCCAAGAGACGAGATGAACGTCGAAGTCGTGGCCGCAGGAGTTGCCGCGAATGAGCTGGGGAACGATGGCGACGAAGGCGGCGATGAGGATGAGCGCGGGGCCGGCGAAGCGGAAGCGACGGTGATTCGTGTCGGTGCTCTTCATGGCAGCAGGCGCAGCGTGTGCCGGGTTTCGGCGGCGACGGCGACCGGCGTGAAGAGCAGCGCGAAAGTGGTTCCGTTGTACCAGTCGTTCCACTGGTCGCGGAAGTAAGGACTGAGCGGATTGCTGCTCTCGCCGAGGACGATGTTTTCCGTTGAGCCGTCGATGTTGCTCCAATCCATGGTGAAGCGCTGCGAGGGGCCGAAGTCGCGGCCGACTTGCTTGACGGTGGTGGTGTCGCCGCTCAGAGGCTGGCGGCCGGTTCCGGCGACGCGGCCGATGAGGGGAAGAAGGAAGGCGAGTGGATGCTCGACGTCGACCACGTGCCATCGGCCGTAGGTCCAGCGAGCGACATCGGCAGGCGCTCTTCCATCGGCCATTCCCTTGCGCACTGCGGCGGTGAGAAGAGCGTTCCAGTCCTTGTAGACGGGCGGAAGCCACGCAGGCTTCGAGTCCATCACGATTTCTTCTTCGGCAAACGCGGATTCGCCCCACTGATAGTCGCGGGCGAGGTTTCCGAGCTTGGGCTCGAGGATCATGGGCCAGAGCGCGGCGCGAGTTTCGGTGACGATGGACGCGGCGGCGGAGTCGGTCGTAAGGCGGCCATCCCAACTGCGCATGAGGTCGGCGGCCTGGCGCATTCGCGCGTCGCCGTTGCCCTCGGGTCCGGGAGTGTGGTCGATGGCGTAGGCGAAGCGGTGGCCCATCTCCTGATCGACTTCGCTGTAGATGTCGGTTTGGACGGCCAGCATATCGGCAGGCGTGAGATGGTCGCGGCCGTCAAGCGATTTGTAGATGCGCTCAATGCGATAGGGGCCGCCCCACTCGCCGGTGAGGGGGTAAGGCGAGTTGTCGGTGGTTACGCGGGAGTTGGCGGTAGCGAGAAAGCCTGAGGGAGGATCGACGGCGTTGGGCATTTGGTCGAAGGGGATGTAGCCCTGCCATTCGTGTGTCTGGTCGCGAACGGGACCGTCGGAAATTCCGGCGGGGCGGATAGGAATTTGTCCAATGGCGCGGTAAGCGGTGTGGCCCTGATCGTCGGCGTAGACGATGTTCTGCGTGGGCCAGCACCAATGAGCAAGAGCAGCGGAGAACTCGGTCCAGTTCGACGCGACATTCATTTCGTAAAGCGGCAGAGTGTTGAGCGTTGAATCGTAGAGGGTCCACTTGAGAGAAGTGGGCGGGTCATTCGCGGTAAGACGGGGCGCGGCGAGAATTGGGTTGAGCAGCGGGCCGTGCGCGGTGCCTTGGACGATGAGGGTGACATCTTTGCCGCCGCGGACGTGAATGACTTCGCGATCGACGATGAGCGGATGCCATTCGGCGTCATTGTTGCCTTGGAAATTCCCTTTGCCATCGAGTTTCTCGATGTAGAGGTCCTGCACATCACCGTAGAGCGCGGTGAATCCCCAGGCGACGTGCTCGTTGTGCCCGGCGATGACGAACGGCATGCCGGGCAGCGTGACTCCGGCCGCGTGAAAGCCGGGGGCATGGAGATCGGCCATGTACCACGTGTCGGGCTCGCGAAGGGTGAGGTGCATATCGTTCGACAGGAGCGGCTTTCCGCTGGCGGTGTGCGTGCCGGCGATGACCCAATTGTTGGAGCCTGACGCGCAGCCGTCGCAGTTGGGCTGACCGAGAAGGGCGAGGAGGGCGGGGGTGTCGATGGGGGCGGTGAGTGAGGGCGGGGACGCCGGCGCTACAAGAGGCACGGCGCGGGACTCGGTGTTCTCGTCATCATCGTCGGCATTTTTTGTCGGCGGAGGAATCGGCTGCGGCTCGGTGAGGTCCACGCGGATGCCGGTGGGCGGGCGATCGCGCCAGGAGCCTATGGGGTAGAGGTCGGCTTCGAGCGCGGGATTGTTGAGGCGGGCGGAGACGCGGCCGCGCGAGAGCTTGGTGGCGAAGTGCGTGTCGAGCGTCTGGACCATGGAAAGGCCGACGCTGATGGAGTCCACGCCGGTCCAGGGTTGCGGGCGGTAGTGGAGGAGACGGAATTCGACGGGAAGGGAATTTGACTGCTCACATTGCGCAATGAAGAGATTGACGCCGCGGGCGTAGTCGTCGAGGCGGCGGCGATCGTCGGCGGATAGATTGCTGTAGAAGCGCTGGGCGGTGAGGCGAATCTGAAGCACGCGCTGCGCTTTGTCGTGCCAAACGAGCGAGGGGCCCATGACTTCGGCCAGCTCGCCGTTTGCGCTGCGGCGCGCGCCGTCCATTTGCCAGAGGCGATCTTGAGCGGTTATGAAGCCCTGGGCGACGAGGAGGTCGTCGAGAGATGCGGCGTCGATATGCGGAACGCCGTGGGCGTCGCGGCGGACGGTTACGGGAGCGGATAGGCCGGCGAGATGCACGTCGCCGTCAAGCTGTGGCAGCGCGGCTTTGGCGGCGGAGTGGAGCCACAAGACAGCGGCCAGTGGGGCGAAGAGAAGCAGGACGAAGAGGATGACGCAGGACCAGAGAAGGATGAGGGGCCAGCGGCGCTTGCGGCGCGGTAGCAGTGGCGCAGTTGGCGATGGCAAGGAACTCGTTGGAGGTGAGTCGGACATTGAGTCGGACAGGAGCCAGATTCAGGATACGACGACGGATGGCCACCGATCAGCCTTCATCGCGCCTCGGGCCATCCGCAGATGGGCGCAACGTTCTTGGGTTTCTTTGTGGCCTTGTGAGTCGCGAGGTCCAGCATGTAATTCCAGATCGGGCCTGAGATGGCGGATACGTTTCAATCCAAATTTGCGCGATGCATGTGGCGAACCTCATCGGAGGTTGCCGGGCGATTTAAGGCTGGATTCGTGTCACGGAGTCGTGTTCGCCCAACAGAACAGCACTACGCCTCTAAGAGCCGCTGTTAGCTTCCTGTCGAACGCGTCTGCTGCTTATTGCCGTTGATAGTGACAAAGACCTGCGTCATCGAGCACCATGCTGTTCTTGCTTGAAAACTCATAGGTTTGATGGTTCGCCGACGTATTGCCGGTGACATACACGGTCGTCGGATAAGTAGACGTCTGCGCGGCGATATAATTCACCTTTTCAGGGGGCCACGGCTGCTGCCCTGGCCAGGTCAATGTCTGCGTCGTGCTGGTAAACACTATCGGCGATGCACAGTATCCAACCGTGGTCGCCCCGGGCGACGGGACTGCCTTCCACGTCCCAATCAGCGGGTTCGGGGGCTGGCCGCACGCAGCGACTCCGATGGACAACAGAACTGCAATCGCGCTCACAATTTTCTTCATGGTAGTTTCCCTCACAGACAGCGATTGTCGAAACGATTCGTGCCCAGGTGACAATCCGTCCCTCCGGTAGTCATATTGGGGAGAGTTGGGCAAGTATAAGCGCCGGGTCATACTCTCGCAAGAACTATTTTCCGGATCGCGGACACCACTCGAGTCAACCCAGCGCATCAACCCCCGAAATGTCCCAAGGCGTGGCGCTCGGGGCGCGGTTGGAGCGGCGCAGGCGGCGGTGGCTGCGAACTTGTTGGAGGTGAGTCGGGCATCGGCCAGATTCATTGAAACTCAACAAAACTGATTCCCGGTTGCCCGAATATTGTACCCCGGTCGATGATCCGGGCGCATGAGATTGCGGGATAAGCTGAGGCCGCGGCCCTTTCATTATCGAGCTCCGCTGAGGAAATAGTCACCGCAGACCTGACCCAGAATCTTTCAGAGACACACCGCGGCAGCAATGCCTGCTGTCCATCAGAATCCTTCGCCTTGGAGCAGCCGTCTTCGCCGCATTTCTCCAGTGCGAGACACACAGGAAATAGCAAGACACACATAGCGAGATCTCCGGCAGCAGATCCTATTCCCGGGTCGAAAGTGGTGAGGCGCAGCCTTACGCGATGTGCAACCCTCATCTCTTTCACTCGGATCGTAAGGCTGGCCCACTGATGTTGCGCGGCTCCGCGTTTGACCTCACTGATAGTTCCGGTTACCGGCGCTCCAGCGTGGATCGCTTTGACGCCGTTCACCACGATGTCTTTCGCCACTGCAAATCGGACTGGCGAACCGGCAACCGCGAACTCCGAAGATACGTCATCGAGCGAAACGATCTCGATTTTCGTACCTTTGGGAATGGTCACGGCGGCGGATGTCGGCGTTGCCGACGAGGCTTGGGAGGGCGTTGCCAGCACTGGATTCGCGATAGTTTGACCTGCCTGCTGCGCTACGAGCAGTGGCGAAAGGAAAATGCAAAGGACCGATGGAAGAAGTCTGCGGATCATAGGGATTCCTCAACGTGCGTGAAGGAAGTGATGCAGCGGGCGCGGGTGAAAACCAGCAGGCGATGAATGCATGCGCCCGAATCCGCGTGTCTGGTAGGCAAAGCCTGCGTCATACGGGTGAGGTAAAAAGGCGAGCGGCGCGCCAATGGCTGCGACGACGAGCGCGCCGATAAGGCCCTCCTCGGCAGCTGTTCCGCTGTCGGCTGTTTGTGTGGAGACGATTCCAACGATGAGGCCGCCACCGATGATGCACGCGAGATAAGCAGGGTGGTAGTTTGGCTGCGGGCGATCGAAACGCGCGGAATACGGCGAGGGCCGATCGAGATCGACGCTTACGATGGCGGCGCGATCGAAACGGAAGCCCGTGTTCGGCGGATTCCCGGGCGGGTCGCAGAAGAGGTATGCGTCCGTTGCTCCGGCGAAGAGGCAGTGGACGGGTGGGCCGTTGTCATTGCGGACGACGATTGCCGCGCCGTTGGCGAGGTCCTTGACTCGATCCCACATGGGGTCGTGCGGCGGCGCGGGTGACGGTGCGTCAGGCAGTGCCTGCGGGTGAGCGGTGGGGACCAGCAATAGAATTCCAAGCAGGAAAACTGTCAACGGTTTCATCATGTGCCTCGCGCGCCGGAAAGCCGCTGAAAAAGCAACCGCAGGTCCTTCGACTTCCTCGCTTCGCCGTTCCGGCTTGCTCGGTCGCTCAGGATGACAGCCGTTTCTCAACTGACTTCAGGCTCAGAACATGAATGATGCTAGGCGAAGCGAGATGTAAGCGGGGCGCGATGAGGACAGTTTCAGGAGTGTCACAGTGCGGGTTAGGAAGCGGAGGCGGGACGCTTTTCAGTGAGAGTGGTTTCCATGGCACGAAGTTGCGCGAGCGAGGCCTCGCTGAGGAGGCGAAAGACGAGGGGGAAGCAGCGCTGGGGGAGCTCCTGCGCAACGACGACGTCGCAGATGACGCCCGCAGTCGTCTCGAGGCCGCGTTTCCAGCCGGGACGAGTGGCGTCGCGGACGAGAAGGTTTTCCTGAGCCAGGCCGGCAGCCACGATCATGATGCTTGCGAGCTGCTGAAACTGTGACCAGCGCGAGGCGATGCCGACGAGGTCGGATGAGTGCTCGGGCAGATAGCGCTGGATCTTTGCCTGAAGTGCGGGAGTGATGGCCTGTACCTGGAGCACGGTTAGTTCGGTTCCCGCGGGAAGCAGTTTGCGAACAGCCTCGGCTTTGCTGGGCAGAACGACCGGGATGGATCGCTCGAGTATCTCCGGCGAAGCGCAGTGCGCAGGTTCGCAACCGGTGACAGGCAGCGCAAGATTCTCTTCCATTTCGAGCGTGACGATGCGGCGCAGTTCGGGATCAGGCTCAATGACGAGCCAGCGCGCGGGAGGCTCAAAGGAGAGCCAACGGAGGAGGCGGGCACGGAGGAGCGTATCGGATGCGCCCATGCTGCGCGCCCGGGCGGCGAATTCGCCGATGAGACGGTCGATTTTCGATTCTGGGTTTATCGAGTCTGGGGCGATTTCAGGACTGAGCGAGCGGGCGCGGCGGGCGCTTGAGACGAAGACGCCGCTGCCGTGGCGAAGCTCAAGCCATCCTTCCTGCTCCAACTGGCGATAGGCGGCGCTGGCGGTGTTGGGATGAATGCCGAAGCGGCGCGCGAGCTCACGGGTCGAGGGCAAGCGCTGACCGGGAAGCACCTCGCGGGTGAGGATGGCGAGCACGACCTGGGTGATCAATTGCTCGCGGAGTGGAACTTCGGCGCTGCGATTAAGCCAGAGGCGCATGGTGGGCCTTAATCTGCCGGCTGCGCAGCAGGCGCGGCGGGGTTGCGGGCGTAAATGGCAAGCAGAAACAGGAGCAGAAGCAGAATAGCGCCGAGAACGAGCAGACTGCCTTCGGGGCCGTCGGCGCCACCGCTCCAGAGAGGATTGCCGGCGGGGCCGGCGGAGAGAAAGTGGCCCTGGCCCTGAATGCCGCTGTCAGCGGCGCCATAGAAGAAGGTCTCAGCCCAGTCCCACGCGGCGTGGCAACCGATGGCCCACCAGGCCGAGCCGGTGAGGCGGACGCTCAGGCAAAATGCAAAGCCCATGAAGGCGGCGGCGAAGATTCCGATCCAGTTTTCGCCGGTGTTGGAGGTGTGATAGAAGCCGAAGAACGTAGAAGTCACCCATGCAGCCTGCCAGAAAGCGCTCCGCGCCCCGAACTTTTGGTTGAGCACGAGGCAAGGGAAGAGGCCGAGCGCTGCAGCGAGGTAGACTCCCCATGCGCCGTTGCCGCCGCCAGTGAAAGCAAGGTAAAGACAGATGGCAATTTGTGCGGCGAGCGCCCACCAGAAATTGATGCCGCGGGCGAGCGCGGAAAGCGCGTAGCAGCGGAAGAGGCCCTCTTCAACCGAGCCGACGAGGAGGAATGCGATGGCCCAGAGCGCGCCGATGGCTGCTGCCTGCGCGACGGATTGCGAGGCGGCGCCAAAGCGCAGCCAGCCGCCCCAGGCAAGTGCAGCGACGAGCAAGGAGAGCGCGGCGAAGCCCGCGACAAGGCCGGAGACGAAATGGCGCACGCGGTGAGTGCCGGCGAGGTTGTAGCTGAAGATGCCACGGTCCTCGATAAGGACCATGATGAGCGCAGCGGCGATCAAAGCGAAAAACGGAACCAACTCTGCCACGAGAACAGCGGCGGCGGAATCGATGGGCGTGTCACTGACGAGGCCCGCGGCGAAGAAGAGAGTTCCGATGACCTCGCGGAAGAGGTAGTACAACGCAGCGAAGAGAAGGATGGACCAGCCGGCGCGCAAACCGTGTGGCCCGATGAAGACCCAGTCGAAGTCGCGGGGCTCGTGGGGGGAAGGGGGCGGGGCGGGGTCGCGCGTTCGCGGCGCATCTGCGTCTGCATGCGCCGTTTCTTCGACAGCGGACTGCAGCTCCGGCTGCATCGATGGTTCCTCACGCGCACGAAAATCTCGTCGCGCCGCGACAGCGGACGAAAAGGCACACACCAGCATAAACAGTTTTTGGGTTGAATGCTGCGGCCCCGGCGGCAAATGCGCCGCCGGGGCCGGAAGGGTGAGGACGTCGAGTTACTTTTGTCCAGTCACATTTTCCCCAGGCTGTCCGGCGACCTGGAGATAGTTCTTGACGCTGAAGACGCCGGGAACACTGTTGGCCCGAATGTAGGCGGTGTCCTTATCGGATTGCGAATCAACGACGCCATAGAGCTCGACGTGGCCGCCCTGCACGGAGATGCGAATGGGTTGGGCGGGGTCGATGGCGTACCTGTTCAACGACGGGTAACCGTAGATGGCACGCGCCACGGCAAGACGGATGCTGTTATCCATGGGCGAGACGGGATCGACTTCAATGTCGTCGATTACGTCCTTGACGCCAGGCGTCGTGGATACGACAGCCAGGGCGGAGTCGCGGTTGGGGTAGTCGTGAGAATGACCGCCCAACGTCACAACACCGTTTTGGACGTCGAGGGTAATGGCGTCGAACGTGCTTCCGTAACCCATGCTGACGTAGGTGAGCTTATCAAGAAGAGTTTTCTTCAATTGCGCGTCAGAGACCTCGGGTCCGGCGACCTTGATGTCGTTGCGGACAGCGGCGACGCCCTTCACCTTGTGGGCGATTTTGTCGGCGTCGGCCTTGTTCTCGTAGTCATTGACCGTGCCGGTCAAGGTGGCGACGCCGTTCGCGTCCACATTGACCTGAACGTCTTTGAATTGCGATTTGTTCAGCTTGGATCGCACCGCGCCGGCCACATCCTGCGTGTCAGCGGCGTGCGAAAACTGGGGAACGACCATAGTCGCAGCGAAAAGAGCCACGGCAAAGAGAAGAGAATTGCGACGATTCATGATTCTTGTCATTGGGGAGTCCTCCGTCGTCAGGATTTCTAGAGCAGGTAGGGAGATACCGCGCGCCGGCTCCTTGACGTTGAGCCGCCGGCAACCAACCTGCCCGGTCTGTTTAGACACGGATGGGGCGCGATTGGTTGCGCGAATTGATCTGGAAATGAAAGGGCAAAAGGGTTAACGGTAACGGCGGGTGGCCTTGACGACCATGGAAAAGACGCCGGACTCGTCGCGCGCGACAACGAGGGAGACGTGGCGATTGATGGCCACTTCTGCCTGGAGCAACTGCTGGCTGGTGGTGTTGACGTCAGTGGCGTAGGTGAGGGTGACGGTGCGGCCAAGCTGCTCGACGACTGTGATGCGGGAGGTGGAGTTGCCAAAGGCGCCGAGGTAGTTGGGATCGACTTTGACGGAGCCGGCTCCGAAGAGCTTTTGGATGCGGCT
>Ga0265316_10005649_pt1 | contig 12102 bp, 8 predicted proteins | sample 4522metaG_FD_202092 | JGI IMG/M metagenome (GOLD analysis project Ga0265316, IMG submission 202092) | Rhizosphere microbial communities from Carex aquatilis grown in University of Washington, Seatle, WA, United States - 4-5-22 metaG | ecosystem: Host-associated > Plants > Roots > Rhizosphere >... | reverse complement strand
GTCATCTTCGATGTCACAGGCTACTTCAGCGCCGGTTCGGGCGGCCTCTCGTTCTACGCCCTCACACCGGTCCGCGTGCTCGACAGCTCCACGTCCCTGGGACTGTCGGGTACCTTCGCGAGCGGCACTGCCCAGCTCTTCATCATCGGCGGTACAGCGGGTGTCCCGACCGGTGTCGCGGGTATCAGCGGCAACCTGACGGTGCTCACACCCACATCGGCTGGCTGGGCTCTGGTATCGCCCGAGATCGTCCCCACAACGACCACCTCTACCCTCAACGTCGCGTCGGGGCACTCCGAGGCCAACGGCTTCGACGTCTCCCTGGGATCTGGCGGTCACGTCGCTCTCGAGTGGGCCGGCACCACCGGCTCCACCGCGGACATCGCCCTCGACATCACCGGGTACTGGGGGTAGCGGGACGCAGGCACGCTCCTCGCGTCTTTGGAACCTGGCAGACGCTGAGAGGCCCCGGCTGGCGCCAGGGCCTCCGGTTCTTGTCACGATGCAGCCTTCGTGTGATTGCGGGCGGCGTAGCGTCCAGATGGTCACAAGGGGAATTGGGGTGGCCTACGGGGGTCGAACCCGTAACCTGCGGATCCACAGTCCGCTGCTCTGCCGGTTGAGCTAAGGCCACCGTTCGCGTTGCCCCGGCGCTCGCAGCGGCCGGGTGGCCCGAGCCACCGCGGGTGGGGCGAGCGGGAGTATAGCCGGTGCGGCGCCGGCGGGGCGCGATGGCGTTCGTTGCCCCACGTCAACGATGCATGGTGCGGGGCGGCGACACTCGCGCGTGGCCCCCCTAATCAAGCGCAGACCGGCGTGGTACCACGCGACGGCGATCGGCGGGACGAGAGGGACGGGGACCGCGAGGCGGGGCGGCCCTACGGTTGAGGCAACTACAAAGCCAGCTGGGAAACACCATGCCAGTCTTCGGCCGCATCCGATCACTTGCTGCCTTCGCCTCGAAGCGCCAGATCCGCGTTGGCGGCCTGGCACTTCTGCTTGCCCTGCTGACTTCGGCGACCACCGTCGCCCCGACCGTCGCCTGGAGCGCTTCGGCCTTCAGCCCCGCCGACGAGTCGCTCCTCTTCACGCTCACCAACCAGGACCGCGCGTCCGCCGGCCTGACTGCCCTGACCAACGACTCCTACCTCCACAAGGAAGCCGAGTGGCGGGCCAAGGACATGGGCGACCGAGACTACTTCTCGCACACGATCCCGCCCGGCAACACCAAGGTCTTCGACGACATGGTGAAGGACCACTACTGCTTCAAGGTGGCGGGCGAGAACATCGGCCTGAGCACGTACGGCAGCGACGCCACCACACGGATCGAGGCCGCCTTCATGGGTTCGGCCAGCCACCGGGCGAACATCCTGGGCAAGTGGGGGCGCATGGGCGTCGGCGCATACGAGGCCGCGGACGGGCGGAAGCTCTTCGTCGTCCTGTTCTCGGTGCCGTGCGCGTCTAAGTCGAAGCCGGTCGCGAAGACGGCCCCGAAGGCCACTCCGAAGCCGACTCCGACGGCCGCCCCGACCTCGCAGCCCACTTCCGAGCCGACGGCCACCGAAGCCGCCGTCACGCCCGAGCCGAGCGCAAACACGGCCGTCGTCGGTCCGTCGAGCGGCGACACCGGAACTCCCGACCTGATCAACCCCACCGATTCCACGAGCCTGCGGGTTCGAGACAAGGCCCCGACGCAGGGCCCGCTCGACTCGCTGTTCAAGCTGCTGTTCGGCGGCCTGCTCGGCTGAGACGTCCGAGAGCCGCCCGGTCGCGAGGCCCGGCCGGGAGCCCGCGCGCCGGCGGCTCGCCATCGCCGCCGATGAGCTACGGCTTACCGCCGGCGCGACCGAATACACTGCTGTGATGACGACTATGCCGCCCGTGCCACCCCAGTCAGGCGCCAGGCCGTCGGGGTCCGGCTCGGTCCGGTCCGCAGGCGCCGGCGTCATCCTCGAGGCGCGCGACCTGACCAAGAGTTTCCGCATCGGCAGCCGCGACGTCCAGGTCCTGCGCGGCATCTCGCTCCGGGTCGAGCGCGGAGAGTTCGTGGCGGTCATGGGGCCGTCGGGCTCCGGCAAGAGCACGCTGCTGCAACTCCTGGGTGGTCTCGACCGCCCTACCAGCGGCGAGGTCATCCTCGACGGCGAGATCGTCAGCCAGCTGAGCGACAAGGAAGCCACCTGCCTGCGGCGCGAGAAGACGGGCTTCGTGTTCCAGTTCTTCAACCTGATTCCGTTGCTCGACGTGTACGAGAACGTGGCTCTGCCGTTCACGATCGCGGGCGTGGACCCGCGTAAGGGTGAGGCGGCGGCCCGCATCGAGGACGTGATCGAAACGGTCAATCTCGTCGGCTGGGAACGCAACCGCCCCGACCAGCTGTCCGCCGGCGAGCAGCAGCGAGTCGCCCTGGCGCGAGCCCTCGTCGGCAGCCCTGCGCTCCTGCTCGCCGACGAGCCGACCGGCAACCTCGACTACGCGACCGGCGGCGAGATCCTCGACGAACTGTGGCGGTCGTGCGACGAGCGCGGCCAGACCATCGTCCTCGTCACCCACGACGCCCGGGCGGCGGCGCATGCCGACCGCGTCCTCGTCCTGGGCGACGGCAAGATCCGCGACGAGATCCAGCTCGGCCGCCGCAAGGACAACGACGCGCGGCCTCTGATCGAGCGTCTCGCCCAACTGGGCCTCTAGCCCGTGCGGCACCTCTCGTCGCTGGCGTGGCGGACCCTGCGGGCACGGCTCCTGCGGAGCGTGCTCACGATCGCCGGCGTCGCGCTGGGCGTGGCGGCGCTGTTTGCGTCGCTTTCCGCCGGGGCGACCATGGACTCAGCCGTCGCCCGTGCCGCCGCCGACGAGATGGGTCGCGCCTCGGTGCGCGTCGAGGCCCTCGAAGAGAGCGGTCTCGACGCCCAATCCGTCGCCGCGATCGCCGCGACGGTCGGCGTCGACGTCGTTGCGCCGGCCCTCCAGCGCGAGACGTACCTCGCCGCGAGCCCGAACCAGTCGCCTGCCACCGGTCTGCCGGCGCCCGTCACGGTGTTGGGCATAGACGCCCTGGCGGAGCCGAAGCTGCACGATCTGCCGCTCTCCGGCGGGCGGCTCCTGTCCGCCACGGACACGACCAGCGCAGTCATCACCCAGACGCTCGCCGGCCAGGAACGTCTTCGGATCGGCGACTCGATCACGCTCAACGGCGGCAGCGCCGGGCCCACCGCATTCTCGATCGTCGGCATCATCTCGGGAGACGGCTCGGTGCCCGAGGCGGCGGGCCGGCTCGTAATCGTGCCGCTCGCCTCGGCGCAGGCCCTCTTCGGCATGACCAGCGTCACGCGCGTCGATCTGAGCACTCGGCCCGGAGTCACTGCCGAGGCGCTGATCGGCAATCTCGAACAATCGATCACCACTCAGCCGTACCTGCTGGCCAGGACCTCGGACACGGCCGACTCGCTCCGCGCCGAGACGGCCGACTTCCGGGGGACGCTGCTTCTCGTGGCGGCGGTCGTCCTGTTCGCCGGCGCGTTCCTGATCTTCAACACGCTTTCGATGACGGTCACGGAGCGATCGCGCGATGTGGGGCTGCTCCGCGCCGCCGGGACCACCCGCTCGCAGGTCATGGGCCTGGTCTTGCTGCAGGCTTTCGCGCTCGGGGCGATCGGGTCCGTGGTCGGCGTGATAGCCGGCGTCGGCCTGGCCTCCGTCACGATGTCCTGGGTCAGCGACACGGGCCCCATCATCCTCAACGGCCCCGAGATTTCGCTGTGGTCGATCGTGCTGGCCCTGGTCATCGGCGTGCTGATCACCCTCGCGGCCTCGCTCGAGCCGGCCTGGCGAGCCGGCCGAATCCCGCCCGTCGAGGCGCTGCGGCGCGGGCCGCGCGGCGCTGTGGCCGGAGGCGCCAGGCTGCGCTGGCTCGTGCTCGTCTTCGCCGTGCTGGCGGTCGCCGCCCTGGCGATCTGGCCCGACGGTTCGTCCGGATCGACCGGGTCGACGGGCGGCCCGACGTTCGACTTCGGCTCGTTGGGCCCGCTGGTGGTGTACGGCCTCTTGCTCGCCGCCGTGCTCGTCGTGCCGCTGGTGCTCGGCCCTCTGCTTCGGCTGGCGGGTCTTCCGTTCAGGATCTTCCACAACGAAGAGCGGCTGGCGCGCAGCTCGCTGGCCCGTGACATCAGCCGCACCACGCTCACCGCCGGGGCGCTGGTCATGGGATTGGCGATGGTCGTCGCTCTCGGAACGGCTGCCCAGAACATCCGCCAGATCGGCGACCGCTGGCTGGTCGAGACGATCCCCGGCAGCGAGCTCCTGACCTCGATCCACCCGATCTCGCCGACCGATGCCTCGGTCGCCGACATCGCCGCCTTGCCGGGCGTGAAATCCGTCTCGCCCATCGGGCTCTTCGGCGTGCCGTTCGACGGCGTGCGCCAGCAGGCGGCGGCGATCTCCGGCGCGGATTTCGAGGCGGACGGGCGCCTCGTCTTCGAGCCCGGCGAAGGAGATCCCGCTACGGCGTTCGCGGCGATCGACGCGGGCGGCGCGGTCATCGTGCCGCAGTCGCTTGCCAGCGAATCGGACATCCGGATGGGCGATACGCTAACGTTCGGGACCGGCGAAACGCCGACTCGGCTCGTCGTGGTCGGGATCGTGGCCCACTCGATCCCCGGCGATTCCCAGGAAGCGCTCCTTGTTGGCTGGTCCGACGCTCTCGGGCCGTTCGGCGCGACCGGCGCCGATCTGTTCGCCGTTCGCTACGACACCGGCCAGGAAGCGGCCGCCCGCCCCTCCGTCGACGCGGCCGCGTCCCAGTACGCCCTTCAATCGGCGGGCCTGGGGAGCGTTCAGGGCACCGTCGGCGACGCTCTCGACCGGCTCTTCCGCCTGCTCGACGCGCTGGCCCTGATCGCCGTCCTCGTCGCCGGACTCGGCATGGTGAACACGCTCTCGATGAGCGTTCTCGAGCGCGTCCGCGAGATCGGCGTGCTGCGGGCAACCGGCATGTCAAGCCGCCAGGTGTGGGGCATGGTCGTGATCGAAGCCGGGATCATGGGGGTTGCCGGATCGCTGATCGGCGCGGCCGTCGGCCTGTTGGTCGGCGGGCTGCTGGTGGCCTGGTCGAGCGGAGGGTTCGGCCTGGCCTTCGACCCGCCGTGGGCTTCGATAGCGCTGGCCATCCTGTTCGGAGTCCTCGTCAGCGTGACCGCCTCGATCTACCCGGCCGGAGTGGCGAGCCGCCAATCGATCGTGCGCGCCCTCCAGCACGAGTAGAGTTTCGCCTGGCTGTGCGACCGGAGTGTTGGCGCCGCGGGCCGGCCGGGCCTGCTACACTCGGGCCCTCGGACCGCCCCGATGAGTCCGGGCATCGGCCGCGTCGGCACTGCAGGGAAGACCCAAGAATGCTCGCGACCCCTTCGCTGAATCGGCTCCCCGCCGCCGAGCGCGGCATCACGATCGGCGACTTCCTGGTCCCGATCCGCGTCGGCGAGCGGATGAGCGCTCGGCTCCGCCACATCGCGCTGGTGTGCGTCGGGGCCGCGTTCATCGCCCTGACCGCCAACGTCACGATCTGGCTGCCCAACAACCCGGTGCCGATCACCGGCCAGACGCTCGCCGTCCTGCTTGTAGGCGGCGCGCTCGGCCTGCGGCGCGGCGTTCTCTCGGTGGCGCTGTACCTGATGCTCGGACTGTGGCTGCCGATCTATGCGGGCCACGCCCACGGCATCGCCACCATCGCCACATTGGGCCACGGCGGTCTGGTGCTGGGCGCTCCGGGCGGCTATCTGATCGGCTTCCTGGTCGCCGCCGCACTCGTCGGCAGGCTGGCCGAACTCGGCTGGGATCGCCACATCCCCGGCGCCGTCGGCGCGATGGTGGTCGGCGAGATCGTGATCTACCTGGTCGGCGTGCCGTGGCTGGCCCTGGCGGCCAACTTCTCGCCCGACATGGCCATCCAGAAGGGACTGATGCCGTTCGTCCTCGGAGACGCCATCAAGCTCGTCATCGCCGCCGGCCTGTTCCCGTTCTCGTGGTGGCTGGTCGGACGACGCGCCGACGATCGGTAGCCCCGGCGGCGCCGGACGGCGCCGCGAGCTGACCTCGGAGTTCCGGCTAGAACGTCGCCCACTCCGTCGCGTCGAGTTCGCCGACGCCGAACAGCTTCAGGCACGGTTCCAGGCCTTCGATCGTGACGGGCACGAGGTCGCGCTTCCAGGTTTCGCGGCCGATTCGGAGGCGGTGCTCGACCACTCGCTCGCGGCCGACCGCGTGGATCTCCACGCCGTTGTCAACGTATCCAAGCTTCGCCGAAACCCCGGCCGACTGGGTGTTGCCCTCGAAGTAGCCCGATTCGGCCCGCTCCGCGCCCAACCCTTCGAGGGCGAGGGCAAGAATGGCGGCCCTCATCTCCGTCCCGTAGCCGCGGCCCTGGAACGCCCGGCCCAGCCAGCTGGCCGTCACCACCGACTTGCGCACGGCGAAGTCGCGAGCCATGACCTCCTGGATCCCGATCGGCCGGCCGCCGGCGACGACCACCAGGCCGAGGGTCCAGCGGGTCGGACTCCACGTTCCGCGCGACGCCCACCAGTGCTGCAGGAACTGACGCTCGAAGGCAGGGGAGGGGAGCTCGTGCCAGGGCACCGTGAAGAAAGTCCGGCCTTCCTCGACGACGCCTTCACGGGCGACGCGCACCAGCTCGAGCAGGTCATCGTCCGTGGGCAGCCGCAGCTCCAGGCGCGGCGTTCGGAGCCGGAGGTCGAACAGGGGCCAGGGGTGTCCGCTCATGCGCAGAGATTAGCGGGCCGAGCGGGTCCGTGGGCGTCGCGGCGGGCTCGGCCGACCGCGACGGGAGTATCAGGTGGGCCGGGTGCGCGGCGCCGGTCGCGCCGGTGCGCCGCGCTCAGGCGGACTTGCGGCGGCGAACCGGAACCGGCTCCATGTCCGGCTCCATTTCCGACCCTTGGGCCATCACCGGGACACCGACCGGCGCGAGCTTGCGCGTCCTCTTTGGGGCGGCGACGGTCTCTGCCTTGGCACCGATCTCCTCGGGCCCGGTCTCGCGGGCGGCCTTTGCCGCAGCCACGCTGGCCTCCAGCGCGGCGACGAGGTCCGTGAGCTTAGCCACCGGTGCCGCCGGTTCGGCGATCTCCTCGCCGGCGGCCTTGGCGTCGATCATCGCGATCAGCGCTTCACGGTATTCGTCCTTGTAGGCCTTCGGGTCGAACTCGCCGGTCATCATCCCGACCAGCTGCTCGGCCATTGCCACCTCGGCCGGTCTGACCTCGGCATCGTCCTCGGGGATTGCCAGGTCCGCGACCGATCGGACTTCGTCCGGCCAGTACAGCGTCGAGAGCAGGATTGTGTTGGCGAAGGGGTCCAGGGCGGCGAGTTGCTCGCGATCGCGCAGGACGATCTTGCAGACGGCCCGAAGGCTCTGTTTCGCGAGGACCTGCCGCAGCAGGAAGAACGCCTTCTTGGCCACGGGCTCCGGCTCAAGGTAGTAGGCCTGCTTGACGAACCGGGTCGCCTCCCCGCTCGATTCGGCCGCCACGAACTGCTCGATCTCGATGGAGCGGACCGTCTTGAGCGGGACCGAGGCCAGATCCTCGTCGGTGATGACGACGTACTGGTCCGGCGAGACCTCGTATCCGCGCACGGTGTCGCTGCGCTCGATGACCTCGTCGTCGGTGGGGCAGTAGGTCTTCATCTGGATGCGGCCCCGGCACGCGGCGTGGAGCATGTTGAAGCTGACGCCCTTGGACTCGGTGGCCAGGTACATCTTCACGGGAATCGTGACCAGACCGAACTGGATGGCGCCTTTCCACATCGACCGCGGCATTGGACTGCACCTCGCACGCGCGACCCCTTTGTCGCCGGGCTCGCGAGCCTCAACGGTAGCGCGCGGCCTCGCCATTTCGACGAAAAGGGCCGAACAGTCTCACCACGCCGCCCGAAACGGGCTCTAGCGCGCCCTCAACTCGGCCTCGGCCTCCATGAGGCGCGCCAGGATGCCGTCGCGAAGCTTGTCCAGACCCGCGTACACGTCCCTCGCGCTCGTGCCGATCGAAGTCAGCGTCAGCTTGAGCGAGCGCAGCGTCTCCAGCTGCTCGCGGACGCCGTTGAGCGCCTTGGCGATCGCGGCCGCATCCACCTCGACGTCGCGTTCGCGCAGCGTCTGAAGCGCCATCAGCCGCGCCAGCCGCACGGCCGCCTCCAGCGTTGCCGCGTCCGGCGCGGCAGGGTCTACGACGCAGTACACGTCGCCGGCCCGAGTGTCGAAGGGAGCGATCCCCGTGGGCGCGTGCGTGGGGCTGAACACCACGAGCGCCACGGCCGCATCTCGGTTCGATTTCGCGTCCCGCAGCTCGTCGCGCATGTTCCGCCCGGATACGTAACGGTCCTTGCACTCGACCACTACCCGCAGCTCGCAGCCCGAGGTGGCCTCGGCGTTGAGCGTGAGGACGAAGTCGCCCTTCTTGGAACCGATCGCCGAGCCGGCCTCGGTCCCGGTCCGTTCCAGAATGTCGCCCGAACCCCGTGCGATGTCGCCGAGGATGGCCTCGATCACGTCCTCGAAGTCCGCCCCTTTGGCCGCGGACTTCGACCGCTCGGAGGCCCGTGCAGCGCCGGCGGCCTCGATGGCGGCGAGCCGTTCGTTGAGCCTGGCGAACCCCTCCGCCATCTCGACGCGGAACTGGTGCAGGGGCGACCCGAGCCGCGTCGGATCCAGCAGCTGCGCGAGCCGTGAGGCGTCGCCGTCGAAGTACGAACCGAGCAGCACCTTCATGCGGCCGATAGCGCTGTCCCGCTTGGCCTCGTCGAACAGCTCATCGACGAAGTTGCGCAGCTGGCCCTTGTCGCCGAGGAACCGCTCCAGCGTCCGCGGCAGCCGACCCTCGCCGTCGGCGAAGTTCTGGCGCAGCATCGTGTCCAGGGCCGTGGCCGCCCTCTCGTTCGCGGCCTCCGTCTGGCGAAGCAGCCCCTGGAACTCGGCCCGGACCGCGTCCACGTTGACCGTCACGCCGACGCTCTGGATCGCCGTCAACCCGACCCGCAGCGCGCGCTCCACGAGGAGTGTCCGCTCCTCGGCCGGTCGCTCGGCCACGAATGCCGCAAGGGCGTGGTCCTCCAGGACCAGGTGCTCTACGACGAGCCGATCCGACTCGATCTTGACCGAGCCATGACGGGCGGGTTGGGCCGGAAGCGAGACCAGCTTGGCGGTTTCCATGGTGTCGACCATAGCGATGCGTTGTGACAGCTAGCGTGTCACTGGTGGGGAGACGGCTCGATCATCGGCTCGGATCAACGGCCGGCCGCCGCCTCGCGATCCCCGCACGGAGGACTGCCAGGAAGCCGCCGAAGGACGCCAGAGGCCGAGGAATCGATCGGGCGTTAGCGGATCCGCCGCGGCGCCAAGCCGGTCGAACGCGGCCTGCGCCGACGCGAGCGACACCTGCTGCTCGAGGATCATGTGCACCAGCGTCGGGAATCCGGCCGGTCGATCCCACAGGGGCGGCGGCCCAAATCGCTCGACGATGGCGGCCAGGTCCGAATCCCGGGCGGCGAGCTTCACGACGGCAAGCTCGAGCGTAGCCTGGGTCAGCGGGGCAGGGATGACCGGCACAGTCCCCGGACGATAGCGCAAACGCGGGCGGGCGGCGGCGCGCCGAACGAAAGTCGAGGCGTCGGCGTCATATTGGGCATGAACGGCGAACTGTCGGAGGGAATGGGAGTGTTGGAGCCCGTTGCGGGGATCGGAGAGCAAGACTCCGAAGAAGGCTTTCGGCGGCTCTCGGCGCGCCAGGTGCAGGCCGCATACCGGCTCGCGTTCGCCATTCTCGGCGACGACATGGAGGCCGAAGACGCTGCTCAGGATGCCTTCACCTCGGCCTGGCGGCAGCGCGCCAGCCTTCGCGACCCGGACAGGTTCGATGCCTGGTTCGGCCGGATCCTTGTCAATGTCTGCCGCGACCGGCTGCGCCGGCGGGCGCGGATCAGGCGCCTCCCGACCGCCCGCGAGGAGACGAGTCAGGCGGACACGGCGCAGGCGACCCTCGACCGCGATGTGCTCGGCCGCGCTCTCGCCGCTCTCCAGCCCGACTTCCGGCTGGTCGTCGTGCTGCGCTTCTGGGCGGACCTCTCGGTCGACGGCATCGCCGAGCGTCTGGGAATACCGGCCGGGACCGTGAAATCCAGGCTCAACAGCTCGATGCGGCAGCTCCGCGCTGCCCTGGAGGAACTGGCATGAACGACGAGGAACTCGAGCGGAGCCTTCGCGACGAACTACGGCAGCGGATCGTCCCGGGCGACGCGCCCGATCGCCTGTTCGCGCACGTCGCACGTCTGGGCAGCGAAGGAGCCTCGAGCGGGCAGCCGACCCCTGGTCGGGTGGCCCGCCTGCACCGGCGAATCGGCGTGCTGGGCAGTCTTGCCGCTGCCGCGGGAATCGCGGCCCTGATCGTGGCCGGCCTCTTCTGGCGACCCAGCCACGGGCCGATTGCAGCGACCCCGTCGGGCCTCCCGTCCGCGGCCGGCTCTCCCACGGCCTCGACGCCGCAGGAGACCGAGGCCCCATCGGTTGCCTGGCACGGCTTGCCCGTCGACGCCCTGAACTACGGGCAGCTCGACGGCGGCTTCGGCTGGGTCAACGGAACCGCCACCGGCCAGCCCGAGGCGCTGTACATAACCACGGACGACGGTTTGAACTGGCAACAGCATCCGGTGCCGTACACCGACAACGACAACCACACCGGGATCCAGTTCGTAGACCGGCTCCACGGCTACGTCGCCGTCAGCCTCTACTCGGAGGCCACGTCATACACGAATACTGTGCTCAGGACGAGCGACGGCGGACTCACGTGGACCAGGTCCGTGGTCATCGACCATTCCGGGTTCAACACCTACGAGCTCGACATGACCGACGCCCAGCACGGCTGGCTGCTCCTGGTCAACAGCTCGGGCGTCTGGTGGCTCTACGGCACGACCGACGGCGCCGTCACCTGGTCGCCCCTGGTGGACACGGCGAACCTGAAGACAGCGCCGAGAGACCTCCACTTCATCTCCGCACAGGAAGGCTGGGGATACGCGAAGAGCGGGGATCTGGTCCACAGCCTCGACGGCGGGAAGACCTGGACGGCCGCGGTCCTGCCTGTGCCGAGCGGCTATTCGATCGGCGGCCAGGACGCCGCGCCGAGCGGCACCTCCGGAAAGCTGGTGCTGCATGGGTTCGCCGATCAGACCGGAACGGAGGCCTCTGCCGCCATGACCTGGACGAGCGCGGACGGTGGCCAAACCTGGACGGTGGATGGCTTCGAGAAGCTAAGTGATGTCGTGGCCTTGCAGGACCAGACGAACTCGGCCATAGGCAGCTCCACGCTCGCCGGATATGGTCAAGTAGCCGGCGCCAACAAGGGCATCGAGTCCGTGTTCTCGAATCTCGTCCTCGAGGAGCCCGACGGCCAGACGTCCACGTTTGCCGCCTCCGGCCTCTACCCCTTCGTGCCCACCGGGACGACGGGCATGCTGGAGTCGGCCCACGCCACGTCCGCCACCGCCGCCTGGGTGGCGATTGACACGTGCGCGCCAGCCGGCTACTTCGGCTCCGGATTTGGCTTCCGCCCCTGTCATCGCCTCATGGCTACGACCGACGGCGGAAAGAGCTGGCGGCCGATGCTCTGGGCGCCGTCGGCGAACGGGTCACAGCCGACGCCGGTCGCCCAGCAGGTATCGCCGTGCTGCACGATGGATCCCGTGGGGGAGCGACAGCGGACGCCCGAGCCGCTCACGGGCTGGCTCGACGCAGCTCATGGCTGGGCCGTTGTCGGAACGAGCCTGTACTGGAGTGTCGACGGCGGAAAGACATGGGACACGGGCAGTCCACTGCCGGCCTCGGGGACCATCCAGTTCATCGATGCCGACCACGGCTGGCTCGCCGCCTCCGATTCCTCGGATCCGGGAACCACCGTGAGCGTTCGAGCCCCGGTCTTCCGCACGTCGGACGGCGGCCGAACGTGGACTTCGATCGATCTGCCGGCACCGGCCCAGCCGAGCTGGACGTGGGCGCACTTCACCGATCTGGCCCACGGCGTCGTCGCCCAATGCCCGCAGCTCGAAGCC
>Ga0265316_10005647_pt1 | contig 12105 bp, 7 predicted proteins | sample 4522metaG_FD_202092 | JGI IMG/M metagenome (GOLD analysis project Ga0265316, IMG submission 202092) | Rhizosphere microbial communities from Carex aquatilis grown in University of Washington, Seatle, WA, United States - 4-5-22 metaG | ecosystem: Host-associated > Plants > Roots > Rhizosphere >... | reverse complement strand
TTCGTGCCACCCCAGAGTACGGGAAACAGCGGCCACCTCCTCGTCCACGCTGCACAGGCGGAATCGGGCCAGCGCTGCGACGAGATTCCCCTGCTCAAGCTGCCGAGCCGCCTCCTGAAGGAGAACCTCGGCCTCGCGTTCCCCTCTGCCGTGCTGGTGCGCCATCTCGAGATGGCGGTGGAGCAGCCGCTGGATCTCCGCCGCCCGGCGATGATCATCGCCGTCAGGGTCGGCGGCCAGCCCCAGCTCACGGGCGGCTTCCAGCCACCGCCCGGCCATCTCGTGGCACCGTGCCAGACCCAATCGGTCCCCCGCGCGCTCGTAACGCCGCGCGGCGGCATCGACCTCTCCGCCGCGCAGGAAAAGCGGCGCTGCCTCGGCGTCTCGGCCGAGCGCCGCCAGCCTGATGGCTGCCTTGATGGCAGAGCGCCGGGTCTTTGCCTCCGGCACCTCGGATTCGAGGCGATGCCTGGCATCCTCCGATGCGGCCGCCGCGGCCGTGAATGCATCGACAGCCTTCTCGATTTCTCCACGCTTCTCCAGCAGAAGAGCGGCCTCGCGGTGATTGCCGATCTGGCGCAGGCACCGCAGCAGCTTCTCCTCGCTGCCGGCGCGCCGGAACAGGCGCGCGGCCTCCGCATGGTCCCCGAGGCGCAGCAACAGGTCACCGGCGCGCTCGAACTCATGCGCCCGTTCCCACGCGTCGGCAGCGTCCCGACTCATCCGGGACCGCTCGAAAAGATCGGCCGCTTTTCCGTACTCGCCGGCTGCCAGCGCGGACCGGGCGATCCGGTCGAAGGCCCCCGTGCGCCGCCATAACGTCTCTGCCCGGACCGTATCACCTAGAGCCTGCCACGCAAGCGCCGCCTGCTCATACTGGCCGCGTTCCTCGGCGAGGTGCGCGGCACACGTCTGCGTCCGGCGCGCATCGCCGAGCGAGCGCCAGCCGCGCTCCGCGCGTTCCCAGCCGCCGGCGCGCTCCCAGCAGGCGGAGGCGAGGGCGATTTCGCCCTGCCGCTCGTAGAGAGGCGCGGCCGCTGCGTGATCTCCGGCTGCCTCGAGGACGTGTGCGGTGGCAAGCTCCAGCTTGGCCTCCACACCTGCATTGCGGTAGCACTCCTGCGCCGCGGCGTAGCGCTCCCTCTGGAAGAAGTAGTCTCCCTCTGTTTCCCATTCGGCTGGGGAGGATGAGGTTTTCCACAGCTCGGCCATCCTGTCGAGGTCTCCCGTTCTGAAGACCAGGGGGGCAACACCGGGAGCCTCCCAGACCGGCGCGGTCTTCTCCCCATCCCACATCAGCAGGGTGCTGCGTGTGCGTGTGACCGCGACGTACAGCAGCGCCAACTCGTGCCGGACGTGCGGCAGGCGTTCCTCCCCGGGTCGTTCCCCGGACGCTATGACGCGCCAGAGCGCTTCCGCCCCTTCGTCGGATGCAAACCTCCACAGGAGCACGGTGTCGAACTCAAGGCCCTTGGCCTCTGCGATGGTGAACACCAGCTCGGTACCCAGGGCCTTCCGCAGCCGCCGGGACTCCTTCGCGTCCCGGGTCAGGATGACCTGGCCCGCTCCTCGCTCGGCAAGCCTGGTCAGAATCGCTTCCTCAGAGGCGCACTCCAGAACCACCGGCGGCCGGCCTCCGAACTTCCATTCTTCGCGCGATTCGGTGTCGGCGAGGCCGACGAGCGAGGCCTTGAGATCCAGCAGCGCGTTGGCCAGGCGCACGATGGGGCCGACGCATCGGAAATTGAGGCTGAGGCGGTGGATCTCGGGCACTGGCAGACCGTGCTCCCTGAATCTGTACTTCACTTCTTCCCACCGAAAGCCGGTCGGGTTGATGATCTGCCGTGGATCGCCGGTGAGCACCATCGAACGGGGATCCGCCGCAAGACGGAACAGCAGGGCGATCTGCACGTCGGCAAGGTCCTGGACCTCGTCGCAGACCACCAGATCCCAGGCCGACGGGGCAGGGGGCACCCCCCATCTGCGCAAAGCTGCCCGGGCAAGGTCGATCTCGTCCCACCGGCCCGAGCGTTCCAGACGCTCCTGGTAGAAGACGGCCACGGCATAGAGGGCTGAGCGGTCGTGGCGGAAGTTGGGTGCGCGTTTGCGGCCGAGGGCGAGGTAGTCGTCCAGCGCGAGCAGAGGACGGGAGAAGTCGGCGGGGTGCCTGGCCACCAGCTCGGCGACAGTCTGCAGCGCGGTGACGATGGGAGCGGATCGCTCGTCGTACGGCCGCACGAGCGCGGCCAGGAACTCATTCCAGTCTTTGAACAGCACGCGGCGTTCCACGGCCGCCTCCGCCTTTCTGCCGATCCCCAGATTGCGGAGACCCGCCAGGTAGTCCACCATTTCCCGCCGCTCAGCGGCGGAAGCAGTGCCGCGCGTGAACTTCTCCACCAGAATGACGCATCGCCGGGGATCGAGGGGGACAGTTGCTCCCTTGATGACGGAACGAATTTCTTCCCACGCCAGCTCGGGATCGATGCGATTCTTGTCGGGATGGTCGCGCAGTATACCGGCGAACTCCCGCAACCCTACCTCGGCTTCCGGGAGGAAGCCCGCCTGCGGTCCGCCGGCGGTCTCAAGGGCGATTTCCGTGAAGAGCGCGAACCGCGGCGGCACGGCGGTCGTGGACGCGACCCGCTTCTCCACGAGCCCGGCATATATCCGTTCGGCCATGCGCTTCAACAGCGGGTTATAGGTGAGAAACAACCGCCGTCCGTCCTGCCCCGCGCCCCGCAGGAGGTAGTAGACGGACAAGGTTGTCTTGCCGCTTCCCGCGGTCCCTGACACGAGCACCGGAGGCGGGGAGGCCAACAGCTCCTCCTGCTCCCGCGTGAGGTGCAGAAAGCCCTCGAACGACGCAGGGTCGGGATTGGCAAGCAGCCGGCCCCACTCCTCTTCGTCGAACACCAGCCAGCGCTGAGGGCCGTAGTCCTCGGGTCCGCGCTCTTCCACGCTCTCCTGGGTAAAGTAAGGCGCGGGGAGGCTGTCGAGGCTCAGGTCGCGACGGTCCTCGTGCTCCAGCTCCTCGAAGGCGAGGAAGGGCGCGTTTGACGGCTCGATCCGCCGTGCCTCCGCGGATATCGCGTCGTGATCCACCAGGCCCCAGAGGTAGATCGCTACCGCGTCCCGGTGCCTGCCGAGGGTAAACAGCAACCGATCGCCCCGGTTCAGCCTGGCCTCGAAAACCACTCGCGAGGTACCCCTCAATTTCTTGACCCGGACCCCCGTGTCCCATATTCCGTTTTCAAGAAACTCGAGCTTCTCGCGAAGCTGCCTGCGGCGGTCCGCCGGCAGCCGTGCGAGGTGTGTTTTCAAGGCGTCGTTGATGAGCAGCAAATAGCGTCGGGCGGCCATGACGTGGTGGGGCCGAGATTACCAGACTCCGGGATGAGGCACAATCCAGCCGCACGGCCGCGCCTCATTCCTGATTTTTCTCGAACAGGAGAACGTGGTATTGAATGAGCCCTTCCTGACGGCAGGCTGACAGGGCGAGGCTGCCCACGGTGCTCCGCCAATACGGCCATGGCACGGGAAGCGCCTTCATTACCTGCACGGCCCGCCGAAGCATCCGCGAGCGTGCGGATTGGGAAAGGAAAACACTCAGGTCGCGATCTTCCACGAGGCGCATGCCGCATTCAGCCCCGGAATGGACCGCCTGCCGGACGGTGCAGAGCGAGGGCAGAAGCCATCCCTGCCTGAATGCCTCGAGAAGCCCGCGTTCCCGGGAGGAATGGCGTTCCTGGGCGAGGAAATCGTCAATGACCATCAGCCGCCCGCCGGGCGCAATCGCCCGCGCCGCCGCGGCAAAGAACTCGGCAGGCGCGGTGAAATGGACGAAGGACTCTATGGCGAAGGCGAGGTGGAAAGAGGGCAGGCCCGTGAGACGCGCAAAATCTGCCGCGATGAACGAGCACTCAGCGGAGAGCCCGCGGATGCGCGCCTGCCTGCGCGCAATACCGGCCTGCTGCGGGCTGATTGTGACGCCGATCCCCGTCATGGGCGTGTCCATTGCACCGGCAAGGAAGAACAGGCTGCCTCCGACACCGCAGCCGATGTCCAGAATCCGAAGCTCCCCCTGCCCAGGCGCGCCGGCCCGGGACCTGGCTTCGCCCGCAACAAGCCTGTTCACGTAATTCACCGCGTCCTCGAGACTCTCCACCCCGCCCGCCCACACGGCGCGTCGAATGGAGAGTGTCCGCCGGCCGATCCCGAAGGCAAGAAAGAGCCGCGTGTTGCTCTCATAGTACTCACGGACCGGGGAGGAGGGGTCCGCGTCTGTCCGTTCACGACCACCGGTCACGCCCTGATTGTGCCGGGGGTTGCAGAATGGTGCAAGACGATGTACCCATGGGGGATGGCGAGCCCCGGAATCCTGCCTGCGTCTACGCCGAGACCCCGCCTTGCGTTCATCCTCGTGACGATCTTTCTGGACATGGCCGGCTTCGGGATGGTGGTCCCGCTGCTGCCGCTGTACGTCCAGAGCCATTCCGGCGGAGCGCTGCTGGCCGGTGCCCTCGGCTCCGTGTACGCGGTCATGCAGGTTATCGGGGCTCCCATGATCGGATCATTCGCCGACCGCCACGGCAGAAGGTCAGTGCTGGTCGCGTGTCTGCTCGGCAGCTTCTGCGCCTACCTGGGCATCGGCCTTGCAGGGTCCATTGCCGCACTCTTCGCCGCGGTTGCCTGCGGCGGCCTCGTGGGAGGGAGCTTCGCAACCGCACAGGCCTACATTGCCGACGGTTCGGGGCCGGCCGACCGCACGCGCTGGCTCGGTCTTGCCGGTGCTGCCGTCGGGTTGGGAATTGCCGCCGGCCCGCTGCTCGGGGGACTTCTCGGCGCGCGCGGCCTGCGGCTTCCCGCTTTTGCGGCGAGCGGCGTTGCCCTGGGGAATGCGATGTACGGGTTCTTCGTCATCAGGGATTTCAAACCTGCGGGCCCTGCTTCGGGTCCCGCTGCAGGGGACCGGCCGAATCTCCGGTTCAATCCGGTGGTCGCCATCCTCGATGTCATCCGGCGCCCCGAGCTCAGGCCGTTTCTACTCACCCTCGCCGCGCTGAACCTCTCTTTCTCAGGCCTGCCGTCGACCTTTCCGCTCTTCAGCCAGGCACGATTCGGCTGGACGCCTTCTGCCAATGGTCTGTTTTTCGCATTCATCGGAGCCTGCGCAGTGCTCACACAGGGGTTTCTCGTGGGACGCATCGCGCCGCGGGTGGGAGAGTCCAGGCTTGCCTCGATTGGCGCGGCCATGGCCATGGTGATGTTCCCATTCGCTGCCCTGGCGCCGGCAGCGTGGATGCTCTATCCGATCCTCGGCCTGGTTGCCATCGGGACCGGTCTGGGCATTCCGTCCCTGATGAGTATTATCGCACACAACGCGCCGGAAGCCGGCGTCGGCAGGGTCATGGGAGGGGTGCAGTCGGTCCTGAGCGCGTGCCTGATAGCAGGACCCGGTCTTGCCGGTGCCGCACACCAGGTCATCGGCCCGCCTGCTCCGTACTGGATGGGCGCAGGCTTTGCCGCGGCCGGCTTCCTGATAGTGTCACTCTCGGGCAGGCGAGGGGGAAAGGCGCGCGCCTAGGAGCCCGCGCAGGGGAGCCACTGTCTTTTGCGTGCCATCGCCCTACCGACTTATTTGCCGCTCCCGCCGATCAACGGCAGGAGCTCTTCGACCGCCCTGGCCACGCCGTCTTCGCCCCGGATCTTTTCCCCGATACACCTTGCCCGCTCCCGCATTTCCCGATCAGTGGCCGCGCGTGTGAAGAGTCTTGCCAGCCCGGCAGGAGTCAGGCCGCCCCGGGCAACCGGGGACGGACCTGCACCGAGCCGCGCAATGCGCTCCGCCCAGAAGTACTGGTCGGAAGCACCCGGAAAGATGAGAGAGGGGATTCCGGCACGCAGGCCCTCGGCGGTTGTGCCCGCCCCGCCGTGGTGCATCACGGCCGCAACCCGCGGGAAGAGCCACCGGTGGGGGACCTGTCTCTCGAAGATCATGCGCTGCGACCCGTCAGGCCGCTGTCCACGGGAATAGCTGCCTGCAGAAACAACTGCGCGCAGCCCGCTCAGCTCGAGCGCAGCCTCCAGGACCCGGAGCACGCTCCTGCCGTGGCCCATTCCCATGCTGCCGAACCCGATGTACAACGGCGGGCTGCCTGCTGACAGAAACTGCTCCAGCTCCGGCCGAGGTCTCCAGCCGGGCTCCTGCTCCAGGAACCAGTAGCCGGTCACGACGTGGCCGCGGGGCCAGTCCGCAGGAGCCGGCATCACGGTCGGGCTGAATCCGTAGAGGCAGGGGAACCCCGAGGCGTACATCATCCGCCAGGGCCCTGCCGCCGGTAACGCCGGCAGCCCGAGTGTCCGCCGCCGCCAGGCATTGGTGATCCGCCGCCAGGGCAGCCACATCGCCTGCTCTATGACGCGGTAGCTCGCCACATTGTAGCGGCTTCCGAGGGACGCGCGCACCGGCAGAAGCGCGGAGGGAAATGCGCGCGTGCGGCCGAAGGGCTGCAGCATGCACAGCGTGCAGCGAACCCCGAGGGCCTCGGCGATCGAGATGCCCCAGGTGGAGGAAAGACCGGCGAGGATTGCGCGCGCCCCTTTGCACGCAGCCGCCCCTGATTCGAGCATGCGCCCGTACTCGGACTGGGCTGCGCGCAGAAAGCGTGCGGTGGAGGCGATTCCCTTCAGCGCTCCGCTGCTCAGTGTGGCGGCCATGGAGCCGGAGGCTGCCATGAGATCGCTCGGGTTGCCTTCCAGGGGAGCGAACTCGATGTCCCTGGTTTCGACGAGGGATCGATATCGGGGGGCTGCGGCAATCACCGAAGGGATGCCGGCCTGGCGCAGGCCCAGGGCCAGGGCAAGGAACGGCTGCACGTCTCCCTGGGTCCCGCTGGCCAGCATGACAACCGGAGCGCCGGCTCCCGTCACAAAGGGGCTTCCACGGAGGCCAGCACGTCCAGCTGGTGTGCCATGAACACAAGCTCGGCCCGCGCGAGCTGCTCCCGTCGGGCGCCCAGCCACCGGTGGAGTGTGGTCCTGTCCAGCTCGGCCCGGGCGGAAAGGGACTCCTGGAAAAAGTCGAGTATGCAGGCCAGGAAGAAGCGCTCGTCGGCGGGGTACCGGCCGCTGCTCGGGTGAACGATCCAGTCCGACGAGCCCGCGGCCATGATCCTGTACCCGTACCTGGGCAGAAGAGTGAGCAGATGTCTTCCGCACCTGCTGTCCCCGGACCTCTTCCCTGCCGAAATGCGCTCGTCCATGGTGCGGTGATAGAGCTCCACGATCCTGGCGTCCAGGTCTCGATCGATCTCCGGTTCGAGCGCTGTCAATCCGTCGAACGTGATGGAAAAGAGAAAAAGCCCGCCAGGCCTGCACAAACCGGTCATGCGCGGCAGCACGCTCGGGGCATCCAGCAGATCGAGAAAGGCGTTGGCCATCACCAGGTCAAAAGGCCGGAAGGGCGCTGCCAGGTACGCATCGAAGCCGGTGGCAAGAAGCTCCAGGGGAAAGGGAGGCGTCGTGCCGAGCCGTTCACGCGCTGTTGCGATCAGCGCAGGCTGCTCGTCGATCATGGTCCACGATGCGGGCAGGAGACGGCCTTCCTCCGCAACCCGATCAATCATGGTGCCGATGCCGCCGCCAAGCTCGAGGACCCGGGGGCCGTCTCCGCTGGCAAATGGCATCCGCGCAGCCCCCAGCATTGCGTCCCAGACGCGGCGGTTCAGCGCCCGGTCGTCGACCGACCTTTTCGCAGCCAGGTAGCGGATGAAGGACGCGTCATCCATCCAGGGTCCTCCTCTGCCTGACCAGCTCGTGAAGATGGTCCCTCACCGCGTTCATGCTGCGCTCCCAACCGGGAAACGTGCGGAAGCGGCGCCGGGCTTCCAGGGCCATGGAACACAGCAGGGCCCGATCGACGGCCAGACCGGTAATCGTGTCCGCGAGCGCCCGCGCGTCACCGGGTTTCACGAGGCACCCCGATTTGCCGTGTTCGATCACCTCCGCGGCGCCGCCGGTCCGCGAGCCGATGGGAACGACGCCGAACCCCATTGCCTCTAGGTATACGATGCCAAACCCTTCATACTGGCTGGGAACAGCCAGCACGTGATGCGTCCTGTAGGCTTCAACGAGCCGGGCATCATCGAGCTGGCCGGCCATGCGCACGCTGCCGCCCAGGCCGCGCGCGGCAACAGCGCGGTCGACCTCTGCCGCGCAGGCCGTATCCACCGTGCGCGAGCCGGCGATTGTCAGCCGCCAGAGCCGGGACGGGACCCGCCCGAGGGCGTCGATGACGCTGCTAAGCCCCTTGCGCGGGATGATGTTCCCCACGAAAAGCACCCGGAGCGGACCTTCCTCTGCAGAGCGGTGAAGGACTTCCTGCTCGGATGGAAGGGGGCCCAGCCTGTCCCCGCCCGGTGTGGCCACCATCCCCTGGACAGGGCCCCCCGTAATCCGCTCCACGCTCCCGCGCGTGGCGTGACTGTTGAAGACGAATCCATCCACGGACCGCAGGTATGCGCGCTCCACCCGGTGGTACAGGCCCCGCGCAGCAACAGTGTTCCGTTCCGAGGTCCTCAGGTGGTGCACGACCGCGATAACAGGGACCGGGCGCAATCGCCTGAACGTCCGGTTGAGAGAAAAAAGCGACGGGTGGTTGAGCTCATCCTGCAGGAGCAGGTCTCCGTTCCACCCCAGGAGGGCTGCGCGGAGCGGGCGGTCATAGTTCTGGAGGAGGCACCTGGCGTAACCCTTCCAGGGAAAGGAAATCACATCCACCGTGTCTCCTCCGCGCCGAAGGGAATCCACCAGCATCCGGTCGTAGAGGAACCCACCCGAGGCTGTCGAAAGGTCTCCGTAAATCACGAGCCCGATGCGCATCGAGTCCGGCTCATCCTTGACCGGGCGGGGCGTCGTAGCCTGCCCAGGCGGATTCGTTTTCCCAGAGACGCACGGCGCAGCTCACGCCGCGAGGGAGCGAGGCGGAGAGCCGGTCCCACAGCAGCTTCACGAACCGTTCCAGCGAAGGGTTCACGCCGGCGAACTCGGGCAGCTCGTTCAGCAGGGCGCCGCGGTACCTGCCGAGCGCGTCCCCGAGGCTGCGCTCCACCTCGACAAGGTCGACGAGGTAGCCGTGGGCGTCCAGCTCCTGCGCCTTCAGCTCCCACTCGATGCGGTAGCGGTGCGCGTGGGAGGCGTTCTCGGCACCCCAGTCCCCGCCCGTGAGGAAGTGCCGGGCCGTGAACTCTCGCTGGAGGCACAGACGGAACATGCGTGTACTGTACGCGACGCGCCGGCTCCGGCGCAAGCCGGCGCCCTGCCGCGGGACCCGCGGCACTCGTCGCGTTGCAGGCGCACGCTCTCTGTGCTACCGTAGCCATGGAATGCCGCCAGGAGCGGCCGCGATGGCGAGGTCGGCCAAGCACAGGGATGTGCGGAAGGCCGACCGTGCCGGCAGCGACGGAGCGTATGGACGTGCGGGAACGGGACCTCATTGCCATCAACACGCTGGACATCCTGGCCGCCCTCGGGTTGAGCGGTCTGCGTGTCTTTCGCCGCAGCGTCGAGCTGGTCTTGCGGCATCCCGCGCGGAGGCTGGCCCGCCGGCTGGTCAGGTTCGACGATGAGGTCGTGGTGTCCGGTCTCCGCGCTGCCGCGCCCGTCATCATCTCCGCGTATGCCCGGAACTTTGCGGTGAACGGCGTGGAACGGATTCCGACGAGCGGACCGGTGATCCTGCTTTCCAACCATCCGGGCATGACCGACACCGTGTGCCTCTGCGCGGCAATTCCGCGTCCAGATCTCAGGATCCTTGCGGCGGACCGCCCTTTCCTGCGCGCGCTTCCGGCTGCCTCGCGCTCCCTCTTCTTTCTTCCCGACCAGCCGGAGAAGCGCCGGGAGGTCCTGCGCAAATCCATCAGCCATCTGCGCGCAGGCGGCGCGCTGCTGACATTTCCTGCCGGTGAGATCGAGCCGGATCCCTCCGTGCTCCGGGGGGCCGTGGAAGCCCTTGCCGGCTGGTCTGCAAGCACGACGTTTTTCCTGCGATTCGTTCCCGACGCTGTTGTCGTTCCCATCGTGGTGAGCGGGGTCCTCTCCCGCCGGGCGCAGCGCAACCTGCTCACCCGTATTCGAAAAACGAGGGTGGACCGCGAGAGGTTCGGGGCAATGCTGCAGGCCGTGATCCATACCATTTTCCCGTTCGCCTGGCCTGTGCGGGTGCGGGTGGATATCCTGCAGCCGTTCGCAGGTCGGGAGCTGGCGGGCGCGGCAGACCAGGGGGTTTCGGCTATCCGGGAGCGAGTGGCGGAGTTCCTGCGCTCTCGTGCACGAGCATGACCTGGATGGTCTGACCCGGGGACCCGGAGATGAGCCGGTAGGCATCCTCGGCCAGGCCAAAGGGGATGCGGTGCGTGATCAATCGGCCGGGCCGGAGAAACCGTATCGCATCCCACGCGGAGGCGAGTCTCCGCGCGCGGCTCCATCGACCAGTGAGGGAGGGGTCGAGCGTGCTCACCTGGCTGGGAATGATATGAACCCTGCTTCTATGGAAGAGAGTACCGAACGCATCGAATGCCTGCCCCCGGGCGGCCTTGCCGTACCATGAGCCGACGACCAGCCGTCCGCTGAAACCGCAGGACGACAAGGCGATGCGGAACCCGGCCGGCGAGCCGCTCACCTCCACGGCGAAATCCTCGGTTCTTACCCCGGGCGGGTTTTCGGCCGGGTCTGCTGCGGCCACACCCAGTGATCCCGCTGCCCGCCGCCGAAGGGCGTGCAGGTCCCAGCCGGAGAGGCAGGCAAGGGGAAACCGAGCCAGGAGGCCGGCCGTAAGAAGCCCGATCACGCCCAGACCGTACACGCTGGCGCGCTCCCCCAGCAGGGGGCGGCAGTCCAGCACGAGGTTGACCGCGGTCTCCGCGGACGCAAGGAACGCCGCTTCCTCCGCGGCGATCCCGTCCGGTACAGGGATGGCAAGGTCAACGGGGACGCAGGAGGCCGACGCGTGCGGCATGAACGCGAATGCAAGCCGCCCGACGAGCCCGGGGTCCACACCCGCACCGATCTTCACGATCCTTCCGACGCTGGAATAGCCGTAGCGCAGCGGGTAGGAAAGCTCGCGCTGGTAGCCCTGCATCGCGCTGTCCACGGAGGCGCCTTCCTCGATCTGCCCGTGATAGAAGAGCATCTCTGTTCCGGGTGAAATGGCGCTCACGACCGACTCCAGGAGGATCTCGCCGCTGCCCGGCGCGTCCAGCGTTTCTTCCCGCACGGAGATGCGCGCGGCGCCTTCGAACCAGAGGCTCTGCCTTCTCACAGAGTGTGCTCTTCTTTCGGACCGTGGAGCCTGAACCTGCGCGCCATGTTCGCTTCCACGATCCGCCGGGGAAGATGCCGCGCCAGGAACGCCTGCAGTCCCGCGGCCCTGCCCGCGGTATAGAAGGCGCGCGGCCTGCGCGCGGAAAGAATCTTCAGGACCGTCTTTGCAACCGCCTGCGGTTCCGCCGCCGCGGCGATCATGCGGTCACGGCTCTCTTTCACCCTGCGCATGGCAGCGGCGTAGGGTGATCTGGCGGCGAGCTGCCTTTCCTGTGGCAGGGTGGTGCGGATATAGAAAGGGGCGACTATGGACACGGTGATGCCGTATTCTCTCACCTCCATGCGAAGACATTCGGAGAAGGAGCGCAGGGCGGCCTTGCTGGCCGAGTAGAGTGAAGAAAAGGGCGTCGGCGCCTCGCTTCTCATGGAGCCGATAAATATGACCGCGCCTTGTCCGCGCTTCCGCATGGCCGGCAGGTACGCCTGCGTGAGCCGGACCGCCGCAAAGAAGTTCAGCTCGAACAGCTCCCGCACCTTCTCGATCGGGGCCTCCTCAGCCGGGCCGATGGGGCTGGCCCCGATGTTGTTGACCAGCAGGTCCACGGTCTTCACTGTCTGTACAAGGGAGTCGACGCCCTGCTTTTTTGAAAGGTCGAGTCTGAGGTAGCGCACGCCGTCCGACCTTTGCGCACGGGAGATCCTGTCAGGGTCCCGGCAGACGGCAACTACATCCCATCCTTCCGCGGCGAGGGCCTGCGCAATTGCCGCTCCGATGCCGCGGGAGGC
>Ga0265316_10005646_pt1 | contig 12110 bp, 9 predicted proteins | sample 4522metaG_FD_202092 | JGI IMG/M metagenome (GOLD analysis project Ga0265316, IMG submission 202092) | Rhizosphere microbial communities from Carex aquatilis grown in University of Washington, Seatle, WA, United States - 4-5-22 metaG | ecosystem: Host-associated > Plants > Roots > Rhizosphere >... | reverse complement strand
TCACTGCGCTGGATGGTTTGCGGTTCCACCAGCGTGATGCGGATGCGGATGCCGAGCACCCGCTCCAGCGTGTCGGCCAGTTTCTCGGACAGCGCTTCCAGCGCGCCCACGCGATCGCTGAAGACCTGGGCCGTGACTTCGACCTGCACCTCGATCTGGTCCAGGCCATGTTCGCGCGTGAGGATGATCTGGTAGTGGGGCAGGGTGCCTTCCACCTCCAGCAGCACGGCCTCGATCTGCGACGGGTACACGTTGACGCCGCGGATGATGAGCATGTCGTCGCTGCGTCGGCCGATGCGTCGCATGCGCCGCAAGGAACGCCCGCAGGCGCAAGCACCGGGGATGAGTGCCGTGATGTCGCGCGTGCGGTAGCGAATCATGGGCATGGCCCACTTGGACAGCGTGGTCAGCACCAGCTCGCCCTCTTGGCCGTCGGGCAGCACCCGCCCGGTCTCGGGATCGATGATCTCGGGGTAGAAGTGATCCTCGAAGATGTGCAGACCTTCGTGGTGCTGGCACTCGATGGCCACGCCCGGGCCGATGATCTCGGACAGGCCATAGATGTCGAAGGCCTGGATGTTGGTCGCGTTTTCGATGTGGCGGCGCATGGAGTCTGTCCAGGGCTCGGCGCCGAACACGCCCACGCGCAGGGGCAGGGCCTTGAGGTCCACACCCAACGTGGCCGCGCGGTCGATGAGGTGCAGAAAGTAGGTGGGCGTGCAGCAGATGGCGGTGGCACCGAAATCCTTCAGCACCATGATCTGCCGGTCGGTGTTGCCGCCCGAGATGGGAATCACCGCCGCGCCGATGCCCTCGGCGCCGTAGTGCGCGCCCAGGCCGCCGGTGAAAAGTCCGTAGCCGTAGGCGTTTTGCACGATATCGCCTTCGTGCAGGCCGCAAGCCGCCAGGCTGCGCACCATGACCGAGGTCCACACATCGACGTCCTGCTTGGTGTAGGCGACCACGATGGGCTTGCCCGTGGTGCCGCTGGAGGCGTGCACGCGCACCACATCGCGCAGCGGGGTCGCGAACAGGCCAAAAGGATAGGTGTCGCGCAGGTCGGCCTTGGTGGTGAAGGGCAGGCGCGCGACATCGTCCAGAGTCTGGATGTCAGCCGGCGCCAGTTTGCGGCTCTGCATGCGCTGGCGGAACAGCTCCACGCGTTCGGTGGCATGGGCCACAATGGCTTGCACCCGTTCGAGCTGCAGCTTGCGCAGAAGCGGCACAGGCACGAAGTCGGGTGCGCTGGCGGGATGATAGCTGGGCTTGGGTTCTTGCGAAGGCGAGGTCATGGGTTCTTTCCGATGGCAAAGGCCTGCAGATTGGCCGCGTGAAGCTTCTCGGGCAACGCGGCCTTGATGGCCGCATGCCAGAGATTCTCTGCAAGATTGAGCTGGCGAGCAAGCGCCCCGAGCAAGGCCACGTTCAGGCTGCGCTTGTTGGCCAGACGCGTCTCGTCGACCAGGCCGGGGTGAATCAGGACTCCGCCTGCCTTGAGCATGGGCCGCGCCACCTCGATTTGGCTGACGGTCAGGACCACGAGAAAATCGGCCTCGCCTGCCGGGACCATGGGCGAAAACACGCGCTCGCCGAAACGCACGTCGCTGGAAACCGATCCACCACGCTGGCTCATGCCGTGAATTTCGCTCTTCTTCACGTCCAGCCCTGCGCGAAAAGCCGTGTCCGCCAGGATGCCCGACGCCTTGAGCACGCCCTGGCCGCCCAGACCGGCGACCACGACGTTGACCACGCTGCTACTTTCCGGCATTGGCTTTCTTCTCCCGAATTTTGATGGCACCGGCGGCCAGCAGGCACGGTCGGCGCGCGATGATGACGGACAGTTCGTCGCGCGCCAGGGCCTCGCGCAGCACGCGCTCGATGGCTTGCTCGTCGGCGACCGGGTCGACGATGTGAATGTTCTTGATGCCCAGGGTGCGCGCCAGATCTTCGAAGACCACACGGCCGGTGGGCTCGTGGTCGAGCCTGCGACCCGTGCCCGGGTGTTCCTGCATTCCCGTCATGGCCGTGGTGCCGTTGTCGAGGATGACCAGCACATGGCCGGTGGCCGGCGGGTTGTAGACCATTTCCACCAAGCCCGTGATCCCGCTGTGCACGAAGGTGGAATCGCCAATCACGCTGACCACTTTACGCGCTTGCTCGGGTGGCAAACTGTGGCGCAGACCCAGGCCCACACCGATGGCCGCGCCCATGCAGACGCAAGTGTCCATGGCGGAAAAAGGCGGCAGCACGCCCAGGGTGTAGCAGCCGATGTCGCCCGCCACGATGCAACCCAGGTCGCGCAGCGCCTCGAACACATTTCTGTGGGGACAGCCCGGGCACAGCTCGGGCGGTTTGCCCGCTGGCAGGGCGGGCTCGGGCGAGACGTCGCCGGCCACGATTCGGCGCACGCGGCCGACGTTGAGTTCGCCAAAACGGTACATCTCGGGCTTCTGCTCGACGGCAATGCCGGCCGTGCGCGCGGCTTCGTAAAGGAAGGGATCGCCTTCTTCCACGACCAGGCAGCGATCCACGCCGGCAGCGAAGCGACGCATGGCCTCGACGGGCAGGGGATAGCTAAGGCCAATCTTGAGCACGCGCGCCCGCGGCGCGGCCTCGCGCACATGCTGGTACGAGATCCCAGATGTGATGATTCCGAGTGCCCGGTCGCCGTCGACAACCTGTATCGGGCCGTCGCTTTCGTTCCAAGCCGCGATCTCGGCCAGCTTGGCACGCAGACGATGGTGCGCTGGCCGCGCGTAGGCCGGAATCATCACCCGACCCGGCACGTCGCGCACGAAGTTGGGCTGGCTGGGCGGTGCAAGCTGACCCTTGGTCTGCACCAGCGTGGCCGAGTGGCACACGCGCGTGGTCATGCGCAGAAGCACCGGAATGTGCCAGCGCTCTGAGATCTCGATGGCCAGCAGGGTGAAGTCGTAGGCCTCCTGTGAGTCAGACGGCTCCAGCATGGGTAGGCCGGCGGCCACGGCGAAGCGGCGATTGTCCTGCTCGTTCTGGCTGGATGCCATGCCCGGATCGTCGGCTGACACGATCACCAGCCCGCCCGTCACGCCGGTGTAGGCCACGGTGAAAAGCGGGTCCGCAGCCACATTCAAGCCCACATGCTTCATGGTGACCAGGGCGCGCGCTCCGGCAAAAGCGGCGCCGATGCCGACTTCGAGCGCGACCTTTTCATTGGGCGCCCACTGCGCCCGTCCGCCGATGGCGTCGAAAGCCTCAAGGATCTCCGTCGACGGTGTGCCTGGATAGCCGGTGCCAAGCGACACCCCGGCGTCAAGTGCAGCTTGTGCCACGGCTTCGTTGCCGCTCGCGAGACGGCGTTCGGAATTGTGTTGGGGCATGGAACTTCAGACTCGAAAAGGACAGTTTTGTCCTGTCTCGCTCCCGTCGGCAAGGGGCTTCCGAGTCATTCAGAGACAGGTGCTATCCTTGAAACGCCTCGCATGGCAAAAGCCCATCAACTCCACCAGGCGATTCACGCGCATCGCGCGGGAGCGCCGTCCTGGGCGCTGTTCCCGCGACGGGTGCGCACGCCTCGTGCGGCGCGCGAGGCTTTGCCACTCGCGCCCGTCGCTGAGGCGCAGCGGGAACTTGAGGCTGCGCTCGAATGCACAGGCCCGCTGGTTGAGCGGGTGGCGTACGTGCACGTCCCTTTTTGCCGCTCCATCTGCTCGTTCTGCGGCTATCGCCGGGAAATTCCGGCCTCGCCCGACGCGGTCCGTGAGTACGCAGCCGCTGTGCGACGGCAGTTGACGGTCCTCGCGGCGCGCCCCTGGACCCAAGCCGGGCCATTCTCGGCGATTCATTTTGGCGGAGGGACTCCTACGCTGCTGCCCCTTGATGTACTTGCGGCGCTGGTCCGCGACGTAGTTGCGGCGTTGCCCCTGGCGCAAGATGCGGAAATCACCGTCGAGAGCACGGTCTCGGCGCTTGAAGACGCGGACCTCTCGGTTCTGCTCGCCGCCGGGGTGAACCGTGTCGCGATTGGCGTGCAGACATTCGACAGCGAGCGCCGACACGCGCTCGGTAGACACTCGTCGCGCGAGGAAGTGCTGACTCGCGTCGCTCAGGTCCGGCGCGCGGGCGTTGCCAATCTGTGCGTGGACCTCCTCTACGGTCTTCCGGGCCAGACGGTCGAAACCTGGAAGACCGATCTCGATCTCGTGGGCTCGTGTGGCGCAACCGGCGCCAGCGTCTATCCTTTGGTTCCGTTTCCGTCATCTCAGCTCGGTCGCCAGCTTGTAGCGCAGCGCCGGGATTCGTTTGTCGATCTTGCCACCGAGTACACGCTCTTCACCGCAGCAGACAGCGCCCTGTTGCAAGCGCCTGGGTGGACGCGTTTCTCACCGGTCCAGTACGGCGATGCGAGTACCGGCACTGCTGCCTACGTGACGGCGTGTGGTCGCGGGGCCGAGGTGCTTGCGTTGGGCGCGGGCGCTGCGGGGAACGTCAATCGCCTCGCCTACCTCAACACCCCGCACATCGAAGAGTACCTGCGCGGATGGAGCGAAGGCGGCCCATGGCCGGTGACGGCAGCTCGAGCCAACGACGCCCATGAACAAGCCCGGCGACTGTACGTGCTCGGGGAAAGCATGCGGCTGGCTCGGATTCGTGAGTGCCCAGAACCTAGGTTCGTCGACGAGATCATCGGCAACCTGGTCGAGATCGGCCTGGCCAAGATCGACGGGGATGTCATCTCGCTGACTGCCGACGGCTGCTTCTGGGCGGGAAACATCTGCGAGATATTCTCACTCGCGATGCGCGACGAATCGAGCCCATCATGAACGACGCGATTTTGGACAAGGCCTGCCGCGATTTTCTCTGGAATGAAGCGCCAGTGCTGGTCCTGGTGCTCGATGCCGAGAACCACGTCATCGAGGCCAACGCCCACGCGCGCAAGACGCTGGGCGCGTCGGTCGTTGGCAGGGCCTTTGCCGAGCTGGCGGTCGATTTTGACGGGACCTTGAGTCCGCAGGAACTTGCCCGTGAGAGGAGAGTCCAGCTCGTGCATCTCGCAGCACCTGGCGGGGCGCTCGGCACCTACCGGATCGCGTGTGTCGCCCTCGGAGATTCCACTCTGCTCCTGGGCGCCAGCGACCACGCCGATCTAGCTTTCGTGCAACAGGAGATCGTTGCCCTCAACAACGAGCTGGGGAACCTGACGCGCGAGTTGTCGCGCAAAAACGCCGAACTGTCGCGGCTGAATGAAATCAAGAACCGCTTCCTGGGCATGGCCGCGCACGATCTGCGCAAGCCAGTGGGTGCGATGCTCACCTATACGGAGTTCCTCATCGACGAGGCCGGCCCACGCCTGGACGAGGAACAGCGCCGATTCCTGGGAATCATTCGCTCCTCTTGCGATTTCATGGCACGGCTCATCGATGACTTTCTCGACGTGGCGGTCATTGAATCGGGACAGCTCACTATTCACCGCGCTCCTGTGGATCCGGCAACCATCGTGGCGGCGAGCATGGCCGTGGCAGACATTCACGCACGCCGCAAGGGCGTCGTCTGCCAGGTCGATGCGCCGCCTCAGCCGCCCATCCAGGTCGACGCCGCCAAGATGGAGCAGGTCTTGAACAACCTCGTGATCAACGCCATCGAGCACTCCAAGCCTGGCGACACAGTCACGGTGCGCACGTCAGTGATGGACAACGAGTGGGTTGTCGCGGTCAAGGATTGCGGCACAGGCATCGACCCGAGCGACTTGGCCCGCCTTTTCAACGTCTTCGAAAGGGGGCGCGTCCTAAAGACGGCTGGCGAGAAGAGCACCGGGCTGGGACTGGCGATCGCCAAGAAGATTGTCGACAGTCACGGTGGTAACATAGGCGCCGACAGCGCGCCCGGTGTGGGCACGACCTTTACCATCCGTATTCCTGTCGCAAAGGGGGCGAAGACATGAGTGGAGCGTCCGATCTTGCCACCGTCGGCGCAGAGATTTCGCGCCAGGCCCCGCTCATCGCCGAGGACGTTGTGACCCGGCAGTACGCCTTGCAGCCTGGCTTGTGGGAGAAGTACGGAGCCCGCGGCCGGGCGCTGAGCGTGCGCGACGTCAACTATCACCTGCCGTTCTTGACCGCGGCCATCGAGGCAGACGACGCCGAGCTGTTCGCCCAGTACGTGGGATGGCTGCGAATCCTGTTTGCCAGTCTCGGGCTCGACGATGCGTCCACCGTGGTCACGCTGACCTGCATGCGCGACGTGATTGTCGAGCGCCTCTCAGCTGAGATGGGTGTGACGGCCGCGGCTTTTCTCGACGCCGGGCTGGCGGAGATGCGTGCAGCCTTGCGGCCCGTGGCCGCGTTCCTCGATGATGACGGCCGTCCTCTCCGGCCGCTGGCCAGGATGTACCTGGAGGCCCTCTTGCGCGGAGATCGCCATGTAGCCAGCAATCTCGTTCTGGAATCGGTCGAGCGCGGAGCTGACCTGCACGACGTGTATCTGTGCGTGTTGCAAGACGTGCAGCATGAGGTCGGGCGCCTATGGATGACCAACCGGATCAGCGTGGCCAAGGAGCACTTCTGTACGGTAGTCACGCTGAATGTGACCGCACGGCTTTATCCGCGAATCATGAGCGTCCCCAAGACCGGGAAGCGCATCGTGGTGGCGTGCGCGGGCGGGGAGCGCCACGAACTCGGCGCGCGCATGGTGGCCGACTTCTTCGAGCTGGACGGCTGGGATGCCATCTACCTGGGCGCCGACACGCCCGCTTCGGCCGTTGCCGACGCCGTCCGCGAGCACGCGCCTCATGTTCTGGGGATCTCGGCCAACATGACCTTCAACCTCGCCAGCGTCAGGGATGTCATCGTCGCGGCCCGCGCCGCCGACAAGTCCGGGCAGATGAAGGCCCTGGTGGGCGGCTACCAGTTCAACGCAAACCCAGGATTGTGGCAGAAGACCGGCGCCGATGCGTGGGCGCGCGACGGACGAGAGGCCGTTGCCGTGGCGAAATCGCTGGCCGGTCGGGGCTGAGGCGGCAACCAAGCGCAAGGCGGCTCCAAACCTGGAGGCGACGCGAGCCATCCGTTCAGGGCGAAGCCGGTCACGCCCGCGGGCCCCGCGGCGGTGCTTGAGAAATGGCTTGTTCAGCCGATGAAGAAGTGACGACGAAGAATGCACGAAGGCATGCCGACCCCCAACAAGATCCTCGTGGTCGAGGACGAACCCGAGATCCGGGCGGGCACCGTGCGCCTACTGGCGAAGGCCGGGTACCTGGTATTCGAGGCTGAGAACGGCACTCGTGGGCTGGTGGAGGCCCTTGCCGTGCGACCGGACCTCATCCTCTCGGATGTGGCGATGCCGGAGTTGGATGGAATCGGATTGTGTCGGCAGGTGAGGGCGCATCCGGATCTCAAGGACACTCTCTTCATGTTAGTGTCGTCGACGCGTACCAAACCTGACGAGCAGGCCGACGGACTGGATGTCGGCGCGGACGGCTACATCGCCCGACCAGTCAACAATCGCGAACTCCTGTCGCGGGTTTCCGCGATGATGCGCATTCTGGAAGCGAACGGGCGGGCCAATGAAACCGCGATCCGCGCTCAGCAGCGGGAACGACTGGCGCGACAGGTGTTGGAAGCTCTGAATGATCCATCCAGCACCAAGGATGCGGTTCGTGAAATCCTGCAGTTGATCAAGGACGCCTGGGGCTTCGAGGCCGTGGCCCTCCGCCTGTGTGAAGGCGAGGACTGCCCATACTACGAGACCATCGGCTTCCTTGAACGTTTCGTGAAGCCGGAGAGTTCCCTCTGCGTGCGGGACGAGACCGGCCATTTGGCGCGTGACGCCCAGGGGGATGCCGCACTGGAGTGTATGTGCGGCAACTTGCTTCGCGGGCGGACTGACCCGAGCCAGCCGTTCTTCACCAAAGGCGGCAGCTTCTGGAGCAACTGCAGGACCGATCTGCTGGCCGCGACTACGGAGATGGAGCGTCAGAGCTACACCCGCAATCGCTGCAACAGCGCATGCTACGAGTCCGTAGCTCTCGTCCCTCTGCGGGTCGGCAAGAAAACCATAGGTCTGTTGCAGATCAACGATCACCGGCGGAACCAGTTCACACCGGAGTTGATCGGCTTTCTCGAAGGTCTGGGCGCCAGCATTGGCATCGCGATTGGCCGCAAGCGCTCTGAGGAGGCGCTGGTCGAGTCGCAGAAGACGCTCGACGCTATCATTGAAAGCACGTCGGATTTGGTTTGGGCCGTCGATCCGGAGCACTTCGGTCTGCTGACGTTCAACCGCGGGCTGCGAGATTACTTTTTCGACAAGCGCGGAATCACCATCCAGCTCGGAGACCGACCCGAAGATCTCTTTCCCGCCGGGGATTATGTCCAACGCTGGCGCGAAATGTACACGCAGGCGCTGGGCGAAGGACCGCATACGGCGGAGTACACCACCTACCCCGGCAACGGGACCCTGCGCCTGAGCTTCAATCTGATGACCCGGGACGGCCGGGTGTTCGGGATTTCGGCCTTCGGCCGGGATATCACCGATCTCAAGCGGGCCGAGGCGGAGAGTGTCAGGGTCGATGCCCAGCTCCGGCAAGCCCAGAAGATGGAATCGGTGGGGCGATTGGCGGGCGGGGTGGCCCACGACTTCAACAACAACCTGGCCGTCATCATGGGCCACGTGGAAATGGCGCTGGATCGCATCGACCCCTCCGAGCCGATCCACACCGACCTGGAGGAAATTCGCAAGTCCGCGCAACGCTCGGCCGACCTGACCAGGCAATTGCTGGCCTTTGCCCGCAAGCAAACCGTCGCGCCCAAGGTGCTGAATCTGAACGAGACAGTGATGGGCATGCTCAAGATGTTGCGGCGCCTACTGGGCGAGGACATCGACCTCAATTGGCAGCCGGCCCCGGATTTGTGGCTGATCAAGGTGGACCCGTCGCAGATCGACCAAATCCTGGTCAATTTGTGCGTGAACGCGCGCGACGCGATCGCCGATGTCGGCCGGCTGACCATCGAGACCGGGAACAGTGTTTTCGACCAGGACCACGTCCTATCGCACGCAGGCGCTGTTGTTGGGGAGTATGTACGGCTGGCCGTGACTGACACCGGCTGTGGCATGGATGAGGAGACCCAGACGCACATGTTCGAGCCGTTCTTCACCACCAAAGGCTTGGGCAAGGGCACCGGTCTTGGCTTGGCCACGGTCTACGGTGCGGTCAAACAGAACAACGGCTTCATCGATTTCCACAGTGAACTAGGAAAGGGCGCGACCTTCACCATCTACCTGCCTCGGCACGCAGGTGCAGTCGAGGAACAGCGGGAAGAGGCAGACAGGTCAGGCGAGCACAGTCGGGCAACCATTCTGCTGGTGGAGGACGAGCCCGCGGTCCTGCGCATCACCAAGAACCGATTGGAAGGGCTTGGCTACAGCGTGCTTTCGGCCAGCACGGCAGGGGAGGCCATGCGCGTGGCCCAGGAGCACGCGGGCGCGATTCATTTGCTCCTGACCGATGTGATCATGCCCGAGATGAACGGCCGAGACCTGGCGGCGAAATTGCTGTCCATCTGCCCACAGACCAAGTGTCTGTTCATGTCGGGCTACACCGCCGACGTCATCGCCGAACACGGCATTCTTGAAGAGGGCGTGTTCTTCATCCAGAAACCATTCTCGACCAAAGAATTGGTGGCCAAGATGCGCGAAATACTGGACGGCGGAGACGGATCATGAACTTGCGATAGAGGCGCGCGGCTGTGTTAGAGGCCTTGGTTGTTTTCGGACTTCTGGGCTACCTGTGCCTGCTGGCCGTGCCAGGGCCGATCTTGCAGCTCTTGCTCGGCATCCTTCTCACGCTGGTTGGCCTGATCGGCGGAGGTGGCGCAGGCATTGCCTATCATCTGGCTTTGCGCAGATCTCTCGTCCGCCTGGGCTCGGAGGTGCGCGGGTGGTTGTGGTCGCCGGTTGCGCGTCATCACCTGCTCGACGAGCAGGGCCGCCGCGAAGTTCTGCCGTGGTTTCGCGTGGGCGCTGCAGGCTTCTTTGTCTGCCTGGCGGGAATCGGGATGGTGGCCGCCGCTCTCTTGAAGGCGGCGCTGGCGGGGTGAAATTGCTTCTAGCCCGCCCTCAACAGCGCGCCCACCGCCCAGTCGTAGTCGGGCCGCGTGCCATCCCAGAGGGGCAAGTTGCTGTCCGGGCCAAGGTTCAGGCCGCGATCAACTGCCCACTCGTGCAGTGATTCAAGCACATCATCGACCACCTGCCGCGGCGACTCGGCAGTCAGCGCACGCCCGTCTGGCCCGGTGAACGTCACTTCGCCGTTTTCGCCACGAGCGACAGTCCAGCCACCCTCATGAACCAAGTGGTGATGGAAGGTGCACAGCAAGGCAAGGTTGGACACGCTGGTCTCGCCCCCGGCTAGCCAGTGCTGGATGTGATGGCCGTGCAGGAAACGCGTGTGCGTGCAGCCCGGAAAGCGACAACCACCATCGCGCAAGGCCAACGCCCGCCGAATTGCTGGCGGAATAGAGCGCGCGCGACGACCGATGTTCAATTCGGCTCCGTCGCCAGCCAGTGCCACCAAGCCGCAGTCGCAAGCGATGCGGCGAAACGCTTCCGCGGAAACGCGGGTACCGTCATCCAGACTGGCCGAAAGAACACCGTCAGGTGCCAACGGATCCTGGTCCACATGAACCATGACCTGAAAACGCTCGCCGCCATTACCGGTCGCGGGGTTGCCAGCGAGGAAGTTCTCTGCCAATGCCACCATGCCATCCGCGCGCGAAGGCCAGGTTGAGCCGGCGTTCGACGTTTCCGCGGAAACGTCCGTCTCCTCGTGCACCACCTCGCGCGCCCGGTCGAGTGCACGCAGGAGCAGGTCCGCCTCGTCCGGCGCCAGCACGATTTCCAGCCTCACCATTCCGCCCGGCAGGTCCCGCCGCCGCACGCTCCGCTCCTCGGGCGCCAGCACTTCATCCGGGGCGAGCGCGCGACGGTAGCCCCGGCAGACACGTTCAAGCTGCGCGCCCGTGGCGACCGCGGCCACTTCCAGCAACTTCGTTTCAGTTTCAGGCATGGCCACGCGGGTAAGCGCCCGCGCCTTCGCGTACGACAGCTTGCCCACGCGCAGGGCTTCGTCGATTGCGGGCAACTTGCCCAGCGCCCGCGCCACCCGCACCTTCTCGCGCGCAGTAGCCGAATCGAGCCCGATACGCCAAGCCAGCCAATGAGCGCACGAGAACGCCCCCTGTTCGTGCCACCCGCCCGCCTCGTCGAACTGCCGAATGCACGTCAGCAGCCTGTGCGTGGCCGCATCCATGTGCGCCGCCAGGTCCGCAATCTCCCGACTCAAATCCTCGACGGAGAACATGATGGATAGCTGAACAGATGTTCAGCGATCTTGTCAAGGGGAAAATGCATTACCACATTCGTCTTGGTGTGCGCGGCGACTCGCGTGGCCGTCGTTGAGGCCAGCATGGTGGGGACACAATAGAAGCGCGGGTCTTATAGAGCGCACGAGGGCGGCGCCCGAACACGAAGTGCGGCGCGATCCTCGTCGATGCGATCCCGATCTAAGCATTTCGATCTGCGGTACCATGGCGTATGGCTGGCGGGCACACCTTGCAGGAATCCCACTGGAACTACTTCCTCGCAATTGAAGAGGACCTGGAGAACCTGTCCCGGTACATCGAGTTGCGCGAGGACAACTTCGGCACCTATTCCATCGAGACCGCCAAGATCCTGATGGCTGCAAGCCAGGAGGTGGATGTTCTCTTCAAAGCCATCTGCCGCCACCACAAGGCCAAAGCGGAGAGCATCGGGGACTACTTCGACCTGATGACGAAAAAGCACCCCGCGATCTTCGACGCCGAGGTGAGATTAGTGCACCATGCGCTGGTCCGCGCCCCCTACAAAGGGTGGACCAAAGCCCATCCGCCGGGGTGGTGGACGGCGAACAACAAGGTGAAGCACTGCCGGGACACGAACTTCAGCAGCGCATCCTTGGAGAACGTCATCGATGCGGTGAGTGCATTGCTCCTAGCCAACATCTGTAGCTAGGGCTTGTCGGGTAATTGCGTGCCGCCCGAAGGGCCGGCACGCGGGTCGCGGGTCGCGTGCCGCGGCTCGCGTGGGCGAGGGCGTGAGCG
>Ga0265316_10005645_pt1 | contig 12111 bp, 7 predicted proteins | sample 4522metaG_FD_202092 | JGI IMG/M metagenome (GOLD analysis project Ga0265316, IMG submission 202092) | Rhizosphere microbial communities from Carex aquatilis grown in University of Washington, Seatle, WA, United States - 4-5-22 metaG | ecosystem: Host-associated > Plants > Roots > Rhizosphere >... | reverse complement strand
CAGATGGGAACGCCTTGCGCGACAGCCTGCTCGTGGGAAATCGGATCTTCGCGCTCGGCAGTGCTGGAAACCTACTTGTGTTCGATCACTCCAGCTTCAGCCTGCTCGGCGAACGGCACACGCGCCGCCGCTTCGTCTGCATTGGCCTTGGCGACGAGAAGGGCATCTACGCAGCCCTGTCCAACGGGGTGATCGTGCGTGTCAATCTCTCCGACCTTTCCCTGACTCAGGTCGGCGAGGTTGCCGGCCGACCGGAATGGATCGGCCGTCGCAAAGCCGGTGTGCTGGTAGCGATCAGCAGTCCCAGCCGCGTTTCCTACGGGTCGAGCGCGGGCGGTGGATTCGCGCACAAGCTGAAGGATCTGGGCACCGGGCGCGAGTACCCGCTGGAGGCACCGACAAGATTCTTTCTCGACAGCCACGAGCGCCTATGGGTGAGCAGCGATCGCGAAGACCACGGAAGCGCGCTGAGGGTCATCGATCTTGCGGCGGGCACCATCAAGGAGGTCACCGTCAAGGGGGGATGGGACGGACTACGGGGCATCAGCGAGCTGGGCGATGGGCAGATCTGGGCCTTCGGCGGCAGCCTTCGGCCGGAGGGTCCCACCAGTTTCATCGCTCGCGTCGATGCCAGCGGGAAAGCTGTCACGCTCTGGTCCGCTAGTGCCGACCGCGCGAAGATTCCGTCGGGCGCGCCCGATACTCCGATCACGCAGATCCTGCCCGCGCCTGGCCGCGCGGGCGCCATCGTGGTGTCAGCCAACGACGCAGTGCAGGTCGATGCCAAAGTCAAAGAATGGAAGCCGATGGGAGCCGTGGGCTTCAAGGGCCAGCGCGGCGTGCCGGCCGACCTGCGCGCAGTGGGCCGGGCGCATCTCGACGGCGAGCGGGTCATCTTGACCATGGCGAGCGGCGGTTTCATGGACATCACCGCTGACGGCACGCATCGGCACCTGCTCGAGGGCCAGAATTCGGTTTCGCTCCCCACCGAGATCGTGCGCATGGGCGATGGCTTGGCCTTCTACGGACACGGTGGCCCCTTGTTGTATGCGCGTGGGGTCTGGCGTGCAGTACCCGAAACCGTGGCGCCGCCGCGCGACCTGATGGGCGTGGGACGCAACCCAGGCGAGGCCCGTGTGTGGGCCGCCCTGGTCAGCATTCCGCTCGACGACAACACCAATGTCATCGTGGCCAAGGCCGGGTCGCGCCGGTACTACAACGGCCACATGCACGGGCTGAAGGACACCTTTGTTACCGGGCAGTGGAAAGACGGCAGCTTCAAGATCATGAGCCAGGAGGACATTGCGCTCGAGCCCGACGACACTTTCGCCACGCCTGACAAGCAGCTGTGGAACGTCGACAACCAGGGGCTGTGGAATTTTTCGGCCGGCAAGTGGCGCATGGTGATGAGCATGCCGTCTTCCAGCCACGGCGCTTTGGCGGAAGCGGGGAGCGCGCTCGACGCGCCCGCGGGCCAGCACATCCTGTCGGTCAAGTCATCGGTGGGTGAGCCGTTGCGCTTCATCGCGGGCGTGGGCCCGCCCTGGATCGGCTTGCCGTTTGGCACATTTGCTTGGACCATGGCCCGTCTTGATCTCAACGAGGCAGGCGGCATCCCGCTCATCGACGACGTGCCGGTCGCCATCAATGGCGTGCGCGTGCAGATCCGGGATGCGCTGGCCTGGAGCAAGGGCCGCCTGCTGCTCGCTACCAACCAGGGACTCTGCCTGTACGACCTGCGCTGGGGCAATTGCCAGGCGATTGCACCGAGTGGCCTGGACGACGAGGTGGGCGTCATCATGCGGGATCGCTCGAAGCGCGTGTGGCTGGCGGGGCGCGGGCTGTGGCTGCTGGAAAATGAAAGCGTAGCGCGGCCGCTTCGCCCGGCGGTGCCGGAATTGGCCGAGGCCGACGTGGTGGCCATGGCCGAGGTGTCCGACGGCCGGCTCGCACTCGGGCTGGCGGGCCGCGGGGCGGTGATCCTGGACGTGCCACCCAAGTGGTTCCAGCGGGAGACGAAATCGCCGGCACAACCTGAATCCTGGGAGGCGCCCCGCTCCTTCGAAGGTCGCTATTCAGATCAAGCCGTTGTGATTCGCACTTGCCGCTCACCCGCCGATCGCGGGGCGGCTGACAGTCGAGAACTGGCCTTTGCTGGGCTGAAGACGCAACTGGCGGACGCCGTGCTGGACGCAAACCCGCGCGTGCACTTGGGCGAGGAATGCGCGTTCGACCGGCGGTCCGACATCGGGATCTACGGGACCGATGTTGACGCTCTGGAGGCGCCTGTGTTGGCGATCTTGCGCAAGAGCCCGCTGTGGCCCGAGCTGGGTGTAGCCAAACGCTACGGCCCGCCCGGAAGTCGCACGGTCGACGTGAAGGCGTGCGATCCGGCCGGCGACAAGAGGTAGAAGTGCGCAGTCAAAATGAATGACTATCTCCTTCAAATCGAAGGAGACCAGCCACTCACGCCGAAACGGCCTTTTCCCATCGCCGGGCTGGAGCCGCAGTTTGTGACGGTTTCGTGGTATACGGGCTCGACGCGGGTTCGTGACCAGGCACGGCCTAAGCCTTGCACCGCCCGAAGGGTCTTTCATCTATTGTCTGTGGATCGGGGCAGGCCATGCGTTTGTTGTTGATCAATCCATCAAATCCGCTCGTCAGCATCGTCAACCTGGGCGAGAGCCGCTGGAACCGGTACCGCGTTTGGCAGCCGCTCAGCCTCATGGCGCTGGCCGGCTTGACTCCCCCGGATTGGGAGATCACCATCGTGGACGAGAACCTGGGTGTGCCGGACTACGCGGCTATGCCACGACCGGACCTGGTGGGGATCACCGCGTTCACCTCACAGGCAGGCCGAGCATATGTCGTGGCGGCCCACTTTCGCCGTCTGGGAGTGCCCGTGGTGATGGGCGGCATTCACGCCACCATGTGCCTTGACGAAGTGATCGACCGGGTGGACTCGGTCGTCACGGGAGAAGCGGAGGGCATTTGGGCCCAGGTTCTCGAGGATGTGCGGCAAGGCCGTTTGCAACGCCGGTACCAAGGCGGTCTGGCTTGCATCGAAGAGATGCGCCCGGCGCGACACGATCTTCTGCAGCCGAGCTACGCGTTTGCCGCCATTCAGACCACCCGCGGCTGCCCATTGAACTGTAGCTTCTGCAGCGTGACCTCGTTCAACGGCGCCTCGTACCGACAGCGACCCGTCGCGGATGTGGTGCGCGAGTTCCAGCTCATCCCGGAAAAGCGCGTTCTGCTGGTTGACGACAATCTGGTGGGGACGCGCAGTGACCACATGGCTCGCGCCAAGGATCTGTTTCGCGCCATGGCTGCGGCGAACCTGGGCAAGGAGTGGATTGGCCAGGTCACCATCAATTTTGCCGACGACGAAGAGTTGCTCACATTGGCCGCCCGGTCCGGGTGCAAAGGTGTGTTCATCGGATTCGAGACCCCGAGTGCGGAAGGGCTGCGCGAGCTGGGCAAGAAGTTCAACCTGGTGAGGGGTCGCGATTTCCGCGCGTCGGTGGCGCGCATCCACCGCCACGGCATGCTGGTCGTGGGTTCCTTCATCATCGGACTGGACGCGGACCAACCGGGTATCGGCGGGCGCATCGCCAAGACGGCGACCCGCTACGGTGTCGACAACATCAATGCCCTCTTCCTCACGCCTTTGCCTGGGACGCAGCTGTGGGACAAGATGGCCGGGGAAAAGCGTCTGGCGGTGGATGATTTTCCCCATGACTGGCAGTACTACACTTTGACTTTTCCGGTGGCTCGCTACCTCCACCTGTCGCTCGACCAAGTCATCGCCGAAATGGACAACTGCGGCCGGAAATTCTACTCAATTCCCCGCATCCTCCGTCGCGCGGGCGCCAGCCTGTGGCAGCGTCGCGGTTTCCTCATCAGCCTGGTGGCCAGTCTTTCCTACCGGAGCAACTTGCGCGTCGATCGCCACGCCTATGCCGAGTTCAAGCGCGCGCGGGGCAGCCGCTACGAAAGCGGTCAGGCGGCGTCGGGGCGTCGCCTCGCAACCCCGGTTTCCGTCGGCAACGAAGCGGGCGAAGGTCTGCTTACGCAAGACATGCTGGGCCTTGGCGGTGAAGAAGTTCGACCCCAAGGCGAGCCCAGTTGAGTTAGTTGGATGGAGAGGTGGCGGGATTCTCCCAACCGTCGCTGGTGTTCCAGAGGGATTGATGTACTTCCTAGAAGTTCCCACCCAGGCCGAAGAAGGCGCCGCCGCTGGTCACCCCGAACAGCGGCGTGACGCTGGCGCTGGTGTGATTGGCGGCAGGGGGCTCGGGCTTCGGTCCTGCCGTCGCGCCGCCCTCGGTGGCTTCGTACAGCTCCCAGGTTCTTTCGACGGGCGCGTGATCTACGCCGATGAAGAGGGCGCCCAACCCACCAATAATGCCGGCGTTGACTAGCAACACGTAATCGGGGGCACGCTGGTCTCCATGATGCTGGCCGAGCCCGATACCTCCGAGAACCGCCTCGGCCACCCCCAACCCAAGCAAGATGCCGCCGCCGATGTGGCGCATGTGGCGCCTGCGTTCAGCCAGACGGTGGAATTTGTCGCGCATCTCCAGCACGGCGCGGCCGCGGCCTTCTTCGGTCGAGAGATCCTTGCTGTCGAAATCGGCAAGCAGCTTTTCGGAATCGGTGCGAAATAGCGAACGCACCAGCACCACACCACCAAATAGCGCGGGGAGCATGGCAGTCGAGATAATGAGGTCCCTCTTGTCCGAGTACTTCATGTTGCTGTTTGCAAGCGAGGTGCCGAGGACGTCTGCTCCCACCAGGGTAGCCAGTGCCATGCCCCAGCCCGCCATGAAAAAGCGGTCTTGATCGAGCTTGAGAGTCATCTCCAAATGCGAGCGCAACTGGTCGGCGTCACGCCGGGTGATGCCGAAATAGGTAGGATTCATGTCCTTGGGCGCAGCTTGCGCAACCGCAAAGGCCCGTGCGCCAAAGGGGCTGGCGAACAGCGCTGCGAAAACCGGAGCTTCTCCGCGTCCGTTCAAGTCCGGTTCAGCTCGCGGCAACTCGTCGAGCATGGCGACCGGACCGGCCGAGCCGTCGAAGTTGCGCACGCTGACCAGCGGCCGCTCTTTTCCGGGCGTCTGTTCGTAGATCGCGACGTGCTCGGTCGGCAGGCTCAGGGTGACCGGCGTGCCATCCTCCTTGTTGAGGTCTATCAACCTCGTTCCCTGGGCATCGCGCAGGGTGAGACGGCGTGCGCCCCCAGCGTCGATTTTGAGGACTCGTGTCGACGCATGACGGGTCAGCATGGCCTGGCTGTCGTCGTGTGCGGGCCCACGCGCGAAGACCTTGGGGCGATACAGATCGTTGCGGATGTCCTGATTAGCCGCCTCGACAAAGGCCGCCAGCTCGGCGTAGCTGACCTGGCCATTGCCGTCGACATCAGCGGCGCCGCGCAAGCCGGAGCGAAGTTCGTAGCTGAAGATGCCCGACTGTAGTTCGCTCCACTCGTAGGTCACAGCCTCGGCGCTGGTGGAAATGATGGCGCCCAGGTTGGGGTACTTGTCGAGCATGCCGGCCACATTGTGATTGGTTTCCCAGCGCTTGCCGCCCGGCTTGCGCGGGTTAAGCATGAAGTACGAGTTGCAGCTATCGAGAATCAGGTGCACGCGGTCGGCTTTCAGGCGCGCCAGCACGCTCTCGTCGAGATCGCGCGCGGTCAGGCGCTGGTCCGCCAGATCGAGGTAGCCCTGGCCGTGATCGACATCGCCGTGGCCGGCAAAAACCAGATATAGCTGCACAGACGCGCCGTCCGCCTGCGCGCGGGCGATGTCATCGGCCAGGCGGTCAACCGCGCGGTCGAGATTGGCGCGGGTTGGCGCCAGCGCACGGCTGCTCCACTCGGGATACAGGCGACGACTGGCTACATCGAACTCGGCTAGCAGCGTGACCTGACCAGCGCCCAGCTCGTCGGAGAACAGGTCGGCGTACTTGGCGCCGTCGTCGTCAGCGTACTGCAAGTCGGGGCGCGATGAAGTCAGGCTGCGGTTGTTGGTGACCACCAGGGCAAAGCCGACTGAGGGCCGGGCGACTGGCGCGGCCAATGCCGGCGCGGTCAATGCGAGACTGATGGCAATTGGGATTGAGGCTGGCAACATGTGATTCAATCCGTTGTTGAGGCTACTTGATGACGTTGAGGATTTGGTTTTGCTGGGCGAGCACAGGCAGGCGTTGAGCAATCGCACTTAGCGCGGCTCCGGCGACCACCTTTTCTACCTCAGAGACGCGAACCGGGCGCGCCAAGAACAGCGCAATCAACGACAGTCGACCGGGCGCCAGCCCTTCTGGCGTCACGCCCTGGTCAAGGGGCATGATCGCCGGGGCGGCCGGCACGCGGATCGCTTGCGGCTCGGTCCCGGCGTCGGTGTACGACGGATAGAACCAGTGCACGGCCTGCGCGCTGTCGATGGCGAAGAGGCAGAGGTAGACGTCGCGGCCGAATCGGTTGCTTACAACAAAGCTGAATCCGTCGCCATTTTCGACTTGCTCGCCGCCACGCATCGCCAGGCGGTTCTTCTCGCGGCTCTGCGGATGGACGAAGACCTCAACCCCGAGGTGGGTGGCTGGTTCGGCCGGTCCAGGTTTCGCGCTACCACGCGCGACAAACTCGCCGTCATGATTATGCATGGATGCGCTCAACCAGACTGCGAACGCAGCGGCCGCGGGCAAGGCCAAGGCCACCAGCCAGCGGCCTGTGCGCCGACGGCGTTCCGGCAGCCGCTCCAGCACCTGGCCCACGAAGCGCGGATCCTCTGCCATGCGCGCGTGCTTCAATCGTCCGACTGTCTCGTGCAAGCGTTCGAAGGCTTGGCGACAACCGGCGCAGTCGGCCAGATGGGCCTGCAACTCGCCGGCCGCGTTGGTTGACAGCTCGCCCTCCATGAACGCCGCGAGAGTTTGTTCGTCTGGGCATTTCATCGAATCGACTCCTTGGGCAGAAACTCAGCCAGCCGCCTCAACCCGTAGAAGATCCGCGAGCGGGCGGTCGACGGTGTACGGCCGATGACAGCAGAGATCTCGTCGTAGGACAAATCGTTGAAGTAGCGAAGGACCAGCGCATCGCGAAGTTTCTCGTCGAGCTGCGACAGGGCCAGCCGCACCTGGCGGGCGTCATCGTCTTGCTCGTGCAGGCTGTGTGGGCTGGCGGGCGCGCGCGTATTGGCGGGTGCACTGCTATCGTCGTCGAATCCGAGAAAATGCGCCAATGCCTGGCGCCGACGCTTTGAACGGCACAGGTTGCGGGCGATGTTGCGGGCGATGGTGTACAGGTACTGGCGAAACTTGCCCGTGGGACGATAGCGAAGGCGCGTGGCCCACAGGCGCAGAAAGACGTCCTGCGCGGCATCCCACGCCTGGGTCTCGTGATGCAATATGGCCCCGCAGTAGCTGCGCACGTGCCTCTCGTAGTGCGCGACCAGCGTAGCGAAAGCCGCGCGGTCCCCCTGGGCGGCCGCGATCATGAGAAGATCGTCAGCCTGGGCGCGCGCCTCGGTGTACTCGCCCGCGTCCGACTCGGGCGCGGGCTGTCCGACCAGCTTGAGGTGCGGCATCTCGTCCATGAAGGCGTCTCTCACTCACCATAACGCCCATCCCGGCGTTTTGTTGAAGACGAATGGCACGCCGGCAGGCGTGGCGGCACACAGTGGGAGGGTTCTCCGACGCAGAAGAACTATGTTGGAATCGCTTGTGCTCTGCTCCGACCCTCTGCGGCTATCGCAGGATTACCGCGGCAGCCCACCCGATGTAAAGTCGGCCCATGCGCGTTGTCGTAGCGGCTTGCCTGCTTCTGCTCGGCTGTGGCACTCCATCACCGGGGGCGCGGTCCAGTGCGACCGGTGGCCCGGCTTGGGCCACCGAACCTGATCGCACCGAGCACGGCGGAAACGTCTTTTCATGCGAAGCTGCGGGCGCCACCGAGGAGGAAGCCTTCACTGCGGCCAAGCAGCTTTGCAGCGACAAGCTTTGCAAGCTGTGTGGGGTGAAAATCGAGTCGCGCGTGGAGGTCAAGGAGACACTCAAGGGCGTGGACATGCAACGCAAGGTGGTCGAGCGTTGCACGCGTGCGCGGACCCGGGAGATGGAGATCCGCTACAGGCAGAGCTCCTGCGGGCCCGAGGGTTGCCGCAGCTGGGTGCAGACTTTCTACTCCAGCGCCGACCAAGAGAAGGAATGCAAACGCTTCAGCGACGACAACTTCGCCGATCCCGCGAAGTGCCAGAAGCTGCTGCAGGATTTTTCCCGCGTGCCCGGCCTGACCAGCGCGGCCTTCGAGCGCCGCCATCAGCTCCTTCTGGGAGCCGAAGCGGCCTGCGCCGAGATCGACGTGCGGCCCACGCCACTGATGGAGTCGCTGGATGAACATCTGTGGATGGGCATCGGGCAGATCGCGGCCGAGGAGCCACAGGTTTCCGTCCTTGGCTGGTGCAGCACGAAGCTGGGGCCTTCCGTCACCTGTGGCGACAAGACACTATCCCTTCGCGACTACCTCGTGGCTGTGCGCCGCGATCAGCTGGACCGGGTGCGGGCCGATCTGGCCAACGAGTACTACACCTTCCCCGGGCGTCAGACGCTGAAGGCCACGCCGAGTTTCGTGACCCGCTTGCAGATCGCCATCGCCTGGGCAGCAGAGCATGTGAAGACCTACGCGGCCATCGACGCCCTGACCGACCCGGCGGTCTACACGGTAATGGGCGACACCTACTACAGCCCCGCTGGCCTGGCGCGTATCGTGGCCACTTTCCGTTCAGCGCCGAAGAGCGCCCTTGGAACTCGCGATCGCCCGGTCCACTTCTGGGTGGCGGTGTTTCTCTTTCTTGCCGAAAAGATGCCCTACTACGGCGCCCACAACGACTTCGAATCCCCTGCCTACGGCGATGACAACAGTGCACTGTCACAGGCCTTGCGCGAGATCTTGTCACCCGAGGAGGCAGCCGCGCTACACGTGCCCGACGATGTGAGCCGGCTGTTTGCGATGGATGATCGGATCGACGAGTCCGAATGGAAGCACACCCTCGCCATGCATCGGGCGAGCAACGGACGCTACGCCCGTGGTTGCCTCGACTGTCTGTCCTTCGCGCTGCGCGCCCGCAATCACGGCGGCTTCGAAACCCACAAGGCGCGCCTGCTGGAGGCACTGAAGGACCCTGTCATCCAGTCTCTATTGGCCGTGGCAGGCAGCAATGTGGATCAGCTCTTCCCCGATGATGGCGCCCTGATTCAGGCCGTGTGGCCCGACCTGCCCGATGCCTATCGCCTGAGTTTCGATAGCCTGGCTCGTCTGTACGATGCCAAGGTCGCGTGGCTGACTCGGGAACAGCGCCGTTGGCTTGTCGACCAGCTCGAAGCGACGCTCATCCCGTCGAACAACCGGAGCGAGGCGACGTGCGAGAAGCTGCCAGACCGTCTGCAAAAGCTGGCCGCCCTAGGGCGCGAGCCGTCGGTGGACCAGACCATCTGCACATGTCTCAAGCTGCTGAGCAGTCATGGCGCTTCTTCGTCGCCGTTTCGGCAAGGCTGGATCGACGGTTTCTATCGCCAGCAAGCCGGGCGTGGGCTCGATTGTCTGATGCAAGGCTCGCGGAGGTAACCATGTTGTCAACATTGCTGCTGCCACTCGTGTCCCTGTCCGCCTGCCCTTGGCGGACGCCACCCGCGCCACCTGTGTCCGTGGTTCGACCGGTGCGCGTAAATCAAGACTACGAGGCCGAGATCGCCGCCACCAGCTGGTACGATCAACGCTTCGCCACTTGCGCTCTGGCCGGGACGGGCGAGCACAAGGTCGAGTATGTGGCCGACGGGCGCGTTCTCGTCAGCGAGCCGCCGGTGTTGCACCCCTCGCTCAGTCCGTCGTGGCAGGCCATCCGAACCTTCGCCACTGCCACCGACCTGTGCCGGGCCGCCGAGTCAAAAGACAAGACGGTGCCTGGGCCCGAGAAGCTGACCGTCAAGGTGCGCATGGTTGCGGACGGCGATTTCACCCCGCTGGCCTTCGAATCAGCGCCCCTGACCATCAATTGTCCGTCCAAGTGGTGCCTCAACACCGTAATGGGTGTGCGGGCCCCGGAAGTAAGTGTGTGGGCCGACAGGGACAAGAAACAGGTGCACCTGACTTGGGGTGTATCGCGCGAGACCTTGGCGTGTGCCGGCGCCAGCACCCTGGACGCGCGCTTCTTCGTGGGCCGAAGCGAAAACGAACTAGAGACGCGCCTGTCACCTGACTACACCGCTGCCGGCCTGGAGAAGCGACTGAGCCCCGACCCGAAAGACCCAAACCGCCTGCGCCTTGACGAGGTCATCCCACTGTCCAAGCTGTGCACCCCAGGACAAACCGTTGTGGTGGTGGAATTCGTGGGCCGCGGGACATTGCACAAGATTGCCCAAATTCTGATCCGCCGCGTGGTCCGCGCTGCACACGATGACTCTCACGGGGCCGAGATCTGCCGACCATGACCGAGAACCCCACCCCGCGATTGGGTCGCGAGTGTGGTGCCCGATGATCGCTGCAGGCCGTGTCCTAAGCGCGTTGTTCTTCAGGTCAGGGTGCCGCACACGGCGGGCCGGTGATGTTTGCATTGAACGTGGCGAGGTCCGTCGCGTCGACCGTCCCTGCAGCCAATTGGCGATCGCATCGTCATTACTCAACGGGCCGGGGCGAGAAAGAGAAACGAGCCAAGGGCCGCATTGACTGACAGTCGCTATCCGCGGCGGCGACCCGCGTGCAACGTGAAGGTGCGCGCCCACCTCGGCCGGCCCGGAAGCGCTTGAACGCGCGCGCGAAAGGCCGCGAAACGCGGAGGGTTCATCGCCGGCCCGATGAACGAGATGGAACGCAAGATGCGTTCGAGGGTGTCGCTGTCCACCGGTGTCTCGTCGTGAAACCGGCGCTTCGTCCCGAACCGGATGCCGGTGATGGCCGAGACTTGAATGAGGTTCTGCTCCAGGTTGCGTGGCCGGCGAGGAACCGCGCCCTCGATGATCTCCACGAGGCTTCGCATGAACGGCGTCTTCCCGATCTCGCAGGTGACGATGGCCAGCGCCCCCTTGGGCGCAAGCACGCGCGCGATCTCCTTGGCGACGAGTTCGGCGTCGAGGAAGTGCAGCGCGTCTGCCACCACCGCGAGATCCAAGCTGCCATCGTCGAGAGGCACTGCTTCGGCCGCTGCGTGGATGGCGCGGACACGCAGCCGGCCCTCACTCGCCCTGGCTCGCAGCCGATCCAGCATGGCTTGCGCCGGCTCGATGGCGCTGACGTCGAAGCCCCGCTGGGCCAGCGGCAGCGCAACATGCCCGATCCCTGCGCCCAGATCCCCTACGCGCCGGCCAGGGGCCAGCTGCACCAGCGCATCGATCAACCCAAGCGGGTACGCTGGTCGCGCATCGTAGACATCGGCCATGCGGTTGAATACCCATCGCTTGGGATCATCTAGGCCGACCTTTCGACGACCGAGGCTCACGGCGTCCCGTGGTACCACGCCTTGCATGAAGAGCCAACAGTCACTGGGCAGCCCGAAAGGCGAAAACCAGGCCACCAGCGGTTAGCCCGTTTTCTTCGACCGGCAAGGAGCAACAACCTGATCGACTGCATCAGCGGCACCTGCACCTGGAACGGCACCGATCGCTTCAATTCAGGTTGTTTGTGGGTCCGAAGCCTCGAGGATAAACGACGCCTTCATGGCATTCCTCAACCTCTTCCAGCGCAAATCGCGAAGGGCGTCGTGGGCGATGATGGGACGCTCAAGTACGAGACGGCAGAGGCGCCTGGCCTAGGGGGCGTCCCTAATAGCCGGGGGGTAGGAACGGGGCATTGTGGAAAGCGGACGCTCGGCGCTGGCGGGCTGATGCCGGGAGCGCTCCTCGGCGGCCGCACGCCAACGGCCGCGCTGCGCGCGTCCATGGCGCGCTCGGCGGACGGGTCCCTCGGCGCCCAGCTGCGCTGGTCGCCTGGCCCCTTGACCGCTCGCTGGCAACCGAGCGCGGACGCTCGGTGCGCTATCTGGTCGAATGCTTCTTTCACAAGCTGAAAGCCTGCCGGCGCATTGCTACCCGCTACGAGAAGACCGCGCGCAACTACCT
>Ga0265316_10005644_pt1 | contig 12113 bp, 13 predicted proteins | sample 4522metaG_FD_202092 | JGI IMG/M metagenome (GOLD analysis project Ga0265316, IMG submission 202092) | Rhizosphere microbial communities from Carex aquatilis grown in University of Washington, Seatle, WA, United States - 4-5-22 metaG | ecosystem: Host-associated > Plants > Roots > Rhizosphere >... | reverse complement strand
TTAAGAACGGACGGACTGAATCCTCACCCATGTAGGGACTGACCGTCGACGCAGTGAATCGATAATCCTCCATCAATGTTCTTGCGTACATTTCGGATGAATTTCCGATATCGCCGCGCTTTGCGTCGCCTATGGTGACAAGCTCCTCCGGAATGGAGGCCAGTGTCTGATGAAGGATGTCCCATGCCCGTGCTCCGGCTCCTTCATAAAAGGCCAGATTGATCTTGTAAGCGCAGACAATATCCTTCGTGGCATCGATAAGGCGTCGATTGAATTCCAGCACCGCGTCGCCAGAGGAACGGAGATGAAGAGGCAATTTGTCGGGGTCGGTGTCGAGTCCGACACAGAGAAGGCTGTTGTTCTTGTGCTGGGCATTCAGCAAATGCTGATAGAAATCCATGGATGGTGCTCCGGGAGAAAGGCGGGAATTGACTTGAGAAAGATACAAGGTATGGAGGAGAAATCAAAGGAGATGATGGTCCCCACGTTTTGCCTATGCCGCAGGTTTCAAGTATATTGGCGAGTACTACAACAATGGACCCTATCGGGAAGGCAATACCATGCACATTGCCCTGGTACTACTCGCCGCGCTCCGCTTCGTTCAGGGGGGCGATTCACTTCAGCCTCATAATGAACCGACAATCAGAGAATTGCTGGGAGAATGGAAAAATCACGACACCACAACATCACTGGAAGTTGGAGGACGGCTCTCCCGGAGGCTCGTAAGCAGCGATACGCTCTTTTTTACGGTGATGGCAACGGACCGGCAGGAATTTGAATCGTGGGTGAATGCGCTTGATCGGACCACCTTCACCATCCTCAATTATGAAGATGACGTGGATGCTCAGCTTGAAACGAGAAAACTGGAGATCCTCCGAGGGTGGATGTTGGATCACATTCGAAAGTTCAAAAATATGCCGGAGTTTCGGGAAATGGCGACGTTCCTTGAGTCAAAACTCAAAGCGATCACCATCGAGCGCGGGAACTGAAAGCGCAGCTGTTTACGGGTCGAGATAGTCGGAAATTGGCCCAGAGGCACTAGGTTGAGGAGGTGTAGAAATTGTGACGGGACCGCAGGTCTCTTGACACCCAAAGGCAGATTTTGCACATTACCCTCATATGACCATATATCATACTTTCGAAGAGCTTCTTGACCGCAGCAGAATGCCGAACGCCGGGGCACTGCGTGAAATATGCGCGAAGTACTATGTGTCCCGTTTGAAAGCATTTGGTTCAGTACTGCACGGCTCTGCGCACCCAGAAAGCGATCTTGACATCATTGTGGAGTTTAAACACGGTAAGACACCAGGCTTCGGTTTTGCCGAACTTGCATCGGAACTCTCCGCATTTTATGGCCTTTCCGTCGATTTGCACACTTCAGCCAGTCTGAGCAAGTACTTCAAAGACGACGTCCTGCAGGAGGCGAAAGAAATCTATGTCGCCGAAGAGTGACCTCATTCGACTCAAACATATGCTTGACGCGTCGGAAAAGGTCGTACTGTTTCTTCGTGAGAAGAAGCGGAAGGATCTTGATGAAGACGAAAAACTCGCCCTTGCTGTCGTACGACTGATTGAGGTTATCGGTGAAGCAGCAACAAAACTCGAGAAACGAGTTCGGGAAGTTCATTCGGTGATCCCATGGGAGCAGATTATCGGAACCCGCAATAGGCTTATCCATGGCTACGAAGAAGTGGATCTTGATATCGTATGGCAAATCGCGACGATTGATCTTCCGACGCTGGTCGGTAAGTTGCGTCATGCGATCGAAATTGAGAGTCTGCAATAGGCGGAAGGAACTGCAAAAGAATACTCTTCGGAGATTAAGCTGACAGTGAAAACTGCCGGCAAGATGGTCCACATTGAGGGCAACACAAAATCCTTGAGGTGGTTGTCGACAATACTACGGGTTTACGCAAATCAGAAGTTCGATGATGACTTTTGGATGGACCCGAAGGGCCCAGGTTCTTCATACTTTTCTCCGCTTTCGACGCATGGAATCTATTTGCTCAACACAGAAGCGGGGGATAAGAAGAAGACAAAGTAGAATGGGGCTTTCATGGTAACAAGGAAGAAGGCACCTTCTCCTCCACATGCTTTGTGTACAGCTCCACCACCCAGTCCGGGATCTCCGTTGCCCGGCCAGTGCTTGTGGAGACCATCGTGTTAAGGACCCATCCCTCCGCGGCGAGTTTCATGCCGTCCTTCCGAAAAATCTGAAATCCCACCCGGACGTCGGTCTTGTCGAAATCCATGATCCATGCCCTGACAACAACTGTGTCCCCCATCTGGAGCGGACGTTTGTAGCCGATCTGAACCGACTTGATGAACCAGGTCCATCCTTGTGTCACGAAATCCTTCATGGACATTCCGTAACATCTGCCCATTTGATCGTAGCGCGCCGCGAGAAAATAATCGAGATACTTCGATGCATGAACATGGTTGTTCATGTCCACGTCGTCAGGGCGGATGGTGAGTTCAGTATTAAATCTGCTGTAGGAGGGCATAGGCAATTGCGAAATGGGAAATTTCAATTTGGAATTTATTCGATCGATTTTCCACGAAGTTTCTATCGGTGATTCCCTTCTTCAGAAGGATCTCTTCGATCGGACGGTGCATGTATGCGCCGAAGGTTCAAAAAGGCTTTAGACCTGCTTTAGGTAGCCCGCCTTCTCTTTTTCGCTCAGCACCTCATTCATCGAGCCCGTCCGGTAGCCCTGGAGATCCAGTGTAACGTAGATAAACCCAAGAGACTTAAGGTGACTCACCATCCGTTCGCGAAGGTCACGTTCGAGCATCCGGGGCATGTCTTCCTGCGCGATTTCCACGCGGGCGGTCTTCTCGTCGTGGAACCGCACGCGAAACCGACGGAACCCCGCATCCCGCAAAAACGTCTCTGCAGAATCAATGCGCGAAAGATTTTCCCGGCTGATCCCGGTTCCGTAAGGGAACCGTGAGGAAAGGCAGGCAAACGAAGGCTTATCCCATGTCGGCAGGCCCAGCAACCGGGAAAGAGCGCGCACATTGTCTTTCGACATTCCTGCTTCAAGCAAAGGAGATCGTACGTTCTTCTCCGACTTCGCGCGCATGCCGGGTCTGAAATCCCCCTCATCGTCGGTGATTGTGCCATCGGCGATCCAAGCTATGCCTTCAGCGGCGGCGACTTCCTGCAGCTTGCCGAATAATTCTGTCTTGCAGAAATAACACCGGTCGGGAGGGTTTTCACGGAATTTTAGATCATCGGTCTCTTCGGTGTGGACAATAACGAATCGCGCCCCAAGCTGCCCGGCAAGGCCAAGGGCTTCCTCAAACTCTCTGGTCGGATAGGTTTCCGATTGGCCAATCATCGCCAGAGCATTCCGGCCAAGTTCGTCCACCGCGACTTTCAACAAGAGCGTGCTGTCGACCCCTCCCGAGAACCCAATCGCCACACTCTTCATGTCGCGCAGGATTGTTCGAAGGGCTTCATATTGTTTTTGCAGATCGCCGTCAATAATCTCCATCATCACATTCCTCTATAAACAAAAACGCCACGCCGTGGCGTGGCGCAAAAAACGTTGTGTGGCAGTTACTTTTTCAACACACTTTTGAATTCTTTCATCCCCTTGGCTCCCGGAAAATCCTGTTCAAATGCCGAGCGCTTTTCCGGATCGAGCTGGAATGAGCTCTTCAGCGACTCTGCGGCTTCATAGAGCCGGTTCATCAGAATAAGCGCCTTCGCGCGGTTGTAATAACTCTCGGCTGAATAGGGGTTCGCATCGACTGACCGGTCAAAGGCCTTCAATGCCTGCTTGAGGTATCCCAGCTCGAGGAGGGTCTCGCCGTAGTCGAGCCATGCTTCGAAGTTGTCAGGCTCGAGCTTTGTGACCATCCTATAGCTGAGCAGTGATTCCCTGACCCTTCCCATATTATAGAGAAGATCCGCCTTGGCGTACCAGAGTTCTGGGTATTCCCTGCAGATTCCGAGCGCCCGGTTGTAGTCCGTCAGCGCTTTCCGGGCCTGATCGATGGAGTCGTAGCAGCTGCCTCTTCCGAAATAGGATTCGTAATGATTCGGATCAAACGTGAGAGCTTCTGAGAAGCAGCGAATGGCCTCAGCGATGTCACCCATTTCTTCGAAGGCATTGCCGAGGTTGTGCCAGGCGGGGACATCTTTCGGCTCCAGGCGGAGGGTCTCGTGGTAACAGGAAATCGCATCGTGCAGTCTGCCGAGGTTGGCAAGGGCATTTCCCTTGTTGTACCAGGCAGCGGCGAATTCAGGATGGATAGCCAGAGCCAGTTCGTAACTCTCTATGGCTCTGTGAGGCTGCATCATTCGGTTCAGAACGATGCCGCGATTGTACCAGGCGTTGTGATTGAAGGGATCAAGACGCAGGTGCTGTTCGTAACACCGGAATGACTCGCTGGGTTTGTCCAGGTAGTCATGGCAATACCCCAGTTCATACCAGGCATCCTTGTGGCTTGGGTCAACATCGAGGATGGACTTAAAAAGAGCGATCGCCTCGACGTAGCGCCCTGCCTTCTCCAGCGCTGCGCCCTTGTTGAACTGCGCTTCCATATTTCCCGGGTCGACGGTGAGAGCCTGGTCGAAACATGCAATGGCATCTCCGCTTCTACCCAGATCATCCAGCGTAATCCCTTTGTTGATCAAGAGCTCGGGATCAACGGGATTCTCCTGCAAAGCCCGTTCGAAGCATTCCAAGGCCTCGTCATGCCTGAGCAGGTTGTTCAAAATTATCCCCTTGCGGTGCCAATTCTCGGAGCTGTAGGGGATGAGGGAGAGGATCTGAACGACAAAATGGAGGGCATCTTCGTATTTCTCCTGATCCATATAGTAGGCGACAATCTCTTCCAGCGCCTCTACATTGGTAATATCAGGGGATTTGTCCTTGAGCATCTCCCGGAAACGGCTCAATTCCTCTTCAAAATGTTCGCGCCGACGTTCTTCGTCTTCCGGGTCGTCGTCAAATCCGCCATAGTCCAGAATGCTCATGGAACTCGCCTCTTCACTGTGGAGCAGGTCACTCAGTGAGCCATCTGTTTCAAGTAACAGAAAAAATGGTATGAAGTCAAGATACGGATTTGGGGCTTTGGGGGAGGTTTTGCGGTGGTTTTATCCCCGCAAGTTCGTTGATTTTCAACACATGAGGGCGTATATTATGCATCTCAATTCAAATGATTGCTGAAAGCCTCGAAAACATACGGGAAAGGATTAGTGGCGCATGCGCCAGGGTGGGGCGCGACTCTTCCACAGTAACTCTGGTTGCCGTTGCCAAGACTTTTCCAGTAGAACGAGTCTTGGAGGCGGTGCGGGCAGGTGCCGTCGACATCGGCGAGAACTATGTGCAGGAGCTTGCGGAAAAGCGGAAGGTGCTCGAAGGCGAATCCGTCCGCTGGCATTTCATTGGCCACCTCCAGAGAAACAAGGTGCGCCAGGTCGTCCCGTGGGTTCATCTGATTCATGCTGTCGACAGCAAAGACCTTGCGCAAGAGATTGATACGCGGGGGCATGCGTCAGGATCCATAGTCGATATTCTTCTTGAGGTAAATACCACGGGGGAGAACTCGAAGTTCGGTGTAGCTCCGGATGCGGTGCTCCCGCTGGTCCAGGGGTTGGCGCAATTCCGGTCGTTGCGCATCGACGGATTGATGACGATCGGGCCGTTCCTTCCCGACCCTGAAGGTTCGCGGCCAATGTTCAGGTTGCTGCGGACACTTCGGGATCAGGCGGCCTCGCTCGGACAGACCAACGCACCGATGTGCCATCTTTCGATGGGGATGACCGGAGATTTTGAGGTGGCTGTGGAGGAAGGCGCCACGCTCGTTCGGATTGGTACAGCGATTTTCGGTTCAAGAAAGAAGAAGGAACAGTAGACCTCATTTCCTGAGGACGATCCCGGAGAAAGCAGGAAACAGCTCCGGCGGCTGGACGAAAGGATTTGCCCATGAAGATGACCCCGCTCGACATCCGAAAACAGGAATTCAAGAAAGTGATGAGAGGATACGATCCTGTGGAGGTGGATACATTCCTGGAGACACTGGCTACTGAAATGGAGGAGCAGCTTCGTCAGCAGAAGGAGCTCCGTGACCGGACGCTGGAACTGGATACGCAGCTCAAGGACTATAAGCAGGTCGAAAGGACTTTGCAGCAGACCTTGCTCCAGGCCCAGGAGGTGACAGGGAAGACCTACGAGTCCGCCCGGCGGGAAGGTGAAGCGATCGTGCGGGAATCTGAATCGCGGGCAGCGACAATCATGGAAAATGCCAACCGCGAAGTGGCGCGGCTGGGAAACGAACTGAGCCAATTGAAGATCCGGCGGGAATCACTCATCGGGCGGCTCCGCATCCTGCTGAGCTCGGAGCTCGACCTGCTCAGGACCATGGACCAGGGCCTGGAAGACGTTCTCACCCCTCCTCCGTCGCTCGGATCAGGAAAACAACAACTTGATGTCGAATCCGTTGTCAATGCGATAAGCCATGACCGACCTGCGCAAACACGTTAACGAAGCCGTCGCGGCACTCCGCAAGAAGACGCCGCTCGAACCCTTGATCGGGATCATCCTCGGTACGGGTCTTGGCGGGCTGGTGCAGGAGATCAAGGCGGAGGTTGTCGTCGACTATGCCGAGATTCCGCACTTCCCCCTTTCGACGGTCGAGTCGCATCACGGCAAATTGATCTTCGGATCATTGGGTGGAAGAAAGGTCGTCGCAATGCAGGGACGCTTTCATTACTATGAAGGCTATTCCATGCAACAAGTGACGTTCCCGGTCCGCGTCATGAAGTCTCTCGGCGTGCAAACAATGCTCGTGTCAAATGCCGCCGGCGGGATGAATCCGAATTTTTCCCGGGGAACCATCATGATCATTACTGATCAGATCAATCTCCTCGGCAATAACCCGCTGATCGGTCCGAATGATGAGAGCTTCGGCCCGCGATTTCCCGACATGTCGGAGCCGTTCAGCCGCAAACTCATTGCGCTGGCTGAGCAAGTCGCCCTCGGAATGAAGATCAGAACCGAACGCGGCGTTTTCGTCGCAGTCCCCGGTCCGAACCTTGAGACGAGGGCGGAATACCGGTTCCTTCGCCTGATCGGCGCCGATGCTGTGGGGATGTCTACGGTTCCCGAAGTGATTGTGGCAAACCACATGGGTATGAATGTTCTTGGATTCTCCATCATCACGGATGAGTGTTTCCCCGATGCACTTCAGCCTGCCAGGATCGAAGAGATCATTGCTGCGGCGAATGCGGCAGAGCCGAAGCTGACGGCGATCATGAAAGGCGTGGTGGAAACGATCGACTTGGAGATGGGGAAAAGTCAATAAATCAGGGAATGTCGTGCCTTCCCGAGGGGATAGGGGGAGTGAGAAGGAATTGCTAAGGTTTATCACGGAAGTGAACACTTGACAAAATTCAAAGAGCTTACGGACAGGCTGTCATATCCCTCCATGGAGAAGGAGATTCTCCGGTTTTGGAAGGAGCGCGAGATTTTCAAGAAGAGCATTACTACGCGCGAAGGGAAAGCCGGGTTCACGTTTTATGAAGGACCTCCCACGGCGAACGGCCGTCCGGGCATCCACCATGTCATGGCCCGAACGCTGAAAGATCTGGTGTGCCGATATAAGACCATGAAGGGATTCCAGGTTCACCGCAAAGCGGGTTGGGATACGCATGGGCTCCCAGTGGAAATCGAAGTCGAAAAACAGCTCGGGTTCAAGCACAAGGATGACATCGTGCGGTACGGCGTGGCAGAGTTCAACACAAAATGCCGGGAGTCGGTCTGGAAGTACAAGGGTGAATGGGAAAAGATGACAGAGGAAATGGGATATTGGGTTGATCTCACTCATCCCTATGTCACCTTTGAAAACGAATACATTGAGTCCATCTGGTGGGCGTTGAAGAAGTTTCATGACAGCGGCATGATGTATAAGGGCTATAAGATCCAGCCGTATTGTCCCCGCTGTGAAACCCCGCTCTCTTCGCATGAAGTATCGCTGGGCTACGAAGACGTGAAGGACCCGAGTGTGTATGTGCGCATGCGACTCAAGAGCGATCCGGAGACGTCATTTCTCGTCTGGACGACCACGCCGTGGACGCTGATCTCCAACGTTGCTCTTGCTGTTGCCCCTGACGTCGACTACGTGAAGGTGTCGCACAAGGGAGAAAAACTGATCCTCGCGGAAGCACGGCTCTCAGTCCTTGAAGGCGAGTATGAAGTGCTGGAGCATTTCAAAGGGAAGGATCTCGAGGGGTGGGAGTATGAAAGGATCTTCAACTACCATCCGGTTGATCGGAAGGCATTTTACGTGATTACCGCCGGGTTTGTGACTACTGGCGACGGCACTGGGATTGTCCATATGGCGCCTGCCTACGGTGAGGATGATTACCAGGCGGCGCGCAAGTATGATCTCCCCACGATCCATCCGGTGAACAAGAGCGGTGAATTCGGACCGGAAGTGACAGACTTTCAGGGGAAGTTCGTCAAGGATGCAGACCTGGAGATTATCCGCAACCTGAGGGAACGAAAAATTCTCTACAGGAAGGAGACAATCACGCACAGCTACCCTCATTGCTGGCGGTGCAAGACTCCTCTTCTGTATTATGCGAGGGAATCGTGGTACATCCGCACAACGAGTTTCGCCCGGCGGATGATTGCGTTGAACAAGCAGATCAACTGGGTTCCTCCCGAAGTGGGGGAAGGAAGATTCGGCAATTGGCTTGAGGAGAACAAAGACTGGGCTCTCTCTCGCGATCGTTTCTGGGGCACTCCCCTCCCCGTCTGGGTATGTGAACAGTGCGGCGCCCAGCGCTGTGTGGGCAGTATTGCGGAACTGCAGACAGGTCAGAATGTTCCCGATCCTGTCGATCTGCACAAGCCTTTTGTCGATGCGGTGACGTTCGTTTGCCAGTGCGGTGGGACGATGCGGCGCGTTCCCGAGTTGATCGACGTCTGGTTTGACTCGGGCGCCATGCCGTTTGCCCAATGGCACTATCCGTTTGAGCACCGCGAACTCATTGATTCCGGAGAGCAATATCCCGCGGATTTCATCTGCGAGGGGATCGACCAGACGCGCGGATGGTTCTATTCGCTGCATGCAATCGGGACATTCCTCTTCGACGCACCTGCCTATCGCTCGGTCATGGTGAACGAGTTGATCCTCGACAAGGAAGGGCAGAAGATGTCCAAGTCGAAGGGGAATACCGTTAACCCGTTTTCCATTCTCGAACGGTTCGGCGCAGACACCACGCGATGGTACCTGGTAACGACAAGCCCTCCCTGGCGGCCGACATCGTTCGATGAAGAGGGATTGGTTGAAGTCCAAAGGAAATTTTTCGGGACGCTCGTCAATACCTATGCATTCTTTGGCTTGTATGCGAACGTGGATGAGTTCACCTATGCGGAGGCACCCCTCCCCGTTTCGGAACGACCCGAGATCGACCGCTGGATTCTCTCTGCCCTCCAGTCGATGGTCGGGCGGTACACGGCAATGATGGAAGCGTATGATGTCACAAAAGCCGCGCGGAACGTCAGTGAGTTTACGATCGACCAGCTCTCGAATTGGTACGTGCGCCGAAACCGCCGCCGATTCTGGAAGAGCGAGAAGGGGAAAGACAAAACTGCTGCGTACCAGACATTGTTTGAGTGCCTGGACACTATCGCGCGTTTGATTGCACCGTTTGCGCCATTCCTGGCAGAGGAAATATTCCGGAATCTCAATTCGGTATCGTCGCGGGACGCTGCGGAATCTGTGCACCTCGCATCGATGCCTGAACCGGATGCCTCCATGATCGATGCTGCGCTCGAAGAAAGAATGGATAAGGCGGAACGCATTGTGATGCTCGTGCGCGCGATGCGGATGAAATCGAACATCAAGGTACGCCAGCCATTGCGAAGGGTCATCCTGCCAATCGCCGATGCACGGGAGAGGGAGGAGATCAAGGGGATGGCCGACATCATTCTTGATGAGATCAACGTCAAGACGATCGAGTACGTGAGCGACGAATCGGGGTTGGTGCGGAAGAAGTCGAAGCCGAACTTCAAGACTCTCGGGCCAAAGTTCGGCAAGTCGGTGCAGGGCGTAGCGGCCAGATTAAAGGATCTCTCGGCCGATGAAATTGCCTCCCTTGAATCGAAAGGTTCACTGAGCGTCGATGTGGGTGGAGAGCTGAAAACCATCGGCCGCGAAGATGTGGAGATTATCCGGGAAGACATCCAGGGGTGGCTTGTCGAATCCGACGGGACTCTGACCGTGGCACTCGATACCGCGTTGGATGATGATCTGGTTGCCGAAGGTGCTGCGAGGGAATTCGTCAACCGGGTGCAGAACATGAGGAAGGATGCAGGGTTTCTCGTGACCGACCGGATTGGCATTTATAGCGATGCTCCCGATTCAGTGCGGGGCATGCTCATGGCACAGCGTTTGTACATTCAAACCGAAACGCTGGCATCGGAGTTTTCGGAGAAGTATCGGGACGGGGAGTATCATTCGAACATTGACTTAAACGGTGTGACTGTCCGCGTCGGCATCGAACGGCGTCCACAACTGTAATTCACTCACATTACGAGGTAAGTTCATGGCGACCAAGGGAAGCAGGACACCGGCAAAAAAGGCCGTTGCGACAAAAAAGTCCGGGACATCCCGAGCCAAAAAAAGCGTGAAACCTTCCGTGCCGAAACGAACTGCTGTGGTTGCTGCAAAGGCGAAGAAGAAAACAGGAGGACGAGGGGCGATGGCAGAACCGATGGCATATTCGTTGGCTGACCTCAAGGCTTTTAAGGAGATGATTCTTAGCAAGAGGAAAGAGACACTGGAAGAGCTGGATACGCTGAAGGAAAGCATGATGGATGTAACCACGGGCGAATACGTCAGCGAAAGCTCGAACTACTCCCTGCATATGGAGCAGGGGACCGACGCAATGGAGCGGGAAAAGACGTTTCTCTTTGCCGCAAGAAGCAGCAAGTATGTGAACCAGCTTGATGATGCGCTGGCGCGGATTGAGGCAAAGACGTATGGTCAATGCCGTGTCTGCGGACTTCTGGTTCCGAAAGCACGGCTGGAAGCCGTACCCACGGCACAGACTTGCGCTGAATACAAGAACACCGGCACGCCCTGCGAGCGTGGGAAACTGGCAATGGCCAATGCCAAAGGAGCATAGCGCGTGCGCGTGCTTCTGGTCTCGACGGTGATTGTCCTGTGCGATCAGGTGACCAAACTCCTTGTGAAGGGGTTGAGCGTCCCGTGGCTCGGCATCGCCTGGAAAGGAATGCCATACGGTGCAAGCAAGCCTGTGCTGGGTAATTTCCTCCGGTTGACATACATTGAGAATCCCGGCATGGCATTCGGCATCGACGTCGGCGGGAAGCCGCTGTTTGCGGCCTTCTCGGTCGTTGCCGCCATCGCAATTGTCTGGATTCTCTTCCGCATGCGGCATGAAGGCCTCGGGTTCAGAATCGCATTGGCAATGATCCTCGGCGGTGCAGTGGGGAACCTCATCGACCGCGTCTTCTATGGCACGATGTTCGAAGGCACACCACTGTTCTTTGGCAAAGTCGTCGATTTCATCGATGTGGATTTCTTCAAGATCAACTTGTTGGGTTACCACGTTTCACGGTGGCCCGTCTTTAACATCGCCGATTCCTGTGTCACCATCGGAGTCGTCCTCCTTCTGATTTTTCACCGTTCCGTTGCACCGTCACGAGAGGCATTGACTGACTCGGCGGCTGGGACAACCAGGACCGAAGAGTAATTTCATTCTCCGCAGTCGATGCGTACCTTCCATGCCATACGAGTTCGACATCGTTGTCCCACCCGGCAAGCGAAAAGAGCGGCTCGATAAGTATCTTGTCAATCACGTCGAGAATGCCACGCGTTCCAAAGTGCAGCAGGCAATTCGTGACGGAACCGTGCTCGTCGATGGCAAAACTGCGCGTCCAAGCCACCAGGTCGCGCCGGGCGAGACCATCCACATCACCCTTCCGCGGCCTCCGCCCCAAAGGGCAGAGCCGGAACAAATCCCCCTCGATATCCTCTTCGAGGATGATTCCCTGATCGTTGTCAATAAGTCCGCCGGTATGGTCACACATCCCGCCTTTGGCAACTATTCAGGGACACTCGTC
>Ga0265316_10005640_pt1 | contig 12116 bp, 5 predicted proteins | sample 4522metaG_FD_202092 | JGI IMG/M metagenome (GOLD analysis project Ga0265316, IMG submission 202092) | Rhizosphere microbial communities from Carex aquatilis grown in University of Washington, Seatle, WA, United States - 4-5-22 metaG | ecosystem: Host-associated > Plants > Roots > Rhizosphere >... | reverse complement strand
CGAGATCCGCTATCCCGGCGATCGGGCTGAGGCACTGCCAGGCGAAGAGGTAAGGGCTCTGCAACTCGCGCAGAAGGTCCGCGATGCGGCGATGGCTGTGCTCGATCCCTACCTCGCCGGAGGCGGGCGGGTGGTTGGCGACCTCATTTTGCAATCTTCGAAAGGGGCGAAAGGCGCATCCATCGAGATGAGCGATTACGGATTCCCCACGTTCCGGTGCGCCCGGCCAGTGACCACTGAGGACGTCAAGGCTCTCGATGACGAAGAGTAAGGTCTACCTGCTCGATTGCAATGTCCTCATCGCACTGGCCACGCCCGAACACAGCCTGAATGCGCGTGCGGCGGCGTGGTTCCGCAAGGGGCACCGGTTGCGACATGCCCAATCACAAAAGGTGCGCTTCTCCGTTTCCACCTGCGCGCCGGCGTGGACGCGACGGCGGAATCCGCAAAGTGTCTGCTGGAATCCATTTCCGCCCTCCCGCGGCACGAATTCTGGCCGGACGATGCTTCTTACCTCGACATGCCAACCACGGGAATCGTCGGGCATAGGCAGGTCACTGACGCATACTTCGTGTTGTTGGCGCGGAAACACGGCGGTTCAGTCGCCACCATGGACAAGGCGCTGGCAAGTCTTCACGCCCGGGACGACACTCCTCCCGTAGCTCCCTTCCGCCTGCGAATTGGCACGGGCGCGCGAGCCCGGCTCGTCAGCCTGGGAGGGCATCGCCGTGCTGCTGGGCGTGGACGCGATCCTCGCGCGGTGCTGGCTCGCTGGGAGGGGTACAAGTTGTAAGCTGCCTGCACCCGCCAAGGTCGCATGCGGGAGGGCCGCGCCTGTCCTGGCAGAGCTGGCGGGTTGGTAAGATTGTCCTTTATGACCTGGCGCACACCGGCAATCTCTCTGCGATTGGTGTTGACCTTGGCGTTAACGGGCGTTGGCGCCTTGGCCGCCGATGTGCCGAATCTCACCAAGGAATACCGCGCGACGGCCGAAAAGCTGATCCAGGCAGCCATGGCGGATACCGAAGGCTACAACCGCCTGGAGTACCTGTGCTACCGGATCGGCAACCGGCTGAGCGGATCGGCGGCGCTGGAGCGGGCCATCGCCTGGTCGGTGGAACAGATGAAACAGGCGGGTCTCGGCAACGTGCAGGTGATTCCCACCAAGGTGCCGCACTGGGTGCGCCACAGCGAATCGGCGCGCATGCTGGCGCCGGTCGAAAAGCCCTTGCACATGCTGGGGCTGGGGATGAGCATCGGCACGCCCGCGGGCGGCATCACCGCGGATGCGGTTGCGGTCGCGAGCTTCGAAGAACTGGCCAAGCTGGGCCGCGAGAAGGTGGAGGGTAAGATTGTGGTCTACAACTACGTCTTCACCAACTACGGCGCGGCGCGGAATTATCGCTCGGGCGGCGCATCGCGGGCCGCGGCCCTGGGGGCGGTAGCGGTGCTGGTGCGTTCGGCCACCCCGCTGGCTGTCGAACTTCCGCACACCGGAGCGATGGAGTACGACCCCAACCAGCCGAAGATTCCGGCGGCGGCCATCTCTCCCGAGGATGCGCTCATGATCGCGCGCCTTTGTGCCGACGGCGAGCCCGTGAAACTCCACCTGGAGATGGGCGCCGAGATGCTGCCGGATGCCGACAGCGGCGACGTGATCGGCGAGATCCCGGGCAGGGAGCATCCCGAGGAGGTGGTGGTGATTGGCGGCCACATCGATTCCTGGGACGTGGGACAGGGTGCGCAGGACGATGGCGCCTCCATCATGGCTTGTCTCCAGGCTTTGGCGCTGATTCACAAACTGGGCCTGGAACCGCGGCGGACGCTGCGCGTGGCCTTCTGGGTGAATGAAGAAAACGGCAGCCGCGGGGGAGCGGCGTATCGCGCCTTTGTGGGAGACCGGATCGGGAACCACGTGCTGGCGCTGGAGATGGACGGAGGGGCGGAGACGCCGCGCGGGTTCGGCGCCAACGTGGACCAGAATTCGCTCGACCTGCTGCAACAGATTGCCAAACTGCTGGAGCCGATCGGCGCCGGAGAGATCGCCGGCGACGGTGGGGGCGAGGATATCAACGCGCTGCTGCGCGATGGCGTGGTGGGCATGGCCGAGCGGGCCGCCGGCACGCACTATTTCGACTGGCACCACAGCGAGGCCGACACCGTGGACAAGGTCAACCTCGAGGATTTTCGCAAGAGCGTGGCCGCCCTGGCGGTGATGAGCTTTGCCGTGGCGGATATGCCGGGGCGGCTCACCGCGAGCGAAGGCGTGAGACGAAGACAATAGCGCCGCGTCTATACTGAATATAGATGCAGCGCGGCATAATACTGGCGGGATTGACTGGGCTTGGGCTGTTGGTGTGCACTCTGTGGGCGCAGGACCCCTTCCGGGAGTACCCGGCGTGGGAGTATAACAACTACCCCTTGGCGAAGGACTATCTGGTGCCGGGCGAGTGGACCTTCGCGCGCCTGATGTATCCGACCAGTCCGGTGTATGTCGATTGGCAGTCGACCCACAATGCGCGGTACGACTGGCATGAAGGCCACACCAACTGGACCATCGACTACCCGCGTTCGGACCGGCACCTGTCGGCGGCCATCCGGCGGCTGACGCGCATCGACGGCAAGTCGGCGGAGCAGCCCATCAACCTGGAAGCGGATGACGACGTGTTCAACTACCCGTGGCTCTATGCGGTGGAAGTGGGCCACTGGGAGTTGACCGACCAGATGGTAGCGAAGTTCCGCGAGTTTCTGGACCGCGGCGGTTTCTTCATGTGCGACGATTTCCACGGGACCAAAGAGTGGGAGGTTTTCATCCACTGCATGAAGCGGATCGTCCCCGACCGGGAGATTGTGGACATCCCGCTGGACGATCCCATCAACCACACGGTCTACGACATCAACGAGCGTTACCAGGTTCCGGGCGCGCAGTACGAATACCCGCCCTACAGCATCTGCGAGAAGTGCCGCACCAATCCGACCTGGGGATCGGGCGGTGACGATCCGCATTTCCGCGGCATCTACGACGACCACGGCCGGCTGTTCGCGGTAATGACGCACGACAACGATCTGGGCGATTCGTGGGAGAATGCCGACGACCCGAAGTATCCGCAGAAGTTCTCCGCGCTGGGGATCAGGATCGGCGTCAACTACATCATCTACGCGATGACGCACTAAGATAATCAGCCACTTATGCACACGGATGAACACGAATAACTCAACTTATCCGTGTTCATTCGTGTTCATTCGTGGCCCAAGACGTTCGCGGACTTTCTCGGCATCTCTCTCCCCTTGCGCGATCCAGCGGAGAACGTTCCCCTCATTCCATGTGAGGGCGTCATAAACCGAACCGAGCGGCCCCGGCGCGCGGATCTCGATTACTTCAAGACCCGGGAATCGCGCGCGCGGAGCGGCCAGGGCGCGGAAGGCCCCGACCGTGGCGCGCAGGAATCGCGAGGGCATCTGCGGCAGGACGTTCACCACTACGGCTCGCGTGGCGCCCAGTTCGACAGCGGCCCAGAGTGGCACGGCGGAGAGCAAACCCCCATCCACATACAGCTTGCCGTCGAGGCGGACGGGCGGAAAGCCCCACGGGATGGCGCAGGAGGCCAGCAGGTGAGCCGGCGTCATCCGTTCGCCGCGCACCAGCACCTGGCGCAGACGGGGCACTTCCACCATGGTGGCGGCATAGGGTAGCCGCGGTTGGAATCGGGCAAAATACTGGTTTACCCAGCGGGTCAGAGGATCCGGGTCGAAGAAGCTGCGCCAAGGCTGGGGCGGGAAGCGGCGGTGCACCAGGCCGGCTGTGGCGGGATCCCTCCACACTGCGATGAGTTCGGCGGGAGAACAGCCGCCGGCGAGGGCCCAGCCATTGAGAGCGCCGGCGGAGGCCCCCACGATGAGGTCGGGCTGAAAGTGACCGGCCAGGGCTTTCCACGCGCCCGCCTGATAAGCGCCGAACATGCCGCCAGCCGACAGAACCAGTGCGCAAGGCATTGATAGAGGCCGCTGCCTCCGATAACCAGGATACCGCGATGGAAGCGCCCGGGAACATTGTTCCGCAAGACTACTCCACGAAGCCACGTCACGAAGCCGCGCCATGAAGCCACGAAGCCACGCCACGAAGCCACGCCACGAAGCTACGCCACGAAGCCACGCCACGAAGCCACGCCACGAAGCCACGCCCTCGGCGCTGCCGGTATTCCTGATACAATCCTGGCCAGCGGGAGGCACCATGAATCGCAGAGCATTCGTCACGTCTTCGGGAGCCGCGGCCGCGGCGCTCGCGGGCATTTCGCCGGGAAGCGCCAGCGCGGCGCCACCCCAGCGCGCCGTGATGAGGCTGGGTTGCCAAAGTTCGCCCACCAGCGAGCAGCATGTGCGGTACCTGGCACGCTACGGCGTGCAAGGGATTTGCGGCTATCCCGAAACCGCCGCCGGGCACCTCTACGCTACGGTGGAGGAACTGAAGCGCATGCGAGACCTCGTGGAAAAATATCGCATGAGCCTCGACTGCGTCGCGCCGCCCTTCCTGGAGTCGATCCATATCGACAGGGAAAGGCACCCGGCCGTCATGCTTGCCGAGAGCCCCCAGCGCGATCGCGATATCGAGGACCTGCAGACGCTGATCCGCAACTGCGCGGCCGCGGGCATCCCGTCCATTAAGTACAACCTGAATCTGCTGGGCGTGCTGCGCATCGGCCGATCTCCGGGACGCGGTGACGCCACTTATGCCACCTGGCGCCTGAGAGATGCTCATCCCGAGACGCCGCTGACGCGCGCCGGCCGCGTCGACGCGGATGCGTACTGGGAGCGCATCACATATTTTCTGGAACGCGTGATCCCCGTGGCCGAGGAGTACCAAGTTCGCATGGCGCTGCACCCGCACGATCCGGGCGTGCCGCCGGCCGGCTATCAGGGCGTGGACTGCGTGCTGGGGACGGTGGACGGGCTGAAGAGAGTCATCGCCATTAAGGAAAGTCCGTATCATGGGCTCAATTTCTGCCAGGGGACCGTTTCGGAAATGCTGGCCGACCCCGGCAAGGAGATCTTCGACGTGATCCGCTACTTTGGATCGCGCCAGAAGATTTTCAACGTGCACTTCCGCAATATCCGCGGCCATCGCGACGATTTCGTGGAGGTCTACCCGGACGAGGGCGATATCGATTTCGTCAAGGCGATCCAGGTCTACAAGGAAGTCGGCTATCCCTACCTGATGATGCCCGACCACGTGCCTGAAGCGCCTGGCGACACGGCCGGGTTGCAGTCGTTCGCTTTCTGCTACGGCTACATCCGCGCCCTCATCCAGGCCGTCGACCGGATGGCGTGAGGGGCAGGGAGGACCGCTCCGTATCGCCCCGGCGTTGCTCCGGCACGCTTGCCGACACCGCCGGCGCAGTCCCGCGGCGACCGCCCGGCACCGCCCCGAAACGCCTCTGTGCCTCCGCTCGCTCACTGGGTGCCCTTTGGGCCCGGCTCAGTAACCCCTGCGAAATCAACGCGCCCGTGTCCGCGCCCGAGACCGTGTCCGCGCCCGTGTCCGAGCCGCGACCGTCAGGGAGCGGTTTCGGCCAGGATTCCCCAAAACAGTTCAGCCCCCGGCGACCTCCCGAGGTCGCCCGCCGGGACCAGCCCGCTATATACTGGAAGCACTCGGAGAATACATGGGTCAAAAATGGTTTTGCATTCTGGGAGGGATCGCTATCGCTGCGTCGCTGGGGGGATGGCTTCGGCATTCGCAAGCCGTCTCAGCGGCGGCGGCTTCCGCGGGGCCGGCGTTTGTCGAATTTGAAAGCGGGCAGGTGCGCCCCGTCGCGATGTCGCCGGATGGCAAGACGCTGTTTGCCGTCAACACACCGAATGGCACGCTGGAAGTTTTCGATCTGACCTCGGCATTGCCCACGTTCAAGTTTCGCGTTCCGGTGGGCTTGGAACCGGTGGCCGTGGCGGCGCGCAACAACACCGAAGTTTGGGTCACGAACCTGCTCTCGGATAGCGTGAGCATCGTCAGCCTGACCGGCACGCCGCACGTGGTTCGCACCCTGCTAGTGGGCGATGAGCCGCGCGATCTGGTTTTCGCCGGGACTCCGCAGCGCGCTTTCATCACTACTGCCCATCGCGGACAGCAGCGCGGCGATCCATCCATCGCCAACGTGCCGGGAGCCGGCGATCCGCAACTGACCACCGCGGGCGTTCCGCGCGCGGACGTATGGGTATTCGACCCGGCCAACCTGGGGACCACCATGGGCGGCACGCCGGTTACGATCCTGAGCTTCTTCACGGACACGCCGCGCGCCCTGGCCGTCAGTCCCGACGGCAACACGGTCTACGTGGCCGGCTTCAAGACCGGCAATCAGACAACTACTGTGCCGCAGGGCCGCGTCTGTGCGGGATTTCAACCCAATCAGCCGTGCACGCTGCCCGATGGCACGGTGAGCCCCGGTGGCAATCCTGGTCCGGCCACCGACGCTACGAATGAGCCGGCGCCGGAGGTCGGCCTGATTGTGAAGTACAACAACAGCACCGGCCACTGGGAAGATGAGTTACACCGCTCCTGGGATAAGTCGGTGCGGTTTACTCTACCGGATACGGACGTCTTTGCGGTGGATGCCAACAGTCTCAAGCAGACCGCGGCGTTCGCGCACGTCGGCACCACGCTCTTTAACATGGCTACTAATCCCGTCAGCGGGACGTTGTATGTTGCTAACACCGAGGCCGTAAATAATGTCCGTTTCGAAGGTCCGGGAATCTATGGCGGCCATACTGTGCAGGGCCACCTGGCGGAAGCGCGTATTACCGTGATCGCGGGTTCGACGGTATCGCCCCGCCATCTCAACAAACACATCGATTACACCAGGCTCGCGGGCTCTCCCGGTTTCGATCCCACGGCCAGGAGCCACAGCCTGTCCATGCCGCTCGATATGGCGGTAACCTCCGATGGCAAGACTTTATATGTGGCGGCGTTCGGTTCCAGTAAGATCGGCGTCTTCGCTACCGGCGAGCTGGAACAGGATACCTTCAACCCGGTCGTGGACAGCGCGAACTATATTACGGTTAGCGGAGGCGGAGTAAGTGGATTAGCATTAGACCAGGCGCGCGGCCTGCTTTACGCCATGACTCGCTTCGACGACGCCGTGAAAGTAATCAACCTAAGCGCGAAGCAAGAGATTGTTAAGCTGCCCCTGCCTAACCCCGAACCGCTGTCGATAGTTCACGGCCGGCCGATGTTATACGATGCGACGCGCTTTTCCGGGAATGGCGAAGCCTCTTGCGCCAGTTGCCATACATTCGGAGACAAGGACGACCTTGCCTGGGATCTGGGAAATCCCGATAACTCAGTCACCGCCAGTCCGATTCCCATTAACTTGAGCACTCTGTTTCCTCTTCTCCTGGCGACCGGCGCCTCCGGCGTCTCGACCCCGGTCAACGGCAGCAACAAACTTACCGACTTCCATCCCATGAAGGGGCCGATGACCACGCAGACGTTGCGCGGGATGCGAAACTCCGGGGCCATGCATTGGCGCGGCGACCGCTCCGTAGGGCCATTTGGCACCGCGGCGTTCGATGCCGAGGTATCCTTCAAGAACTTTATCGTGGCGTTCCAGAGCCTGGTCGGCAGCCCGGACGTACCCACGCCTTCCGACATGCAGCGCTTCGCCGATTTCCAGTTGCAGGTGATGCCGCCGCCCAACCCGGTGCGCAATCTCGACAATTCGCTAACTACCGCACAACAGGCCGGCCAGGCTTTCTACTCCGGCACGCGCCCCTCCGATGGCATCAACTTACCCGCCCTGGATGCGCTGCTGGGACAGCCTGCCTCCTTCACTTGCAACGGGTGCCACGTGCTGGACCCATCCAACGGGTCTTTCGGCGCCGGCGGCAACCAAAGCTTCGACCAAGTGACGCAGACCGTGAAGATTCCGCAATTACGCAACATGTACGATAAGGTTGGTATGTTCGGCACTCCCGCGGTGAGTTTCTTCAGTGCGGCGGATAGCGGGACAACCGGTAATCAAATCCGCGGCTTTGGTTTCCTCAACGATGGATCGACGGACACCCTATTTCGTTTCCTGAGCGCAGTGGCGTTCAATCCGACGGCAAACTCGGGCTTCCCGCAAAACAGTCCGGATGCTACCAGGCGCGACGTGGAGCAGTTCTTACTGGCTTTCGATAGCGACCTCGCGCCGATCGTCGGCCAGCAAGTTACTTTGACCGGCGCCAATGCCGCCGCCGCGGGCCCGCGGATCGATCTGCTGATCCAACGCGCCGCCGCTCCCTTCACCTCGAAGGCTCTGAACGGCGCCGTGACGGAGTGCGACCTGGTGGCGCAGGTTGTGCAAAATGGGAGGATCGTGGGATACCTGTACGATCCCGGCGCCGCCAACTTCGTTCCGGACGATCGATCGGCGCCCGTTTCCGACGCATCTCTCCGTGCGCTCGCCGCGACTCCCGGCCAGGAAGTGACTTACACCGCCGCGACGCCCGGTTCGGGACCGCGGATTGTGTTCGGCCGGTACCCGGGCGTTCTGCGGCGCCCATCGAAGTAGTACTAACCGCAAAACTCTCGCGCCAACCGGAAGACTGAGATGCCGCCTGCCGTGGGCAAGAATTCCACACAAACTGTGGGGCAGACCCCCTGGTCTGCGCCGGACCCCCTGGTCCGGCTTCTTGCGAGTGCAACGGGTGCTTCAAGCGGAAAGCGGGTCCAGGGGGGCCTCTCAAAGGGGCACCCAAAGCCCGGGAGCAAGACCGGAGGGTCTGCCCCACGATTTTTGCAGAATCCGCCTGCGCCCTTAGGGCCGTCCCCTTAGTCCCAATAAGATGGAACCAAAGCCCCATCTCACCGGAAATATTAATATGAGATTAGGAAACGGAACTTGAGTATCATGGAGGGGTTTGTCCCAGTAGATGCGCGCTATGGATGCGTAGTTGAATCATGACAAAAGAGTCCGTTTCCACCGTCACTGGTGAGGCCCCTCGCCGGGACGCTGCCGTTCTGTTGCACCAATTCTTCGATCGTGCGCTTCGGCGATGGCCGCACCGGCCGGCTGTCGAGATTCCGCCCGGCCCCGGCAGGCCGAGTCGCCGCGTGGTGACGTATGCCGAGTTGGGGCGCCAGGCGGACGCCGTGGCGGGCGCGCTACGGGGGTTCCTGAGGCGCGAGGAAATCGTCGCCATTCTCCTGCCGCGAACCACCGAACGGCTCTACAGCTCACAACTGGGCGTGCTGAAGGCGGGCGGAGCCTACGCCTCGATTGACGTGGCGTTTCCGGACGGGCGGATTCGCGAGATTCTGGAAGACGCCGCGGCCGTGGCGCTCATCACCGATGCCGCCGGAGCGGCGCGCGCACGCGCGGTCGATTACCCTGGCCGCATCCTGTTGGCGGACCAGTTGGACGACGCTCCCTCCGCGCCCGCCGGCAATTCGGAGGGCTGCCCGGCCGATCCAGCCAGTCTGGCTTACGTGATCTACACCTCGGGCACCACCGGGCGGCCCAAAGGCGTCATGATCGAGCACCGCAGCATCGTGAACCTGGTGGCTTCCGATCTGGAGGAATTCCGGCTCCCGCCCGATGCGCGAATTTCGCAGAATTCCTCGGCTGCGTACGACTCTTCCGTCGAGGAGATCTGGCTGGCGTTGCCGGTCGGCGCCACGCTGGTAGTGATGGATGACGAAACGGCCAGGCTCGGGCCGGACCTCGTCGGGTGGCTCCGGCGTGAGCGGATTCGCTTGCTGTGCCCGCCTCCCACCATGCTTCGCGCCATGGCGTGCGAGGACCCCGAGGTGGAACTGCCCGAGCTTTCCTTCGTCTACACGGGCGGCGAGGTTCTGCCACAGGACCTGGCCGATCGCTGGTCGAGGGGAAAACGCCTGGTGAACGGTTACGGCCCTACCGAGTGCGCCGTGACTGCCACGCGCGCCGATATGCGGCCCGGCGAGCCGGTCTCCATCGGGCGTCCCATTCCGGGGCTTCACGCGTGGGTGCTCGCCGATTCTCTCGAAGAGGTTGCCGAAGGCCAATGGGGCGAGCTGTGTCTGGGCGGCATCGGCCTCGCCCGCGGGTATCGCAACCGGCCTGAGCAGACGGCCGCGAAATTCGTTCTTCACCCGCGCTTCGGCCGGATCTATCGCACCGGGGACCTGGTCCATCGCGCGGCCGATGGCAACTACTTCTTTCACGGGCGCGCCGATACGCAGGTGAAAATTCGCGGGTACCGTATCGAGCTGGAAGAGATCGAAATGCGCCTGGCGGAATTCCAGGGCGTGCGCTCGGCCGCGTGCACCGTCGAGGATGGCGCGCTGGCCGCGTTCCTGGTGCCGGAAAACGGCTGGGACCGGAAGGCGCTGGCCGCGCTCGAAGCGCGCTTGCGGGAGACCTTGCCGGATTACATGGTGCCCGGCCGATTCGGGGTTCTGCGCGAGCTGCCGCTCTCGACCGGCGGAAAGCTGAACCGCGCGGCGCTGCCGAAATTGAACGGGAAGGCAGCGAGCGCGAACGCAACCGACGCACAAGGGCTGAACGGGCACGGGCCTCGGAAGCAAGGCGCTCTGCCGCGAAATCCGCGGGAAGCCCGCCTGGCGGAAGTCTTCCGCGATGTGCTGGGGCTCGGCCGGGCGGCAGCCATCGATGCGGATTTCTTCACCGAACTGGGTGGCAATTCGCTGCGCGCCGCGCAGTTGGTCACCCGGCTGCGCAAGGACGATCCTTCGACGCCCGTCACCGTGCGTGACGTGTACGAAGGCCGCACGGTAGCTGGGCTGGCCGGGAGAATGCAGGCCGCGAAGGCCACGCCGTCGCATGCTTCGCCCGCGGAGCGCACCGCGGAAGCGCCCAGGCCCTCCGCGGCGCTGGCCACCGTCATCCAGGCGCTTTGGCTGCTGACGATTTTTTCGGCCGCCGCGCTGGTGGGGTATTGGGGCGTGTTCGACGGCGCGCCGGCGCTCGTGCGGTGGCTCGGGCTCATCCCTTCGGTGCTGCTGACTCCGGCGCTTTTCTTCGCCGCGTTCGCCGTCTACACGCCATTTGCGATACTCGCCGCCGCAGCCGTGAAGCGCTGCCTGATCGGCCGTTACCGCCCGCTGCGCGCCCCCGTCTGGGGCAGCTTCTATGTGCGCAACTGGATGGTCGAGCAGGCCGTGCGCGCCATCCCGTGGTGGCTGATCGAAGGAACCGGCTTCCAGACGATGGCGCTGCGGGCTCTGGGCGCGAGGATCGGCCGAAGGGTTCACATCCACCGGGGCGTCAATCTGCAACTGGGCGGCTGGGACCTGCTGGAGATCGGCGACGATGTCACCATCGGCCAGGAGGCCGTCCTCGGGCTGGTGGAACTGGAAGACGGCCACATTCTGGTGAGGCCGGTCGCGCTGGGGGACGGCGTCACGCTGGACATTCGGTCCGGAGTCTCGGGTGGTGCGCGGCTGGAAGCGGGCGCTTCGCTCACGCCGCTCTCCTGGCTTCCTACCGGCGGCAGAATCCCGAGCGGGAAGCGCTGGGATGGGATACCGGCAAAACCGGCAGGAACCACGCCAGCCCGGCCGGAAGTGCCGGCGGGAGAGCGTTCGCTTTCGCCGGCGACGCACGATGCGCTGATGGCGCTGGCGCGCTCGGTCGTCGTGTCTTTGCCGGCGCTGATCCCGGAATTGTTCGCCGCCGTGGCCGCGGTGGCGATGGGCGTGAATGCGGAGCGCGTTTCCGAGTGGCTCTACAATCCCACAATGCAACCCGCCATGCTGCTCGGCGGGCTGGCGCTAGTCGCTCTGTGCGTGCCGCTGACGCTCGCGATCGAAGCGCTCATCGTGCGAGCCATGGGGCGCGTGCCGGAGGGCGTGATTGGCCGCTGGAGCCTGGCCTATCTTCGCGTGCGGCTGAAAGCGGAGATGCTGGAGGCAGCCGGCGGATGGCTCGCGGGCGCACTGTTCTGGCCGGTATGGCTGCGGTGGGCCGGCATGAAGGTGGGCCGCGGCTGCGAGATCAGCACCATCCTCGACACGGTGCCGGAGTTGGTGGAAATCGGCGCCGGGACGTTCCTGGCGGATGGCATTTACATCGGCGGGCCGCGCGTCGATCGCGGCACGGTCACGCTGGCCTCGACATGCCTGGGCAGCAACGTGTACCTGG
>Ga0265316_10005637_pt1 | contig 12117 bp, 13 predicted proteins | sample 4522metaG_FD_202092 | JGI IMG/M metagenome (GOLD analysis project Ga0265316, IMG submission 202092) | Rhizosphere microbial communities from Carex aquatilis grown in University of Washington, Seatle, WA, United States - 4-5-22 metaG | ecosystem: Host-associated > Plants > Roots > Rhizosphere >... | reverse complement strand
ACAGGGAAAAAGCCTTTAAAATTGTGGAGAATCAAAAATTAAAACTGATAAGACAAGAGGATATTTTTAAATAATTAATGATTTTATTAGCATATCTGATATGAAGTTAATATAAATCAAAGAAATGCCACCAAAACACAAAAACACCAAATATCACGAAATGATATATTTATAGAGTATTTTGGTGGAATTTAGTGACTTGGTGTTTTAGTGGCTATTATTACATTAACATACCAGAACAATAATCAATTATTGAAAATGAGATAATAGATAATGAATATATAAATATTTCTTTTTGAGATTAAAAATTAATTTCTATGTTTTGGAACAAGACTTTTGAATGTATGAAACGCAAAGATATGCATGAATATCAGAGCGGAAGATTAGTTGAAACAATACAACATGTTTACCACAATGTTGCACCCTATCGTGAAAAAATGCAACAGGCTAATTTATTACCTGATGATATTAAAAGTATTGATGATTTATCAAAACTGCCTTTCACAACTAAGCAGGATTTGAGAGACAATTATCCATTTAATATGTTTGCCGTTCCAATGTCTGAGGTTGTTCGTGTTCATGCATCATCAGGTACAACAGGTAAACCGACTGTTGTAGGTTATACCAGGAAGGACCTTGCTACCTGGAGCGAAGTAATTGCCCGGACTTTAACATGTGCCGGTGCGCACAAGCATGATATTGTCCAAGTGGCTTATGGCTATGGATTGTTCACAGGCGGACTTGGATTACATTATGGCAGCGAGAAAATTGGAGCTACCGTAATTCCGATTTCCGGTGGTAATACACAACGTCAGATCCAACTTATGCACGATTTTGGAAGTACTGTTCTTGCATGTACACCATCGTATGCGCTTTACCTGGCTGAGGCAATTGAAGAAGGTCCTTATAAACGTGAAGAATTGAAACTGCGTGTTGGTGTATTCGGTGCCGAACCCTGGACAGAAAATATGAGAAAAGAAATTGAAGAAAAGCTTGCAATAAAAGCAATAGATATTTATGGCCTTAGTGAAGTGATTGGACCGGGGGTGTCAAGTGAATGCCAGCACCAATGCGGATTGCATGTGTTCGAGGATCACTTTGTGCCGGAAATAATTGATCCGGTAACACTAAAAGTGATGCCTGAAGGTGAAAAAGGTGAATTGGTTTTTACCTGTATTACTAAGGAGGCACTGCCTTTAATACGTTATCGCACACGTGACCTTACCCGCTTGATTTACGAACCTTGTAAGTGCGGACGTACATTGGTACGAATGGAAAAGTGTAGCGGTCGCAGCGACGATATGCTGATAATTAGAGGCGTAAATGTATTTCCTTCGCAAATTGAAGAAGTATTACTTCACATGGAAGGCATACATCCGCATTATCTCATAACAGTTGAGCGTGTCAATAACCTAGATCAAATGCAGATTCAGGTTGAAGTAGAGCAGGAATTTTTCAGCGATCGTATCAGCGAACTCCAGGCTATGAGCAAAAAACTACAGCATAATCTGGAAAGCGCCCTGGGAATCAGTGTCGAGGTAAAACTGGTAGAGCCCAAAACCATAGCCCGAAGCGAAGGAAAAGCTGTAAGGGTGATTGATAAAAGGAAACTGGCTTAAACTATTTCCAGAGTATGATTTTATTTTAGTATTTGTTAAGAAAAATAGGTTTTAGACTATTAGGCTATTAGATTTAAGAATAAAATATGCGAGATCATACTAAACTCAGAGCATTTGAACTGGCAGATGAAGTTGCAATATTAACCTATAAAGCAACAAGAGATTTCCCTAAAGATGAAATGTATGGTTTGACCTCCCAGATGCGAAGAGCGGAAGTTTCTATTGCCTCTAATATTGTTGAAGGATGTGCCCGGGAGAGTCATGCTGAATACCTACGATTCCTAGAAATAGCATTTGGTTCTTTAAGAGAGTTGCATTATCAATTTGAATTAGCCATCCGATTAGGTTATATTAAAGAACTTAACATTAAAGATTGCGAATTAAAATTAATTGAAACAGAAAAAGTACTAGGAGCCTTGATTCGAAAACTGCGTAACAACTAAAAAGCTTCAGCCTATAGTCTAAACAACCTTAATAATTAAGTGCTGTATAAAATAATAAATAATACGTCTTTTAGTGATATATAAGATGAATAACGAACATAAGGAAACTCCAATTCCATTTGATATTGTAAACCGTGTAATAAAAGAGAGTGGTATTTCAAAAGTAGGGAAAGCCTCAATAAGGGAAATCGTAAGGCTTATAAATATTATCGAAGAAGAATCAGGACAGAAATTTATTCGCATGGAAATGGGAGTACCTGGTTTTCCGCCTTCTCAAATTGGCGTTGATGCCGAAATTGAAGCTTTAAAAAATGGAGTAGCTGGCGTTTATCCTGAAATTGAAGGGATACCCGAACTAAAAAATGAAGCTTCCAGGTTTGTTAAGCTCTTCCTCAATTTAGATATTAAACCTGAAAGTATTATTCCGACTGTAGGTTCAATGCAGGGTAGTTTTGTTAGTTTTATGGTTTCGTGTAGAAGAGATAGCAATAAGGATACTGCATTGTTTCTTGATCCATGCTTCCCGCTTCATAAACAGCAGCAAAATATTCTCGGTTTGAAATATAAAGCATTTGATGTATATAATTACAGGGGAGAAAAACTCAGGGATAAACTGGAATCGTACCTTCATGAAAAAAATATTTCGACAATAATTTATTCAAATCCAAATAATCCGTCATGGATGTGTTTTTCTAATGACGAGTTAAAAATTATTGGGGAACTGGCTACAAAATATGGTGTTATAGTTATTGAAGATCTGGCCTATTTTGCAATGGATTTCCGGCAGGATTATTCAATACCCGGGAGTCCGCCCTATCAGCCGACCATTGCAAACTATACCGATAATTATATCTTGCTCATTTCAAGCTCAAAAGTGTTTAGTTATGCAGGACAACGTATTGGCATAATGGCAATCAATAATAAATTATTTCATCAGTCATTTCCAAATCTTTTGAAATATTTTCCCGGAGAAAAATTTGGAACGGCAATTATTCATGGTGCAATTTATGCGGTTACTGCCGGAGTAAGTCATTCTACACAAAAGGGACTCACGGCAATGTTTAAAACTGTTAATGACAATAGCTATAATTTAATTGCAGGAGTTAAAGAATATGGCGAGAGGGCAAAAATCATGAAAAGGTTATTGCTTGAAAACGGATTTAAAATCGTGTATGAATATGATCTCGATAAGAAAATTGCCGATGGATTTTATTTTACATTCTGCTATCCCGGCATGACAGCAGAAGATTTAATAGAAGAACTTCTTTATTATGGGATAAGTGCTATTTCGCTTGATATAACCGGAAGTGAAAGATCAGATGGATTGAGAGCCTGTGTCTCTCATGTAGGCCTGGACCAGATGAAAGATTTTGAGGAGAGATTGAAAGCTTTTCAAAGAAATAATGCCAATAGAGTATAATAACCACTGCAATTTGTAAATCTTTTTATCAAGATTTTACTATAAATAAAAGATCCAAATTTTTATAAAATCCATAATATATAATGTTAAAAAAATGTTTTTAGCTTAACTGTAAAACTTTTTTTTATGTTGTAAAGCATTTTTGTATATTCACACTTTTTATTTTTCACCCGAACAGCAATATAACTCGCTGGTTTTAAACAAAGTTTTTTTTGTGATGTTATATTTTTTAAAATATTTTTAGAATTGTTAATAAGAAACCACAGATATGGCAAAAGTTATTGGGGCAATTGTAGTTGATAAAGATAAGTGCAAAGGTTGCGAACTATGTGCAGAGTCTTGTCCAACTGATGTAATTGCAATGACTCAGGAAGTAAACAGAAAAGGATACCGTTTTGCATTTATGGAAAATCCTGAAGCATGCACTGGTTGTGCTAATTGCGCGATTGTCTGTCCCGATGGGGTTATTACTGTTTACAGAAAAAAGATTGAATAAAAATAATTAATTTGCCAATAAGCCAATATGTCAATGTGCCAATTATGAGTAATAAGAATCAGGTCAATCGAATAATTAAAGAATTTTAAACTAAAGACAACAAGCCTAAATTATAAAATGCTTGTTGGCAATAGACAATAAACAATAGACAATATTCAATTAAGAATGGGTGAATTAAAATTAATGAAGGGTAATGAAGCTGTTGCTGAAGCTGCAATAAGAGCTGGTTGCGACGCATATTTCGGCTATCCTATAACACCTCAGTCAGAAGTTATAGAATACCTGATGAATGAAAGACCAGAGCAGCGTACGGGTATGGTGGTACTTCAGGCTGAAAGCGAATTGGCAGCTATTAGTATGGTATATGGAGCTGCATCTGCCGGTAAAAAAGCAATGACATCTTCATCAAGTCCTGGAATAAGCTTGAAACAGGAAGGTATATCTTATATGTGCGGTGCCGAATTGCCATGTCTTATTGTAAATGTAGTTCGGGGTGGTCCTGGTTTGGGCACAATACAACCTTCACAAGCCGATTATTTTCAATCTGTCAAAGGTGGCGGTCATGGAGATTACAAATTACTTGTATTGGCGCCTGCTTCTGTTCAGGAAATGTCTGATTTCGTGAAACTTGGATTCGACCTGGCTTTTAAATACCGCAACCCTGTATTGATTTTATCTGATGGTATTATAGGTCAAATGATGGAGAAAGTAGAGTTTTTTGATCAAGTTCCGCGAGCTGATAATCTAAAGCAAAAATGGGCTGTTACAGGTAAAACTGCAGATAGAGAAAGAAATATTGTTACTTCCCTGGATTTGGATGCTTATGTTAACGAACAACGAAACGAGCGTCTTCAGGCTAAGTACAGGAAAATGGAAGCAGAGGAAGTACGGTTTGAAAAAATAAATTGTGACGATGCTGAATATTTACTTGTTGCCTATGGCTCCAGTGCCAGAATTTGTAAAAAAACAATACAACTTGCTCGAAAAAAAGGAATTAAAGTAGGCTTGTTACGGCCAATTACTTTGTTCCCATTTCCTTCAAAACAAATAGCAGAATTGGCAAAAAAGCTTAAAGGCATTTTATCTGTTGAAATGAGTGCAGGACAAATGGTGGAAGATGTTTTACTGGCTACTCGAAAAACGCCGGAAGTTCCTGTTGAGCACTTTGGTCGTTTTGGAGGAGTTGTGCATGGTCCTGAAGAAGTATTGAATGCATTGATTGAAAAATTTAATCTGGCAAAGTAATGGATGTAAAAGAAATAATTAAACCCGAAAACCTGGTTTATTCAAAAACCAAGTTGATGACGGATAATATTTTGTCATATTGTCCGGGCTGTGGTCATGGAACTGCGCATAGGTTGGTGATGGAAGTTATTGATGAGATGGGGATTCAGAGCGAGACCATTGGAATTGCTCCCGTGGGTTGTTCTGTTATTGCATACGATTTCATGAATGTTGATATGATTCAGGCTGCTCATGGTCGTGCTTCAGCAGTTGCCGTTGGTGTTAAAAGAGTGATGCCTGAAAAATTTGTATTTTCGTATCAGGGAGATGGCGATTTAGCTGCCATTGGTACTACAGAAACAATTCATACCTGCAATCGCGGGGAAAATATTACCATTATATTTATCAATAATGGCATTTATGGAATGACAGGTGGACAAATGGCTCCCACTTCAATTAAAGGAATGACAACTTCTACATCCCCGTATGGAAGGGATGTTTCAACCATGGGTAATCCTTTAAAAATGACTGAGCTGGTGGCCCAGTTGCCTGGTACATATTATGTCACAAGGCAGGCCGTGCATACACCCAACTATGTCCGCAAAGCTAAAAAAGCAATCCGGCACGCTTTTGAATTACAAAAATTAAATAAGGGACTTGGATTCGTTGAAATTGTTTCTAATTGTAATTCGGGTTGGAAAATGACTCCTGTTAAAGCCAACAAATGGTTAGAAGAAAATATGTTTCCTATTTTTCCTCTTGGCGACATTAAAATTGATGGGAAACTTGTTAATAAATAGTTTTAGAATTCTATGAATTTGATTTTTTTTTGATGACAGTCATCCCGAGCGAAGTCGAGGGATGTTTTATTGTGCATCATGCTTCGACTCTGCTCAGCATGACTTTATGGAACTCAGGTTCAAAACTCTAATTTTTTAGGACAATTATATATTTTATATTCTATAACAAAATCAAATAATGACAGAAGAAATTATAATAGCCGGATTTGGCGGTCAAGGCGTACTTTCAATGGGTAAAATTCTTTCTTATTCAGGAATTATGGAAAACCTTGAGGTTAGCTGGATGCCATCTTACGGACCTGAAATGCGTGGCGGGACAGCCAATGTAACTGTAATATTAAGCGACGAAGCAATCAGTTCACCCATTATAACAAAATTTGATACAGCTATTATTCTAAATCAACAATCTCTTGATAAATTTGAAAATACAGTGAAACCTGGTGGTATATTAATTTATGACAACAATGGAATTACCAGGCACCCCGAACGCACAGATATTGAAATATATTGTGTTGCAGCAGCTGCTGAAGCAAACCGGATGGCTTCTTCCAAGACATTTAATATGATAGTTTTAGGTGCTTTTTTAAAAATAAAATCTGTCGTTAAATTGGAAAATGTTCTGGCCGGACTTAAAATGAGTTTACCTCCGCGTCATCACCATCTAATCTCAGAAAACCAGGAAGCTATTAAAAGAGGTATGAAAATAGTAAAAAAAACTGGCGATTTTGTCCGAAAATAAATTAGAATTCTTAATCAATATCGTTTAATTTAGGTTTAAGTCACCCTTCGACTCCGCTGCGGCAGACTCAGATTGCCTTTGCAACTGGGTCATACTGAGCTTGTCGAAGTATGATCAACAAATATAAAATTTAAAACTAACCGATATTGAATTCTATAATTATATTCTATTCTTTATTTTTATTAGTATTTTTTATTCCATGGATCAAAATGCCTTGTCATTTGATGCCTTAAAACATCATCTTCAATATGCAAGACATATAATTGTTAATCATTCTGAAATAACTACTGAAAAGGATTTAGATGCGATTCTGGTTAAAATAAAACAAACTGGAAATAATGTAATGGATTTGTATATAGGCAATATGACTGTTGAGGAAATAAGCAAAGACATAATTTTTCAATTGAATAGCTTCCAAGTTGCAGACAAAAATGATTTTATTAAATGGCTCGGTTCATCAGGCTACAAAACTCTAGAACTTTCAGATAATTCATTTTGGATACTACGATTTGGAATTAAAGATGATTCATATATTCATGTTCATCCTGCGAAATATGGAAAAAATGTTATAAGAATCACCGGAAGTGCCTGGAAAACAGCTTTAACAAAAGCTATTTTCTATAATAAAATTCCTAAACAATTGACAGATTTAAAACTTAAAATTAATTATGTGCGTTCACATTTTTTGGATATGTCCCCTGTTAAAAAAATAATATCTGGTTCGAATCTTGAAACGACCCTGAAACTTCTGAAAATTTTGTAACGGAGATCAATTGTGTTTAGCTTTAAATTTTTTCACGCAATATTCACAAAGAAAAAACGCTAAAAAATGCCAAGTGTTTGTGTTTCTTTCCATGCATTGCAAAAAGTTCTATATTATGAACTTAAATTTATTTGCATCAATTTGGCAAAATCTATAATTTTTTTATGGTCAAATGCTAAGTCAGGCAGATTATCAATTTTAAACCATTCTGCTTTTTTAGCATCTGAAGCTGCCTGAGGTTTTATACACGATTTTATAGTACCTGTAAAAGCCATTGAAATTGTTCTTTCTCTTGGATCCCGGTCCGGTTCATCAAAATAATTTAAGAAATTGATTTTAATACCGGTAATACCGGTCTCTTCCTTAAGCTCGCGCAAGGCAGCCATTTCTATTTTTTCGTCAGGATCAACAAATCCTCCGGGCAAAGCCCAGAAATTTTTAAAAGGATCATGCTTACGCTGGATGAGCAAAATATACCATTCTTCATTTTCTCTTGTCAGAATTACATTATCTACTGTTAGCGCCGGTCTGGGATATTTGTATGTAAACATTGTAAATATTTTAATTTATAATTCTAAGAAAAAGAAGTACTGAATATCTAAAGTTCTGAAATACTGAAAAACAAATTAAGTCATAAGTATCATCATAATTCAATTTTTCTGATCTTCCGAATTTCCGAACTTCCATTCTTCATTAAAACTCTGCTATACCATTCTTTTAATAACTGCCAGCTTATGTGTAAATCCTTTATTCTCAGGATTAATTATGCCTTGTTCATCTATACTGGAAATATGAACGATACCTGACGAATGAATTATTTCTTTGTTGCTCAGTAATATCCCGGTATGCACAATTTTACCTTGTTCATTTTCAAAAAAGGCAATATCTGCTGGTAATGTATCAGCTAATGAATTTATTGTTGAACCTACTGTTGCTTGCTGGTAAGTATCACGAGGAAGGGTTTTACCTGCTATCTTAAATACAGTTTGCACAAAACCTGAACAATCAATTCCGAAAGTCGAACGTCCGCCCCATAAATAAGGAGTGTTAAGTAATTGTTTTGCTGTATTTTTAATAACATTAAGTATTTCTTGTTGTTTATTGTCTTTTAATGGTTCTTTCAAATGGTATGATGTTTCAAATAATGAAAATGAATTACCTTGAAGGTCATAAAAGTTACTTCCTGCAAGGATATAGAAAAAATCATTATTATTTTGTTGTTGGGCAATGCATATTGGACTATTAGCTACAACTGAATTTACACTTTTTAGCCATGAAATTTTCTGATCGTCAATTAAATATGAAATCTTGTTATCTATCCAGCCTTTATAACCATCAAAATCAAGTTCAATATAATGCCACTTTTTATTTTGGTCAATTATATTATAGGTCTCTCCGAACAAAATCTGGGAAACCATTTCACTGGATTCAGAAGGTTCCCTGCGAATTGGGATATAAGTATACATGCAAATTCCTTTATTCATAGAAATAGGTCTGTTACAGGAATTAAACAAAATAAGATACTAAAGTTTTAGAAATGATCGAATTTAGGTATTTTTATACAATTCAAAAATTTACCAGTATTCTTTTTTTTGAACAAGATGAGGATGAAATTCAGACGCATATTAATAGGTAATCGTAAAACAATCAATATATCATTGTTTCTTGGTACAGCCTTGATCTTAATTCTTTTTTTTCCTCATGGCGGTAAGTTTAAATATGAATACCAAAAAGGCAAACCCTGGATGCACGATGTGTTAATAGCTCCATTTGATTTTCCAATTTACAAGTCAGAGGCTGATTTAAAGGCAGAAAAAGATAGTATATTAAACAACTTTACACCTTATTTTAATTACAATCCAAAAACGGGAATTGAACAAAAAACCCGCTTCAGAACTTTTTTTACTAATTACTGGAGTTTCTTTGATCGCAGATATCCTTCTACAATTAGAACAGAATATAAGTATCAATATGAACAGCGCATATTGTCTTTGTTAGATTTTATTTATAAAGTTGGAGTTATTGAATTGCCGGAAGAATATGGTACATTGTCAAAACATGCAACCAACATAATGCAAGTACGGGACAATGTAGCGGAAGAATCGGAACTCAGTAATGTTTTTTCTCAGAAAGGTGCCTATGAATATCTTTTACATCAATTGTATATTTATAATGACCAGCTACCGGACTCTTCAATTTTAAACCCTGATGCTTTTTTCAGAGGTTTAAAAATGGAAGATTTTATATCTCCAAATTTATATTATGATGATGAAACCTCATCAAAAATGCGTGATGCAGTTTTAAATGTGCTGTCAGCTACTGAAGGAATGGTACAATCAGGTATTAAAATAATTTCAACTGGTGAAATTGTGACACCACAGGCTTATAAATTGCTTGAATCGTTAAAGAAGGAATATGAAATGAGAATGGGCAGATCTACAAATTACATATTTATCCTTTTGGGACAAGGTATAATGGTATTGATTTGCATTCTCATGGTATTTTTATTTTTGACGAAGTTCAGAAAAGAAGTACTTCAATCTTTCAGAAAGGTTGGTTTTATACTTTTTGTTATCCTCTTGTTTTCCCTTATTGCAAGCCTGACTATTAAATTTCAACCTTTTGCACTATACGTAGTGCCATTTGCAATAATAGCAATACTATTAAAGACATTTTATGATACTAAGCTGGCTCTGTTTGTTTATATAATTACAATTCTACTAGTCGGATTTTGGGCACCAAATAGTTTTGAATTTACGTTCCTGAATATTTCAGCTGGAGTAGTTGCGTTGCTGAGCCTCACGAATTTATACAGACGAAATAAGTTGTTTGTCACTTCAGCCTGGTTAATTGCCATTTATATTGCATTATATCTGGGACTGGTACTTTACCAGGAAGGTAATCTTAACAGCTTCAAATTAAATAATGTTTTGTTTTTTAGCGGTAATGGTTTGCTGGTATTATCTTCCATACCATTAATATATATCTTTGAAAAAATTTTTGGTTTTCTATCCGATGCCTCATTACTTGAATTATCTGATTCTAACCAGCATTTGCTGAGGAAACTGGCTGAAATAGCTCCCGGAACTTTCCAACATTCACTTCAGGTTGCAAATTTATCCGAGGAAGCAATATTTAATATAGGAGGAAATCCTTTGCTGGTCAGAGCGGGTTCACTTTACCATGATATTGGAAAAATTGAGAATCCCTTGTATTTCGTTGAGAACCTTACAGGTGAGATAAATCCGCATGAAAATTTTGAATATGAAAAAAGTGTTGAAGTTATCATAGGACATGTTATTAAAGGTATTGAAATAGCATCAAAATACAGTCTCCCATGGCAGATTGCGGATTTCATTCGTACACATCACGGAACATCAGTTGTTAGCTATTTTTATCGATCTTATTTAAAAAAATATCCAGACTCCGACATTGATGTTGGACGATTTTCATATCCAGGTCCAAAACCTTTCACCCGCGAAATGGCAGTTGTGATGATGGCAGATTCAGTAGAAGCTGCCTCAAGAAGTTTGAAAGATCATACTGAAAATGATTTAAACAATCTTGTGGAGAAAATAATAAATGACCAGGTGAAGGAAGGCCAGCTTAATGATGCAAACATTACCCTGAAAGAAATTGAAACTGTAAAAAATATCTTCAAAAAGAGGCTGAGAAATATTTATCATATGCGGATTGAGTATCCGAGATAATTTAGTTGGAAAGTATTGAACAGAGACAGGAGAAAGGACAAAAGGTAAAGGGTAAAGGGTGAAGGGTAAAAGGTGAAACTAAATTACAGATTAAAAAACCTCCAAGCGATTTTAAGATTAAGATTCAAGAACAGCTAAAAGTTCATAACTGCAAAGAAGTTCGAGTAATAATTTTGAACTTTGAATTTTAAACCTTAAACCTATCTCAAGTCCACGACCTCAATTCCTTTATGGGCCTTGATATTAAATACAAAATCCGCTTCCGATGCTGCGGCCTGGTTATTGAAAGTGTCGATGCTGACGGTATAATTTACACCTTCTTTCATTATTAATTTTGCTGAAACAAGTTCTAATTTGTCTATGTCGATAAGCAATTTTATTATTGAATATTTCTTTTTTATGTCCTTAGGATATAAATCCACTTCATAGCAATTACGACTTCTTTCTGTTATATTTCCCAGGTACCGGTATTTATAATCTGAAGAAATAATGTTAAAAAGTTTTGAAGGATTATTAGTAAATATGTCATCGGACTTTTTCTCAGGTTTTGAAATGCTAACTTCGTTAGAAGCAGGGATATAATTATAAATATACTGTCCGTCAAAATAAATTTCGGTTTTCGCAAGTTCCATTTTATATTTATCTCCTTTTACCAGCACAGAACCTTTGTTCTCGGATTTTTCCTTATTTTGAAGATTTTCATCAATGATGGTAAAATTTGCATGGTATGCATGAAACGATTTTGTTTTTTTGGAAAACATTTCCAGAATTTTTTTTGCTTCCGGATCCTGCTGGGCGTAGGAACCAACTGTGATAGCTACAAACAGAGGGATAGTTATATATTTTCGTATGTTCATCTTCAGAATTTAAAATTTTAAATAATCAATCAAATACATTTAGTTG
>Ga0265316_10005635_pt1 | contig 12121 bp, 9 predicted proteins | sample 4522metaG_FD_202092 | JGI IMG/M metagenome (GOLD analysis project Ga0265316, IMG submission 202092) | Rhizosphere microbial communities from Carex aquatilis grown in University of Washington, Seatle, WA, United States - 4-5-22 metaG | ecosystem: Host-associated > Plants > Roots > Rhizosphere >... | reverse complement strand
CATATTACTATTATGTCAATAAACGAATATTTAGAACCTGTATCACTCGAAAAGCCGGAAGGAGATTTACCGGCGAGTAAAAACCTCTTTTGCCGGCATATTGCAATTCATACTGCCGACAATCCTATCGGTGATTTAGGTAAATATAAAGTGGCTATACTTGGTGTTCCTGAATCAAGGGCATCTGCAGTTGATGGAATTCATTTGGCTCCTGATGTTATACGCGATAAACTTTACCAGTTAAACTTCATTGAAAAAAAATTACCCGTCATCGATTTGGGCAACCTCATTCGAGGAAAGGAGCAAAAAGATACTTATTTCGGTTTAAGAGATGTAGTTCTTGAATTATTGCAGTACAATATTTTGCCGGTAATAATAGGTGGGAGCCAGGACCTTACATACGGGTTATTTTTGGCATTTGAATATCTGAACCAGGCTTATACCCTGGCTACAATTGACTACAGGATAGATCTTGCATTTGAATCTTATGAAAAAATTACAAATAAAAATTACTTGAATACCATTTTACTTGAGAATAAAAATCTTTTTGAATATCTCAATATAGGACAACAGGCGTGTTTTGCAGCAGAAGAAAATTACGATTTATTCGAAAACCTTTTTCATGAAAGTATACGCCTGGGGTTACTCAGAAACAATATTCCCTCGATAGAACCCTATTTACGGGATGCTACAATTTTAAGCATTGATTTTTCTTCACTCAGACATTCCGATGCACCAGGACAGGAGTTCGCATCGCCAAATGGTTTTAATGCGGAAGATATCTGTCAGATAGCCCGCTATGCCGGTTTTGGAGAGAAATTAAAAGCTATCGGATTGTTCGATATTTGTCCTTTGCATGATCACAATAATGTTACCAGCAGTCTTGCTGCTCAGGCAATTTGGTATTTGCTTGAAGGATTTTCACAAAGAATTGGGGAATCACCTTCAGACCATCCCGAAGAATTTAAAAAATTCATAATTTCATACGATGAGACGAACAAACTTACTTTTTTTAAAAGTTTATTGACGAACAGATGGTGGTGTGAAGTTCCATCTAACAATTCTAAATCCCGCGTTATTTCTTGCACAGAGAGCGACTATATAAATGCGTGCAACAGAGAAATTCCAGACAGGTGGTTGAAAATCCTGAAAAAACTAAACTAGTTTCAAAAAAAAACGTAATATTTCTACTTTATCTTTCGTTTTAGATAATCTGAGTTTCTTTGGTAATTATTTTGCTTAAAATATGAGGGATAATTAAAAAGCTCTGTAAATACCAATATAATGAAGAGGTAAATTTTTTATATTTGTTTTTAAATAATATATTTGCTTAATTTAATGGTTATTCGAACCCATTTACCTTGAAAGATAAAAGACGTTCAGTTTTAATGAAGAAACTCAGTATAATATTTATTTGTTCGAGTATTGCTTGTAACGTTTTAGGGCAACAAGATATGGGGTATAGCCAAAATATGTTCAACCTGATGTCAGTAAATCCTGGATATGCAGGAAGCCAGGATATGATTGGCCTTAATTTTTTGCAGAGGTTGCAATGGTTGGGTATTGTAGATAAAGGTGCCCCTTCATCTACTGTATTTAGTGCCAATGCTCCTTTTACATTATTTGACAGATCGCATGGAGTGGGACTTACAGTTATCAATAATAATGTAGCCTATACCAATGATCTTAATTTAAATTTATCCTACGCTTATCGTTCAAAAATGAAGTTTGGTGACGGGAAAATAGGTATTGGAGCAAGTGTAGGTTTGGTAAATTCAACTATTAATTCCAGCAATTTGCATTTGGGTTATACAGGAGCAGATGATGCTATACCTAATGGCAAAGCATCTCCGGTTTTAGATTTAGGATTGGGGGTATTTTACAATACAGAAAAATTATACATGGGTATTTCAGCAACACATATTTTTACAGGCAAATTTAAATTTGGGTCAACTGAGTCTACAAAAGAATCTTATTTTTATATACCACATTATTACATTACAGCAGGATACACATTCCAACTTGCCAATCCTTCACTTGAACTGGAACCTTCGTTTTTTATTCAAACTGTCGGAGCTACTACAACACTTAATTTTAACACCAATATTGTATATAATAATCATGTATGGGGTGGAATATCTTATAGGGCCGGTCAGGCTGTAACAGGATTATTTGGACTTGAACTTTCAGAGGGAATTCGATTTGGAGTTGCATACGATTTTGAGACAACTATATTAAATACAATTTCTCATGGTAGTCTTGAAGTTGCGGTAATTTATAATTTTAAACTTAAAAAGGAAAGATTACCACAGAAATATAAAAGTATTAGATTTTTGTAAAAAATTTTATTTTTAAAAAATTATAGTTAATTTTAAAACTCTATTGGGCATTAGAAACAAATAACTTTATTGTTATGAAAAAATTATTATATTTTTCCACAATTCTGGCGGTGTTAACTAGCTGCGGGAGCTCGAATAATGGAGAACTTACCGGAGTAGAAGGTAGAAAAAAATATTTTGAGCCGGAACCATACGGAATGGTTTTTATTCCACAGGGGAGCTTTAATCTGGGACCTAGTGATCAGGATGTTGCATGGGCACAGAACACTCTCTCCAAGACTGTAACACTCGATGCCTTTTGGATGGATGAAACTGAAATTACTAATAATGAATACCGTCAATTCGTATATTGGGTTCGTGATTCTATTATGAGAAGAATGCTTGGCCAACAAATTGATGATTTCGTGATATCAGAAGATGCCGCAGGGAATCCGATTGATCCGCCATATGTAAATTGGGAAACCAAAATTGAACCGGACGATGAAGAACAAACTACAATTCTTAATGATTTGTACCTTACTGAACAGGAAAGATTTTTCCGCCGTAAAGAAATTGATACAAGAAAACTAATGTACGAATATTATTGGGTTGATTTGAAGCAGGCAGCTGAAAAGGGAAACCGCTATAATTTTGACACAAAACAATACCAGGGATATGTCTATAACAACAGGGGAGAAAAAATTGAAATAACCAACAGGTCCTCTTTTGTATTTCAGGATGTAATTAATGTTTACCCCGATACTTTATGCTGGGTAGCAGATTTTACCTATTCTTACAACGAACCTTATTCAAATATGTATTTTTGGCATCCTGCTTACGACAATTACCCTGTAGTAGGTGTAAGCTGGAAACAAGCAACTGCTTTTTGTATATGGAGAACACAATTGCTTAATACTGCCTTGGAAAAATCAGGTGATCTTTATGTTCATGACTATAGATTGCCTATTGAATCGGAATGGGAATATGCTGCCCGCGGAGGATTGGCTCTATCAATGTATCCCTGGGGTGGTATGTACACCAGAAATAACGAAGGCTGTTTTCTGGCTAATTTCAAACCATTACGCGGTAATTACACTGATGATGGTGGAAGCATAACGGTTAAAGTAGGTTCTTATGAACCAAATGAATATGGTTTGTTTGATATGGCAGGAAACGTGGCTGAATGGACATCCAGCGCTTATGATGAATCGGCTTATGTATTTACCCATGATTTTAATCCGGATTATAAATACAATGCCAAACCGGATGATCCTCCAGTATTAAAAAGAAAAGTAGTAAGAGGTGGTTCATGGAAAGATATTGGTTATTATCTCCAGGTAGGAACGCGCACTTATGAATACCAGGATACTGCAAAATCATATATTGGATTCAGATGCGTACGTACTTACCTTGGCGGGAACAATTAAAAAAATAATACACATAATATGACTCTATCAGAAATTGTTCAAACATCTAGTTGGAAAAACTTTATGGCCAAGCTCTATGGATTTGGAGCTTCGGTTGTTATTATAGGTGCAATGTTCAAAATCATGCACTGGCCTTTAGCAGGTTTAATGATAACTTGTGGACTTAGTACTGAAGCAATAATATTCTTTTTCTCGGCCTTTGAACCATTGCATGAGGAAGTAGACTGGACTTTGGTTTATCCTGAATTAGCAGGTATTACTGATGATGACGAAATGGAGAACTATAAAGATAGTATCACCAGCAATCGTGGAAATGTTGTTCTGGAAAAATTCGAAAACCTATTTGAACAATCAACTTTAAGTCCGGAAATATTGGAAAAACTTGGAGAAGGATTTGCCAAATTAAATAATACAGCTAACAGGATGTCTGATATTTCTGAAGCAACTGCAGCTACTCAATCATTTGTAAATAATTTTAAGTCAGCTGCTCAAAAGCTTGACGTAATGACAAACTCATATTCTGAGAACTCAGAAGTATTAAAGGATTCTATCAGTTCCTTATCGACAACATATCAAAAAACTGCTGCTGTAATTGAAAAGACAGGTTTGGATATATCCAATCAGGTTGTGAAATCAGGAACTGAAATGGCGGGCTCGTATCAAAAGCTTACTGATTCTATTTCAAATTACTCATCGTCAGTTGGTGACAGCGGTAAAATGTATAGCGGGCATATTGAAAAGATGAATAAGAGCCTGGGTGAATTAAATACATTGTATGAGTTACAGCTAAAAGAGACATCCCAGTATGTTAAAAATAATGAGAAATTATATACAGGTTTAGACACAATCCTTAATAATTTAAATGATTCAGTATCAGAAACTAAAAGGTATCGTGATGAAATTGTGAAACTCAGTGATAACCTTACTGCTTTAAACAATATTTATGGCAATATGCTTTCTGCAATGAATTATAATAAAAAATAAAAGGAGGAAATTACACTATAATTTATGGCCGGCAAACAAACTCCCAGGCAAAAAATGATTGGCATGATGTACCTTGTGCTTACAGCACTATTGGCACTGAATGTACAGAAAGAAGTATTAAATGCTTTTGTTATTGTTGATGAAGGATTGACTAAAATGAATGAGAATTACGAAAATAACAATAATGATTTATATGCTACTTTAAATCAAGCTGTGGCTGAAAAAAAGAAAAAAGGTGCACCATTTCAGGTAATTGCAATAGAAGTGAAATCAAGAGCTGATGAATTATCCAAAATGATTAATAATGCTAAGATGGAGATTGTTGAAACCTCGGAAGGTAAAAAGAGCGAAGCAATTTCGGGTGGTAAAATTATTCCGGATAAAATTGGAGGTAAAGAAAAGACCGATGTTCCCAGCGAAGTTATGATTACTAAAGGCAAAGGAAAGGAACTTAAGGAGAAAATTGAATCATACAGAGAATATTTATTATCCAAGATAAATCCTGCCGATAAGGGAATCAGAGATGCCATGCAAAAAGGACTAAATACTAAAGTACCAAGTGATTTAAGTCTAAGTGGGGAATCATGGGAGAGTTATGAATTTGAACATTTGCCATTAGTAGGTGTGACAACAATTTTAAGCGGTCTTCAGGCGAAAGTCAGAAATGCTGAATCGGATATGATCAGATACCTCTTAACAATGATGGAGAAAGGCACTTTTAAATTTACTGATATTGATGCCATTGTAATTCATAATTCAAATTACGTTATTAAAGGTACAAATTACCAGGCTAAGATATTTCTGGCTGCTTATGATAAATCTATTAATCCGGAAATATATTTAGGACCTGTCGATTCCGTAAAAAATGAAGATGGAACTTATAGTTACATAAAAAATCCAAATGCGACTTATGATACCTCAACAGTAACGCTATCAGGCGGAAAGGGATATTATAACAAAATAGGTACTACTGTAGGAAAATATAGTTGGAGTGGCTTAATCAGACTCCCAGCGCATGCCGGAGGTGTAGATATCTGGAAACCTTTCAGAGAAGAATACCAGGTAGCTGAACCTATGTTAGTTGTTTCACCAACAAAAATGAATGTTTTTTATATTGGAGTTGATAATCCTGTAGATATTTCTGTACCAGGTATTCCCGCTGATAAAATTTTTCCTAATATTGATAATGGAGCAATAAAACAAGTTGGAAAAGGTAGTTATATTGTTAATCCTTCAAGAGCAGGTCAGAATGCTAATGTATCAGTTTTAGCTGAAATTGATAAGGCAAAAAAAAATATGGGAACCAAAACATTCCGCGTACGCATAGTGCCTGATCCGGTTGCTAAAGTATACGGGATTAAAGGTGGCGGTGGGATAGAGAGAAATATTTTGCTTGCACAAACCGGAGTTGTTGCAGAAATGGAAAATTTCGAATTTGACCTTGCATTCAAAGTTACCGAATTTACAGTTTCTACTGTTGTTGGTGGCTTTACAACGGATAAATCAACAAAATCAAACAGGTTTTCGCAGGAACAGTATAATCTTATTAAGCAAACAAGTAAAGGACAAAAAGTATATATTGAAGGAATCAGAGCTATAGGCCCGGATGGTACCACAAGGCAATTGGGGTCAATAGCATTAACGATAAAATAACTTAAAAATCATAATAATGAAAAAAGCATTATTATTTGCAATCGGGTTATCAATTATTTTTAGCAGTAGTAAACTGCTTGCTCAGGATAACCTAACGGAAGTATATGTGAAGGAACATATTCCAAATAAGAAACCAGTACCCTACCCCTATATAAGAGAGGCGGATGTAATGTGGGCCAAAATTATCTGGAGAGTAATGGACCTGCGGGAAAAAATGAACATGCCGCTATATTATCCTGTTAAACCTATTGATAACAGATGGAACCTGATAACATTACTGCTTTATGGAATAGATAATGAGGGACTGACTGCTTATAGTACGGATGATCCTTTAAACGAATTTAAAAATCCTTTGACAAAAGAGCTGGTTGATGTTCAGATGGGTGCCAAAACAGATACAATTAAAGTACCGGACCCAAATACAGGCGCTATAGAGACAAAAGTTGTCAAGAAAGATCGCCAGGTTGAAGAAGTAAAACAAATATTGATCAAAGAAAAGTGGTTTTTTGACAAGCAGCATTCTACCATGCAGGTCAGAATATTAGGTATTTGTCCTATACGACTTTCACCAAGAGAAGATCAAAATGGCAATCCTACCGAAGAAATTGAAAGGAAAAAAACTTTTTGGATATATTTTCCAGAGGCCAGGGCAATAATGGCAAACCACGAGATTTATAACAGGAATAATGATGCCCAGCATATATCATTTGACGATTTCTTTTTCCAAAGAAGATTTGCAAGTTTTATTTTTGCTGAAACCAATGTTTACAATAACAGACCTATACAGGATTATGCATCAGGCATAGAAACTCTCTATGAATCTGACAAAATAAAGGAAACGTTATTTAATATGGAACACGATCTCTGGGAATATTAAAAAATATATGCCAAAAAAAGCTCTCTAAATCGGGAGCTTTTTTTTTGCAATATTGTCACAATCATTTAGTGAATTTAAATTTAAATTTAATTTCTAAACCGCTAAGGCGCAAAGATTTCTCTGCGCCTTTGTGTCTCAGCGGTTAATCTTATTAAACATATTCATCACCCAGTTTTAACTTAACATCGTTCACAAATTGTTTTATCAATTGTTCATCTTTCATTTTACAAATGAGAAGTATATTTTCTGAATCAACAACAATATAATCCGATAATCCTTGCACTACAACACATTTTTCGTTCGATACATTAATAATACAATTTTTGGTGTCATAATTAAATACATTTTGTCCTTTCGTATGATTTCCAAATGAGTCTTTTTTTGAATGCTCATACATGGATCCCCAGGTTCCTAAATCGGACCAACCGAAATTACTGCAAAGAACATATACATTGGCTGCCTTTTCCATGATACCATAATCAATGGAGATGTTTTTACAACGCGGATAAATATCATCAATAAATTTGTCTTCTTTTGGCGTGTTATATAAGCCTATCCCTTCAGTAAATAATGAATTAATTTCAGGCAGGTTTTCATCAAAGGCCTTATTAATGCTTTTTAATGACCAGAAAAATATACCTGAGTTCCAAAAGAATTCGCCGCTATCCAAAAATACTTTTGCCATTTCAAAATCAGGCTTTTCTGTAAATGTTTTAACTTTATTAAAAGAAGGATTCTTTTTTTCGAATTCTTTATCATTTTGAATTTGGATATAACCATACCCGGTTTCAGGTCTTGATGGTTTAATTCCCAAAGTAAGCAAAGCATCTTTATTGGAAACAAATTCAAATGCTTTTTCAACTACGCTAATAAATTCACTTTCCTTGACAATCAAGTGGTCAGATGGAGCTACAACAATATTTGCTTTGGGATTCCTGGTATATATTTTGAAATTGGCATATGCTATACATGGAGCCGTATTACGCCTGTATGGTTCCAGGAGTACGTTACTTTCAGGAATTAAAGGTACCTGTTGCTTTACCAGATCAGCATATATTCTGTTTGTAACAACATATATATTTTCAGGAGGCATTATTTGGGAAAACCTGTCAAATGTTTGCTGTAACAGGGTTTTACCTATACCAAGAATATCGAGAAATTGTTTAGGATGAGAAGTTCTGCTAAAAGGCCAGAAGCGACTTCCTATTCCACCTGCCATTATTACACAAAAATTATTACTATTCATATCTTTGTTCGTTAATTGAGTACTAAAAAAATATTAAAGATTTGAAAATAAATCAGGGAACAAAAGTAAAATAAATTCGTTAACCATAAATTTTTATAATTTTATGTTTAAATAAAAAAGTATGCGCTATTTAAATCAAATTGGAAGATATTTTATTTTTTTAAACAAGGTTTTTGCCCGTCCTGAAAGCCTCAAAATGTATTATCGTCAGATAATCATAGAGATAGGTAATTTGGGCATTAATTCTATAGGTATAGTTGCCATCATTTCTGTATTTATTGGTGCGGTAATTACAATCCAGACAGCTATTAATATTACAAATCCAATTTTTCCCAAGTATATTATTAGTCTTACTGTTCGGGATTCAATTCTTCTTGAATTTTCTTCTTCTGTTGTTGCACTGATACTGGCAGGCAAAGTGGGTTCAAATATCGCCTCTGAAATCGGAACTATGAGGGTCACAGAACAAATAGATGCTCTTGAAATTTTCGGGGTAAATTCAGCAAGTTATTTGGCTCTTCCTAAAATAGTTGCTTCAATGTTTTTTTTTCCAATTCTTACAATTTTGAGCATGGTTATAGGAATCTGGGGAGGTTGGGTAGCTGGTGTTGCTTCCGGCGACATAACATCAGACGAATATATTTACGGCATACAATATGAATTTTTGCCTTATTATATTGTTTACGGTTTAATAAAGGTTGTAGTTTTTGCTTTTATTATTACAACAATTTCTGCATACAATGGATATACTGTTAACGGTGGATCTCTTGAAGTTGGTCAGGCTAGTACAAGAGCTGTTGTTTATAGCAGTGTTGCTATTTTGTTTTTTAATGTTGTACTAACTATACTTCTCTTGCAATGATCAGTGTTAATAATATATATAAGTCCTTTAACGGCAAGCAGGTGCTCAAAGACATCTCGGTTACATTTGAAAGAGGTAAGACAAATCTGGTAATTGGACAGAGTGGTTCCGGAAAAACTGTTTTACTGAAATGTATAGTTGGACTTTTTGAGCCTGATTCAGGAGAGGTGAAATATGAAGATGTAATATTTAACAAACTTAATTCCAGAGAAAAAAGAGAGATAAGAAAAAAAATAGGAATGCTTTTCCAGGGAGGTGCGTTGTTTGATTCTGCAACTGTGGAAGAAAATATTTTATTTCCTTTAAACATGTTCACTGAAATTCCTTTGGAAGAAAAACTGGAACGTGTAAATGTTTGTTTAAACAGGGTAAACATTATCAATGCAAATCATTTGTATCCATCAGAACTTAGCGGCGGTATGAAAAAAAGAGTTGCCATTGCAAGGGCAATTGCATTAAAACCCCAATATTTGTTTTGCGATGAACCAAATTCCGGCCTTGACCCTAAAAGTTCAATTTTAATTGATAACCTTATTAAAGAAATTACAGAGGAGTATGATATTACAACTATAATAAATACCCATGATATGAATTCTGTAATGGAAATCGGTCAGAAAGTAGTTTTTATTTTCGAAGGGACAAAGGCCTGGGAAGGAAGTAACCAGGATATTTTAGAGTCGGACAATAAAATTCTAAACGATTTTGTTTTTGCAACAAATTTAACCAAGAAACTTAAATTAAAATAGTCGAATTATCCAGTAAAGTATATCAAATCAAACAAATACTGATGCTAACTCAAAATACATACTATAACTCTGGCTATTCTTCCATCTTAAGTACAAATCCATAAATTCAGAATGATTTGATCCCTCCCTCGCAGCAACGAAATAAGAATCTTGCCGCTTTTAAGGCTTAAAATATTATTTACTGGATTTTGTTTTCTTTCTTCTCAGAATCGCGTTATGTGCCATTAACCGTACAGCATTTATTTTGATGAACCCGGCACTGTCCTTTTGATCAAAACCACCTTCAATATCCATGCTCGAAAGTTCCTTATTATAAAGTGAACTTGGTGATTCACGTCCATCAACCATTACATTTCCTTTATAAAGAGTAAGATATACTATTCCATCTATTAGTTCCTGGCTTTTATTAATAGCAGCGAGCAAAAAATCCATTTCGGGACTGAACCAGAAACCATAATAAATAATTTCAGCAAATTTTTCAGTAAGCATATTGCGCAAACGCATGACTTCCCGGTCCATCGCGATACCTTCAATATCCATATGTGCCATTCGCAGTATGGTTCCACCAGGAGTTTCATAAACGCCGCGTGATTTTATACCTACAAAGCGGTTTTCAACCATATCGCAAAGACCTATTCCATTTTCTCCACCAAGTTTGTTTAGGTAAACAAACAATTCCAGTGGATCTGTTTTTACAGTGCTGTCATCCCTGTTTACAACTTTAACTGGAATGCCATCTTTAAAATGTATTTCTATTTTGGTTTCTTTATCAGGCGCTTCCTGGGGAGGTACAATTTTTGAAAGCATATCTGAACTACAGGGATGCTTTGGGTCCTCAAGTATTCCAGCCTCATGGCTTATATGAATAAGGTTATCATCTTCACTATATGGCTTTTTTATAGATGCCTTAACAGGGATACCTTTACTTTCGGCATATTTAAGCATATCAGTGCGACCTTTAAATTGATCCAGAAATTCCTGTGTTTTCCAAGGGGCTATTACTTTAATTTTTGGGTTCAATGCATAATAAGTAAGTTCAAACCGCACCTGGTCGTTCCCTTTGCCGGTAGCACCGTGCGAAACAAAATTTGCTTTTTCGCGTTCAGCTATCTCAATCTGACGTTTTGCTATAATCGGACGGGCAAGAGATGTCCCAAGTAAATATCTGCCTTCATATATTGCATTTGCTTTCACAGCCGGAAATAAATAATCGGTTACCAGTTCGCGCTTTAAATCTTCGATGAATACTTTAGAAGCTCCTATTTTTAAAGCCTTTTCTTTAGCTGCTTCGAAATCATCTTCCTGGCCAACATCAGCAATATAAGCTATAACATCATAGCCTTTGTCAATGAGCCATTTTAAAATTACCGAAGTATCTAAACCACCGCTGTATGCCAGAACTATTTTTTCTTTTGCCATGAGTTGAAATTTTGAACTAACAATTTATTTCCTGTAAAATTTTGTCGCAAAAATATGCTAATTTATTGAATAATCATTTACAGACATTCGAGATTTATGAGGGTTATGCCTCTGTATTTTACTAGAGATACCTAATGATCATACTTCGAGCTGCTGCGGACTTAGTATGACTGTGGCAAATGTACCCTGTCAAAAAGTGATTGATGTTCAAATGAATTAAATTGTATTAATGGCTATTTATTATTTTGATGTGCTGATAGAATAATTGCCACCAAAACACTAAGACACAAAAATTCACCAAAATTCTATAGAACAAATCGCTTAATGCCTTCTCCAATATTAGACACATTAAAGTTTATTAGAAAACCTAAACGTTTATTGGTTAGTTTTAAATGACTTAATACTTGTGCTTCCCATACAGGATTTACTATTTCCAGTGCTTTCAATTCACAAATAATTTCATGCTTTACAATAACATCTAATCTTAATCCTTCATTAAAAACTAATCCATCATAAGTAATAGGAATATCAACTTGGCGTTGATATGTTAATCCTCTTTTTGTTAATTCATGACAAAAACAAATCTCAT
>Ga0265316_10005634_pt1 | contig 12121 bp, 10 predicted proteins | sample 4522metaG_FD_202092 | JGI IMG/M metagenome (GOLD analysis project Ga0265316, IMG submission 202092) | Rhizosphere microbial communities from Carex aquatilis grown in University of Washington, Seatle, WA, United States - 4-5-22 metaG | ecosystem: Host-associated > Plants > Roots > Rhizosphere >... | reverse complement strand
ACCAGTTCAGCGAACCCGCTCGGCGGCCAGCCTGCTGACCTTCCTTGCACTGTTGGCCGCGACTTGCGTCCTGCGCGTGCCCGCCCTGGTCAGTCACCCATTCAATATCGACGAATCCTACTATTCCGCCGGAGCCGCCGAACTGGTCGCCGGTGGCACCTTCTTTCGCGATGTCGCGGACCACAAGCCACCGGGGATCTACCTCATCTATGCCCTCATCTATCGCGTGGCCGGGGTTTTCAACCTGACCGCTGTGCACTTGGTTTTGGTTTTGGTCGCGGCCCTGACCGCGTATTTCGTGGGCTTGGTGGCCCAGGAATTCTTCGGCGCGCGCGCCGGCCGCTATGCAGGCATGCTCTATGCGGTGGCCAGCGTGGTCGGTCCGGCCAACGATTTCCAGGCCGCGAACTCCGAGCTGTTCATGAACCTGCCGCTGGTGGCGGCCTTCTGGTTGGCCGCGCGCACGTGGGTGCGGGGGCGCGCCACGCACGCGGAAAGCTTCGTCATGGGCCTGCTCGTCGGTGTCGCGACTCTCATCCGGCCACAGGCCGCCCTGGCGCTGTTGCCCATGGCGGTGGTGGCGATCCGGCGCCAGGTCGAGTTCAAAGCCGTGGCGCTCGCTGCGGCCGGCGCGCTGGTGCCCATTTTGGCCGTGGCCACTTGCTTGTGGCGCGCCGACGCCCTGGCCGACGCGGCCACGAGCCTGGCCTACTCTCGCTACTACACGAACAGCTTGCCCTTCGAAGTGAAGCTGGCCAACGCCACACTCAAGACCCTGTTCTTTCTGGCCATCGACGTGGGACTGGTCATTCCAGTCGCGGCGCTCCTCGTGCACGGTCGACGGGGCGATTGCGTTTGGCGGCGCGGGGTGGGTTGTTTGCTCTCGAGCTGGCTCGTGGCCAGTTTCGTCGCGGTCAGCATGGGCGGGCGGTTCTACCCACACTATTTCATTCAGCTCTTGCCACCCTTGACCATCATGGCGGCACGGCAGCTCGCCCTTTGGCGCCCGGAGGTTGCGTGATGCGGTGCCAATCCTCGTTGGGCAGGATCGCGGTGGCACTCATCGCGCTCGGGGCCGCCACCTCGGTAGCCGTTGCCATGGCGGATCGCCAGGTCTGGCCGCGTTCGGCGTGGCACCAGGATCGCTATCGAGCCGTTGCCCAGTACTTGCGCGAGCACACCGAACCGGACGCGCGCGTATTCGTCTGGGGCAATTCGCCCGAAATCTACCTGTACGCCCACCGCCGCATGGGCTCTCGATACATGTCTGTGAACTACCAGACCGGGCACGTGTGGGGCACAAGCGCCAACGACCTAGGCGGCCATCCCGATCGCGACAACGTGCCCTTTGAAACCTGGGACAAGTTGATGGCCGACTTGCAGCGCAACCTGCCCGAATTCATCGTCGATGCCGCTGCCGGCAAGCTCGACAAGATGGACGACGAACCCATCAGCCGCCATCCGCGCATGGCAGCCTTCGTGGCCGGGCACTACCAGTTGGAAGAAACTGTGCTGGGGGTGCCGCTCTATCGCAAAAAGTGAAGTCGCTCTGCGGATGGCCAGCAACGGCCTTAGGTCCTCGTGTCCTCCGTGGCCCGCACGCTGCGGATTCGGCCGATCTCGGCACGGGTGACTCTGGCCGCCTTTGCCATGTAGCGTTGGGACATCTTTTCCCGCGGGGCGCTCCCTGGCCGAAGGTTGAGGAAATCTCCTCGGGATACGAGTAGAGTACCGCCGGAATGCACTTCGGAGGGAAAACGCCCAATAGGCCGCCCAGGAGCAACCTGCGGCCGGTCGCGGCGTCTGGCCAAACTGGATGGGGTAGCACATTTTTCGTCGCGCGGTGTTGATCGCAAAGGCCAGTGGGTACATATAAGGGCGGGCAACGACCGACAACAGGAAGCAATCGGAGATGAAGAAACCCCTACGTGGCGCCATCGTTGGATATGGGTTCATCATGGAAAAAGGCCATATTGCGGCCTACGGCGAGCGTGCCGAGCGGGCGCGGTCCGAGGGCCGTGTGCCGGATGTGGACATCGTCGCCATGGCCGACGTTTGCCGCGAACGACGCGATCTGGCGGCCAAGCGCTTTCCCGGAATTCGGGTCTACTCTGATTTCCTCGAACTTCTCGATGCCGAGTCCGGCAACCTGGACTTTGTCGACATCGCCACGCCTCCGGCCAAGCACGCGGCGGTGGCGCGGGCAGCGCTGGGGCGCGGGTTGCACGTCCTGTGCGAAAAGCCGCTCGCGACCAGCATCGCGGACGCGCGCGACATGCTGGACAGCGCCTTGGCCGCCAAGCGGGTGCTCTATCCCTGCCACAACTACAAGCACGCGCCGGTGATTCGCAACGTCCGCCGGATCATCGAGTCGGGCGCCATCGGCCGGGTCCACCTGGTGACCTTGCAGACCTTCCGCAACACGCACGCCCGTGGCGTCGCCGAATGGCGTCCGGACTGGCGCCGCGAGCGCCGGCACTCTGGCGGCGGCATCGCCATGGACCACGGCAGCCATACCTTCTATCTCGCCTTCGAATGGATGCGGGCCTACCCCACGGCCATCTCGGGCCGCATGTCCAACATGAGCACCTTCGACACCGAGGACGACTTCTCGTGCAGCCTGAAGTTCCCCACCGGTGTGGCGTCGGCCCACCTCAGCTGGCAGGCCGGCGTGCGCAAGGTGATCTACACGATTCACGGCGATCACGGCGCCATCCGGGTGGAAGACGATCACATCGAGGTGGCGCGCAATCGGGCCGGCCGCGTGGTCGGCACGGCCAACGTGGACTGGGTGTTCGAGCGCCACGAGATCCCTTCGGACTGGATGGATTCCAGCCACGCCACCTGGTTCAACACCCTCTTCGACGGGTTCAAGAAGGCCATCGCCGAAGGGCAGTGGGTGGGCAAGGAGGCGGAGGAATCCTTCCTCTGCATCCAGCTCATCCAAACGGCCTATGCGTCGGCGCAGCAGGGATCGCGCGAGTTGCCCTTGCCCGAGCTGGTCTTGGACGAGCAAGTGGCGCTCGCCTCGTCGCGAGACTAGTCCATTGTCTGCCAGCACCCTTGCTCGCCTGCGCCAGTGGGTTCGCCACAACATCGTATCCGTGGTGGCCACGGGAGTGGACTTTGCAACGATGATCGGGCTGGTGGAACTGTTCCGCTTTTCGCCGGTCATGGGCACCGTCGTGGGCGCGGCGGCTGGAGGCGTCACCAGCTTCATGCTGGGTCGGCACTACACCTATCGTTCGCTGTCCGGTGGGGTCTCGGGCCAGATATTCCGTTACAGTCTGGTGTCTGGCGCAAGCCTGGGACTCAACGCACTCGGTGAACATCTCATCCTCTCGGTGCTCGCCTCGCACTACATCCTCGGCCGAATTCTGGTCGCCACCACCGTGAACAATGCCTGGAACTTTCCCATGCAGAAGATGTTCGTTTTCGTGCACCGCAAGCCCGCCAAGGAGAACCCCGCGTGAACTCCACCGTCAATCCTTCGCAGCCTAAGAACCAACGCGCACAGCTTACGACGGCCGTGCCCGGCCCGAAGAGCCAGGAGCTGCGTCGGCGCGAGGACGCGCACATGGCGCCTGGGCTGCAGGGCTACGCCGTGATGGCCGGCATCGTCGTCGAAGAGGGCCGCGGCAGCACCGTGACCGACGTGGACGGGAATACTTTCGTCGACTTCATCGGCGGTATCAACGTCAATGCCCTCGGGCATTCGCATCCCCGCTTCGTGGCCGATGTGCAAACGCAGGTGGCGGCTGCTTCGGTGGGCTCCTTCACCTCACCGGCGCGAGTCGAGCTGGTGGAGCGGGTGGCGCAGAAACCTCCGGCCCCTGGGCTGCATCGCTTGCAGCTTTACTCGGGCGGAACGGAAGCGGTCGAGAGCGCCCTGCGCCTGGCGAAATCGCACACTGGCAAGTACGAGTTCATCAGTTTCTGGGGCGGGTTCCACGGCAAGACCATGGGCTCGCTCTCGCTCATGGGCTCCACCTTCAAGCATCGCCTGGGACCCATGGTGCCCGGCTCGCACCAGGTTCCCTATGCCGACTGCTACCGCTGCCCCCTGAATGTCGAATACCCAGGGTGCGGCCTGGCTTGTGCTGACCTAGCCCGCCAGCACGCCAAGATCGCGACTGCGGGCGCCGTGGCGGCGTTCATCATCGAGCCCATGCAAGGAACGGCCGGGAACATCGTTCCCCCGAAGGAATTCTTGCCCGCCATTCGCAGCATCGCCGACGACATCGGCGCGCTTTTTATCGCCGACGAGATGATCACCGGCTTTGGCCGGACCGGGCGGCGTTGGGGCGTGGATCATTCCGGCGTGCGTCCCGACATCGTCACCATCGGCAAGGCCTTCGGCGGCGGTTTCCCGGTGTCCGGCGTGCTGACCACCGACGAGATCTCGCAGGCCAAGCCGTGGAGCATTCCCTCGGGCTCGTCGTCGAGCTATGGCGGCAACCCCTTGGCGGCTGCGGCCGCGGCGTCGGCGTTGCGGATCATCGACGAAGAGCGGCTGGAGGAAAATTCCAAGACGGTGGGCGCGGTGATGTTGCGCGAGCTGCAAGGTTTCGCCGAGCGTTTTCCCTTCGTGGGCTACGTACAGGGATCTGGGCTTTTCCTCCGGGTCGAGCTGGTCAAGGATCGCAAGACCAAGGAGCCCCTGCCTCGCAGGGTCACCGAGCGCATCTTCATGGAATGCGTGCGCCGCGGACTGCTTACTATGAGCTACAGCGCCAGCTTCCGCCTGCAGCCGGCGCTGACCATCGACGAGGCCACCGCGCGCAACGGCCTGGACATTTTGTCCGACGTGTTTGAAACGGTCCTGCGCGAGAAGTGGTGGCAGTAGGGGCTCGGCCCAGGGCCAGTTTCTACTTCTTACCGCCGTCGAGGCGAGCCACCTGCTGTTTGGCTTCGTGACGGGCTGGCGCATCGGGTGGGGCGATGTCGAGGAATCTCTTGAAGTCGGCCAGTGCCGCTGCCTTGGCCCCGGTCAGCAACTCGGCCTGGGCAAGTTGGAAATAGAGGTCGGCTCGCCACGGGGCTTGCTCGGGAGCCTTGGTCGCTGCCGCGCGAAAGTGTTCGATGGCAGGCTTCGGCTTGGCGTGATCCAGCTCCATGCGGCCCAAGCGGTAGTGGGGCTCGGGCGCAGTCGGATCGGCTCGCAGGGCCGCGCGCCAGGACTCCTCGGCCTTGACCGCGTCTCCCATCTTGTCGTGACATAGGCCTTGCAGAATGATCGGTTCGGCATCCTTGGGGGACATCTTGGCTGCGGCTTGGAAATCGGCCAGAGCGCTCTCCAGATCCCCGCTGCGATAGTAGATGCGACCTCGTTCCATGCGCGCCTCGGGCAGCGACAACGCATTCGCGTACGATTGCAACGCCTCCGGCTGCTTGCCCAACTTGTCGAGAAGTCGGCCGAAGCTCAGCGCGATTGGCGGGGCGTTCCCCCACGTGGTGGCATGACGATAGTCCTGCACGGCCGCGCCGTATTCATTGCGCGCCTCATGCACGCGCGCCATCAGGTAGGCGGCCTCGGCGTTGCGCGGAGATTCGTCGAAGACTTTCTTGGTCTCGCTCTGCACGAGTTCCAGCTTGCCGAGGTCGAGGGCCAATCGGGCAACCGCCAGGCGGGCGGTCGGTGTCGCGTGGCCGGCTTGGACCTCCTCTTGGTAGCGCGCCAGGGCCTCGTCTTTTTGGCCGAGCTTCAGGCACACTTGGGCAAGCCGCTCGCGCAACCCCAGGGTTTCTGGCGAAGCCTTGAGGCTGCTTTCCAGCGAGGCCTTGGCTTCGGCCAGTTTGCCCTGGGCTTCCAGGGCGGACGCGATGCCCAGGCGGGCGGACATGGATTGGGGGTCACCATCCAGGGCTTTCTGAAATACTGCCTCGGCCTTGTCCGGCTCCTTGGCCACGATCAAGGCTTCGCCCCAGGACAACTGCAGCACGGCGGGCGGGGCGCCCGCTTCCTCTGCCGCACGTAGAATCGTCAACGAGTCCTCGGCCTTGCTCTGCTGCTGCAAGAGCGCCGCGAGTTTCAGCGACGCAGGCAGGAACTTGGGATCCCGCTTGAGCGCGTCGCGATACCCTTGCTCGGCGGCGGACAGATCCGGAGGCTGATTCATCCCCGCCGCGAAACCCGTCCAGAAGGGTCCGCGCGGGTCGTCGGGACGCTCTTTACTTCCCGCCGCGATGAGCGCAAGTCCTTGCGTGGAGTTTCCCGTGGCGATGAGCGCGCCACCCATACTGAACTTGCCGGCCGGGGTGAGCTCAAGCGCGGGCGGGGCGGCCTTGAGCCGCTCCAGGGCCTGCGCGTACTTTCCCTCGTAGAGCAGGGATTCGCCGAGGGCGATGGAGGCCGGGAACAAGCGCTTGTCACTGGTGAGCGCGCGTTGAAATGCATCGATGGCCTCGGGCGTGCGCCCCAGCGCCTGTGCCGATTGTCCGACGAGAAAGTGCAAGTCGGCGAGTTCGGCCGGTCCAGCCCCCGGCGCCTTCTTCTCGACCAGGGCGCGAGCCGCGGTCAGGCGTTTTTCCGGAGTTTCTTCGAGGCGAGCCAATCCGATCTGCGCGCCGATGTGAGCGGGGTTCTTGGCCAAAACGGCTTCGAACTCCTTGCGTGCATCCGGGCTGCCCGATGCCGCTAAAGTTTTGCCGAGCGCATAGTGCCCAAGCACCTCGGCGGGTTTGGCGCCGACATAGTGCCGGAGCGAATCGATGGCCGCAGGTAACTTGTCGTCGGCCAAGCGGGCCAGGCCCAAAATCAGATGGCTCTCGGCCGCCGCGCGGTCGGTGAGGAGTGCCTCCGCCTCGCGCGGCTTCCCCTTGGCCACAGCCAGCAGTGCCCGCGCGCGGCCCAGGTCGGCGGCCAGCTTGGCCTGAGAGCTCGCGCCTTCCATGAGCTGCTCGGCCCGGGTCAGGTCGGCCGGCGGCCCGCCATGCGCCGCGAACGCGGTCAGAATCAGCTCGGCCGCCTTGAGGCGCAGGTTTGCGCCGCTGTCCTTGAAATTGGCGGCGGTCTTTTCCAGCTGATCCGCCGCGCTCCGGTACGCGGTCAGATTGTCCAGGGCGAGTTCCGGCAGAAATGGCCTCATGACCGTGTCGGGACTCGGGGCAGAATGCAGCAAGGGCAATCCGACGAACACACCGGCCAGCAACAATGCGGCAGCGCCCGCAGCGAAGAACACCCAGCGCGGAAGGCCAGCTTTCCTGGCCACCGGACGCAAGGCACGCGCGGCCGAGGCACCTCGACTGGTGGGAGGCTTCAGGGCTGGGATCTCGTTCGCTCCGGCCGCCGCGACTTCCGCGAGTCCCTCGCTGGCCACGCGCGCGTTTGGGAAGGGAATGGCCGCCGCGCCAACGCTCGACGATGCGCGAGCGTCGCCTTCGAGCTCGAGGCTGAATCCCAAATCGAAGTTCTCGCCGCCGCTTCCCGCCTTTCCTGGGCTGGCTGGCCGCGCTGGACGCACATCCACTGGAACTGGATCGACGCGATCGAGTTGCACCGGTGGCTCAACCGGTGTGGAGACCAAAGGCGACAAAGTCGGTTTGTTGGCCGACCGCGATCTTGCCGCGGACAAGGGATCCAGCGGCCTTGTGCCAGAGCGTGGTAACGGCGGCGGTGTCGAGGCGCTGGCGCGAGCCGGGGTTGGGGGTGGTTTGGGCGTCGATGGATCTTTCTTGGTCTCCGGCTGGGGTATCGCCGGCGCTTTGGGTGTCGCCACCGCTGCCTTCGCGGGCGCAGGCGGATCAGGGGGAAGTTCCAGGCCAAACGAGTCGTCGAAGGGATCCCCGAGTTGGAGGGGCTGGCTTCCGCCGAGTGGATCCTGCGCCTGCTCCAAAGACAGTTCCAGGGCTACGCCGAGAGGAGGTGTCTTGTTCGGCGCGCGCTCAGAGGAGGATATGGGCAGGTTGGGGCCGAAGGAGGTTCTTTCGACGGGCAAGTCGCCAGATCGTGGAACCGCGTCGCGATCCATGGGCAGGTCGCCGGGGCGTGGAACGGCGTCGCGATCCATGGGCAGGTCACCGGGGCGGGGGACGGCGTCGCGATCCATGGGTAGGTCACCGGGCCGGGGGACGGTATCGCGATCCACGGGAAGGTCGCCGGCTCTCCACGCGTCTGGCCGGGGAACCGCTTCGCGGGGCGCCGGAAGGTCAGAAGAGCGTGGCACGGCCTCGCGGGCGACCGGGAGGTCGCTGGGCCGGGGAACTGTCTCGCGGGCGACGGGGAGATCGCTGGGCCGCGGAACCGCCTCGCGCGCGGCCGGAAGATCTGCCGAGGAAGGTCGCGCTGGCGGTCTTACCCGGAAGGCGGTCTTGCAAAATAGGCAGACGTGGTCGACGCCCCCTTGGGGGATGTCAACGACGACCTGTTGTCCTTTGAAGCACTTTGGGCAAATGACCTTGTGCGAAGCCACAGCAATGCCTTTCGAGCCATTGTATCATCGCCGCGCGTTCATCGCGCAGAGTCGGCTTTGGGTTTGTCCTGGCTTGTCGGAAGCGTTACCGAGAGCCGTCGCGCGATGTGCTGCTGGTAGCGGGTCTGGTACAGCTGCACGAGGGTTAAGAAGAGGGTCATGATGAGCGGCCCGTAGATGAGGCCCGGAACGCCGAAGCCCATGATACCGCCGAGGAGGCTGAGGAAGACGAGCAGGCTATTCATGCGCATCGACGAGCCCATCAGGCGTGGCTTGAGGCCGTACTCGAAGAAGAAGGATTGGCCCATGCAGAACACCAGGAAGAGCACGGCGGCGAGTGGGCGGCCTTCGACCCACAGGTAGATCGTCGCGGGTAGCACGACTGCGGCGATTCCCACCAGGGGCAGGAACGCGGCGATGGCCATGAGAATTCCCCACAGCACCGGCGAAGGCAGTCCGACGATCACCCAGGCGATGCCCGCGAACAAGCCTTGCAACAAGCTGCTGGTGCCGCTGCCGACCAGGATGGCCCGGCCGACCTCGCCCAACTTGTTGATGAAGATCTGATCTTCGTCGTGCTTGAGCGGAGACAGTTTGTAGATGAAATTGCGAAGGCCATCGCCGTTGATGAAGAGATAGAAGATCGCGAACAGGGTGATGACAATGTGGAGCGTGGTCGAAAGCAGGCTGGATAGGAACGCGTTGGCGCGGGTGGCGAGGTACTGGGTCAGGCTGCGGCCGGTATCGAGTAGCGCTTGCTCGACCCATTCGGGGGCCAAGGTGATGCCGAGGCGCGAGGCAATGGTGGAAATGCCGCTCATGATCACCCCGTTGCGTCCGGCGATGGCCCGCAGGGCCAGCGAGCGGCCAGCGCTGCTCCAAGCGACGGCGGCCTCGCTGATGTCTCTGAGCAAGGCCGATGCGATGAGGAAGATGGGCACGGCGCCCACGACCACGAGCGCCACAACCAGCAGGCCCGAGGCCAGAACCTGCTTGCCACCGAGCAACCGCGCCAGGCGAGCGTGGAGCGGCGTCAGCAGGATGACGAACAGGAAGGCGATGACCATGTCGCCGAAGAAGGGCAAGAGCACGTAGCCCACCGCGAAGAACGCCAGCACGAAAAGCACGACGAAGAAGTAGGGCGCGATGGCCTCGTTGCCAAAACGCGTCTTCGCTCCTACGGATTCGCTGCTGGAGGATGCCGAGGCAGGAGTCTCGGCGGTACCAGGTCGGTCGGGTTCGCTCATGGCGCGTAGAATAGCGCGTGTACCGTTTTTCGTCGCGTTATCGAAAGTGCGCCGTGCGCACTCCTATTTCGGGCGGACTTGTCCGGAAATTCCGGGACACTTGACCTTCTTGGCCCTAGCGTCTAGATAAGGGCGTCCCGAGGGCCCAGGCGGGTCACGGACAGAAGGTGTTCATGGGGTACCAATTCGGCGCAGTGCTCGCTTTCGCGGTCGTGGCGATCCTCTTCGCCTTGGTCATGCTGATCGTCGGCCGCATCTTCCGGCCGCGGTTCCCGAACGACGACAAGCTGTCCATCTACGAGTGCGGAGAGCGGCCCATCGGCTCGGCCTGGTACAACTTCAACCCGCGCTTTTATCTCATCGCGCTGGTGTTCATCATCTTCGAGGTCGACATCGCGCTGACCTTTCCGGTGGTGGTGGTCTATGCGTCATGGATCAAAAAAGGGACTGGATGGGTCGCTTTTGTCGAGCTGATGCTTTTCACCGTGGTGCTGCTGGTCGGACTAGCCTGGGCCTGGGCGCACGGGGATCTGGAATGGATCAAGAAGTTGTCGCAAAAGCCACGCGCGGCCGAGGAGCCGGCCGCTGACAAGGTTGCGCTGTCCGCCTGAGAAATGCCCATGACCCCACAAGATCTTCATCAGGTCGAACCCGGCACCGGCGTCTTGTTTACCAACACGAGCATGCTCGACGACGCCATCAACCTGGCGCGCAAGAATTCCATCCACTACCTCCTGTTCGGGCTCGCTTGCTGTGGCATCGAGCTCATGCAGACCGGCGGTCCGCGCGCCGATCTCGACCGCTTCGCCGCGATCTTCCGCGCCAGTCCGCGCCAGGCCGATCTAATGATCGTGGCCGGCACGCTGACCTACAAGATGGCGGTGCGTACCAAGTTGCTCTACGACCAGATGGCCGAGCCCAAGTACGTGCTGTCCATGGGCTCGTGCGCGAACTGCGGCGGGCTTTTCCAGACCTCGTATTCGGTGTGCAAGGGCGTGGACAAGATCATTCCCGTCGATGTGTACGTGCCCGGCTGTCCGCCCCGGCCCGAGGCCCTGACCGAGGGCCTCCTGCGCATCCAGGACATCATGATGTGCGAGCGCTGGAAGACCAAGATGCGGCCGGGGCGCGTGGATCCCAATGCGCCCATGATGATTTCCTCAAAGGCCAAGTAGCATGACCCAAGAAGAAGTCTGCACACAGCTCAAGACGCAGTTTGGCGACGCCGCCTCTGCCTTGTCGGAGACCAAGGGCGACCGCTTCGTGGTGGTCAAGGACGAGAAGATCGTCGACGTTTGCCGCTTTCTCAAGACCACGACGGGGCTCGAATTCGACTACTGCCAGGACATCACGGCGGTCGACTGGCCCGCGCGCAAGGTCATCGAGGTCGTCTACCATGTGTACTCGCTTGTGCATCGGCACGGATTGGTGCTGAAGGCCGAGACCGATCGTGAAAAGCCAAGCATCGCGACCGTCGAAAGCGTGTGGAAGGCCGCGACCTGGCTGGAGCGCGAGATTTACGACTTGTTCGGTGTGAATTTCGAGGGCCACTCGGACTTGCGGCGCATTCTTCTGCCCGACGATTGGGTGGGCCATCCGCTGCGCAAGGACTACCAAGAGGCGGGTGGGTACCATGGTATCGGCAACGAGCGGCAGGATCCGCTGGTGCAGCTTTCGAAGGTGACCGACGAGAGGCGCAAGGCGGTTGCGGCGGCAGTGGCGGCTGCTGCTGTAGCAGCCGCTGCGGCTGCGCCTCCGGAACCGGCCACGGTTCCTGTGGCGCCGGCGACGGATCCCGAGAGGAAGAGCTAGCCATGGCCATCGACATGCAGCTCGACCGGCACATCCTTCGCCGCACCGAAAGCAGCGACGAGGAAATCGTCGTCAATTTCGGGCCGCAGCATCCTTCCACCCACGGGGTCATCAACTTCGTCACGCAGACCAACGGCGAAGTGATTCGGCGCTCGGTGCCGGACATTGGTTACTTGCACAGAGGGCTGGAAAAGATCGGCGAACAGGTCCCCTACCCCGGGTACATGCCGTTCACCGACCGCATCGACTACCTGGCCGCGATGTTCGCCAACGAAGGCTACGCCGTGGCCATCGAGCGCCTGCTCGGGGTCGAGGCGCCGCCGCGGGCGAAATATATCCGCGCTATTGCGGGCGAGCTGTGCCGTATTTCGAACCACTTCATCTCGGTCGGCACCATGGCCCAGGACATCGGCGCGGCCACGCCACTCACGCACGCCTTGCGCGAGCGCGAGTCGATCAACGATTTGCTCGAAGAGCTGTGCGGGGCACGCCTGACCTTCAACTACCACCGCATCGGCGGTGTAGCGTTCGATTTGCCCGAGGGCTGGGCGGTCAAGGTTCTGCGCTTCCTCGATCACCTGGACAGCTACATCCAGGAATGGGATCGACTGATCACCTTCAACAAGATCTTCGTCAAGCGCTTGGCCAACG
>Ga0265316_10005628_pt1 | contig 12125 bp, 11 predicted proteins | sample 4522metaG_FD_202092 | JGI IMG/M metagenome (GOLD analysis project Ga0265316, IMG submission 202092) | Rhizosphere microbial communities from Carex aquatilis grown in University of Washington, Seatle, WA, United States - 4-5-22 metaG | ecosystem: Host-associated > Plants > Roots > Rhizosphere >... | reverse complement strand
CGTCGTGTGAAGGGCGTCCTCTCGCGCATGGCGACGACCGCCTCGAACTCCGCGAGGCGCTCGGCCACGGCTTGTTCCTCGCGCAGGTGATCGCGGTACGCACGGACGCGGCACGTCGATGGCAGTGCGCTCCAATCCGCCAGACCGAGCGCCACCTCCTGGTAGTCGTCCAGTACTGCAATCCGAAACGGCTGCTTTTCTCGTTCGGTCATGCTTCGTCTCCGTCCCGCGTGTTTGGGCCAGTTCTTCGTGCCGCGGGTCCACGGCTCAAGGGTCACGCCTCCAGGATTCCCAGCTCGGCCAGCAGCCTCGCGCCCAGGGCGCCAAACGCGGGATCACGACGATCCCGAGGAGTGCCCGCCGGTAGACGATGCTCGGCGGCGATCCGTCCGTCGCGCAGCACGAGGACCCGATCCGCGACCACGACGGCTTCGTCGACGTCGTGGGTGACGAGCAGGACCGCAGGCCTGTGCCGCTCCATCATGGCGCGGACGAGAGCGTGCATCTTGATGCGCGTCAACGCGTCGAGCGCGGCGAACGGCTCGTCGAGAAGCAGGAGCTCCGGCTCGCGGACCAATGCACGAGCAAGCGCCACGCGCTGGGCCTCGCCCCCCGACAGGGTGACCGGCCAGGCGTCGAGATGCTCGCCCAGTCCCACCTCGTCGAGGGCCGCCGCGGCCCTTTGCCGTGCCTGGGCGCGCGGCAAACCGATGCCGACGTTAGTCCAGACGCGCCGCCATGGAAGCAGCCGGTGCTCTTGGAAGACGACCGTACGTCCCACGGGCGCTCGCAGATCCCCTTCGTAGCCAGGATCGAGCCCGGCCAGCACCCGCAAGAGCGTCGTCTTTCCGCATCCGCTCTTGCCGATCAGCACGACGAACTCACCTCGGGCGATCTGCAAGTCCAGCCCGCGTAGGACGGCCCGGTCGCCGAATGCGCGGCGCAGTCCCCGCACCTCGACCACGCAGTCGGTTCGCGCGGTCACCGCGCCGCGCTCAGAGGGGGACTGCATGGTCTGCGATCCGGATCTTTCCGGACAGCACCCCGTGCTCGGTCAGCCAGTCGGCGCCGTCCTGGAGCGCGGCGATGCCCTTGTCATCGATGAAGGACAGCGTGGTGTGAGAGCCGTACGATACGAGCTTGTCGACGACGGCCTGCGGATACTTCGAAATCTGGTTGGCCAGGGCATGGGCCTCGACGCGATGCTCGTTGGCCCAGTCGATCTCCGCCTGATGCGCCTTGATCACGCTGCGGATCGTGTCCGCCTCGGCCCGGACGTAGTCGTCTCGCACGAGGTACGTGGTGAAATCGATCGCCTTGTGGAGCTCTTTGCCCTCCTCGAAGATGCGTATCGCGCCGTATTGCACTTCCGTGAGTTCGAGCGGCCCCGTCCAGATCGACCACGCGTCGACGGCTCCGGACGCGAACGCGGGCGCCGCGTCGGGCGGATTGAGATAGACGACGTTCACCCGGTCGCGCGGCACGCCATTTTTCTCGAGCGCGGCGACGAGCAGGAACTCGGCGACGCCCGCCCGGTTCACGGCCACGGTCTTCCCCACCAGGCCTGCCACCGACGTGATCCCCGACTTCGGCAGCACGATGATCGAAGTCGTCCGCGGCGTCGTGACCGCCCACGACACGAAGCTCAGCTTCGCGCCCGCAAGGATCGCCTGATCCGCGGGCGTCGAGCTGCCCCCGAAGCTGAAGTCCGCGGTGTCGGTGGCGACGGCCTGCAACGTCGGCGCGTGGTTGGGAAAGGGGCCGATCCACTCGAAGTCGATGCCCTGATCCCGAAGCGTCGGCTCGAAGACTCCGCGCGTCTTGGCGACCGAGGTGATCCCGTACGTGAGCCGCACTTTCTTGCGCGAGGAGTTCCCCACCGACGCCTTCGCGCGCTGGCACGCCGCCAGCGAGGGGGACACGGCCGCCGCTGCGGCGCCGGCAATCAGAGCGCGTCGAGCGATGCGCATGGCAGCCTCCGTGGGTGAGACGATGGAAACCTCGACGGGACCCGTGCGATGGGAGACATGTCGTCAGCCTCTCGGCCTCGCGAAGTTGGGGTGCCAGGCGAGCAGCCGACGCTCGAGGAGTCGCGCGAGAGGTCCGACAGCATCCCGATGAGCGCGTAGAGCACGATGACGAGCACCATGACGTCGGTCTGCAAGAACTCGCGGGCGTTCGTCGCCAGAAAGCCGATGCCCGCGGATGCCCCCAGGGATTCGGCGCCCACGAGCGCGAGCCACGAGGTCGTCAGGGCCGTGCGCACACCGTTCAGGATCGAAGGCAGCGCGCCCGGGAGCACGACGTGGACGATGACCTCTCCGCGGCCCAAACCGAAGACGCGGCCCATCTCGAGCAGCTTCGGGTCCACCTGGCGGATGCCGAGTACGGTGTTCAAATAAAGCGGAAACATGCTCGCCAGCCCCACGAGGAACACTTTGCCGACCTCGCCGACGCCGAACCAGATGACCACCAGAGGCATGATGGCCAGGAAGGGGACCGCGCGGATCATCTGAACGCTGCGATCGAGGGCCGCATCGGCGACGCGGACGAGCCCCACCAGCGCTCCGAGCGCGAGCCCGCACGCGGCGCCCTCGCCGAAGCCGAGGAGCGCCCGGCGCAGGCTCGCCAGCATGTTGCCCTGGAGCTCCCCGTTCCCCCAAAGCCTGGTCGCTGTGGCGACGACCGTGCTCGGCATCGGCAGTATGGTCGACTGGAGAAGCCCGCACCGGGCCGAGACCTCCCATACGAGCAAAAGGCCCAGAGGCCCGCACCACGACAGGAGTCGGTACGCGCGCGAGCTCAGCGCCGCCGGGCGCGGCGCCGGAGATGGGCTTCGTCGCTCCGTCGCGTGGTCGGTGCGGGTGCGGACCGTCGCGGCGGAAGCCGATCGGGGCGCTGCAATGGCGGTGGATTCGGGCGACATGTCCTTGGTGCCCAACGACCGCCGAGTCACGCGAGGGTGGCGACCCGCCCGGCGGCGGGGTGCGGCGGCGAACACGCGCCTCCGTCGTACTCCTTGTCTGGTCGAACGACCAATGAGCAAAACGAATGTCTCGTTCCGGCGTTTCTCATCGTCCAACGGGAAGAACCTGAACGGCCACAGCCGCCCATCGCCCGTCGCGTTTGGAGTACACACGAAAGAACCGTTGCTCGACGGCCTCCCCCGCGGGCCGCTCGACTCGGATTCGGCCCCGCGTTACGGCGGTCGCTCCGAATAAATGAATGTCGAAATGGCTGAAGGTTACCGTTGCCGGTTCGTCCACGCTCATCAGGTGCGATTTTGTAACGACCCGTCCATCCGCTGTCGACGCAAGGAAGTCATCTGCCAAGACCTCGGCGAGCTCTCGGCGTCGATGCTCGGCGTAAGCAATATTCCAGCGCCGATCGAGGTCCGCAACCTGCTCTTTGTCCTCGTCGAGGTCCATTTGCTTATTCCTTTCCTGGGACACCACCTCGCCATCACTTCTCATGGCGGGTCGTCGCGAGCCGAGGGATAGCGTAACCGGGAATCGCGCGACGAAATGCGCACTCGGTTCCGTGGCCTTGCCACGCGCTGGCCCACTACGGGGACAACCCGCGCTCGGTCGAACGCCGACGCGGTTTCCCGGCAGCGTTGCCGGGCGCATTGACCGTCCTTTCCATGCGTGCGATCACGGAGCCACGGGCGAGGGAAGCAATGGAGCGAAGGCATCCGAACGTGGTGAACCTTCACGAGGTCGAAACCGTCGAGCTCGAGAAAGGGCGCCGCTTTCTGTCACGAAGCAAAGCGCTCGCGCGGGCTGCCAGCGGCGTGGAGCTCGCGGCCAACTGGTTCGAAGTGCCGCCCGGCAAGACGGCATTTCCCTTCCACTACCACTGCGCCATCGAGGAGGGGGTCTTCGTGCTCGAAGGGACGGCGACTTTGCGCATCGGCGCGCGCGAGGTCGCCGTGCGGGCCGGAGACTGGATCACGCATCTCGCCGGGCCGGACCATGGGCACCAGTTGCTCAACACGGGCGACGCGCCGCTCCTTTACCTGTGCATCTCGAACCGGGCACGCGCCGACGTCGTCGGCTACCCTGACTCCGGCAAGATCGCCGCCCGCGCTCCAGATCCCGCCCAAGCGGGACGATCTCTCGTGAATGCGGTGTTCAAGGAGAACGCTGCCGTCGACTACTACGAAGGTGAGAGCGACTGAATAGGTTCTTTCCCCGCAGAGAAACGGAATCGTCAAACGACGGCCAGCACCTCGGCCGCATGGCCCTCGGGCTTCACGTCGACGAAGACATGCGCGACCTTGCCGTCGCGTAGGACAAACGTCGTCCGGTGGATTCCCTCTTTGCCGTTGGGTCGCGGTCCCCACACCCCAAATCGATCGGCAACCTGGTGGCCGGGGTCCGACAGAAGGGGAAAGTTCAGCGCATACTTGGCGCGAAATGCCTCGTGACTCACGACGTCGTCCGGGCTGATTCCCAGAACGTGGGCACGGTCCTGAAAATCGGCTCGCGCGTCGCGGAATTCCTTGCACTCGATGGTGCAGCCAGGTGTGTCGTCCTTCGGATAGAAGAAGAGAACGACCGGCTTTCCCTTGAGCGCGGACAGCGTCACGTCGTGGCCTTGGTCGGACTTGAGCGTGAATTCGGGGACGGCGTCCCCCTTCTTGAGCGGCATGAATGTGCATGAAACATCCGCGCCTGGCCGAAAGACAATCGCCAAATCCACATAGCTCCCATGAGCAAGGTCAATGGGTCGGCGGGCTTGGAGGTCCGCGTCACGCCGACGGATCATCCGATGTGCGAGCGCGCATTCATCGACGACATTCGCGACCAGCTCATCCCGTGTTCGTCGACGCTTGACCCATCTGTCTTGTGTACGGGACACCAACGTGGGACGCTCCGTCAGGGTCCGTGGACCTCGCCGGAAGGAAGGAGAACCCGATGACCGTGGAGTTCATTGGCGCGATCGGCACACAGAACGGCGCGGAGGGGCGTCCGGCCCGGGGCCCGATCATCGACAAGCCGTTCGTAGGTGCCTTCGCCCGGGCCCACGAGTACGCGGGGTTCGACCGCGTCCTCATCGGCTACTTCAGTGCCGCGCCGGACGGCTTTGCGAGGGCATATCGGTGGACGGGCGGCGAGCGGGGGCGGAGCTCGGTCCGCAGGTCGCTGCGTACGCGGCGCGCCAGACCGATCGCCTCAAGTTTCTGCTCGCGCACCGTCCCGGCTTCGTCGCCCCGACGCTGGCGGCGCGGCAGCTCGCGACATTGGATCAGTTCATCGACGGCCGCCTGGCTGTGCACGTCATCACCGGCGGAGCGGACCACGAGCAGGCCAAGGACGGCGATTTCCTCGACAAGGCGGCGCGATATGCGCGCACCGACGAGTACATCGAGCTTTTGAAGAAAACATGGACCAGCGAGGCGCCCTTCGACCACAGCGGCGCGTTCTACAAGGTCGTCGATAGCTTCTCGGCTGTGCGATGCGCGCATCGGCCGCATATTCCCGTTTACTTCGGCGGGTCGTCCGACGAGGCGATTGCAGTGGCGGGGCGTCACGCCGACGTCTACGCCTTCTGGGGCGAGACGCTCGATCAAGCGCGCGAGACCGTCGGCAAAGTCCGTGCGTCCGCGGCCCGCTTCGGCCATGAGAACAGCATCCGATTCAGCCTCTCCGTGAGGCCCATCCTCGGGCGGACCGAGGAGCAGGCTTGGGCGCGCGCCGGCCGAATCCTCGAGTCGGCCAAGGCGAGCGACGTCTCGCAGCGCGCGTCGATCTTCCGGCGCGCCGGGGAAGCGCCGCAGAACGTCGGGTCTCAGCGCTTGCTCGAGGCCGCCCGAGGGGGCAAGGTCCGCGACAAACGCCTCTGGACGGAGATGGCACTCCTCACCGGCGCGGGCGGTAACTCGACGGCCCTCGTGGGCACGGGCGAGCAGGTCGCCGAGGCGCTGCTGGAATACTGGAAGCTCGGTATCACCACGTTCTTGATCCGTGGCTTCGATCCGCTCGAAGACGCCATCGAATACGGCCGTGAGCTCATTCCGCGCGTTCGGGCGGCCACGGCGGACCGAGCCGTCGAGCGCGTTGCCTGACCGTCCTGGTCGCCGTCACTCGGCCTCGCGTGATTTCTGGGCGAGCCGTTGCAGGACGCGCTCGGTGCTCTGCTTGAAGCCCGCCTGGATGTACGGACCAAGCTTCCAGATCTGGCACTGGTACCTTGGGTCATCCGCCCACTCGTCCCAGCCCGAATCGCGCCGGAACTGTCCAAGGAGCCCGGAAGCGACGATCTCGGCTTCGTTAACCGGTTGGCGGTCGTCGCGATCCGGACCCACGTAGATGGCGTCCGAAGCGCAGTACAGCTCGCACATGAAGCAGGTTTGGCAGTCATCGATGCGAGCGGCGACCGGCACTTTGTCGGGCCCCGGCTCGAGCACGTTGGTCGGGCACACTTCGACGCAGCGGTTGCACCCGGTGCAGCGCTCTCGGACGATCAGCTCAAACATACGTGGCCTTCCATTCTTGGTGGGTTTCCGGTCTCGTCCACACGTCGTCGAGGCCGCCGATGAGCAACCGGCGCGCCAGACCAGGGCGCTCCGCCGGGGCGTCCGAGCGCTCGTGCATCCCACGGCTCTCGTCGCGCGTGAGGGCCGCGGCGTAGCAAAGTCGAGCGGTCGCCACGACGGCCGCCGTCTCCCGCGCGAGGACGGCGTCGGCCCCTTGCGCGTGATCGTGGTCGCGGATCTCCCGCCAGGCCATCTCCAGTCGCCCGAGAGAGTCGCGGAGTTTCGGCCCGGAGCGAAACAGGTTCTTGTCGAGCGGCAGGATCTCGTCCTGGGCGACCTTGAGCACGCTGCGACGATCGACCTGTTTGGCGGTGCTGCGCGGGCGCAGGCCCGCGGTGCCCTGCGCTCGAACTTTGTCGCCGACGCGCCGTCCGCGGGTTCGCGTGAGCTCGGCCGCCGCTTGTCCGGAGAGCAGTCCCGACGTAAGGGCCCACGCGGAATTCGGGGATCCGCCCCCGCTCACGGCGCCTGCAATGAGCTCGCGTGTCGCCGTGTCACCTGCCGCGAAGAGGCCAGGAATCGTGGTCTCGCAATGGTCGCCGACGATGCGCAGACCGCCCGTTCCCCGGATCGTGCCCTCGGCGAACAACTTGACTTCGAACGGTTCGCCATAGGGATCGATGCCCTTCCGCACGAAGGGCAGGAGCGTCATCGGCTGGATCTGCGGGAGGGACTTGCGGAGACCGTCGGGGCACTCGTTCAGACGTGCGTAGACCGGGCCCTCCACGAGCGCGCGTCCGAGCGCCCCATTGCGCGGGAGGACGTCGAGCTCCTTGCCGTCGGCGTCGTAGTACCGCGCGTACGCGTAGATAAGCGTGCGCGTCGAGTTCCAGCGCGGAGAGACGGAATACGCGTTCGAGAATTCCATGCCGGATAGCTCGGCACCGGCCTCGAGCGCCATCAAGTGTCCGTCGCCCGTGTTCGTGCCACTTCCGAGCAAGCCCCCGAGAAAGCCGCAGCCGCCGGTCGCGAGGATGACGGCGCCCGCCCGCGCGGTGTACGGCTGATGGACTTGACGTCGTAGCCCGTTCGCGCCGGCGAGGGAGCCATCGTCGTGGAGCAGCAGCTCGATCACCGGGCTCTGATCGAGAATCGTCACGCCTGCGTCGACGGCGGCGCGCCGCAGAGCCCGGAGGTACTCGGGCCCGCGGAGCGCGTTGTAGACGGTCTGGCCTTCATCGTTGACGTCGAAGCGATAGAAGGGTGAAAGCGTAGGGAGCGTGCGCCACGTCGTATCGATGATGCGCTCCATCCAGCCTCGGTCGGCCAGGCCGCATCCAGCGATCCAGTGCTTTTCAATCGCTTCGGCGCGAGCCGTGCCCTCGGCGGAGACCCACCAGTGTCCCGGCCCACCCGTCGCCGTGACGCCGCTCGTTCCCACGTAGCCTTTGTCCACGAGCACCACGCGAGCCCCGGCTTTGGCCGCGGAGATGGCCGCCCAGCAAGCGGCCATCCCCCCGCCCGCGACCAGCACGTCGGTTTCGATCTGCAACGGCGCGGGCGCACCCGCTCGCATGGGTTCAGGCATTGGGATGCGTCCTGTATAGCAGACACAAGAGAACCGACGAACGCCTCCGGCGCGAGGCGACCGCAGGAGCGTCGAAGCCGGTACCCATCGCGCTCAGGCCGCCGGTTCCGCGATGCTCGGCGCGGCGCGAGCGGCCAGTGGCCAGTGGGTGAGTCCCAAAGCCGCGAGCGAGCACGCCGCAATACCGCCCGTCATCGGCCGCGGGGTCCCGTCGAGGAAGGCACCCACGATCGCGATGACCACGAGTCCTGTGATGCTCTCCAGCGTCGCCATCAGGGCGGACGCCGTCCCGGCGAGCTCCCCGTAGTCCTCGAGCGCGAGCACGGTCGTCGCGGGAATCACGAGACCGAGGAATCCGTAGGCGATGAAGAGGAGCCCGGTCACGACGCCAAGCCGGTCGACCGCGCCCAGCATCAGCACGAAGAGCAGGGTCGCCGCGGCCGCGAAGCCTGCCACCCCCACGCGGAGCACCCGTCGCAGGCCGAAGCGCGCGCCCAGCCTGCCGGTCAGCTGCGAGGCCCCGATGAACGAAGCTGCATTGATCGAGAAGGCGAGGCTGTACGCGCGCGGGGTGAGGCCGAAGTGCTCGATGAGGAGGTAGGCCGAGTTGGCCAGGTATGCAAAGAAGCTCGCGATGCCGAACGCCACGATGAGCGCCAGACGCATGAACTTTCGGTCTCCGAGCAACGTGCGGTAGCCCGCCAGGGCGCTTTTCAGGTTTGCCTCTCGCCGCAGGCCCACGGGCCGCGTCTCGGGCAAGACCGTGGCGACGAGAACGGTCCCCAGCGCGGCCGCGAGGCCCACCACGACGAAGATGCCCCGCCAACTCCAGACTTCTACGACGAGGGTTCCGACGAGCGGCGAGAGAATGGGAGAGACGCTGAAGACGAGCATGAGGCGCGACATGAGCCGAGCGGCGTCCGTGCCGGTGTACATGTCTCGGACGACGGCGAGCGGGATCACCATTCCCGCGCACGCGCCCAGCCCCTGCAAGAATCGGAACGCGACGAGCGAGCCACTGGTCGGCGAGAGGCCGCAGCCCACGCTGGCGACGATGAACACTCCGAGGCCGGCGTAGAGGGGGCGCTTGCGGCCGATCACGTCGGAGAGCGGCCCGCAGACGAGCTGGCCAAAGCCCATGGTGACGAGGAACGCCACGAGGCTCATTTGGACCGCGCCCGTGCCCGCGCCAAGGCTGCGCCCGATGGCCGGCAGGGCGGGGACGTACATGTCGATGGCGAAAGGGCCAACTGCGGTGAGAAGGCCGAGGACGAGCGCGTTGCGCCCAAACTTCGAGGTCATGACGACTCCGGCGGCAACCGTGCCGCTCCTTTACGCCCGCTCACCGGAGCGGAGCCAGTCCTGGTGGAGCGCGGCGCACGCTCCGCCGCGGGCAAAGAGTTCCTCGTGCGATCCCATCTCGGCGATGCCGCCATTCGCGACCACGGCGATGCGATCGACGTGCTCCAGGGTGGAAAGCCGGTGGGCAATGAGGACTACCGTCCGCCCGACCATGATCGCCTCCAGGGCCGCGTTCACCTGCGCCTCGGTGGCGGGGTCCAGGCTCGCGGTGGCCTCGTCGAGGATGAAAACGTCGGCGTCGAGCAGCGCAATCCGCGCCAGCGCGAGCAGCTGGCGTTCGCCTGACGACAGCAGCATTCCGCGGTTACCGACGGGGGAGGCCAGCCCCTGCGGGCGCGCAGCGAAGCGCTCCAAGGCGCCCACGCGCAAGAGCGCGGCCTCGAGGTCGGCATCGGTTGCGTGCGGGCGCACGGCGCGCAAGTTCTCCGCCACGCTGCCGTGAAAGAGGTGGCCCTCCTGCGAGAGAAGGACGATGCGGCGCCTCAGGGAACGGTGCGACGCCTGCCGGAGGTCGACCCCGCCATACTGGACGGCCCCACGGGTCGGGTCGTAGAGCCGCGCCATCAGTTTGGCCAACGTCGACTTGCCAGCCCCCGAGGGGCCGACCAGCGCCAGCCGCTCGCCGTGCCGTAGCGTGATCGAGACCCCGGACACGACCGCACTCCCGTCGTCCCCGTAGCCGAAGGTGACATCGTTCAGCGCGAGGGCCGCGCCGGCGGGCAGCTCCGTCGGCCCGTCCGCCACGTCGACTGGGGTTTCGAGTAGGCCGAAGATCTTGTCGAGGGCCGCGGCCGCCGACTGCACGGTGTTGAACAAGAAGCTGAGCGACTGGACCGGCTCGAAGATCATGAGCAGGTAAAGCGTAAAGGCGCTGACCGTGCCCAGACTGACGCGCCCGTGCGAGACGAGCCATCCGCCCCCGCCCAGGGCGAGAACCGTCGAGAGCGCGGTCGTGGCCTCGACGACGGGGAGAAAGCGGGCCTGCACGCCGATGGCTTCGATGCCGGACGCGAAAAGCTTGTCGTTCTCACCGAGGAATCGGGCGAGCCGCGCGCGGTCCTGCCCGAACGCCTGGACCACCTTGATCCCCGCCAGGCTCTCGACCATCGTCGATAGGGTCCGCCCCGTTTGCTCCCGCACGGTCAGGTAGGCGCGTCGCGATCGCCGGCGGAAACCGACCGAGATGACCGCCAGGACGGGCATCGGCGCGAGCGACACCGCGGCCAGCGTCGGCGAAAGCGCGAAGAGAACTCCGACCAACAAGACCAAGGTGAGCGTGCTCTGGACGAAAGGAAGTAGGGCGAGCTGGACCATCTCCTCGAGCGCATCGATGTCCGACGTCATCCGCGAGACGAGAACGCCGGCGGGCGTCCGATCGAAGTACTGGGCGGACATGCCCATCAAGTGGTCGAATACCCCGTCGCGCAGATCTCGGACGACGCGCTCGCCCACCGCGCCGAGAAGCTCTGTGTGGGCGCGGGAAAGGACGGACGCGGCCAACGCAAACGCGAGAAACAAGGCGCTCGAGCGCGCCACGACCCGGAGATCGGGATGTCCCGCCCGGAGCCCGTGGTCGATCGCGTACCGGAGGATGGCGGGTCCCGCGAGAGAGCCCAGCGTCGCGAGCACGACCATCGCCATCGCGGCGACGGCGAGCATGCGGTGGGGCGCGAGAAGCCTGAGCGCCCTCCCCCGCATCCCATTGGCCGCCCGCGGCGTCGGCGACGCGCTCACCCGGCCCTCCGTGTGGCGCGCCCGCGATCGGAGGGCGACGGCCTTTCCGTTTGGGCCCCGCCCGTTGCCAAACCAAGGGCTTCCGGCGTGAGCAGCTTTCTATAGATTGTGCTTCGGGCGAGTAGTTCGCTGTGCGTTCCGGTGTCGGCGATGCGGCCGCCGTCGAGCAAGAACACGCGATCGGCCATCCGTAGGGTTGCCGGGCGATGGGCGACCAGCAGGGTCGTCCGGCCGCGCATGACGGACGCGAGGGCGCCGAGGATCTCCTCTTCTTTGGCCGCATCGACCGCGGCCGTGGCCTGATCGAGGACCAGGATGGGCGGATCGTTCAGAAGGGCGCGCGCAAGCGCGATCCGCTGCCGCTGGCCACCCGACAGGGACAGTCCACGTTCACCGACCGGTGCCTCGTACCCGCCCTCCAAGCCGACGATGAAGTCGTGGGCGCCGGCGGCCCGAGCCGCGCGCTCCACCTCCGCGACCGACGCTCCGGCCGCGGCGAAGGCGATGTTGTCTCGGATGGATCCGCTGAAGAGAAACGCGTCCTCGAACACGATCCCCAACTTCATGCGCAGATCGGCGAGGGCGGTCCCGCGCACGTCGATCCCATCGACGACCACGCTCCCTCCGCACACATCGTGAAAGCGCGCGAGCAGAGCGAGGAGCGTCGATTTGCCGGATCCGGTGGCACCCGCGAGCGCCACGGTCTCCCCGGCGCGGACATGCAGATCGACCCCGCGAAACACGGCCTGACCGTCGGCGTATGCGAAGTCGACCGACTCGAAACGGATGTCTCCGCCGCGCGGCGAGCCGGAGCGCTCCCGCCGCCTCCCCTCGCCCGCCCCCGGCGCTCCGGAGGAACGCGGCAGCGACAAGGGCTGGTGAACAGGATCGGCGACGGTCGGCGAGAGCGCGAGCAACGCGGCGATCGCGTTCGCCGAAACCAGCGCCCGCTGCATCTGG